>OGCI01000185.1_pt1 | contig 80467 bp, 75 predicted proteins | sample 1570021 | NCBI WGS metagenome assembly OGCI01 (sample SAMN06264664, study PRJEB24512) | hot springs metagenome | isolation source: Hot spring water | place: South Africa: Tshipise | collected 2015-06-21
CTGGTCATGGCGAGTTGACGGCTTTGGCTAAGACGATCGCACAAGAAAGAGGTCTAGCCATTGCGTCGCAGGGCCACGAGCGGGCAGTGCGCTTGGTGGCGGATTTCTGGCGGTCACCAGTACAGGCGGAGCTGGCCCGGGCGCTCGCGGAGACCGTGCGGCGCGAGTTGCCGTTTGCCTACCAGGAGCAGGAGGTGCTCATCACGGGAGTGTACGACCTCACCTGGGAGGAACCGGGGGGCATCCGGCGCCTCGTCGACTACAAGACCAATGCGCTCGCTGGTCGACCTCCTTCCGTGGCCGTGGAGCCCTACCGACTGCAGGCTCAGGTCTACGGCTTGGCCGCGCTGCGGGGAGGGGCTCGGCGAGTCCGCCTGGACTTTGTGTTCTTGGAGCAACCTGAGGAGTCGGTCACTTTCGAATTCGGCGAGAACGACGAAGCGCAGCTAGCAGAGTCTGTTCGCGCGGAACTAGCTGGAATCCGGGCTGGTCAGTTTCCAGCTGTGCGGGGCACCCACTGCGTCTCTTGCGAAGTGAGCCGGGTCTGTGGGGCAAGCAGCGAGCGGGTATAACGAGACCCTCGCCATGGTATACAATAGGCCGCCGTCCTCGATAGACCGCAGCCCACGATGCGGGCTGTCGTGGGCAGTGGTGTGGAATGACGGGGTGTAGCGCAGCCTGGTAGCGCGCATCGTTCGGGACGATGAGGTCCCGGGTTCAAATCCCGGCACCCCGACCTCGCTTCTTCTGTCCCCGTTTGTTCAGCGTGCCCACTCGCGTTCTCACGGTTGCTGCTTCTTGGGTTGCTGCTGTACAAGTACACGCGGCGGCTCGGCGGTCTAAGTGTCCCCGTCAGCCGGACGCTCCTGCAGGAAAAACGACGCGGGGCGGTCCTCGACTACAAGAGACCTTGCTGGATGTAAATGATCAGCAGTATATGCTTGCCGCCCTCGTCGGGGAGGGTGGTCGTGGTGGCTTGGCCGCCAGTCTCGGGACCGCCGGTCTCCGGGGCCAGGGTAGAGGTAGTGAAGTTGAAGCCCCAGATCGCGGGCTGGGGGGCGCGCGAAGCTTCCAAGACCGGGAAGCGCGCTTTGGCGGCGAGGAGCCGGGCCACGCGCTCGCCGGCCTGTTCGGGCGGATCGAACTTCAACATGACGGTAAGGCCGAGCGAGGTGCCGATGGAGCGGACGAGGTCCACTAGTTCTTCACAGTCGATGCGAGGCAGATAGGCGGCATAAGTGGGGCCATCCAGCCAAAGCTGCCTATCGAGAGGCTGCAAGCCCGAGAACTGAGCAAGCTGCCCTGCGACATCAGCGGCCTGCTCGGCACTCACCGCAACCCCCGGCTCAGCGGAATCGCTGGTCTCCGGCAGGAAAACCACATAGGCGGGGATTTCCGTGGTCTCCAAGCCCTTGATCATCTGCTTGCGCTCAGTGATACCAGCCACAGTAGTGGCGGTCGCGGTTGTGGGCACAGTGGTAGTGGCAGTGGTGGACGCCCCGGCTCGGGTGGTGCTCGCGGTGTCGGGAGCAAGTCCGGTGGCAGGGGCGGCAAGTTGGTCCACCTCGCCTTGTTCTAAAGAGCCCTCAGGAGCTCCTGTCTTGAGCGAAGCCGAGCTGTAAGTGCGGGCATCTTCTGCGACGGGGGCGGCTCCTTGGAGACCCGAGCGCACCACCCCGTACCCGATCACGGCTGCGAGGAGGGCGACTACGGCCACGCTAACTGGCACCCAGGGGCGGAGCCGAGCAAAAAGACGCGAGAACCAAGAAGGTCCTCGGCGCCCGGTTTCCACGGAAGCACGCACGGTTCCCGGAGAGGGGAACAAGAATTCACCGAGAACGCGGTACTCCAGATCTACAGGTGGTGAGTACAGAGGGGTGTTCTGGAGAATGTGAGTGACTTGATGCTGTTCGGTCAAACGACGGGTGCATTCAGGGCATCCCGCTAGGTGACGTTCTATGGCCGCCCTTGTCTCTGGGTCGACTCTACCGTCCAGATAGTCGACAGCTGCTTCGACCCACTCATCGATATGCTGATGCTCCCTGATGGTCATCCCTTGTCCTTCGTGACCTCAGTCTGTGTGACGTCGGGCTGGCGAATCTGGTTCCGCTCCCCTTGCGGCCCATAACCCGCCTCGCGAAGAGCGGCGGCGAGGGCCTCACGAGCTCGGAAGATGCGTGACTTGATCGTGCCTTCTTGGACGCCGAGGATCTCGGCCGCCTCGCTGTAAGGGAAGCCCAGAAGATCGCATAGGACCACGGCAAAGCGGAAACCTTCGTTCAGGCTCAACAAGGCTCTCCTCACAGGCTCGCTCAGACCGTCCAGCGCAGGGTCGAGACCTTCCCGTCCGGAAGCGACGATCTCCGCTGCGCCAGTAGGGCCGGAGAGATCTTCCAGCACCTCCCCGTCCATGGGCTCTGGGCGTCGGCGGCGAAGGAAGTCGTAGGCCGCGTTCACCACGATCCGATGGAGCCAAGTGCTGAAGAGCGCGTCTCCCTTGAAGGAGTCGAGGTTGCGGAAAGCCTTGATGAAGGCTTCTTGAGTAACATCGGCAGCGTCCCAGGGATTGCCGAGAGTACGAAGCGCAAGGTTGTAAGCTCGACGCTCGTGGCGTCGATAGAGGTCTGACAAGGCCTCGGTGTCGCCCTGTCGGGCGCGCTGGACGAGGTGGCCGTCAGGATCAAGTCCCTGGGAGTCGGTATTCACTCTTGCCAAATTCTCCTGTTGCCCGCGCCGGTACCGCTTGGCCTCGGCGCCTCCTCATTCTAACAGCGGAGACTGTGATAACGTCCGCAGGTGCTGGCGCACATGGTAGTGGATCTCCCTAAGGCAAGAGGAGGTGAGCAGACGTGGTTGAAGAGAAAGGGAGCCGACGAGAAGGGGAAAAGCAGGCGGCGGCCGAGACGCGGAGTGGGGGCGAGCCCCAGGGCCGCACACATGGCGGCGCGGAGGCACAGGCAGAGCCGCAGGCTGATGGGGAGACGATCAGACGCCTGCAGGCCGAACTGGACCGCCTGAGTGTCGCCGATCATCTGGTGCTCATGATGCAGTCTCTCTGCACCTTGGCTCTCAACCGCCTGGGCTTGACCAAAGAGAGCGGGAGGGACCGAGATTTCGAGCAAGCCCGGCTGGCGATCGATGCCTTCAAAGCCCTGGTGGGGGTGATGGAGCCGGTTCGGCCCGCAGAAGAGATCAGAGCACACAAGGCTGTGCTCGCTCAGCTACAGATGACCTATGTGGCGACGCTGGACAGGGCGGCCGGTAGGACGAGTCCTGGCCACGACGCAGGACAAGCTGGCGGCGACGCCGCGGGAGCTCAAGAAGCCAGAAGCGAGGAAACATCATGAGCGTGCGCATCGGGATCATCGGTGGCAGTGGGCTGTACGACATGGCGGAGCTCACTGACCGGGAAGAGGTGAAGTTGACCACTCCGTTCGGCGAGCCGAGTGGGCCGTATGTCATCGCGACTCTGCGAGGGCAGCGGGTGGCCTTCTTGGCTAGACACGGGGCAGGCCATCGCATCACACCTTCGGAGCTCAATTTCCGCGCCAACATCTTCGGCTTCAAACTCCTGGGAGTGGAGCGCATCCTCTCGGCGAGTGCCGTGGGTAGTCTCAAAGAAAAGTATCCGCCGTTGGATGTGGTGATTCCCGATCAGTTCTTCGACCGCACCAAAGGCCGGGTCAGCACTTTCTTTGCAGGGCGGGGGATGGCAGTGCATGTCTCTTTTGCCCACCCGGTCTGTCCGGAGCTCAGTCGGGTCGCCTATGAGTCGGCGGTGGCAGCGGGTGCGCGTGCGCACCTAGGAGGCACCTACGTGTGCATCGAAGGCCCTCAGTTCTCCACGGTGGCTGAATCGCAGCTTTACCGGAGTTGGGGGTTCGACGTCATCGGCATGACGAACCTGCAGGAAGCCAAACTGGCACGGGAGGCCGAGATCTGTTACACCACCATCGCCCTGGTGACCGATTTCGATTGCTGGCACCCCGAGCATGACAGTGTGACCGTGGACATGATCGTGTCCAACCTACTGCAGAACGCGCAGATGGCTCAGCGCCTGATCGCGGAAGCGGTCTCTCGGGTGCCTGAGACTCGTGCCTGCTCCTGCGGAAAGGCCTTGGCAGCCGCGATAATAACCAGCAGAGAGGCCATTCCGGAAGAGACCAAGCGGGAACTGGCTCCTCTCCTCAGTAAGTACGTGTCGTAGGGAGGCCGAGTTGAGTGCCGGCAAGGATGTCAGGTGAGGACGCCATGAACCCTGTGCTTGCCGTCGGTTCCGTTGCTTTCGACACCATCAAGAACCCATTCGGAGAAGCTACGCGCGTAGTGGGGGGCTCGGCTACCTATTTCTCCCTGGCTGCCTCGTTCTTCACCGAGGTGAGATTGGTGGCTGTAGTAGGTGAGGACTTCGCTGAACGGGGAGGTCATGTCTTTGCCGGCCGCCCGATCGACCTCGGGGGGCTGCAGACGGTCCCCGGAGAGACTTTCCGCTGGAAGGGCGAGTACGGTTTCGACCTCAATGCCCGCGAAACCATCTACACCAAACTGAACGTCTTCGAAGACTTTCGACCGGTCATCCCCCAGACCTACCGCTCTTCGCCGTTTGTCTTCTTAGGGAACATCCACCCGCGGCTGCAGTTGGAGGTTCTGGAGCAGGTCCAAGGTCCGCGCTTGGTGGCGGCGGACACCATGAACTACTGGATAGAGGGCACCCCGGATGAGCTGCGCGAGGTCCTGAAGCGCATCGACATCCTGATCATCAACGATTCCGAAGCTCGTGAGCTCTCCAGGCAGAGCAACCTGGTCAAGGCAGCCAGGGTCATCCGCTCGCTGGGGCCTTGCACGGTGGTCATCAAACGGGGCGAAAACGGAGTGCTTATGACCTGTGCCGGGGAAGGGGAGTTCTTCGCAGCTCCGGCGATGCCGTTGGAAGAGGTCTTCGATCCCACCGGTGCCGGAGACACCTTTGCCGGTGGTTTTGTCGGCTCGCTAGCGGCGTCGAATATTATCGACGAAGCGGCACTTGCGCGCGCCATCATATACGGGAGCACTCTGGCCTCGTTCACGGTAGAGGACTTCAGCGTCGACCGTCTCCTCAGACTGACCAAAGAAGAGGTCAGGGAGCGCTTCCGCTACTTCAAGCGCCTCACGCACTTCGAGGAAGCCTGAGCGTCACTCCGGCTGACCGTCCGCGGTCGATACGGTGGAGTCCTCCGCACCGGGGGAGGTAGTTTCGGGCGGAGAGGAGCTGTCCGGCAGCGGGAAGCTAGTCGGCTCAGCGCTGGGTTTCTCAGCCGTGTCTACCGGAGAGGTGGTCTCTTCTGCGGGCCGGGTCTCGATAGAGGGCTTGCTGTCATTCCCAGAGTGGGGCGTCGCCTCGATCGAGTCGTATGCGGTGGTAGAGGTCGGGAACTCCACCACGAGCGAGTCTCCTTCGCGGCGGATCACGGTTTCCCTGACATAGGCCAGGACGGAGGCCTTGCGGGTGTCATCGGTCTCGCCGGCAAGTCTGATGTCGGCATCTAGCACACCGCCGTACAACCGTTCTACCAGGCCGATGGCCTCTTCCGAAGTAAGTTGCAGCGGCTGCAAGAGAGCGGCCACCTTGGACAGTATGGCCTTGAGGGCAGCCAAGGAGTCGCTCTCCTGTTGGTCTCCCTCCCCAGTTCTTCCCAGGAACTCCTCGTCTGCTTGGCCGTTTCGACGCTCGTGACGGTCACCATTGCGGCGGTCTTTCTTGCTCATCTGCCTTTCCTCTCGGTTTGGGCACGGTAGAACTCCACGGCGCGCTTCACTCCTTCACGCAAGTCCACTTGCCAAGCCCAGCCCAGCTCGCGGCGGGCTTTGCTTGCGTCCAGGGCGATGCGTTCCACTTCGCCGGGGCGGACTGGCGCATAGCGGGGCTCTGTGTCTACTCCCACGGCTTCGCGCACGGTCTCAAAGATCTCCAGATCGCTCACCTCGATCCCCCGTCCGAGATTGTAGATGCCGCTGGCTTGCCCGTTAAGGGCCAGCAGGTTGGCCTCGGCGATGTCGGTCACATAGCAGTAGTCCCGGGTCTTGGTGCCATCACCGAAGATGGTACACGGCCGTCCATTCAGCAGGGCCAGGGCGAAGATAGCGACCACTCCCGCCTCCCCGTGGGGATCCTGCCGGGGTCCGTACACGTTGGGATAGCGGAGCACCACATAGTCGATATCGTGGTTGACCTTGTACGTGTGGAGATAGTGTTCGACCGTGTGCTTGCTGACACCGTAAGGGGAGATGGGCTCGATCGGGTGTTGCTCGTCCACGGGCAGGTACTTGGCCTGGCCGAACATGGCACCCCCGGTTCCCGCATAAATAATCTTGCGCACCGCGAATTTCCGGCAGCACTCCAGCAGATTCAGTGAGCCGAGGATGTTCACCGAGGCATCGTGGGCGGGTTCGCGGACGGAGGCAGTCACATAGATGTGAGCCGCGTGGTGGACCACCGCGTCGGGCCGTTCTTGTGCGAAGACCTGGCGGAGCGCTTCCTCCCGGATATCAACCTCGTACAAGGTCGCCTTGCTCGGCGCATTCTCTCGCTTGCCGGTAGAGAGATTGTCGACGATGACTACCTGATAGCCGTCCGCAAGCAGGCGGTCGCTCACGTGTGAACCGATGAAGCCGGCTCCTCCGGTCACCAAGACCTTCACAATCAGTCCTTTCTTGCCACCTCTGCTAGTAGTCTCGCGTCTACCGCCCGGGCGGGGCTGCAGGCGTCCTTGAAGGCTCCCTGGCCACGCGGCGGCGAGTATCGGCGTCTTGTGAACCCCCTACAGTGTAGTCCAGAAGCGGATCCCGGGTCAGCAGTGCGGCCGATAGGGGTGCAATCTATAGGGTATACTCTCGCGGCCGAGGCCAAAGGAGGGAGGCTGTCGGGACGTGGCGCAGCCTGGTAGCGCACCTGCTTTGGGAGCAGGGGGTCGGAGGTTCAAATCCTCTCGTCCCGACCATGGTCGGGCGCCAGGCAGTAGGCTCGAACAGGCGGGCGTAGCTCAGTTGGTAGAGCGTCAGCCTTCCAAGCTGAATGTCGCGGGTTCGATTCCCGTCGCCCGCTCTCTCGCCGGCCGCAGGTGGCGGTGGTAGTGAGCTGGTGCGCCTGTAGCTCAGTCGGATAGAGCAACGGACTTCTAATCCGTGGGCCGCAGGTTCGAATCCTGCCAGGCGCGTCTCCGGCGGAGCGGTCGCGGTGAACGTAGCTCAGTTGGCAGAGCACTGGGTTGTGGCCCCAGCGGTCGCGGGTTCGAGTCCCGTCGTTCACCCCTTTGGTATCGGCGGGTGTGGCGGAATGGCAGACGCGCATGACTTAGGATCATGTGTCTTCGGACGTGGAGGTTCGAGTCCTCTCACCCGCACTCGGGAAGCCCGGTCGTACAGTTGAAGAAAGGATCGAAGTGAAGACGACCCTCGGCGAGCGCGAAGGCAACACGGTCAAGTTCACGGTCGAGGTCTCCAGCGAAGAGCTGCAGGAGGCGTTCGACAATCGCCTCAGGCAGTTGGCGAGAGAGGTACGCATCCCCGGCTTCCGTAAGGGGAAAGTCCCCCCGGCTCTGGTTCGCCAAAGGTTGGGGGAGCAGGCTGTTCTGGTGGACGCCATAGAGGAAGCGATGGGCGGGTGGTTCGCTACGGCTGCTATGCAGCTGGACCTGGACCCGGTGGACCGACCCCAGATCGAGTTGGTCGGCGATGAGCCGCCCGCCCTAGGGAGACCGCTCGGCTTCACGGCGTCGGTCACTGTCATGCCCGAGGTCGTCTTGGGCCAGTACAAAGGACTGGAAGTCCCCAAAGACCCGGTCGAAGTCACCGACGAAGAAGTCGACGCCCAGTTCAACCGGCTGCGCGAGGAATTCGCCGAGTTGCGGCCGGTAGAGGATCGCCCGGTAGTAAAGGGTGATTATGTGACCGTGGATTTCCAGGCTTCCTATGAGGGTGAGAAGGTGGAAGGCCTCGAAGCCTCCGACTATGTGTTCGAAGTCGGCGGGGGCCGTATGTTCCCCGAGGTCGAAGAGCAGATGGTGGGGATGGCTGCGGGCGAAGAGCGGACCATCGTGGTGGCCCTGCCGGAGGATTTTCCTTTGGAACAGGTGGCGGGAAAGAGCGTCGATCTCACGATAACGGTCAAGGAGATCAAAGAGAAAGTGCTACCGCCGATCAGCGACCAGTGGGTTTCAGAGATCAGCGAGTTCGCTACCTTGCTGGAATTGCGCAACGAGATCCGCAACAAGATCCGAGCGGGGAAGACTTACGCGGCGGAACAACGCTTCCGCTCGCTAGCCGTGCAAGCTGCCGCCGACAACGCCACTCTCGAGCTGCCTGAGGTCATCGTGCGGGAGCAGGCAGAGGAGATGGTGAATGATTTCAAACAGTCGCTGGAGTCGCGGGGCGGGTCGTTCGAGGCCTATCTGGAGGCTACCGGCACTACCCTGGAGCAGATGGTCGAGAATCTCAAACCCCAGGCGGCCAGGAATGTGAAGACCGGTCTAGTGCTCGACGCGGTGGCAAAGGCAGAAGGACTTGTGGCCAGTGACGAAGAAGTCAGTGCTGTGGTCGCCCAGGCGGCTAGAGCTGGCCGGGTCGACGCCAAGAAGTTCGAGGAGCAGCTCCGCAAGACGGGCAGGATCGAGACCTTCCGTTGGCAGATACTGCGCGATAAAGCCGCGGATTTCATAGCGGCGAACGCAGTGGCGGTGACCCAAGGTGAGGCGGCGGTGGCCGAAGCCAAGGCCGCGCTCGCCGCGGTCGAGAGCGGATCCGAAGTAGATGCGGCCGGCAGTGCCGCGGCGAGCGCGGCCCCCACCGCTGCCCCAGAGGCGCGGGTGGCGGAGGAGGAAGGTAGCGCCTCGGATGACGGCGAACAAGAGGCGTAGAGCCGAATAAAGGAGGCAGCGGTGAGTCCGCTCATCCCTATGGTTGTCGAGCAGACCAGCAGAGGCGAACGGGCGTTCGACATCTATTCACGCTTGCTGGCCGAACGGATCGTCTTCTTAGGTACCCCCATCACCGATCAAGTGGCCAACCTGGTCGTGGCCCAACTTCTCCATCTGGAGTCGGAGGACCCGGACAAGGACATCTCGCTCTATATCAACAGTCCGGGGGGGAACGTCTATGCCGGCCTCGCCATCTACGACACCATGCAATTCATCAAGCCGGATGTATCCACCATCTGCGTGGGTATAGCCATGTCGATGGCGGCGTTGCTCTTGGCCGGTGGGGCGAAAGGTAAACGCTACGCTCTGCCGAACTCAAAGATACTGATCCATCAGTTGTCGGGCGGATTCGAGGGTCCGGCTACGGATATCGAGATCCACGCTCGGGAGGCGCTCAGCCTGCGTAAGAGACTGGACGAGATCTTGGCCAAACATACAGGACAAGACTTGGAGAAGGTCCAACGGGACACCGAGCGGGATTACTTCATGTCCGCGGAGGAGTCTCTCGCCTATGGGATCATCGACAAGATCATCGAGCACAGGTAGGGGGTCGACTCGTGCCGAAGATGTCCGGAGGGTCGGAGCAGCTGCTGTGCAGCTTTTGCGGTAAGAGCCAGCGCCAGGTCAAGAAGCTGATAGCAGGGCCGGGAGTGTACATCTGCGATGAATGCATCGATCTCTGCAATGAGATCATCGACGAGGAGTTTGCTCCGCGACCCACTCTTGACCTCGAACAATTGCCCAAGCCCAAGCAGATCTACAAAGTCCTGTCGGACTATGTGATCGGGCAGGAGAAAGCCAAAAGGGTCCTCTCTGTAGCGGTCTACAACCACTACAAGAGGGTATACATGGGTGCGGACGCGGATGATGTGGAACTCCAGAAATCCAACATCCTCCTGCTAGGCCCCACCGGGTGCGGCAAGACCCTCTTGGCTCAGACCTTGGCCCGCATTCTCAACGTGCCTTTTGCAATCGCGGATGCCACGACCCTTACCGAGGCGGGCTATGTAGGCGAGGACGTGGAGAACATCCTGCTCAAGCTGATCCAGGCCGCTGATTACGACATCAAACGGGCAGAGACCGGCATCATCTACATAGATGAGGTGGACAAGATCGCCCGCAAGGCTGACAACCCTTCTATCACTAGGGACGTGTCGGGGGAAGGGGTGCAGCAGGCCTTGCTCAAGATCCTGGAAGGCACCACTGCCAGTGTTCCCCCGCAAGGGGGCCGTAAGCATCCCCATCAAGAGTTTCTGACCATCGATACCACCAATATCCTCTTCATCTGCGGGGGGGCCTTTGCTGGGCTGGAGAAGATCGTAGAGCGGAGGATCGGGAAAAAGGGCCTCGGGTTTGGAGCCGAGATCGAGAGCAAGCGGGAAAAGGACGTGGGCGAGCTTTTTGAGCAGGTGTTGCCCGAGGACCTGTTGGAATACGGACTCATTCCCGAGTTCATCGGTCGTCTGCCTGTCATCTGTCACGTGCATCAACTGAGTGAGCAAGACCTGGTCTCCATCCTGACCGAACCGAAGAACGCACTCACCAAGCAGTATCGGAAGTTCTTCTCCTACGACGGTGTCGAGTTGGTCTTCGCCCGGGATGCCCTGGAGGCCATAGCCCAGGCGGCTATTCGGTTGGAAACCGGCGCCCGTGGACTGCGCTCCATCATCGAAGAGGCGCTCATGAACGTGATGTTCGAGCTGCCAAGTCGCCGGGACGTGACCAAGTGTGTGGTCACACGGGAGGTCATAGAGCAGAAGATCGACCCGACTCTAGTGACGAGTTCTGCGCACGAGGAGTTGGAGCTGGGTCAAGAGTCCGCGTAGGCGGGCAAGAGCATGGTCGAGCTTGATCGGACCGCTGCGCTGCTTGTCACCCGTGACCTGGTGCTGTTCCCGGGTACCCTGGCCCCCATCTTCGTGGAGCGGGAGAAGGGAGTGCGGGCCCTGGAGCAGGCTCAGCAGTCCGGAGGTCTGCTGGTGCTGGTGGCCCAGCGGACTCCTGCTGCCGATGATCCCCAACCCGATGAGATCTATAGGGTGGGGACCTTGGCGAAAGTAGTGCAGTCCTCCCGGCTGGCCGATGGTACGTACAAAGCGCTGATAGAGGGAAAACAGCGGGTGTCCATCGTCGACTATCTGTCGACGACCCCCCACTTCGTGGTGCGGTATGAGCCCATCGAGAGCAGAGCCCCCGCCAAGTGGCCGCGCATGCGCGCCCTGATGGATTCAGTAGCGCGGGAGTTTACTGCCTACGTGGGACAGACCCCCCAGCTGCCCGAGGAGGCCGAGACAGCGCTGGAGACAGTGACCGACCCCGAGAACATGTTGAACGTGGTGGGCTCGAACCTGTTGATCGCTCCGGACCGCAAGCAGGAGCTGCTGGAAGGCGAGGAGCTCGAACCCAGGATGCTCCTGCTGTTGGAGACACTCATTCAAGAGAATGAGTTCATCGCCCTGGAAAACGAGATTGCGGAGCGTGTACACGACAGTTTCGAGCGCCAGCAGCGACGTGTGTTCTTGCACGAGAGGCTCCGGGTGTTGCAAGAAGAGCTGGGCGAGGAGGGCGAGGCCGACAGCGAGCGGGGAGCCTACCTCAAGCTGCTGGAGAGCAAGAATCTGCCGGAGGCAGCCGCCGCCGCCCTCACCAAAGAGATAAAGCGACTCAGCGACCTACCGCCGCTCTCGGCCGAGGTGGCCGTGGCCAAGACCTATCTGGACACCGCCTTGGGACTGCCCTGGGGTGTGCGGTCGGGTGCGGAGGTGCCCGATGTAGCGGCGGTGGCCCGCATACTAGACGAGACCCACTACGGCCTGGAGAGTGTCAAGGACAGGATCATCGAGTACCTGGCTGTGGCATCTCTGCGGGGGGGTACCCCGCCCAACACCATCCTTTGCCTGGTGGGCCCGCCGGGGGTGGGCAAGACGTCGGTCGCTCTGGCCACTGCCAAAGGCTTGAACCGACCGCTGCAGCGCATCAGCTTGGGGGGCGTCCGCGACGAGGGTGAGATCCGAGGGCATCGCCGGACCTATGTGGGAGCCATGCCTGGGCGTATCATCGATGCTCTCAAACGAGCAGGGGTGGACGACCCGGTGATCGTCCTGGACGAAATCGACAAAATGGAGAGCGATTGGCGGGGCGATCCCGCGGCGGCGCTGATGGAAGTGCTGGATCCTGTGCAGAATCGTGCCTTCCGGGACAATTACCTTGAGTTGGAGTATGACCTTTCGCACGTGTTCTTCATTGCCACCGCCAACTACGAAGAAGACATACCCGAGACGCTGCACGATCGGCTGGAGATCATCCGGCTCCCCGGTTACACAGACCGGGAGAAACTGGAGATCGCCACTAGACATCTGGTGCCCAAGATCGCGGAGGAGAGCGGTCTGGCTGAGCTGGGCAATGTCTTCACGCCCGCCGCTCTGCGGCTGCTCATAAGCGAGTACACCCGCGAGGCAGGCGTACGGGAGTTGGCGCGTTCGATCGGCAAGGTCTACCGACGGCTAGCCCGGCGGAAGATCGAAGGCAAGACGGTCCCCAAGCGTATCGGTCCGCGTGAGCTTCGGCGTCTGTTGGGGCCGGCGCCCTTCCTCTCACCGCGGCTGAGCAGCGAGCCGCAGGTCGGGGTGAGCCTGGGTCTGGCCTATACCGGGGCGGGGGGTGACGTCCTGCGGATAGAATGCGTGGTCACGCCGGGTAAGGGTGACTTCCATCTGACCGGGCAACTGGGCGAGGTCATGCAGGAGAGCGTCACCGCAGCTTGGGGCTATCTCAAGACTTCGTTGCCGCGCGATCCTCTGCTGGCCTCGCTGTGGATCCACTCTGCGGGTAGAGCCTACCTGCTCGAGAACTACGAGGCGCCCGAGCCGGCGGAGGACGAGGGGCGACGGCCTTCGCCGACCGGGGAGACGCGGTCACCCGCTCTGCGGGGAACGGAAAGGCGAGGGCGAGAGAAGGTTTCACGGAGCGAAGACAGGCAAGGCGACGAAGGCTACGCGCAGCCTTCAGACCATGAGCTCCTCTCGGCCCTGGAGGTAAGGATGCACTTCCCCGAAGGCGGGGTGCCGAAGGAAGGGCCTTCCGCCGGCATCGCCGTGGCCACGGCCTTGTTGTCGGCCTTGCTCCAGGTACCGGTGGTACCGAAAGTGGCCCTGTCGGGCGAGATAACCTTGACGGGCCAGGTGCTCCCGGTGGGCGGTCTCAAGGAGAAACTATTGGCTGCCCTGCGCGAAGGCGTGGAGAAGGTGGTACTTCCGGCGAGCGTGAGGCCAGAGGTCCAGGAGTTGCCGGACGAGCTTAAGAAGGGGCTGGACATCGTCTATGCCGACACGTTTGTAGAGGTGCTGCCCCACGCTCTGGTGGGGCTCGCAGGTGAGCGGGAGGAAACGGAGGAGTGATGACCGTGGCGGACATGTCGGCGCGCTACGCGCCGCATGAGGTCGAGGAGCGACTCATGAAGCGCTGGCTGGACCGTTCGGCCTTCCATCCTCGTACCGACGATCCGCGTCAGGGTTTTGTGATAGCCATACCCCCGCCCAACGTCACGGGCTCGCTCCACATGGGGCATGCGCTCAACAACACCATCCAGGACGTCCTCATCCGCTATCAACACCTGCAAGGCCGTAACACGTTGTGGATCGTAGGCACCGACCACGCCGGTATCGCCACCCAGACCAAGGTCGAAGCCCAGCTGGCAAGCGAGGGACTGCGCAAAGAAGACATCGGGCGGGAAGCGTTCCTGGAACGCGTTTGGAAGTGGCGTGAGGAGTATGGTTCGACCATCATCCGCCAACTCAAACGACTAGGCTGCGCTTGCGACTACGAGTCAGAGCGCTTTACCATGGACGAGGCGTATCAGAAAGCCGTCACCAAGGTCTTTATCGAGCTGTACCGCAAGGGTGACATCTACCGGGACCTGTACTTAGTCAACTGGTGTACGCGCTGCGGCTCCGCTATCTCCGATCTGGAAGTGGAGCACGTGGACCGGGCCGCGAAACTTTATTACGTCAAGTATCCCCTGGTGGGGTCCAACGATTTCGTGCTTGTGGCGACTACGAGGCCGGAGACCATCCTGGGGGATACCGCGGTAGCCGTCAATCCCAAGGACCCCCGTTACGCCCACTTGGTGGGACAGAGGGTGAGGGTTCCCCTCACCGGTCGTGAAGTACCTGTCATCGCTGACGAGCACGTTGATATCGACTTCGGCACCGGAGCGCTCAAGATAACCCCTGGGCACGACCCCAACGACTGGGAGATCGGTCTGCGCCAAGGCCTGCCCAGTCTCTCGGTCATCGGCTTTGACGGGGTGATGACCGAAGAGGCGGGCGAGTTTGCAGGACTCACCGTGGCGGAAGCGCGCGGGGCCGTACTCACCCGCCTCGCCGAGCAGGGGTTGTTCGTCAAGGCCGAGGAGCACAGCCATGCCGTGGGCACCTGCTATCGATGTGGCACCACCATCGAGCCGCTTCTCTCCTTGCAGTGGTTCATGGACATGAAGCGTCTGGCCGCACCCGCCATCCGGGCGGTAGAAGAAGGCAGGGTGCGTTTCTGGCCTTCGCGATGGGCCGAAGTGTATCTGGAGTGGATGCGCGGCATTCGGCCTTGGTGCATCAGCCGGCAGCTCTGGTGGGGCCACCGCATACCCGCCTATTTTTGCGAGCAATGCGGTCACATCACGGTGGCTGAGACAACACCCCCTGCTTGCGAGCGTTGTGGCGGACCTGTCCGTCAAGACGAGGACGTCCTTGACACCTGGTTCAGCTCACAGTTGTGGCCTTTCGCCACCTTGGGCTGGCCGGAAGAGACAGAGCGTCTGCGCGTGTTCTATCCGACCGATGTGCTCTCCACCGCCCGCGACATCATCTACCTTTGGGTCGCGCGCATGATCATGATGGGACTCGAATTCATGGGCGAGGTCCCTTTCCGTGACGTCATCATCCACCCCACGGTCCTGGCTGCCGACGGTCGGCGGATGAGCAAGAGTCTGGGCACCGGGGTCGACCCTCTAGAACTCATCGAAGTCTATGGGGCAGACGCCACCCGCTTCGGCCTCATCTACATGAGCTCGGTGCAGGACGTGCGCTTCAGCAGCGAGCGCATCGAGATGGGGCGCAACTTCGCCAACAAGATCTGGAATGCCTCCCGCCTGGTCCTGTTGGGCTCCCACCCCGAGGCCCGTCCCGAGGTCAGCCTGACCACTCCCAGTGACCGCTGGATCTTCAGTCGCCTCTCTCAGGTCGTGGAGGAGACGGCCCGCCTCTACGAGACGTACGAATTCGCTGATGTAGCCCGGCTTCTCTACCGGTTCATCTGGAATGAGCTCTGCGACTGGTATCTAGAGATGGCCAAAGTCCGCCTCTACAGCGAAGAGGAGGGAGAGAGGCTAGCCGTCAGCGGCAACCTCCTGTTCCTGTTGGAACAGGTCATGAAACTGCTTCATCCGCTCATGCCCTTTGTGACCGAGGAGGTATACAGCTATCTGCCCCAGGTGGCCTGCGGCGACCGACCCTCCAGTCTGTTCGACGCCGGTTGGCCGGTTGCTCAACCGGAATGGAACGATCCAGCCGCGGAAGCTGCCCTGGAGGCTTTCATGGCTGTAGTGGCCGGTCTACGCTCCACCCGGGAGGAGCTAGGCTTACCCCGCGACCTGCAGGCTTCAGTGGTAGTGGTCGAGAAGGCTCCAGGAGCAAGCCAAGCGCTTAAGGAGGAGAAGGAGGCCTTTCGTCACCTGTGCGGATTCACCGTGGGGGAGGTAGTGGTGGCCACAGCCGGGGTCTCGACTGAGTCCGCGCCCGAAGTCCGCGTCTCATCGGGAGTGGAAACGTCCCCGGCGCTGGTACGCGCTGCCTCTGTGGAAGGACCCGGCGTGCGGGCTTTGCTGCCGCTGGAGGGCCTGGTGGATGTGGAGCGAGAACGAGAACGGCTGCTAAGTAAGGCGCGCAAGGCCCAGACCGAGTTGGCTAAGGCCAAGGCCAAGCTGGCGAACCCCCAGTTTGTGACCAAAGCGCCTGCCTCCGTGGTGGAGGAGGAAAGGAACCGGCTGGTCCAGGCGGAGGAAGTTCTCATCGAGGTGCGCCGTCAGTACCGCGAACGGATAGGAGCAGAGCTTCCGCTCGAAGCAGAGGTCGCGAGATGAGAGTCACTGATTCTGCTTATGAAGAAATCTGGGCCTACATCGACGGTCTGGAGAGAGTGGGGGTGCGGCTGGGACTCGAGCGTATCTCCCGGCTGGTGGAAGCCCTGGGTTCTCCTCATAAGGCCTATCGGACTGTGCATGTGGTGGGCACTAACGGCAAGAGCTCGACCACCCGTTTCATCGCCGGTCTGCTGAAAGCGCACGGTCATAAGGTGGGGGCCTACGTCTCGCCTCATTTGGTCAGCCTGGCAGAGCGCCAGATGGTGGACGGCGTACCGGCCTCAGAGGCGGAGTTCTGCGACTTGGTCGGGCGTGTGCGTCCAGTAGTGGAAAGGTTGGAGCACGGGTCGAGCGATGACGACAGGTTCACCCAGTTCGAGGTCCTTACTGCCGCAGCCTTCCTTTACTTCGCCGAGAGCGGCTGCGATGTAGCCGTGATCGAGGCGGGGCTGGGCGGTCGGTTGGACGCTACCTCCGTGATCTCTTCTGAGGTGCAGGTGCTCACCAGCATCGGACTGGAACATACGGAGTTCTTGGGGGATACCTTGTCGGCCATCCTCCGGGAGAAGGCCGCCGTGATTCCTGAAGGCGGTCGAGTGGTGGCCGGTGCACTCGCCCCGGAGCTCAAGGCGGAGCTCAAGGAGATATGCATAGGTCGTGCAGCCCGCTGCCATTTCCTCGGCGACGATCTGCTGGTCTTGTGTGGCCGTCAGGATGAGATGTTCGATGTTCTTGGGCTGAACGGCTGTTACAGCGATCTGCGGCTCAAGGCCTTAGGAGACTACCAGCGCAGCAACGCTGCGGTGGCGGTGGGCGCGGCTGAGCTCTTCGAGCAGGAACAGCTCGACGAAGCGGCGGTGCGCTCGGTTCTGGCTTCCACAGTGGTTCCTGGACGTCTAGAGATCGTGAGTGATCAGCCGCTCTGCATCTTCGATGGCTCTCACAACCCCCAAGGCATGGAAGAGACCATGCGTTCCCTGGACCGTATCCTGGAGCGACGCAGGCTCATCGCCGTAGTCTCGATCTTGAAAGACAAAGACGCCCGCGAAATGGTCAAGCATCTCGCCCCTCGGTGTGACTTGATCTTCGCCACACAGTCATCCAGCCCTCGCGCCATCCCCGCCGAGGAGCTGGCCAAGCTCATCTCGGGTCTGGGGAAGCGTCACGAAGTGTTTGTGGACGAGGATCCCCGGTCTGCGCTGCACAGTGCGTACCGTCTTGCCACCTCCAATCAGGTTGTTCTAGTGACCGGATCTTTCACTCTGGTCTCTGACCTCAAACGGGAGCTCAACTAGGCGGTGTCGGCCATGGGGAACACTGACACAAGGATCGGCGCGGGCGAGCCCAGGCGTCGCTGTGACCGTCTGCTCGTCGTGCTGCTGCTCGTGCTAATTGTCGCCGTGCTATTCTTTACCCTCGGTTACCTCCTCGCCCGGGCGCTGCTCTAGGAGTCCAGCATGGACAATCTCTTCGAGACCATCAACAAGATCATCAGTTCGCCTCTGTGGACTCTCGCGCTCTACGTCTTCCTGTTCTTTCTGGTGGTTTTCTGGCTGGTCCTGGTCTTCTGGACGTTCAAGGATGCGAGGAAGCGCATCGATGATCCCGTCATAGTCGGGGTGGCTGTGCTCTCCTCGCTCGTGTTGCCCTACATGGGGACGTTGGTATATACGATCCTGCGCCCCGCCGAGTATCTCTCGGAAGCTCGGGAGCGTGAGCTCGAGATGCGGGCCATGGAGCAAGAGCTGCAGACGTTGAGGGCTTGTCCTTCTTGCGGGGGGATCGTCCGTCCTGACTACTTGGCCTGTCCAAACTGCCGCCGGCCTCTGCGGGCAGCCTGTTCGCACTGTGGTCGGGTGCTGGAACCGGGTTGGAAGCTCTGTCCTTATTGTGGCCGCGATGCCACGCAGCGGCGTGTGCCGCCTCCTGGGAGCCGAGATTCGGAACGGGGTGGGGAGGATCGTGGCCAGTTCGAGGCCACTCTTAGTGAGGGCAAGCAGCCTTCGCTGGCCGAAGCTGAATAGCGGCTTCTGTTCGTCGTCGTACCGTGATCGCGCAAGTCTTGCGCCCTAGAACCTGGAGGAGTCTGTGGAGCTCGAACGTACGTTGGTCCTGGTCAAACCTAACGGTGTGGTTCGCGGGCTGATCGGTGAAGTTGTCGGTCGCCTGGAGCGTCGCGGCCTTGAGGTCAAAGCCGCCCGCATGTTGATGGTGAGCCCCGAGCTAGCTGGTCGGCACTACGCTGAGCATGTAGGCAAGCCTTTCTACGAAGACTTGGTGCGGTTCATCACCTCGGGGCCGGTGTTCGCTATGGTGGTGCAAGGGCCGGCAGCCATACGAGTGGTGAGGACCATGATGGGGGCCACCAACCCGTTGGAAGCAGCCCCAGGCACAGTGCGGGGAGACTTCGCCCTTGACGTGGGTGAAAACATCGTCCACAGCTCCGACGGCCCCGAGAGCGCACAGAGGGAGATCGCTCTCTTCTTCTCTCCAGAGGACCTGGTGCCATAGCGTGCTGGATTCGTCTCGTCAGTTTCCCCCTGATTTCCGGCTCTACCTAGCGTCGCAATCACCTCGACGTCATTCGCTGCTGCGCGAGATGGGGGTTCCCTATGAGGTCGTTGCGACGCGCGGCGAAGAACAGTCCACTGGCAGGCAGGCAACCCTGGCGGCGGAGCAGAACGCTCTAAACAAGGTAATGGGAGCGGTGTTGCCCCCCGACGCGCCGGCAGGTGCGTTCGTGTTAGGCACGGACACGGTGGTCGTGATCGACGGGGTGATCCTCGGCAAGCCGCGCTCTCAGGAAGAGGCCCGTGAGATGCTGACGGCTCTGGAGGGGAGGACTCACCTGGTGATATCGGGGGTCGCGCTTATGCGTGTTCCCAGCTCGGGCTGGAGCCCGAGCGCCGCGGCCGGTTCCGACTCCGGCTTTGGGTCCAGCGCCGGGTCGTGGTCCACTTTCTCAGGGCAGTCGAGTTCCGGGGAGACGGACTTTGGGCAGGCGCATCCCGAAGGCGCGAGCGGGGCCGAAGTCCCAGTCTGGGTCGACCATTCTCTCACTCGAGTGACCTTCCGGCCGCTGCAGAGCGAAGACATAGCGGCCTATGTTTCGTCGCGAGAATGGGTAGGCAAGGCCGGCGGCTACGCAATCCAGGGCTTAGCTGGACTCTTTGTGGAGACGATCGAGGGAGAGTACAGCAACGTGGTCGGTCTGCCGCTCTGTCTCTTGCGCGAGCTCTTCTGTCGTGCCGGCTTCGACCTCTTGAAGGGGCGGTGGGTATAATACGCCGGTACCTGAAGCTGCCGGTGGACCCTGACGAAGTGTATGGGGAGGTCGTGACATAGGCTTCTTTGACTTCATAACCGGTTTCGCCGGGCGCGACATGGCTGTGGACCTCGGCACTGCCACGACCCTGGTATATCTGCGCGGCCGGGGCATCGTTCTTGCTGAACCGTCGGTGGTAGCCATAGATTCGCGCACCGGCGAGGTCGTAGCTGTGGGTACTGAAGCCAAACGCATGTTGGGCCGCACCCCGGGGACTATCACGGCCATCCGGCCGCTTAAGGACGGGGTCATCGCCGATTTCGATGTTACGGAGCAGATGCTGCGTCATTTCATCCAGCGGGTACATCAGAACCGCTGGGCTCATCCACGGGTGGTCGTGTGCGTTCCGTCGGGCGTCACCGGCGTGGAGAGACGAGCTGTGGAGGAAGCCACCATCAGCGCCGGAGCCCGGGCCGCTTATCTCATCGAAGAGCCGATGGCCGCGGCCATAGGGGCCGGCCTCCCTGTGGCCGAACCCACCGGTAGCATGATCGTTGACATCGGTGGGGGGACGACCGAAGTCGCTGTGATCTCTCTGGCGGGGATCGTGGTCTCGCAGTCTGTGCGGGTGGGGGGCGACGAGATTGACGAAGCGATCATTTCTTATATAAAGAAAGAATACAAGCTGATGATCGGGACACAGACGGCCGAGGAACTCAAGCTGGAGATAGGTTCTGCTTATCCTTTGGAGCAGGAGGAAGAAGCGGAGATTCGGGGCCGGGACCTGGTCACTGGTCTGCCCAAGAACCTGGTGGTCACCTCCGAGGAGATCCGCGAAGCCATCGCCGAGCCGGTGGCGGTCATCATCGATGCCGTCAAGTCAACGCTTGACAAGACGCCTCCTGAATTAGCCTCCGACATCATGGACCGGGGCATCATGTTGGCTGGCGGGGGCTCGTTGCTCCGGGGGATGTGTGAGAGGTTGCGGGAGGAGACCCAAATGCCGGTCAACCTGGCCGAGTCGCCGCTCACCTGTGTGGCCGTGGGCTCAGGCCGCTCGCTCGAGGCGTTCGACTCGCTTTATAGGGGTCCGCAGAGGAGCAGAAGACGCCGCTACTAGCTAGCGGGGGTCATGTATGCCGCGTAACAAGTTGGCGTGGCGACGGGTCGTCCTCGTCGTCCTTATCATAGCCTCATTAGCGATACTCACCGTTTCTTTCCGGGAGTCCGAGTCGGGCCCGGTCCATGCCATCCAACAGTTCGCGGCTGGTCTACTGTCCCCCCTCCAGACGTTCGGGGCAAGAGCAGCCCAGCCCTTCAAGGACGGGTACGAATGGATCCGCACCTTGTGGTCGGCTCATAAGGAGGCGGAGCGCTTGGCTGCAGAGCTCCAGAAGCTCCAAGGCCAGGCGGTGAAGCTTCAAGAACAAGCTGAGGAGAACGAGCGCCTACGAGCGCTCTTGGACCTGCGGGAGAAGGGCAGCTTCCCGGAGGGGACCCAATTTGTGGTAGCCAAGGTCATCGGGAAGTCCCCGACCAAGTGGCAGGCCTGGATCCAGATCGACAAGGGTTCTCTGGACGGAGTCAAAGTGGACCAGGCGGTTGTGGGCGCTACTCCGAGCGTGGGAGAGGGATTGGCAGGCAAGGGGCTGGTAGGCAAAGTCGTCGGAGTGACGCGGCATACAGCCAAGGTGCTGCTGATCGTCGATGCGGGTTCCAGTGTAGCGGCCAAGGTGCAAGGTTCGCGGGCCGAGGGTGTGGTCGAAGGCTCGGTGTCGGGGCGACTGATCATGGACTACGTGGACCGCGATGTGGTCGTCGACCCTAAACGGGTGGTGGTCACTTCCGGCTACGGCGGGGTCTATCCCGCAGACATACCCATAGGCATCGTGACCAGTGTCGGCGAGCAAGACGTGAACATCTACAAGCAGATCGAAGTGCAGCCTTTCGTGGACTTCCGCGTGTTGGAAGAAGTGATGGTGCTGCTGGTGCCGGGTAGCGGCCTGGAAGGGGACTAAAGGCGTGTTGGACCGCAGACGCCTCGCAATTGTGGCGAAGGTGATAGGCGTATTAGCCATCGCCGTGGTTCTGCAGGTCTTCGTTGTGTCGCAGGTGAGCGTCCTGGGGGTCACTGCCGACCTGTTCCTGGTCCTCACTACAGTTGTCGCTGTCACCCGGGGTCCTCTGGAGGGGGCGGTCTTCGGCTTCATGGCCGGTCTGGTGGCGGACACCGCCTATCTGGCGCCTCTAGGTGTCCGCTCTCTGGTCTATGTGATCGTCGGCTACTTGGCAGGACTGGCGGCGGCGCGTCTGGCTTTCTCCAGTCCTTGGGGAGTGGCCCTGCTGGCGGGAGCTGCTTCGTTCGGAGCGCAGTTCGTGTTCGGTCTGTTCGAGTTCGTCATGGGGCCGCGGGCGGCTTTTCTGCGGATGCTGGGAACCCAGATGTTGCCAGAAGCTTTGCTCGACGGTCTACTTACAGCGCCCATCTACGTCCTCCTGGTGCGGCTCCACTTGTTGCCCCCAGCGTCCAGCGAACCGTCCGGACCGGGGGGTGGGAAGACATGATCTTGGAGCCTGCTCGCAAGAGACGGCCCCCCGAGGACGAGTCTTTCGTCGGCATCCGGGTCGGTGTGCTACTCGTGATCGCTTGCGTGCTGTTTGGGGTGATCGCCTTCCGCTTGTGGTATCTACAGGTCCTCTCGGGAGACTCTTACACGGCGGTGGCAGCCAACAACCGGCTGCGCGAGGTGAGAGTGGAGGCGCCGCGCGGGGTCATCTATGACCGCAACGGCAAGATCTTGGTCGATAACCGAGCGGGGCTCACGGTGGGCATCCTGCCGATGGCTATGTTCAGTCCCAAGAAGCAGCCCGAACAGTTCGCCGAGGAGATCAGAAGGCTTTCCGAAGTCTTAGAGGTGCCCGAGGCCGATCTCCTCGCCGCTTACGAGAAGGCGAAGAAAGACCCTTATGTCACTTACCCGATCAAAGAAGACGTCCCTAGGGAAACGGTGGTGGCCTATCTTAAGGAGCACAGTGACCAGTTTCCTGGGGTGCAGGTGGAGAAGGCGTTCGTGCGCCGCTATCCGAACAAGTCGCTGGCCACCCATGTGCTTGGGTATGTGGGCGAGATCTCGCAGACCGAGCTCGGTCAGCAGGAGTTCGCGACCCTGAAAATGGGCGCGCACGTCGGCAAGGATGGTGTAGAGCGTACCTACGACTCCTACCTCCGAGGCACAGACGGCTGGAAGACGGTGGAGGTCGACGCAGCGGGGCGGCCTAAACGTTTTCTGGATGACGTAGCTCCGACGCCAGGAGCCAATCTGGTGTTAACCATAGATGCTGATCTGCAACAAGCCTCAGAAGATGCCATCCTGGAAGGCATCAAGCGGGCGCACGAGCAGGGCTTCGTCAACGCGTCGGGCGGAGCGGTGGTGGCGCTCGATCCGCGCAACGGGGAGATACGCGCTCTTGCCTCTTTCCCCGACTATGATCCGTCGCTCTGGGTCGGAGGCATGAGCAAGCAGAAGTTTAGCGAACTCACTGCCCCCGAGTCACATCAGCCCCTTTTCAACCGGGCATTGAACGGCCTGTATCCGGCTGGCTCCACTTTCAAGCCCTTCGTCGCCGCCGTGGCGCTGAATGCAGGGCTGGTGACTCCGGAGACTATCTACGACTGTTCAGGTAAGTTCTCGGTAGCCCAGCAGACCTGGCGGGACTGGTTGAAGCAAGGCCATGGTCCGGGTATAGACCTGCTGACCGCCATCAAAGAGTCCTGCGACGTCTACTTCTATAACCTGGGCAATCTTCTTTACCAACAGGAGGGCCCGGTACTGCAGGACGGTCTGCGACAGTTCGGCTTCGGACAAAAGACGGGCATCGATCTGCCAGGGGAGACAGACAAGACCCGTGTTCCCGATAAGTACTGGAAAAGAGAGCAGGGCAAGTCCGCGGAGGACAAGCTGTGGAAACCCGGCGACGAGATCAACCTGGCTATCGGCCAAGGCGATCTGCTGGTCACGCCTCTCCAATTGGCGGTCGCACTCTCAGCTATCGCCAATGGGGGGACCCTATGGGTACCGCGGTTAGGTCTCCGGATCACCGACGCCTCGGGCAACGTGGTGCACCAGTTCGAACCGGAGCAGCGCGCGCAGCTGGGAATCGACCGACAGATTCTGGAACTGATCGAAGAAGGCATGGTGCTGGTCACCTCCGAAGTAGGGGGTACGGCGAGGATCGCGTTCGAAGGCTTTGCCATACCGGTCGCGGGCAAGACTGGCACTGCCGAAAAGAGGCCTGAAGACGATTACGCACTCTTCATTGCCTATGCTCCTGCCGATCCCGTAAAGGAACCTGAGATAGTGGTGGTGGCGATCATAGAGCAAGGCGGTCACGGCAGCTCGGTGGCTGCACCGGTGGTCCGTCGCGTTCTGGAGGCCTATTTCCATACCCAGAGCGGCGGAACGCAGATCATCCCAGCGACGGAGTAGCACGCTGTGAATGCACCTATCCCCATCCTGCAGCAAGCGACTGAGCGGCGGCAACCGCTCGGTTTCTCACTAGGGCGTTATCTACGCAGCCTGGACTGGATACTGTTGGGCGCGGTGCTGGCACTGGTGACTTACGGGCTGTTCCTGCTCTACTCAGCCACCCACGCCGATACCAACATCTCCAGTCCCTTCTACTACGTCCGGTCCCAAGCCGTCGGCTTGGTGTTGGGCTTCGTCCTCTTGATAATCATCAGTCTGTCCGACTATCGCTGGGTAAGGCGGTTCCGGACCTACATCTACGGCGCCAATCTGTTGGTCCTGCTTCTCACACTGGTAATCGGCTCGGGGAGCCAGGAGGTGGGAGCCAACCGCTGGATCGAGCTCCCCTTCTTCTCGCTCCAGACCTCAGAGCTGGCGAAGCTCCTGCTTGTCCTCAGTCTGGCTGGCGTCCTTAGCGAGGGCGCCGAGCTGCGGCACCGCTTCCGGTTCGTCCTGTTCACTGTGATCTACGTGGCCATGCCCAGTGTCTTGGTTTTTCTGCAGCCCGATCTGGGCACCGCTTTGGTGTTCGGGGCCATCCTGATCACCATGCTCGTCATCTGGGGTATCCGCCTTCCTCATCTGGGGATCCTCGGCGCGGGAACAGTGATAGGAGCCGCCCTTCTCTTGCGCGTTTTCCCAGCCCTTGGCCTCCAGGTGCTGAAAGACTACCAGCTGAAACGGCTGACCCTTTTCTTGAACCCCGATAGCGACCCCACGGGCTTCGGCTACCAATTGACCCAGAGCAAGATCGCCATCGGTAGCGGTATGTTCACCGGTAAGGGCTACTTGAAGGGCACTCAGACCCATTTGAACTTCTTGCCTGCGCATCACACCGATTTCATCTTCGCCGTCCTGGGGGAGGAACTAGGCTTTTTGGGCGCTATGCTCCTATTGGGCCTGTACCTTGTCGTGATCTGGCGATGTCTTCGCATAGCCCGGTTGTCGACCGACCTCTATGGGCGTCTGATTGCGGCAGGCGTGGCTGGCGCGATCCTCTTCCAGGTTTTCGTCAACGTGGGAATGACCATCGGCATCATGCCGGTGACCGGAATCCCGCTTCCTTTCGTGAGTTTCGGCAGTTCGGCCCTGGTAGTATTCTTGATGGCGATCGGCTTCCTGGAAAGTATCCATGTCCGTTCAGTAGCCGGTCAGGAACGATGATGCCTTACGAGTCCAGTCTTGGGCTGTCAAGCTGTCTAGGAGGCCGAAGTGCCAAAGTTGCCACTGCAACCAGCTAAGATCATCGCGACCTGGCAGGAAGCGGCCGGCAGGGCCGAGACCATCCTTTCCTTGGTGCTGGCTGGCGAGCCTCGCCTGGTGGCCGAAGCTCAGCACCAGTTGGGAGGAGGAGCAGTAGTACCGGGCGTCTGGGCGGGGGAGGTGACAGATCTACTGAGGGCCGGTCTCTCTCCCAGTGAGATGGCGCTGATCTTCGTGGGGCCGGAGGCCGAGTTTCGTGTGGTCGAGACTCTTGGCTACGCCCCCGCCGGTGTCAGGGTGATACTGGCCGTTGACGAGGGTGAGCAAGCCACCGGCCGCACAGCAAGACCGTTGTCCAACTGTCTGCGTGTTTCCTTCTCGGATACGCCTGGGGGCTGGCGCCGACTCTTTGCGGCCTGCGTGGAGCTGGCTGAGGAGGAGGCTGTGGCTTTGGGGCGTCGTTACCCTGTCTTGCGGCGGCCGGCGGCCCGCCGCGTGATATGGCGAACCGCTAGGGAGAACGGCCTGATCGGAGCTGCGTTCTTCGTTCCGGGCTCGGACTGGCCGCCCATGACTTTGAACCAGGTACGAATGGTGTTGGATCTCGCGGCTCTGTTCGGACACCCGGTGGACTTGGAGCGGGCTTTGGAAGTGCTGGGTGTGATCGCGCTGAGCCTTGGTTTTCGCAGGCTGGGCCAGAAGGCCGCGACGGGCAGGCGGGACCTGAAGTGGATGGCGAAAGGGCTCACCGGCTCAGTGGCGACGGTGGCGCTGGGTCTGGCTGCCATAAAGTATTACGAGCATGGGGCCCCCTTGTCCACCAGCCGGGTAGTGGCTGGCCTTGGGTCACTAAGAGGGTGAGGCCGACTACTCCCCAAGAGAAGTTCGCGGAGCTGCTCGCCCGGGTAAGCAAGCCCGCCCGGCTTATCGGAGGCGAGTTCGGCTCGGGCAGAGGCTTCAGCAGCGATCGTAGTCGTCTGCGGGTGGTTCTGGGTTTTCCTGACACCTACGAGATCGGCATCTCCAACCAGGCTATCCAGATCCTCTATCACTTGGCTCAGCGGACAGCCGAAGTGGAGGTGGAGAGAGTCTACCTACCCTGGGTCGACGTCATTGGCGAGATGCGTGCGAGGGGGATTCCTCTTCTCACCCTGGAGACGTGGACGCCTGTGCGCGATTCCGACCTGTTGGGGATCACCCTGCAGCAGGAACTTCATTTCACAAGCGTCTTGGAGCTGCTGGATCTGGCCGGTATCCCGTTGCACACTCGCGAACGGAGAGAGGAGGACCCTTTGCTGGTGGGAGGTGGTCCTGCCTGCAGCAATTTCCTCCCGATGAGCGATTTCTTCGACGCTTTTGCCCTGGGGGACGGAGAGGAGATGTGGCCTGAGATCCTGCAGGCGTTGGTCGAAGCCAAGCAGGGCGGCTGGTCTCGAGAAGAGAGCAAGGCCAGACTTGCGGGAATAGAGGGGATCTACGTACCTGGCGTCAGTCGTTCCGTACGCAGACGGGTCCTCAAACAGCTGGAGGGGGCGCCTTACCCCGCGCAGTGTCTGGTACCGCTCACGGGTGGGGTCCATGACCGGGCCTGGGTGGAGGTGATGAGGGGTTGCACCCGGGGCTGTCGGTTCTGCCAGGCGGGGATGTGGTACCGGCCGGTGAGAGAGCGCCATCCCCGTTCAGTGCTCGACTTAGCCCGGTCTCAACTGGGGGCGACCGGGCACGGAGAGATCGCCCTCGGGTCGCTATCGACCACCGACTATAGCGGCCTGGAGGAAGTGCTGAAGAGTGCGGCCCGTGAACTTCCCGAAATCCGAGTCTCGCTGCCCTCACTGCGAGTCGATACTGCCGCTGTGCGACTGGCCCGACTCGCCTCACCCACAGGAACGTCCTTGACACTTGCCCCCGAGGCAGGGAGTCAGCGGATGCGCGACCTCATCAACAAGAACGTCACAGAGGAAGACATCCTGGCGGCTGCAAGGGAAGCGGTCCGCAGTGGTCGCTCCACCCTGAAGTTGTACTTCATGATCGGATTGCCGGGCGAGCAAGACGAGGACGTGGCAGCTATCGCTGACCTCTGCCTACGGATCAGGGAGCAAGGGCGCGCGCTGCTGGGGGATAAGGCCGGTCGCTTTCGACTCCACGTGAGTGTCAACTATTTCGTGCCGAAGCCGTTCACACCTTTCCAGTGGAAGGGTATGGCACCCCGCCGGGTGTTGCTGCGACGGCGGGAGATGCTGTTCGCCAGACTGGCCCGACGCGGCATCAAGCTGGCCTTCCCCGACCTCGAGTTGAGTTACTTGGAGGCCGCCTTGGCACGCGGGGGTGAGGAGCTGGGGAAGGTGATCAAGGCGGCGTGGAGAGGAGGCGCCCGCTTCGACCCTTGGACCGAGCACTTCCGGCCCGAGGTGTGGCGTTCAGCCTTCCAGGCGATCGGTCTGGAGGTGGAAGAACTTGCCACCCGGGATCTGGCCCGGGACACTCGCTTGCCGTGGGAGGTCATCGAAGGGGTTGTCGACAAAGAGTTCCTGTGGCGAGAGTGGGAGGCGGCTGGAGCAGTGCTGGCCACCCCCGATTGCCGATGGACGGGGTGCCTAGACTGTGGAGCTTGCACGGAGGTCCCTGGGAACGACTTGGTGTCCGCGCAAGGAGGCGGTTGGGAAGAGGCCAGCGAGGTCGGCGAGGTCCGGGGGGAAAAGCGACAGATGGCCAAAGCCGCGGGGAAGCGTCTTCGTTATGTGGCTACGTTCGCGGTAGAGGGACGGAGCCGATTCTTGAGCCACCTGGATCGCCTAGAGGTGTTTCGGCGGGCTGTTCGTCAGGCGGGAGGAAGACTGGCTCTTTCCAGTGGTCTACGACCCAAGCCTCTGCTAAGCGTGGTCTTGCCCTTGGGGGTCGGCATCGAATCCATGGCGGAGTGGTGCGAGTTTGTGTTGTCGGAGACGCCGCCACCAGATTTCTATTCACGATTGGCTGAGGTGCTGCCGGCTGAGATGAAGTTGATCGACGTCACCTTGCGGCCGACGGGTCGTTCCTTGGCCTCGCTGGTGACCGGGGCCAGCTACGAGATCTCGGTTGAAGAAGCGGAGGCAGGAGAAGCTCGAGGAAGGTTTCTCACTCTGCCGCAAGCGGTCCGCCGTCTGAACGAGGCTCCCTCTCTATCCCTGCGCGAAGAGCGCGAAGGCCGAGAACACCAGGTCGAGTTGAAGCGCTTTCTCGAGCGGGTGGAGGTGGCCCCGACCGGGGGAAGACAATGGCGCGTGAGTTTTCGAGCGGCGGTTACGCCTGCGGGCACGGCCCGTCCCGACCAAGTGGTGAAAGCTCTGCGCCAAATGGGGACCGCTCCCCTCGCGGTAGAGCGGGTGGTGCGGACGAGGATCCATCTCCGCGATGAGTTTCTCTCAGGTGACGGACTTCACCCGAGTGGTGAGCTCGCCCCGGGCCGCCGGCTTCACCCAGACGACGAGCCTCTGGCGGAGAGAAGGGCGCTCCTATGAGGAACATGGTCATCTCGTCCGTCGGCACGGAGACCTGGGTGGCGATTCTGGAGCAAGGACGGGCCGCAGAGCTATATCTGGAACGGCCGGGCCAACGTTCGCTGGTCGGGAACATCTACAAGGGCAGGGTGGAGACCTTCCTTCCCGGGATGGAAGCGGCTTTTGTGGACATCGGTCTGGGGCGCAATGGTTTCCTCTCTAGCAGTGAAGTGGTGGAGCCGGACCTCAAGCCGCGGAGTCGTCGCGGGGGACGCCATCTGAAAGCGGGGAAGACTGTGCTGGTACAGGTCACCCGGGACGCTATGGGCGGCAAAGGTCCTCGTCTTACTACTGACCTTGGTCTCGCCGGTCGCTATCTCGTCTACATGCCTTTGTCGAGGACTACCGGGACCTCCAGACGCCTGGCGGACGGGGAGCGCAGCAGACTGCGGGAACTCGTCCGGGAGTTGCGGCCGGAGAAGGGGGGTCTCATAGCAAGGACCGCTGCAGAAGGGGCGGAGCGGGGCGCTTTGGAGCGGGATCTCCGCTTCTTGCAGCGACAATGGGGAGCGTTGGTACGTAAAGCAGCGCGGCTGGAGGCTCCCGCCCTGATGCACCAAGAGATGGACTTGGCGCTACGCTGCGTGCGGGACGCTCTCAGTGAGGATTTCACGAGCGTCGACGTAGACGACGCTACGGTATTCCGGCGGGTGCGCAACTACCTAAGAGCGGTGGCTCCCGAGTTGGCGGAGAGAGTACGCCTCCACAAGGGACCAGCCCCACTGTTCGAGACCCTGCGTCTGGACAAGGAGATTTCCCGGGCCCTGGAACGGCGGGTTTCGTTACCCTCGGGGGGCTATCTCATCATCGAGCAGACGGAGGCCATGACTGTCATCGACGTGAATTCCGGCCGCTACGTCGGAGCAAAGGCTTTGGAGGACACTATCTTGCGGACAAACTTGGAGGCCTGTCGGGAGGTCGTCCGCCAACTCCGGCTCCGCGATATAGGGGGGATCATCGTTATCGACTTCATCGATATGGCTTCCCGTACCAACCGGGAGGCTGTCTTGGCTTTGCTACAAGCAGAGTTGGAGCGCGATCGCACCAAGACCTATGTGGTGGAGATCTCCCCCTTGGGCCTGGTCGAAATGACTCGTCAGAACGTGACTCTGGGGCTTCGTGAACTGCTCACCGTGTCTTGCGCGTGTTGTGAGGGCGAAGGTCGGGTTCTTTCCCCGCAGTTGGCTCTAGCCCTGGTCCGCCGGCGTCTCCGCCAGCTGGCGGCGAGCAGTCCGCTACCGATACTCCGAGTGGAGGTCCATCCCCAGGTGGCCGCTCTCCTTGATGAGCAGCAAAGCCAAGAGCTCTCCGGGCTAGAGGCGGAGACGGGAAGACGTCTACTGGTGGAGCCGGCAAGTGCGGCTGTCCCTGTGGATCATGTTGCTCTTCTTCCCGACTGAGTCGCCGGGGCAGTTCCAGTCCGCGCAGAAGTATGCGGTAAATGGGTCCGTCTGGGGTTCGTGGGTGGCAGACCGACACAGGCCCTGGTATACTGCCTTGCTCGCGGCCGACCCCAGGCCGCTTCAAAGCCAAGGTTGTCATGTCACGAGGAGCAGCAGGGATGTTCGCCATCGTCGAAGTCGGTGGGAAGCAGTATCGGGTGGAAGAGGGAGGCGAGATCGTCGTCGACCGCCTTGATGCTCCAGAAGGTTCCACCGTGGAATTGCGTTCCCTATTGGTCGCGGGCGGCGATGATGTGCGTCTCGCTGCGGACGGCGTGGAGACCACGGTCACCGCGACTGTGGTCGAGCATTTTCGTGGTCGCAAGGTCAGCATACTACGGTTCAAGCCCAAGCGCGGGTTCAGGAAGAAGACCGGCTTTCGGGCGGCACTGACCCGCCTGGAAGTGCAGAAGATAGGGTAGGAAGGACTAACCATGGCTCATAAGAAAGGTGGCGGGAGCTCTCGAAACGGCCGCGACTCCCAGGCGCAACGGCTGGGCGTCAAGGCCTTCGCAGGCGAGAACGTCAAGGCTGGGGCCATACTGGTCCGCCAGCGCGGCACTCGTTTCCGCCCGGGCGACAACGTAGGTATCGGGTCTGACGACACCCTCTTCGCTACCGCAGCGGGCAGGGTAGTCTTCTCCCGCGGCAAGGCAGGTCGTATCGTAAGCATCATCACCGAGTAGCAGCCTCCCGGCTGCTTCGGTCGATCACACTCCGTGCCGCCCCATGTTCTACGATCGCGCCAAGATCCATGTGGCGGCCGGCAGGGGCGGGAACGGGTGCGTCGCCTTCCGGAGAGAGATGCACGTGCCCCGTGGAGGTCCGGACGGCGGGGACGGAGGCCGAGGCGGTGACGTGATCCTTCAAGCCGACCCGCAGGTCCGCGATCTGAGGGCCTTCGCTTACAAGATGCACTTCCGAGCGCAGTCGGGGCGGCCGGGGTCTGGCGCACGCAAACATGGCGCCGACGGAGAGAGCGTGGTGATCCCGGTACCCCTGGGCACCCAGGTCTGGAGCGAGGATCGGTTGCTAGCCGATTTGGTGCGGCCCGGCCAGCGGGTGGTCGTAGCCCGCGGTGGTGCAGGGGGCAGGGGCAACGCGCGTTTTGTCACCTCGGTCCGCCAGGCCCCCCGGTTTGCCGAGTTGGGGGAGGAGGCCGAGAGCCGGTGGCTCGACCTCAGTCTCAAGCTGCTGGCAGATGCCGGCCTGGCTGGGCTACCCAACGCCGGTAAGTCCTCCCTGCTTCGCCGACTCTCCAATGCCAGACCAAAGGTAGCCGACTACCCTTTCACCACCTTGGAACCCATGTTGGGAGTAGTGGACTGGTCGGGTGAGGGTGACTGCTTCACCTTGGCAGACGTGCCGGGGCTCCTGGAGGGGGCGAGTGAAGGGGTGGGACTCGGTCATGAGTTTCTTGCCCACCTGGAGAGATGCGAGCTGATCATGCACGTGGTGGACCTGACTGGTTACTATGGGACAGAGCCCATCACCGCGTTTCGTACTATCCTTCACGAGCTGCAGGCGCATGCCTCGGCACTGGCTGAGAAGCCGCAGGTAGTATTGCTCAACAAGATCGACGTTCTGGCGGCTGAAGAGGTGGCCCAGTGGCGTGAGCGCTTTCTGGAGGAGGTCCAGAGACTCCGTGACGAAGGGCATCCGGCCTTCACTTACCTGCTGGGTGAGGAGCCTCCTTTATTGGAGCGGCTAGTGTGGCCGGTGTCGGCAGCTACAGGGGCAGGGCTGTCTGCATTCCTGGCTTGGGTGGGACCATTACTGCAGACCATGCGGGAAAGGACACTGGGTGCCGGACAGGGTGAGTTTGGCTTTGCGGATGAAGAGACGGCTGTCTTGGAGCCGAGCCTCACCGAGACAGAAGACGAGACCGGGCATGTCACCTATCGGCCGCTTCCGGCCCGAGGGAGGGGGTTCACTGTGCGCAGAGGTCCTTCGGGGTTTATTGTAGAGGGGCCGGCGGTCAAACGCCTGGTGAGCAGATTCGACCTTACAGATGACGAAGCCGTCCGGTATCTTCAGGAGAGATTCGTACACATGGGCTTACAGGCAGCGCTTGAAGCCCAGGGCGCCCAGCCGGGTGATGAGGTCGAAGTCGAAGGTCATGTGTTTGAGTTTCAGTGAGATGGGGAGAAGGGCAGCACATGGAGATGCCTGACCGTCGCAGGCAGCCCGACGAGAGAACGAGCAAGACCATAGTGGTCAAGATCGGCTCCAGCACGCTCACCACCGAGAGAGGCACCTTCCGGCTGGCTCCGGTAGCTGGTCTGGTTTCCGAGGTCTGTGAGCTCCACGCGCAAGGGCATCGCATGCTTCTGGTGAGCTCAGGTGCGGTCTCCTCCGGCATGGGCATCCTTCGCCGCAAACGCCGCCCGACGGCGGTAGTGGACCTGCAGGCGGCGGCGGCGGTAGGCCAGGGGCATCTCTTCCACATCTATACCGAACTTTTCGCTCACGAGCACGTGATAACGGCCCAGGTCTTGCTCACCGCCTTCGATGTGGCCGCTCGGACCCAATACCTCAATGCGCGCAACACCCTGCGTCGCCTGCTGGAGTGGAAGGTGGTGCCCATCATCAACGAGAACGACACTACCTCTACAGACGAGCTCTGCTTCGGGGATAATGACACGTTGGCTGCTCAAGTGGCCTTGCTCGTGAAGGCCGATCTGTTGATCCTCCTCACCGATACGGACGGGGTGTACACGGCCGATCCTCGCGAGGACCTGCAAGCGCGGCTCATCACCCGGGTGGAAGATTTTGAGGCTCTTCAGTGCGTACAGGTCGGGACCGCGGGGCCCTTGGGCACGGGGGGGATGGCCACCAAGATAAACAGCGCGCGCATGGCCACCAGTGGAGGGGTGGAGACGGTCATCGCCCGGGGGGACCGGCCTGGGGTACTCAAGGCCTGTGTGGCCGGCGAAGAGGTGGGCACCCGTTTCTTGCCACGTCCGCTCGGCTTGCACGACTTCAAGCTGTGGTTGCTCTACGGCAAGCCCGCTCGCGGCACGCTCGTCGTCGACGAGGGTGCGGCTAGAGCGCTGCGGGGCAAAGGGAGTCTACTCCCGGTGGGGATAGTAGAGGTCAAGGGTGAGTTCGCTGCCGGCGACGCTGTCATGGTGGCCGACGAGAACGGACTGGACCTGGCCAAGGGGCTTGTCAACTACTCACGGGAGGAGTTAGAGCGGATCAAAGGTCTTAAGAGCGCTCAAGTGGCGGAGCTTCTCCCGCAGGCTTCGCCTGAGGCGATACACAGAGACTATATGGTACTGGTGTGCTAGCGGATCGGGAGGGGACTTGGATACACGAGAATTAGCAGCCCGGGCTAAGAAGGCCTCAAGGCGTCTGGCGACGGCCAACGCCGTGGAGAAGAATCGCGCCTTGCTGGCCATGGCAGATGCCCTTGACAGGCGGGCTGCAGAGATCTTGGTCGAGAACCAAGAGGACGTGACTGAGGGGCGCAAGAACGGTCTTTCTCCCGCTCTCATCGACCGCCTGCTTCTGGACGAGGAACGTCTGGCCGGTATTGCTCGCAGTCTGCGCGACATCGCCGCTTTGCCTGACCCTGTGGGGGAAGTAGTGGCCGGTTGGCGCACCCCGGAGGGTCTGGAAATCCAGAAGGTGCGGGTGCCTTTCGGGGTCATCGCGGTGGTGTACGAAGCGCGCCCCAACGTGACTGTCGATGCGGCTGCGCTCTGCCTCAAGACTGGTAATGCCGTCATCTTGAGAGGGGGAAGCGACGCTTACCGATCCAACCGCATCCTCACCGAGGTCATCACCGGGGCCGCGCTGGAGGCGGGGCTTCCGGGCGATGTCATACAGTTCGTACCCAGCAAGGATCGAGCGGTGCTCATCGAGTTGCTGCAGTTGCGCGAGTACATCGACCTAATCATTCCGCGGGGCGGCGAGGCTCTTAAAGACTTCCTGCTGGAGCACTCCAAGGTCCCGGTCATCTACGCCGCCGGCGGCAACTGTCACGTCTACGTGGACCAGTCCGCCGACTTGAAACAGGCCCTCGACATCACCATCAACGCCAAGTGTCAGCGGCCGGGGGTCTGCAATGCCGCCGAAACCCTGCTTGTACACGCGGCTGTGGCGCCTGCGTTTCTCCCCGTGGTGGTCAAGGCCCTGCAGGAGCGCAAGGTCAAGCTGTATGTGGACGCTCGCACGCGCGACATAGTAGGGGAGACCGAGCCCCGGCTTTACCGGGCCACGGACAAGCACTACGCCACCGAGTTCCTCGACCTCGAGATGGCAGTCAAGGTAGTCGACAGCCTGCAAGAGGCGGTCGACCACATCGCTCGCTTCGGCACCGGTCACTCCGAGGCGATAATCACACAGGACCTGGAAGCCGCCCGTCAGTTCGCCCAGATGGTGGACGCTGCTGCCATCTATATCAATGCTTCCACGCGTTTCACCGATGGCGGTGTCTACGGCCTGGGGGCCGAGATCGGCATCTCCACCCAGAAACTACACGCTCGGGGGCCATTGGCTCTCAAGGAGCTGACTTCCACCAAGTACGTCGTCACCGGTAGGGGACATATCCGCTAGTCGGGGGGCTAGCCCTGCCCGGAGGAGCCGTGGCCGAAGACGCAGTGATAAGTCGCCTGCGAGGCCAGCGCGGAGTGCGGCTGGGGATCATGGGTGGGGCTTTCGACCCCATCCACATCGCTCACCTGGTGACGGGTCAGGAGGCGCTCCATCGGTACCATCTCGATGAGGTGGTCTTCCTGCCCAGCGGTATACCTCCCCACAAGCGACGGGAATTGACGCCCGCAGAGTTACGGTACCTCATGGTGGTGTTGGCCACCGCTTCGCACCCGCAGTTCTCAGTCTCCCGGCTGGAAATCGATCGGCCTGGGATCGGTTATACGGTGGACACCCTGGAGAGCTTGGCGTCGCTCCTGGGGCCCGAGAGTGAGATCTTCTTCATCACCGGGGCCGATGCCGTGCTGGACATCCTGACCTGGAAGAAACCGGAGCGGGTATTGGCCTTGTGCACCCTCATAGCGGCCACGCGGCCCGGATACGACTTGGGGCGTCTGGCCAGCGTGCTCGCCGAGCTGGAGCCGGAGCTATCACGGCAAGGACAGCAAGTTCGCGTGGAGGTCATGGAGATCCCTGCCCTGGGTATCTCTTCCAGCCTGATCCGTGAAAGACTGGCGCAAGGGCTTCCTGTGCAGTACCTGGTGCCGGAGGCGGTGGCCCGGTTCATCGAGAAGAACGGTCTTTACCGGGGGGCAGGGCAGCGGGCGGAAGGTCCACGCGGGGACCCGGGGTCCGACTGTGCGACCGCCAGTGGATAGCAGGGAAGGGCGGCGCGTGGCGGGATACCATTCCCGCTCAGAAAGACGTCTCTCTCGACGAGCGGCTCGCCGTCGCCGTAAGGTGCGACTGTGGGCTGGGGCGGGAGCCTTGGTGGTGCTGGTGGCGGCAGTGGTGACGCTGCTTGTCCTGCTGGGCGGGAGCGGGGGAACTACCTCGGTGGGCTCCTCTACCAGGGTGGCGGAGAGCGAGAGCTCGCCGCAGGAGAGTCAGGCCGGGATTCCCCTGCTGCTTCTTGTCCGTCAGGACGAAAGGATCTGCGGAGGCCTGCTCCTTCAGTCGAGAGGCGATCAGGGCGTGGTTATAGGTGTACCCGGGATATCGCTGCTACGCTCGGGAGACCGGTTCGTCACTCTTGCGGAACTGGCCGGCTCCAGGCCGAGCGGAGCCACGGCGGCGGGGGGCGCGGCGATGGGCCTCGGGAACGCGGTCGGCGAAGTCTCAGGGCTTTCCACAGTGGCGGTGGCCTGTGCGGAATGGCCCGATTTGTTGGCCAGGCTGGAAGGCGAAGGATTCTTTGCCTCGCCACAGAGGATGCTCTTAGGGACACTTCTCCGGAGTCTTGATCCGGAAGGGGCCGACAGCGGGCAAGCGGCCCTGGCGGTCGGCGGGTGGCTCACGCTGCTGCGCGAAGCGGGGAGGGCCGATCCTTGGGAAGGGCTGTCTCTGCAGGGAGAGGTCGACCGCTTTCGGTCGGCGAGCAGACTACTGTCAAGGGTGGGCTCCTGGTCGTACGGCGTGGTGACCGGAAAATTGCAGGGCGGGGAGGGTGCGCGCTATCTGGATCCCGCCCTGGGCCCAGTCAGGGACATGCTGGCCAAGGCGGCGGGAAAGCCCCTTGCCCGCGTGCAGGTGCAGAACGGCTCCGGACTGGTGGGGGTGGCCGAACAGGCAGCGGAGACCCTGGCTGGTCTCGGCTTTGAACTGCTTCCGGTGCGTAACGCCCTGGGCTTCCCCGACGTGGTCGAGACCAGGATCGTGGCGGCGCCAGATGTGGAGATGCAATCCCTGGTGATACGTGAAGTGTTGGGGTTGGGTAATCTATCCACCGAGGGTTCGCTCGCCGGGGGGTCGATCGTGGTGATAATGGGCCAAGACTACCAGGTGGGAAGGCGAGATTAGGGGCTGACAAGAGGATGAGGGTAGGAACGTCACGGGAGCAGGGACGTTCTCAGAACAGGGCGCGGCGCAGGCCGTGAGCAGGAAGAATGTGAACATGGAAGACGCAAGCAGGATCGACCGTCTTTATCGTTATAGCCGTCAGATGCTCGTGCCCCAAGTGGGCCGAGAAGGGCAGGAAAAGCTGCTTGAAGCTCGCGTAGGTCTGGTGGGTTGTGGAGCGTTGGGGTCGGTCATCGCCAATCATCTCGTCCGCTCGGGGATAGGTCTGCTGCGCATCGCTGACGGCGACCGCGTGGAGCTTCACAACTTGCATCGGCAGATGCTCTATACGGAGGAAGACGTCCGTGAGCGGCTCCCGAAGGCCGAAGCCGCGGCTCGGCATCTGCGCCGGGCCAATAGCGAGGTGGTAATCGAGCCAGTGGTCCAGGTCATTGACGAGGATTCCCTCGGCGAGTTTGCGGCGGACCTCGATGTGTTGGTGGACGGGACCGACAATTTCGCCACTCGGTTTGTCATCAACGATTACTGCGTGCGGCGAAATCGGCCGTGGGTATACGGTGGCGTCATCGCCACGACCGGGATGTCCATGACCATCGTTCCAGGTGAAGGACCGTGTCTACGCTGTTTTCTCCGCGAGTTGCCCAGTCGCGAACAGTCTCCGACCGCTGACACGGCTGGAGTCCTCAGTATCACGGTCGCCATCATCGCGAGTGTGGAAGCCGGGGAGGTCATCAAGCTGCTTCTCCAGCCGGAGGCTCGTAACCGAGGTCTCTTGATGGTTGATGTGTGGGAGCTGGATTTCGAGCGGCTGGAGATCCCGCGCGATCCCGCCTGCCCCAGCTGCGGGAGCGGACTCACGGGAGAAACGCCAGGCTTGGGGGTGGTAGCGCAGTGAGGGCGGAGGAAGAACGGCTGCGCACCCTGGTCCGGGAGCTGGGTAGCGCACTGGTGGCCTTCTCGGGAGGGGTGGACTCGACCGTGCTCCTCAAGGTGGCTGTGGAGGAGCTGGGCGTGGATTCCGTCCTTGCTGTCACGGCTGTGGGCGAGGTATATCCGGAAGCCGAGAGCCGGGCCGCCTCTCTGACGGCCGCTCGGTTGGGGGTGAGACACCGGGTCCTGAGGCAGGACAAGCTCTCGATTCCGGGCTTCGCCTCCAATCCACCTGACCGTTGCTTCCTCTGCCGAAGCGATCTGTATCGAGCGCTACTCGGATTGGCTGCAGAGGAGAGGCTGGCGGCAGTGGTGGATGGGGCTAACGCAGACGACGCAGGTGACTACCGGCCCGGAATGGCAGCGGCAGTGAGGCTGGGCGTGCGCAGTCCGTTGCTGGAGGCTGGCCTCACCAAAGCACAGGTGCGAGAGCTGGCCAGGCGTCTTGGCTTGCCAGAGGCGGACAGACTGTCGTCTCCTTGTCTTGCTTCGCGCATCCCCTACGGAGAGGGCATTTCCGCTCAGAAGTTGCGCATGATCGAGCAGGCTGAGACTGTTCTCCGTCACCTGGGATTTGCCCAGGTGAGGGTGCGGCATCGCGGTGAGCTTGCCAGCATCGAGGTCGAGGAAAAGGAGCTGCCCCGCCTCGTCGAAGAGTCCGTCCGTCGTGCTATCGTTCACCATCTGCGTGAACTAGGTTTTGGGTATGTGACTGTGGACCTAGAGGGTTTTCGAAGCGGGAGCCTCAACCGGGGGCTGGGAGCAGCAGCGAAGCCGGTGACTCAGCACAGCCGCGGTGTGCTCTGCGACCGGGAGGATGAGCAGGGATGAAGTCGGGTAATGCCAGCGCATCACCAGCCGGAGGGGCCTCAGGTCTACTCAAGGTGGCCCTGGCCGCGGGCGCAGCCTATGCCTATCTTCGTCTGACCCAAACCGGGCGCAGACTTGCAGCGACCATGGCGCGGGACATGCAGGCTATCCGCGAGCGCGACCCAGCTGCCAGGAACGACCTGGAAATACTCACCTGCTACCCCGGCCTGCACGCCTTGTGGTTCCACCGTCTGGCCCATGCGCTGTGGCGGCGCAAAGTGCCGGTGCTGCCCCGCTTCGTCTCGCAGGTCAACCGTTTCCTGACCGGCATCGAGATCCATCCGGCGGCGACTCTCGGCGACGGGCTCTTCATCGACCATGGAGCGGGAGTGGTTATCGGCGAGACCTCGGAGGTAGGTGAGAACGTCACCATCTATCAGGGGGTGACTCTGGGAGGCACCGGCAAAGAAACCGGCAAACGTCATCCCACCATCGGTGACAACGTGGTGATAGGCGCTGGCGCCTTGCTGCTGGGGTCCATCAAGGTGGGGGATAACGTCAAAGTCGGAGCAGGCAGCGTGGTCATCCATGACGTGCCGCCCAACTCGACCGTAGTAGGCAACCCGGGACGTACCGTTATCACGGACGGAGCGAAGGTGGGCATACCAGACATCGACTACACCCATCTTCCTGACCCGGTGGCGGAAGCTATGCGTTGCTTGGTGCGCCGGGTGATCCAGCTAGAGAGTGAGCTCGAGGAACTGCGCGTCATATGCGGAAAGGCACCCAGCGAGAGAGTCCCGATCAACGAAGAGGTATGCGACCTCTTGGGTGACGGCGTAGAGGATGCCTGATTCCCTCTTGGAAAGACTTGCGGCCGACCTCAATGAGAGGCAGCAGCAGGCCGTGTTTCACCCTGGGGGACCCTTGCTCGTCCTGGCGGGCGCTGGTTCGGGCAAGACCCGTGTTCTCACCTATCGGCTGGCCTACCTGGTGCTGAGCGGCCGGGTGCGACCGTACCAGGTCCTTGCCATCACCTTTACAAACAAAGCTGCGGGCGAGATGAAGCAAAGGGTGGCTCGCCTGTTGGGGGGCAGTGCGGACTGGGCCTGGGTCGCGACCTTCCATTCCGCTTGCGCCCGGCTCCTCAGACGGGAGGCGCCCCTGCTCGGCTATGGGAGCAATTTCTCCATATACGACGAGGAGGACTCCGTCCGTCTGGTCAAGCACTGTCTAGAGGAGCTGCATCTCGATACCAAGCGCTTTCCACCAAGAGGGGTGCGCAGCATCATCTCGGAGGCCAAGAACAGGTTGGTGGACATCGACGACTTCGCCCGCGCGCCGGCAGCTGCTGCCGAGGGAGGGACAGGAGGGGGGCGGGAGCGTGACTACTATCATGAGGTGGTAGCGGCCGTCTACCGGAGATACCAGTCGCGGCTCCGTGCGCTGAATGCCATGGACTTCGACGACCTTCTGATGCGCACGGTCGACGTGTTCCAGCTTTTTCCCCAGCGCCTGGCTTTCTATCGTAAGCAGTTCCGTCACGTGCTCGTGGACGAGTATCAGGACACCAACCGGGCCCAGTATGTGCTGGTGAAGTTGCTGACCGAGGGACACCGGCAGGTCACCGTGGTCGGCGACGATGACCAGTCGATCTACTCGTGGCGGGGGGCCGATCCCACCAACATGCTGAGCTTTGAGGACGACTTTCCCGAGGCCACTATCATCCGGCTGGAGCAGAACTACCGCTCGTACAGCACTATCCTAGATGCCGCCAACGCGCTGGTGAGCCACAACCGAGGCCGGAAGCCCAAGAAGCTGTGGACCGACCGCGGCGCCGGAGAACCGGTGGTGCTCTTGGAATGCCGCGATGAGCATGAAGAGGCGCGCTTGGTCTGCGAAGAGATCGTACATCTCTTGGATGAGCGTCCCGCCTCCGACATCGCCGTCTTCTACCGGGTCAACGCCCAATCGCGAGTGCTCGAAGACATGCTGGTGCGGCAAGGGGTCCCGTACCGGGTCATCGGGAGCATGAAGTTCTATCAGCGGGCTGAGATCAAGGACTTGCTGGCCTACCTGCGTGTGGTGGTAAACCCCGGAGATGATTTCTCGTTGCTTCGGATCATCAACACTCCTCGGCGGGGACTGGGGGAAGCCGCCGTGGGACGTCTGCAGTCGCTAGCGGCGGAATCGGGGGTGCCGTTACGAGAGGTCCTCTTGTCAGCCTCCAGGATCGAAGGTCTCTCGCCTTCAGCTCGACGCGCCTGCCAACGCCTGGGAGAAGACTTCGCCCGGTGGGAAAAAGTCGCCCTGGGGCAGGACAAGGAGGGCGGAAAGCCCTCGGTCGCTGCGATCACTCGGCAGGTACTCGAAGAAAGTGGGTTGAGGCCGGCCCTTGCTGCGGAAAGGACGGTCGAAGCCGAAGGACGCCTGGAAAACCTGGATGAGTTCGTCGCTGTGGCGGAAGAGTATGACCGGTTGAACCCCGACGGAGACCTCGAGAGCTTCTTGGAGGAGATCAGCCTGTACGCGGAGGCAGACAGTGTCCGAGAGGGTGAGCCGGTAGTCACTCTCATGACCCTTCACAATGCCAAAGGCCTGGAATTCGCGGTGGTCTTCATTACCGGGCTGGAAGAGGGCCTCTGCCCACACTCGCGCTCACTGGAGGAGCACAGGCTGGAGGAGGAGCGTCGGCTCTGTTACGTGGGGATCACGCGGGCTCGCGATCGTCTTTACTTGTCACACTGTCGTGCGCGCACCCTTCATGGAGGGGGCGGCTACCGCTTCCCCAGTCGCTTCTTGAGCGAGATACCGGGGCACTTGTTCGAGCGGCGGCTGGCAGAGAGAACGGCGAGCAACCTGCACCCGGCCTCTCGGACCAGCTTCTCCGAGAGAAGCATTCCCCGGGTGGCGGCGGACGGCAAGACCGCTTCGGGATATGGTTTCGCTACTGGCGACAGAGTCGTCCATGCGACGTTCGGGGAGGGCGTGGTGCTGGGAGTAGAGCCGGGGGGAGTGGTACGAGTGTACTTCCAGGAACTGGGCGCGGAGAAACGCCTGCTTGTTGAGTACGCGCCGCTCCGTCGTCTGTAGAGAGCCTTAGTCAACTAGCGTCTGCAGCAAGGAGCTTCAGTCTGCCCGGCGTAGACCGCTAGGCCGGCGCAGGCAACTCCGCGCGGGAGAGTAGGTGAGCCCACGGTCTGCCTCAAGTGCCCGAGGACCTGCCTCCTTCTAAGTCTCCCAGGTCCTTCGTCACCTGTCTAGGAGTCGGGGGCCTGCGGTCCCTCTTTCTGGCCAGCCCGACGAGCGGTGCTGCACCTAGAGACCGACGTAGGTTCTATGCGCCCTTGGCTCCGCATGATTTGTTGCACTATCTCAATCCGCATTATTTATTGCATGCCCGGGCCGAGTGGCAACCCGTAGCGGCCCGCATCGAGAAGGGTTTTCGCCCGCTATGTGGAAGGTTTGTGGGAAATTGTGTTGCATTGTGTCAAGAAGTGGTTTAAAGTGGTGACTATGCAACGGATCTTGCTGTCAGGGACCTTTGACCACTCCTTGGACGCGAAGGGGAGAGTCACCTTGCCCGCGCGCTATCGTGAGTATTTCCGCGGTGGCGCTGTTCTAGTTCGCCTTCGTCCCGATGAACCCTGCATCCGGGTCTATCACCCTGCCGCCTGGGAAGAGTACGACAGCCGTTTCATCGACCCGCTGGACACTTTCGAGAACGATGACCACAGTTGGCGGACGCGTCTCATCTACATGAACCAGGATTTCGTCGAGCCCGACGGGCAAGGCCGAGTCCTGGTACCCGCCAAACACATAGAAGAGCTGGGGCTCGGCGGTAAAGTGACGATCATCGGCAACCGGACCCATTTGGAGATCTGGAACCCCGAGACTCTGGCCGCGTTGGTCCAGCAGAAGGTTGGCAACCATGCCTAGCGCCGCGGCCTCTTTCCAGGTGGAGCAAGAGCAAGCCCATGTGCCTGTCCTCCTCGAGGAGTTGCTGACGGTACTGGCCGTGAAGGAGGACAGTCGGGTCTTGGACTGCACCTTTGGAGCGGGCGGACACGCCACCGCGATCGGTCAGTCACTGGGACCCACAGGTCTGCTGGTGGCCTGCGATCGAGACCCCATCGCTCAGAAGTACTACACAGCCTTGGCGCAACGGCTACGTTGTCCGAGTCAATTCTTGGCAGGCGATTTTGCGGATGCCCTTGAGACTCTCCGGGCCGAGAGCTTGACGTTCACCCACGTGTACATGGACCTGGGCGTGAGCAGCATGCAGGTCGACACTCTGGAACGAGGCTTCTCGTACAGTTTCGATGCTCCTCTCGACATGAGGATGGACCCAAGTCTGCCGGTCACCGCAGCCGACATCGTGAACAGCTGGCCGGAGAAAGACCTGGCGGATCTTTTCACCCGCTATGGGGAGGAAAGACATTCGCGGCGCATTGCCCGGGCCATCATCAGGCGGCGGAGTGCGAGTCCTTTCATGCGCACCGCTGACCTGGTGCAGGTGATAAAGGACGCCATCCCTACTCCAGCTCGTTTCGGAGCTGGCAATCCGGCGCGCAGGGTTTTCCAGGCTCTTCGCATTCAGGTGAACAATGAGCTGGACAGTCTGAAGCGGGCTCTGCCGTCGGCCTTTGCCGTCCTGGAGCCTGGTGGGGTCTTGGCGGTCATCAGCTTTCATTCTTTAGAGGACCGGTTGGTGAAGGAGTTTTTCGTCTCGAAAGTACGGTCCTGCAGCTGCCCGCCCGACTTCCCCATCTGCGTGTGCGGAGGAAGACCGACCGGCGAGCTGATCACGACCAAAGCCATCGCCCCCACTGCCCGGGAGGTCGCGATGAATCCCCGTTCCAGCTCTGCCCGCCTGCGAGCTTTGAGGAAATTGTGATGGCTGCCGGGTCACGTGCCGCTTGGATCGAAGCTTGGGAGGCCGACCTGACCCCCTCGCCGGCTGCTCTGCGGAGTGCTGCCCGGATGGAAGCGCGTATGCGCGCGGCTCGATACTACGGGTCGGAAGCCGTTGCCCGCATGCCCCGGCCAGCAGCAAGTGCGGACAGAGCTGTTGCGCCACCGCAGCTGAGAGTCATCACTCGCCGGCGCCCGCGGCGAGGGCTGCTGGCGTTCACCGTCTTGCTGGCAGTTCTGATATTGGCGGGGGCGGTGGTCTGCCCCATGCTTCTGACTGCTGCGGTCACCGATGTGGAGTCCCAGGGAGCACGGGCAGAGGCCCAGAGGCAGGTGCTGGCGGCTGAGGTGGCCACATTGTCGGCCAAGATCTCCGCACTCGCTGCTCCCGACCGCCTGTCCGAGGTGGCGGCCCAGCTGGGGCTGGGCCCCGCCCAGACCGTACGCTACGTGACCTCAGACGGCCTGCCAGCCGAAAGGCAACCAGTCGCAAGCCAAGGAGAAACGATCATCGCCGGTCGATGAAGCATGAAACGTGCAAACCTGAGACTCGGACTGTTTATGGGAGTGGCCGTCATCTTGTTGACGGCCCTCTTCTTCCGAGTCTTCTACGTCCAGGTGATCGCTTCTCCACCCCTGCAGCAGAAGGCGGAGGAGCAGCATGTGCGGCTTGTAGAGCTACCTGCACCGCGGGGCAGCATCTACGATCGCAACGGCGAGCTCCTGGCGGTCTCGGAGGCCACGGCCACGGTCTGGGCCAATCCTCGACAGATCAAGACTGAGGAGGCTGAGAAGACCGCGCGGGCTCTCGGGCCTGTGATCGGCCTGTCGGCGGAGAGTGTTCTGGCGAAGCTGCGGACTGACGCAGGTTTCCGGTACTTGGTCCGGCGGGTGGGTCTCCAGGTGGGAGAGCGTGTGAAGGCGCTTGCTCTGCCGGGGATCGGCGTGATGGTCGAACCCAAGCGGGTGTATCCCAAAGGCTCCCTTGCTTCGCAAGTCCTTGGCAGCGTGGGAGGAGACCGCTACCAGGGACTGGAAGGCATCGAGTTCCAATACGATCGGTTGCTGGCCGGTACCCCGGGGGAGATGCGGGTGGTCAGCGATCGCACCCGTACGCGTCGTCTCCAGACCGTGGTAACCCGGGAAGTGCAGCAAGGAGCCGACCTTTGCCTCACTATCGATGCCCAGATCCAATTCGAGGCGCAGAAAGCTCTGAGTCAGGCTGTGACTGATTACAAAGCAAAACGGGCCTGCGCTGTAGTGATGGACCCTCACACCGGGGAGCTCCTGGCCCTGGCGGTCACGCCCACTTATGACGCCAATGCCTGGACGAGCGCCGAAAGGCAGGCGCGGCGCAACTGGGCTGTGACGGACCAGTATGAGCCAGGTTCGACATTCAAGATGGTGGTGGTAGCAGCCGCTCTAGAGAGTGGCCTGGTAAAGCCGGACACCGTGTTCACCTTGCCTCGTGAGCTCGAGGTGTTCGACAAGACCATACACGAGGCAGAGGACAACGTGCCCGAAGTCAGGCGGCTCACGGTGGCTGAGATTCTGGCCCAGTCATCCAACATCGGGGCCGCTCTTCTGGGGAAGGAAGTGGGTAAGGAACGGTTAGTGGCGATGATCCGCCGCTTTGGTTTCACTGGGAAGCTGGGAGTAGACTTTCCCGGCGAGGCCGGGGGTCAGATGCTGTCGCCGGACAAGTGGAATGGCCTTACCATCTACAACGTTCCCCTGGGCCAGGGTATAGCGGTTACGCCTTTGCAGCTGGCTGCGGCCTATGCAGCCATAGCCAATGACGGGGTCTTGGTGCAGCCGCACTTGAACCGCGATAAGACCGGACTGTGGACCCGCCGGGTGGTGGTTCCCGAGGTGGCCGGTGAATTGCGCGAAATGCTGAAGATGACTGTGGAAGCCGGGACGGGTAGGCAGGCGCGCCTCCAGGGATATGTGGTGGCCGGCAAGACCGGCACCGCCCAGAAGCCGGAGGCGGGCGGCTACTCTCACGAGAAGGTCTATGCCTCTTTTGTCGGCATGGTGCCCGCTGACAACCCGCGCCTGGTGATCCTGGTGGTGGTCGACGAGCCAACCACGGAGCGATCGGGTGCTCTGGTAGCGGCTCCTGTCTTCGCCAAGATCGCCGATTTCTCTCTACGCCGTCTGGGCATCGCTCCCACTGTCGCTCCGGTTCAGTGACCGGGCCGGGATGGTAGAATCACGGACTGTGAAACTCAGCGTTCTTTTCGCCGGTGTCGAGACCTGGCAGGTCATTGGCTCGGCCGACACGGACATCAAAGCGTTGACCTACCGCAGTGACCAAGCCGGCCCTGGTGCACTGTTCTTCTGCGTTCCTGGTCATGTCAGAGACGGCCACGATTTCGCCTCTCAGGCGGTGGCACAGGGGGCTACCGCTCTCTGCGTAGAGCGGCCGCTGGACCTGCCGGTCGCCCAGGTGGTGGTGCCCTCGGTGCGAGCCGTCATGGGTTCGGTGGCAGCGGCCTTCTATGGCTATCCCAGCCGCCGCCTGCTCACGGCAGGAGTGACCGGCACTAACGGCAAGACCACCTCGACGTTTCTAGTGGCTCACCTCTGTGACTGCTCCGGGCTCCGAGCTGGCCTTATAGGGACGGTAGAGCGTCGTATCGGCGGTCAGAGTCTTCCTGCGGGGCGGACCACACCCGAGGCCGTCGACATCCAGCGTGATCTTGCTGAAATGGTGGCTGCCGGTGATCAGGTCGCCGTGATGGAGGTATCCTCCCATGCCCTGGACCAAGGCCGGGCCCGTGGTCTTGACTTCCGGGTGGTGACCTTCACCAATCTGACCCAGGACCACTTAGACTATCACGTTACCATGGAAGCGTACTTCGGCGCCAAGAGTCGGTTGTTCTTAGCTCCTGAGTTCGCCTCTGCCAAGCCTCTGGCGGTGCTTAACCTGGACGATCCCTTCGGTAGACGTCTGGCAATCGCGTGTGGAAAGGAGCGGGTGCTAGGCTTCTCCACTAGACCGCTAGACGAACGCAGTACGATCGAGGCGGAGTGGACGGCTCCAGCTGACCTGGAGTGGAGTGATTTTGAAATCACTCCCCAGGGCAACCGAGGGGCCTTAGTGCTGCGGGGTCGCGCTCTGGAGCTGGCGGGACTTTCCGCGGAGAGGAGTCGAGATCGGCATCGGTCCCGAGCGGAGGCCCGTTTTCCCGTTGCTACGCGTCTGGTGGGCAGTTTCAACGTCGCGAACACCCTCACTGCGTTGGGAGTGGGGCTTGGTCTGGGCCTTGATTTCGAGAAAATGCTTGCCGATCTGCTCTCGTTCTCTGGGGTTCCCGGGCGAATGGAGACAGTAGATGAGGGGCAGGATTTCCTGGTGCTGGTGGACTACGCTCACACCCCTGATTCTGTGCGCAACGTGTTGGTCACAGCCCGGCAGCTTACCAGAGGACGGCTGCTGGCGGTTCTTGGCTGCGGGGGGGATCGTGACCGGACTAAGCGACCCCTCATGGGACGAGAAGGTGAGAAGAACGCAGACGTCCTCATCGTGACCTCCGACAACCCTCGTACTGAGGACCCACTGGGGATCATCAACGACATCTTGCAAGGCCTCAGCTCTCCTTCCGGGGCAGTGGTAGAACCTGACCGTAGGCAGGCCATCGCCACCGCCATCAGCCTGGCCGAACCCGGGGACGTGGTGATGATCTTGGGCAAGGGGCACGAAAGGGGTCAGGAGTTCGCCGGTTTCACCCTGCCTTTTGATGATAGGGAGGTCGCTCGCGAAACTTTGCGAGCCCATTTAGAGCGGACCAGGGGGAGCCGGCGCCTGGGCAAGATTAAAGCGGAGAGCGCACGAAGAGCGGCACTCGGCCAGGACCGAGTGACTGAGGGGGAGGGCGAGTGATCTGCCTATCCAGGGAGGAAGCGGGCCGAGCCCTGGGACTACCTCCACTGCGGGAGGGCGTCTCAGGGGTTAGCATCGACAGCCGCACCCTCCGAGCAGGAGACCTGTTTGTAGCCTTGCCCGGAGCTCGCTTCGACGGCCATGATTTTGTGGTAGCAGCGCTGCAGGCTGGCGCCTCAGGGGCCGTGGTGCGGAGTGACCGCCTGGAGGAGTTAAAGACGAAGGTGGCGAACGCCTTCGGCTGTCCACCGGCACAGGTGAACGAGGGCATGCCCGCTCCGCCAGGTACAGCCCAACCCGAGCTATATCCGGTGCCGGACACGCTCCAGGCTCTTTGGGCTCTTGCGCGGGAGGTCCGCAGAAAAGCAGGAGTCCTAGTGATCGCCGTGACGGGTAGTGTAGGCAAGACGACCACCAAGGACATCTTAGGCGCGCTGGTCGGGCGATCCCGACGAGTACTGACGACGGCCTCTAATCAGAACAATGAAATCGGAGTCCCCCTCACGCTTCTTGCCCTCGAGACGGAGATCCAGGTCGCCGTAGCAGAGATGGGTATGCGAGGGCGCGGACAGATCGCTGCACTGGCAGCAGTCGCGGAGCCGGACATAGGGGTGATCACGAACATCCATCCAGTACACCTTGAGCTCTTGGGCGATCTCGAAAGTATTGCTGAGGCGAAGGCTGAGCTTCTGTGTGGGCTTAAGCCGGGGGGAGTGGGTGTGGTGCCGGCTGACTGTGATGTCCTGGTCCGTCCAGCGGCTCGCGCGGGTTGCCGGCTGGTGCGCTTTGTCGTGGAAGACAGGGGCGTGCCGGGCAGAGCTGGAAGGGAAGCTACAGCGCTTAGGGGCGGGACGGACGGTGGCGCCCTGAGATGCGAGGCTGAAGTTACGGTTCGACTTGAAAACGTGGGTGCCGACCACAGGCTTGGCTTGAGGGTGAGGTGGCCCGAGGGTGAGGCTGAGGTCGAGCTGAAGGGCTTGCCCAGGTACTTGGCGGAGAATGTAGCGGCGGCGGCCGCGGCTTGTTATGCGGCAGGGTTGCCTATGAGAGAGTGCTTGGTGGGATTGGAAGACATCCAAATCGGCCGCGGCCGCGGCCAGGTCTTGTCACTGCCGGGCCTCACGGTGATCGACGACACCTATAACGCCAACCCTACTGCAGTCAAGCGAGCGCTGGAGAACCTGATCGAGTTGTGTGGGCGACGGGGTGGGAGACCGGTGGCGGTGTTGGGCGACATGCTGGAGTTGGGGCCGAAGGAACTGTCTTTCCACGCGGAAGTTGGGCGGTATGCCGCTGAGTTGGGTGTTGCGGAGTTATGGGGGGTGGGGGAGCGGTCTCGAGTGACCGTCCAGGGGTTTCTGGAAGTGCCGGGAGAAAAAAGAGCAGGACATATCGCGTCGGCTCTAGAAAACTGTAGTGTATTGGCGGCTCTGCAACCGGGAGACGTGGTGTTGGTCAAAGCTTCGCGAAGCCTGGGACTCGAGACGTTGGTCAGTGCAATCGTCCAGCGTGCCCAGCAGGGCTTCTGGAGAAGTGGTGGTGGAGAGGGCTCTCGATCATGATCACCATCCTGGCAGCGACCCTGGTGGCTCTGGTCATCGCCATGCTTGCCGGCCCTCGCTACATTCGTTGGCTGCAGAAGAGGGGCATAGGGCAGAACATCAGAGAACTGACTCCTGAACGACATGTTGCCAAGCAGGGGACTCCGACCATGGGCGGGATCCTCATCCTGGTAGCGGCCATCATCCCCTACCTCATTTTCGGGAACCGCTCTTGGCCTAGCCTCATCGTGATCCTGCTCGGCTATGGCTCTGCAGCGATTGGGTTGGCAGACGACCTTATCTCGAAATGGCGGCGGCGCTCCCTGGGTCTCAACGCACGAGCAAAACTGCTCATGCAGGCGGTGCTGGTGGTGGTCGGGGTCTTTCTCGGCCTGCGCTATGCAGGGGTCGATACGCGCCTCGGGGTTCCTCTAGTCCGTGGCATGCTGGACATCGGTTGGGCGTACTACGTGTTTGCCTTCTTTCTCATTGCCGGCTTCTCCAATGCTGTCAACCTGACTGACGGCCTCGATGGACTGGCTGCGGGCAGCGCGGCGGTAGCTTTGTTCGCCTACGCCGGTATCGCGTTCTTGCGGGGCCAGACCGACTTGGCCATCCTGGGGTCTTGTCTAACCGGGGCCTGCGTGGGTTTCCTCTGGTATAACTCGCATCCTGCGGCGGTCTTCATGGGGGATACAGGCTCCTTGGCGCTGGGTGCAGCCCTGGCGGGCATGGCGATGGCGACGGGCATGGAGGTCCTGTTGCTACTCATCGGCGGCCTGTTCGTGGTAGAGGCGATCAGCGTCATGATCCAAGTCTTCAGTTTTCGTGTGTTCCACCGGCGGGTCTTTCTGATGACCCCGATACATCATCACTTCGAACTGCGCGGCTGGTCAGAGACCAAGATCATCGTCCGCTTCTGGATCATTGCTGCCATCCTGGCTGGGGCTGGCTTCACACTGTACTACCTGCGCAACATGACCTTGTGATGGCACTGTGGACACAGTGAGAAGACCGCGGACCAGGCTGAGGGCAAGGAGCAGAGGAGTGCTCGGACTATGACCGGATTGAACGGAACCCAGAAAAGAGTGGCTGGTCCAGCTATCAAGCCGGAGGTATCTCCTCTTGTCTTGACCCCGGACTCGTCTCTGGAGGCCAGCCAGGGGCTGGCTGATGAGTTTCGACGGATACTGGTCTTGGGAGCCAGCCGGTCGGGCATCGCGGCGGCTGTTGCTCTCTGTCGGCTGGGGCGCCTGGTCACCTTGAGCGACTGCAAACCACGCGAGTCGCTTCCAGGTGTAGAAGAAGCACTAGTGGCAGGAGCCCAGTTGGTCAGGGAAGACCTGCTCGTGGAGAGTTGGCCAGGGTTCGATCTGGTCGTTAAGAGCCCTGGCGTCCCTGCAGAGGCCGCCCCTGTGCGCAAGGCGAGAGAGAAAGGCGTGCCGGTGTGGAGCGAGTTGGAGCTGGCCTACGTCCTCTTGCCCAACCCTTTCCTTGCCGTGACGGGTACCAACGGCAAGACTACCACCACGGCCTTGCTCGGCCATCTGCTTGTGACCGGCGGGGTCCCTGTACGGGTTCTGGGTAACATCGGGGTGGCCGTTACCTCGGTAGCGGGCTACGTGGGTACTGAGGAGGAGCTGGTGGTGGAGGTCTCCAGTTTTCAACTAGAGGACATCCACCGATTCCGCCCTGCAGTGGGGGTCTTTCTCAACCTGACTCCTGACCACCTGGACCGGCATGGGTCCATGGATAGGTACCTGGAGTGCAAAGCCAAGCTGTTCGCCAACCAAGGCCCTGAAGACGTGGCGGTACTGAATCTGGCCGATTGCGCCGTGGCCGGCGTTGGAAGGGATCTCGCGGCCAAGACTGGCGGCCCCCAGGTTAAGTATTTTGCCGTCGATCCTTTGGCGCTTTCGCGACGAGGTGAGAACGGGGAGACCCGGGGCAGGCGGGGCAGAGGCGGCGGCGCAGCAAAGCGGATCGCCACCAGCTTGCTCGACTCCTGGATCGAGGGGGGGCGGTTCGTGTTGGAGAGGCGGCCACTTCTTGACGTCTCCCAGATCCAGCTTCCCGGCGTCCACAACCTGGAGAATTGTCTGGCCGCAGCTACCGCGGCCTCTGCCCGGGGAGTCGAGCGCCAGGCCATCGCTGAGGGGCTCCGGACTTTCAAGGGCGTACCCCACCGCCTGGAACGGGTGGCAGTGGTCTCGGGCGTGACCTACATCAACGACAGCAAGGCGACCAACGTGGACGCGGCCTTGACGGCACTGAATGCGTTTCCCGAGCGTACCCATCTCATACTGGGCGGAAGAGACAAGGCTTCTGACTATGGTCCGCTGGTCCGTCGCTGTGCCGCTGCCTGCAAGGGGGTCTACCTGATCGGTGAGGCCGCCCCGCTCATCACCCAGGCCTTCGCGGAGGCGAAAGGCAGCGGCGACCAGAAGGGTTGGCCTGGACTGCACCAGTGCGGAGACCTGGAACGAGCGGTCCATTTGGCGGCCTCCCTTGCCAAACCGGGGGAGGTGGTCTTGCTAGCACCCGCATGTGCCAGCTTCGACCAATACCGCAACTACGAAGAACGGGGTGAGCATTTCCGTTCCCTGGTCCTGGCTCTGAGCAAGGAGAACACATGACCGCCGTCACTGCCGGCAGACCCGGGCGAAGGTGCCCCGAGCCGCAAAAGACCGCCGTTTTGCTCAGGACAGCGGTCCGGTCCTCGCGCGGTGTCGGGCGGTTGCTCCTGATTTCGCTCTGGTTGCCACCGGCCCTCTTGGTAGTCTTCGGGCTTTGCATGATGCTGTCCATCTCTTTCTCGCTCACAGATGGCCCCGGCCGGTATGCTCTGCTCCGGGACCAAGCCATGGCTGTGGGGTTGGGCCTTGTTCTGCTCCTGGTCACTAGTCGCATCAGGCACCAGCTCTGGCGCAAGCTTTCCCTACTGGCCTTCTTTGTGGTCTTCCTGTCCCTGCTTGCCGTGCATATACCAGGAGTGGGCTTGACCAAGAACGGGGCCCGGAGTTGGGTCGGCCTTGGTGATCTGACCTATCAGCCCTCAGAATTCGCCAAATTGGCCGTGATCCTTCTGGGGGCTCACCTCCTGACCAGTCCGCGAGTAGCGAAGGCGCGCTTCTCGTCGTACATATGGCCCTTCGGAGTCTTAGGTCTTGGCGTGTGTGGCTTGGTCCTCTTGGAGGGCGATCTGGGGACTGCCGTGATAATAGCGGGGCTGGTCCTCGGTCTGCTGTGGCTGGGAGGGATGCGTCTTACCCACTGGTTGCTAGTCGCGGGGGCCGGGCTAGCCGGCTTCATCGTGGCCGTAGTGACGAGCGAGGAGAGGATGAGCAGGGTGTTCGGTTTTCTCCACCCGTTTGCCGATCCCTATGGCTCTACTTTTCAGTTGGTACAGTCTTTGGTAGCTCTCGGCCGCGGTGGTCTTCTGGGGGTCGGTCCGGGCCAGAGCGTCCAGAAGTTCCAGTATCTGCCCCAGGCGCACACCGACATGATCTATGCCATCATCGGCGAAGAGTTCGGGTTGGTGGGGACTGCCCTAATCGTGTTATTGTTCGCAGTCTTCGCGGTGGGTTGCTGGCAGCTTGCGCGCAGGTGTAGAGAGCCGATGGGCCGTCTTATCGTGGCGGGGTGTGGAATGCTTGTGGTCTCTCAGGCCATAATCAACATCGGCGGAGTGATCGGCGCGCTACCTTTGACCGGTGTCCCCCTACCGTTCGTGAGCTATGGGAGCAACAGCCTGTTGGTGATGATGACGGCCGTGGGTCTGGTCATGGCCGTGGCCAGGACGACCCCGCAAGGGGCGGTCTCCTCACGACTACCGAGGTACGAGAATGTCACTAGTCTTGATCGCTGGCGGAGGCACAGCGGGCCACGTGGTGCCCGCGCTAGCTCTCGCTGATGTGCTTGTCAAGCGCGGTTTCGCCGTCGCCCTCGGCGGCACGCGAGAAGGCATGGAAGCACGTCTGGTTGTCCAATCCGGCTATGCCTTCCATCCCGTTCGCATCCGCGGATTTGAACGTCGACTGGGGCTTGATACCCTTCGCGCCCTGGGGGTATTGCCATTGGCAGCGACGGATGCTGCACGGCTCATCAGGCGTTTGCGGCCGGCTTGCGTAGTGGGCTTTGGGGGCTATGTGGCCGGTCCCCTGGTAAGCATGGCAGCGCTGCGCGGTATTCCCACGGTGGCCGTAGAGATGGATGCTCACATGGGGTGGACCAACCAGGTGTTAAGCCGCTTGGTGGACCGGGTGTGTCTTTCTTTCCCCGATCTCGGGAAGCAGGGACCCAAATATGTGGTCACCGGGAGGCCTTTGCGCCCCGGTCTGCTGGAGGCTCGACGCGAGGAAGGCATCGCTCGTTTTAACCTCGACCCGGACAGAGCCACTCTGTTGGTCTTCGGGGGCAGTCTAGGCGCGCGAAGCGTCAATCGGGCAACGGTGGCTGCTTTCGCCAGGACAACCACGCCTTTCCAGATCCTTCATGTGACCGGTCGCCGTGACTACGAGGAAGTCTGTCGAGCGCTGGCCGAAACAGGAAGCAATCCTCGCTACCAGGTCTTCTCTTTCCTGGATGATTTCCCCCTGGCTCTGGCGGCCGCTGATGCGGTGGTGGCCCGGGCGGGGGGCTCGGTGGCCGAGATCTTGGCTCGCGGTCTCCCCTCGCTACTCATACCGTATCCATTTGCGACCGCAGATCACCAGACGAAGAACGCTAAGCGGGTGGCGGAGGCGGGGGCAGCACTCACCCTGTCCGATGCCGAGCTTGACCCGCAGCGTCTGGCCGAGGCCGTCGCCTTACTCCTCGACCCTGAGGTGAATCACAAGATGCGAGAAGCTGCGCTCAGGTTGGCTCGTCCGGGTGCCGCAGACCGCATTGCCGACGTGGTAGTAGAATTGGTGGCCGCTTCTCGCGGTACTGTTGCCTCGGACTGACTTGCTGCCGCAGAGTGATGGCGTGATGAGGAAGGGTTGAGACTGGAATTGGGAGCGGATGACTGCTTTGCGTGACACGGTCGATGGCCGAGAGACTTTCCCGGACGGGTTGCGTAGCCTGCATTTCGTGGGCATCGGGGGGGCCGGGATGAGCGGGATCGCCCTTGTGCTCCACAAGCGGGGTTTTGTGGTGACCGGCTCCGATTTGAAACCTTCTCGGTACACCACCCTCCTCGAGAACGCGGGCATACCGGTGCAGATCGGTCATAGTGCGGCCAATCTCGATTCCCCTGACGTGGTAGTGGTGTCATCCGCAATACCGCAGCAGAATGTGGAAGTCCTCGAGGCTCGTCGTCGGGGTGTCCCCGTCGTCAAACGGGCCCAGGCCTTAGCTTGGTTGGTCAGCTCCGGCCGGGGCATCGCTGTATGCGGGACTCACGGCAAGACCACCACCACCTCCATGATCAGCCGAGTCCTGGTGGAGGGAGGGTTCGACCCCACTTTTCTGGTCGGCGGGGAGCTGAACGACATGGGCTCGAACGCCCGCCATGGGGAAGGGGAGTTCGTGGTTTGCGAGGCTGACGAGTCCGACGGAAGCTTCCTGCATCTTAGACCGCAGGTTGCGGTGGTCACCAACATCGAGTTGGACCACCACAGCCACTACCTGCATATAGAAGATGTGGAGAGGGTCTTCGTTGCTTTCGTCCGCACTCTGCCTGCCGACGGCCTGCTGGTGACCTGCGCCGAGGATCCGAGGGCTTGTCGTCTGGCCGACTCGGCTCCGTGCCGTACGCGCACATACGGGTTCTGCCCGGAAGCGCATTATCGGGCGCAGACTGTGGGGCAGGGCCAAGACAACAGCTTCGAGATATGGCAAGAAGGCAGACGTCTGGCTCAGATCAGCTTGCGCGTGCCGGGTCGACACAACGTGTTGAACGCCACCGCCTGTTTTGCCGTCCTCACGGAGCTGGGGCTGAAACCCGACGTCATAGTGCCTGCCCTTGAATCGTTCACTGGAGCGGTGCGGCGCTTCCAACTCAAGGGCGAGCGAGAGGGGATAACGGTGGTCGACGATTACGCTCACCACCCCACGGAGATCAAGGCCACGCTAGCCGCCGCGAGGGACGGCCGTTGGTCGCGCATCCTGGCGGTGTTCCAACCGCATCTCTACTCGCGGACGGAGTACCTGCAAAATGAGTTCGCAGAGGCCCTTCTTGAGGCCGACATCGCGATCATCACCGACGTCTACGGAGCCAGAGAAGAGCCCAAGCCTGGTGTGAGCGGAAAACTCATCGTCGACGCAATGTTGAAGTTCCAACCGAGCAAGTCGGTTGTCTACTTGCCCAAGATCGGCGCCATAGTCGACTACTTGAAGGCAGAGGCGAGTCCGGGCGACCTGGTGCTTACCATAGGTGCGGGTGACATTCATCGGGCAGGGGAACGCTTCCTGGCTTCTTTCTGACTTCTTCCTGACGATTGGAGAGGCCCGTGGATAGCTTTCTAGAGCTCCTTGAGGTGCTTCGTGGGCTTGAGGGCGTGCGGGTGTGGAAAGACGCACCCCTTGCCCCGTTCACCACCATCGCCACTGGAGGCAGGGCCAAGTTGCTGGTCACCGTAGCCACGGTGTCGTCACTAGTGCGAGTCCTGGCCGAAGTGGAAGCGCGTGGCCTCGACTGGTTCTGCCTGGGGGCCGGCTCAAACCTTCTAGTGGCGGACCAGGGTTATCGTGGGGTGGCGGTCAAGCTCGACCAGAGCTTTCAGTACCTGGAAGGACTCCCGGACGCAGGGCGCTCGACCGAGGGAACCGAGGGGACACTGGCTCGAAGCTCCGTGGTCCTCACAGTGGGAGCAGGTGCGTATCTGGCCAGGCTGGCCACCGTTGTGGCAGAAGCGGGACTCACGGGGATGGAGCATGCCTGTGGCATTCCCGGCTCAGTGGGCGGCGCGGTGGCCATGAATGCTGGCGCCTGCGGCTGGTGCATGCGGGACGTAGTGCAAGAAGTGGAGCTAGCTTCCGCGACTGGTGATGCGTGGCTGCCAGCCGAGAATCTCGAATGGGGATACCGGTTCTGTCGACTTCCAGAGCGTTCGGTGGTCACCGCGGTACGTATCCGTCTGGATCGGGCGGATCCCCGGGAGTGTCTTGCTCGTCAACGCGTCTACCTGCGGCAGAGAAGAGAGAAGCAGCCTCGCTCCGTGCGCACGTTCGGCAGCGCCTTCAAGAACCCGCCGGGTCAACACGCGGGTCGTCTGGTCGAAGCCGCCGGTCTCAAGGGATTGCGGCGAGGAGGGGCTGAGATTTCGCGGGTCCACGGGAACTTCTTGCTCAACCTAGGCGACGCAAGTACGGCGGATGTGTTGGCGTTGATGGCTATGATGCGCGAGGCTGTGGAGCGGACGAGTGGCGTAGTGCTTGAGCCGGAGGTGAGGTTGCTCGGCTGCAGGTTCCCTTGGGAGACCGGAAGTCCTGAGACGGCCACACAGCCGCACTCTGTCGGTTCCTGCCGAACCGATGATGGATGAGAGACTGCGAAGACGGCGCCGGCTTGTGCGGCGGGAGCGAGGCGGCCGCGTCGCCGGTTTTATTTTTCTGGGGCTGTTCGTGGCGGCGGCCGCCGGGCTTTTTCTGTGGCTTCGCTCCTCGGACGTCTTCGCTGTGCGGGAAGTGACGGCCACCGCTACTCAGTATGTCGATCGTCCTGACATCGCGGCCATCGTCGAGCGGGCGCGAGGAACCAGTCTATTGGCCCTGGGGACCGGGCCCTTGGAAGAAGCTCTCGAGGGCTTGCCGTATGTGCGTGAGGCCGAGATATACCGGCTTTTCCCTCACACGCTGGAGGTCCGCATAGTGGAGCGGCGGCCGTTGGCCAGGCTGGACTTGGGTCGGCAGGGTGTGTGGCTGATCGCTGACGACGGTATCTTGCTCGAGAAGGTGGCTGATTCCACGTTGGGGGAGACTGGCACTGCCGTGCTCTTGCCCCTTGTGCGAGCGGCTCATGTCATGGAGGCGCTGCCAGGGAAAGCGGCGCCTGGGCCTGTAGTGGACTCGTTGGCGGTGATCTCCTGGTTCCAGACCGTGGAGAGCAACAGCAATATTCCTCCAGTGCAGCTGCTGACTGTCCAAGCGGGGGGCGAGGTAGTGGTCGAGTTGGAAGGCGGGACTAAGATACTGGTCGGCCTGCCTAAGGACCTCGACCAAAAGTTGAAGGTCTCGGCGGCCATTGTCGAGCAGTACTTGAGAGCGGGACGTGCGCTTGAGTACGTGGACGCGCGTGTGCCTGAGCGAGTAGCTGTCAAGGCGGAATGAAAGTGGTATCGTGCCAGTGTGCAGGAAAATGCAGACGAAGCGCGTACTGTCGGAGAGTGACGCTTCACGGGAGTCTCCGGCCGTCATCAAGGTTGCAGAGCCGAGGTGAAGTGACGCTAGAGTTCTTTGTTGCAAGGCTGGAGTTGGAGTCCTGTGATCATTAGCGGTTTGGAGGATCAGTCACTATGGGCGACACGGGATCCAGCTATCTTGCCGTGATCAAGGTCGTAGGGGTGGGAGGCGGCGGCACGAACGCGGTCAACCGCATGGTGGACGCTGGACTGAAAGGCGTCGAGTTCATCGCTATCAATACCGATGCGCAGGCCCTCCTTATGTGCGATGCCGATGTGAAGCTCCACATAGGGGGGAAGATCACGCGGGGACTTGGGGCAGGCGCCAACCCCGAGGTTGGACGGGCGGCCGCAGAGGAGAGCCGGGACGAGATACGTGAGGTCCTCAAAGGGGCCGACATGGTCTTCGTGACGGCGGGCAAAGGCGGAGGCACAGGGACTGGCGGGGCGCCGGTCATCGCTGAGATCGCGCGGGAACTGGGCGCCCTCACCGTAGGGGTGGTGACCAAGCCCTTTAGTTTCGAGGGTCGTAAGCGGGCGATGCAGGCGGAGGCGGGGATCGAGGCTCTCTCCAAGAAGGTCGACACCCTCATCATCATCCCCAACGACCGTCTCCTCCAAGTGGTGGAGAAGCGCACCCCCCTGATCGAAGCGTTCAAAGTGGCGGACGATGTCCTGCGCCAGGGAGTACAGGGTATCACTGACCTTATCACAGTGCCCGGGCTCATCAACCTTGACTTCGCCGATGTCCGGACCATCATGCGCAACGCCGGCTCCGCTCTGATGGGCATCGGGGTGGCCAGCGGGGAGAACCGGGGCGTCGAGGCGGCGAAGATGGCAGTGTCCTCGCCGTTATTGGAATCTTCCATCGAGGGCGCCACCGGCATCCTGCTCAACATCAGCGGGGGGCCTGACATGGGCCTGTTCGAAGTCAACGAGGCAGCCGAGGTCATATCCAAGGCAGCCGACTCTGAGGCCAACGTGATCTTTGGGGCGGTCATCGACGAGTCGCTCCGCGATCAGATGCGAGTCACGGTGATTGCCACAGGTTTCGACCGCATGCGCAAGGCCGAGAGGGAGTCCGAGCGGTCTATCGAGCGGCCGGTGCCGCCGGTGGCCGACATTTTGGGGAGCAAGGTCGAGGCCTTCGAAATGGATGAAGATGTCCTCGACATACCGCGTTTCCTCAGAGGCAAAGACTGATAGCAGCTGCACGCATCCGGCGGGCGCCTGCGGGACGGCTTCGGTGATAGGGGGACGCTTGGCCCCCGAGGTCACCCCTTGGTTCGCGTTGGGCATGCTCTCGGGTGTGCCGGTCATCGAGGCGAAGTTGCCGGCTCCCTTCAGGGCGGTATTCACCACTCGTCTCGGCGGTCAGAGCGAGGGCAAGTTCGCCGCTTTCAATCTGGACGAACGCAGCGGGTTGGATCCGGCAGCGAGTGCGAATCGGACCCACCTCAGTCAAGCTATCGGCCGGCGGCTGGTGAGTCCCACCCAGGTCCACGGTCTGCGAGTGACAGGGACCGCTGAGTACGCGGCGGGTAGCCCTGAAGAACCATGCGACGGACTGACTCTGCACCCGCTCCTGGACCAGGGTCTGGCCCCCCTTCTGCTCTTTGCCGATTGCCTGCCCATCATCCTCTACGGAGAGGCTGACCTGGCTGTCGTCCATGGCGGGTGGCGCGGGCTCCTGGGAGGCATTGTACAGCGGGCGGCATCGGCCATGATGAGCGCACCCGGGGGGATGATAGTAGGACCGAGCATCGGTCCTTGCTGTTTCACGGTCGCTGAGACGGTGGCCGAGACTTTTGCCGCCCGCTATGGCGAGGCTGTCGTCAGGTCAGCCGCGGAGGAAGTCCTTGGAGAGGTATATAGGGTGGACCTATGGGCGGCGGTCGACGCGGCGGCCGGGGAGATAGGCATCTCTTCCTCGCATGTGCGCAATCTTCGCCTTTGCACCGCCTGCAATCGAGACTTGTTCTACTCCTATCGGGCGGAGGGCCCGCTGACGGGGCGCCAGGGCTGTCTAGCCTGGGCAGGGGGGGAAGCATGACGGATCCCCTGACCGAAAGAGTGCGGGCCAACCTGGCTCGAGTCCAGGACAGGGTGGCTGACGCCTGTGCTCGGGCTGGGCGGGCTGACTCGCCTCGGTTGCTGGTGGCCTCGAAGTACTGGGATGTCGAGGGCATGGCTTCGCTTGCAGAAGCAGGAATCTGGCTCGTGGGGGAGAACAGGGCAGAAGAATTGGTAGAGAAGTGGGCTCGCTGGCATGATGTCTTCGAGTTTCATTTCATCGGACACCTCCAGAGTCGGAAAGCCCGCAAGGTTCTCCCTTGCGTGAGCTTGATCCACTCGGTGGAGTCCGTCTCACTGGTTGAGGAACTGAACAAGCGGGCATCCGGAGAGGTGAGGGTGCTGCTAGAGGTCAACGTGAGCGGAGAGGAAAGCAAGTATGGTATTCTCCCTGCGGCCGCTGAGGCTTTCTTGGAGCGTGCGGCGGCCTTCGAGCGAGTGCGGTTCGTCGGTCTTATGACCATGGCCCCTCTCGTGACCGATCCCGAGTCGGTGCGGCCGCTCTTCCGAGAACTCCGGAAGCTCCGCGACAGGCTGGCTGAGGTCTTCAGCGGCCGTTACGAGCTCTCCGAACTGTCGATGGGGATGAGCAACGACTATGAAGTGGCCGTAGAGGAAGGCGCGACTATCATCAGGTTGGGGAGCGCTCTCCTCTCTGGGACTTAAGGAGGAAGGGATGGCCGGTGGTTTGTGGCATAAGACCCTCGTGTACTTCGGACTGGCGGACGAGGAAGATGAATACCTCGACGAGGAAGAGGAGCTCCCCGTCGGACCGCGGTCAGACTACGCACCGCGGCCCGCAGTCCGTAAGATAGAACCCAGGCGGCGCCGGTCGCGGTCCGACGATTTCGATGACATCTTTCCCGATGACGACCGGGGCTACGGCATACGGGGCAGTTCTGCGTCTGGGCGAACGCCGACGATCCGACCTGTCCCCGACGTACCCGAGCAGCAACCCGTCCGGGTCCATCTAGTGGTGCCCAAGAACTTCAACGACGCCCAGATCGTGGCTGACAAGTTCAAGGGTGACATCCCGGTGATCCTCAACCTGCAGACTTGCGAGACCGAGCTTGCCAAGCGCCTGATAGACTTTGCCAGCGGGCTCACCTACGCCTTGGATGGAGGCATGCAGAGAGTAGCTGACAAGGTGTTCTTGCTCACGCCTAAGAACGTCGAGGTCTCGGCCGAGGAACGGCAGCGGTTGATGGAAAAGGGTTTCTTCAATCAGTTCTAACTCCGCTGGTGGTCTGAAAGCCGCCGAGGGGAGCTTCCCAGGATGGGAGTCAGGTGGCGAGTGAACCCCAAACAAGGCGCGCCGGTCTGATGGAGAGCCTGCGCTCAGAGCTAGTGGATTGGCTGGAAGAGGGGGAGGCGCTGCCAGAGGGGTCGGTTTCCCGGGCGGAAGCGGTGGCGGCGATCGGCCCGGGTCTCTTGGGCCTCGCTCTGCGGGGCATGGAAGCAGGCGCAGTGGCAGGAGGCCTTTCTCCTGAGGTAGTCCGGCCCCTGGTCAGACAGACTCTGCTGGGTACCTCCCTGCTGCTCGAAGACGAGGCAGGGTCGCCTGCCGAGCTCAAGGATCGAGTGGCTTCTCCCGCGGGCGTGACGATAGCCGGCCTGGCGGTACTGGAGGAGAGGGCCGTTCGGGGAGGCTACCTGCGGGCCATGGAGGAGGTCTGCCGTGTCTGGAAGCTCCGACCCAGACCGGGACTTGACAAGGGTTTGGCGTAGCGAAGGGAGTCACAGGTGAAGGTCACGCCTCTCGACATCCGGCGAAAAGAATTCAAGCGGTCCATGAGGGGCTACTCGGACGAGGAAGTGGATCTCTTCCTTGACGAAGTGGCCGATGAGTTCGAGCGCCTGTTCCAGGAGAACATCGAGCTGCAGGAGCGAGTGCAGCGGCTCGAAGAACAGATGGCCGCCCATGCCCAGCTGCGGGAGGCTTTGGAGAAGACGCTCATAACGGCGCAGATCCAGGCCGATGAGATCCGCGCGAACGCCAGGAAAGAGAGTGAGCTCATCCTGCGCGACGCCGAGCTCAAGGCGCGCGACATCATCGGGGAGTCCTATAAGGAGACCCAGCGCGTGCAGCAGACCTTGATCCAGCTCAAACGTCTCGAAGAGGACTTCCGTTTCAAATTCCGGTCCCTCCTGGAGGGACACCTGAAGCTTTTGGACGAGGCCCCGATCGGGGTACCGAGTCGGGAAGGGGTAGGGAGAGTCACCGTGACTCCCCCGGGGGCTGCGTCGACCCAGGTAGAAGAGGCAATCCCCGCGCAGACCGAGGCGGCCACGTCGGCTGGCGCCGCCCGGGAGCAGGAGGCTGTGGCGACCACCTCTCGACCCGAGGAGCCGCCCTCAGATGAGCCTGCAGCCTGGCGGCGGTCGGCGGACCGGCAGGAGTCCCCCGGGGACGAGGTGGGGAGCGAGGAGACTACGGTGGAAGAGGTTCCGGTCACCGGGGAGCAGCCTCAAACAGAGGGGGCTCGAGAGGAGTCCGGGGTGATGTTCGGTCGCGGGCTGAGCGACCTTGAGGTCGGCTTCTTTGCTCCCCAGACGACGCGAGACAAGGACCGGGACTTCGAATGGTGAGGACAGGGCCTTGGTAAGCCAGGTGATCCACAACCCAGGACCCCTCGCAGCACTGGAGGTGCGAGAAAGCGGGGGAAAGTTGCTCCTGGGGGTCCGGGTCATACCGGGCGCCCGGGCGGCTAGGCTGCTAGGGGTCTATGGCAACCGGCTGAAAGTGGCGGTGACTGCTGCGCCCGAGGACGGCAAGGCCAACGAACAGTTGCTGGTCATACTGAGCGAGCGGCTTCGACTGTCTGTCAAGGGGCTTCGTATCCAGTACGGCCACAGAAGCAGGGACAAAGTGGTAGCCTTTGCTGGTCTTGCTGAGGCTGATTTGCGTAGGAAGCTGATCGAGACCCTGGCTGAAGCCGGGCTGGAGGAAGAAGGCGCATAGCGTGGACCTGGAAGCGTTGAAGGCACAATTACTTGCCGAGCGCGATCGCTTGAGCCGAGCGGTGGCGGAGCTTGGTGCCGGTCTTTCGCACTCTCTGGAGGATTCTTCGGAGGAGAGTCCTTATGACCAGCATCTGGCCGAGACGGCAGCAGTGACCCTGGACCGGGAGATCGACCTTACGCTCGAAGAGAATGCTAGGGCTGTCCTTGCTCAGATCGAGCGAGCGCTGGAACGGCTGGACGCGGGCACTTATGGGACCTGTGAGAAGTGTGGGGCGCCCATCGGTGAGGAGAGATTGCGCGTAGCCCCGTTTGCGACCCTCTGTGTGGAGTGCAAGCGTCGAGAGGAGCGAAGCCTGTGAAGCCACAGACCTCCGGCCGTCGGACAGTGTACAAGTGGGGATTGCTGATCGTGGTGGCAGCGATTGCTGCGGCGCTCGACCTGTGGACCAAGGCTCTGGCTGAGGAGCGTCTGGCTTTGGGCGAGGTCGTAGAGGTCCTCCCCTTCTTCTCCTGGCAGCGCACCTCCAATAGCGGGGTAGCCTTCGGTCTGCTCTCCGACCAGGGCTGGCTGATCCTGGTAGCCAATGGTGTGGCTATCTTGGTTGTGCTTATCTACGTGTTCATGGACCGTCGCTGGCTGCTTCCTGCCTGGGGTGGGGGTCTCATAATCGGGGGCAGCGCCGGAAATGTGTTCCAGCGGCTTACCGGTGACGGTCATGTTACGGACTTCATGAGATTCCCAGCTTGGCCGAATTTCAACCTGGCTGACGTGTTCATTGTCCTCGGAATAGTCATCGTCTTTCTAGGGCTTCTGGTTGAGGCCGTGCGGGCCTACCGTGGTGGGCAGAAGAAGCCGGCTGCAGGCTAGTGAGTAGGTTGCCGGCCGGCGATTCTGCAGCTTCCCTTTGTTTCTCAGTGGTCCCCGAGGAGGCTGGGCAGCGACTGGATGTGTTCCTCGGAGCTCGCCCTGAGATCGGCAGTAGGTCCCGAGCGGCAGCACTCATAGAAGCCGGTCTAGTGGAAGTCAACGGTGCCAAGGCTGCGAAGAGTCGCTTGCTCTCGCCGGGTGACCAGGTCGGGGTGCGCCTACCTGTAAGCAAGCCCATGCCTCCCTCGACCGTGACCGCGGTGACGGTGGTCTACGAGGATGAATGGCTGCTGGTCGTGGATAAGCCGGCGGGCATGCCTGTGCACCCGGCGCCTGGGCACGCCGCAGGCACGTTGGTGCAGGTGTTGGCAGGACACGGCCTGGCCGGTGGTGAAGAGCATCGTCCTGGTGTGGTGCACCGCTTGGACAAGGACACCAGCGGACTGCTTGTGCTGGCCAAGGACCCGGCGACCCATCGCGCGCTGGTCGACTTGATAGGTCAACGTCGGGTGGAGCGCCACTACCTTGCTTTGGTCCACGGTGGCTTCAAGGCTTTGCGCGGTACCATCGACGCTCCTGTGGGCCGTGACCCTGTTCAGCGCAGATCCATGGCCATAGGAGGGGTGGCTGCCCGCTCGGCCAGGACCCACTTCACGGTAGTCGAGCGCTTGGGTGACTATACCCTGGTCGATGTCCGTCTCGAGACGGGTCGCACTCATCAAGTCCGCGTGCACTTTCTAGCTATCGGCCATCCCGTGGCGGGCGATCCCCTATACAGCCGACGCGACCCCCTGGGCCTGGGTAGGCAGTTCCTGCACAGTCACCGCCTGTCTTTCCTCCATCCTGTGACGAAAGAGCAGCTCACCTTCGCATGTTCTCTGCCTCCCGATCTGGCTACGGTGCTGGACCGGCTCCGGGAGGAACACAGAAGCAGACTGGCGGACGCTAAGTGATAGACTCGCCCTCAATGGGTGATTCCGAGTACATGGTCACAGCTGGGCCTGGCCCGACAGAGTCGCAGAAGCCGGAACGCAGCTTCCGAGCCGCTGGGCGATCCTCGCTCGTGTTCTTCGACCTGGACGGGACGTTGGTGGTCGGGCAGACCCAGCTGCTCTTAGTAAAGTTCTTGGCCCGCGCCGGAGTGGTGGGTCGGGGGTTCCTGGTGGGCAGCATCGGCTGGTTTCTCGGTTACAAACTCGGTCTTTTCAAAGCTACCGAGGCCTCTCGTCGCCGGGGGGCTCTGGTGCTGAAGGGCCTGGAAACGGGCGAGGTAGACAGGCTCATGGCGCGATTCGTGGAAGAGGAACTAGGGCCGAGAATGTTCCCGCCCGCGATAGCGGCCCTCCAGGAACACCAGAATGAAGGCGACGAGGTCATCGTCTTGTCGGCCGCCCTCGAACCGCTGGTCCGGGCCTTGTGCAGCCGAATGGCGGTGGGAAGTTGGCTGGGGGCTTCATGTGAGACCCGTGACGGCCGTTACACGGGACAGATGCTCGGCCCCATTCCTTATGGGAAGGAGAAGGCCCGCCTCGCCGTCCAGCTTATGGCTGAGCGAGAAGCTGATCCTGCAGACTGCTGGGCCTATGCCGATCATGACACCGACGTTCCGCTTCTCGAGACCGTGGGTCATCCGGTGGCGGTGAGGCCTCGCTCCGGCCTGCGGGCTGTAGCTGAGCGGGAAGGCTGGCCGATCCTGGGGTGACGGGGGTAAAGCTGGACAAGGGTGAGGCCTGAGGTGGGGCAAAGCCGCGACATACTGTAGGCACTGGGAGGTTTAGACATGGCCGATGCGTTTCCAGAGACTTTGGCGGCAGAGTGGGACCTTGACGAACTGGCAGTGGCCACCTTGCGGACTCTTGCCATCGACGCTGTGCAGAAGGCCAATTCCGGCCATCCAGGGATGCCGCTGGGCGCTGCTCCCATGGCGCACGTACTCTGGACACGTCATCTGAAGTTCGACCCTTCGGCGCCTGCTTGGCCCGATCGCGATCGTTTTGTACTCAGCGCCGGTCATGGGTCCATGCTTCTCTACGCGTTACTTCACCTCTCCGGGTACGGGCTCCGGATCGAGGAGATCGAGGCGTTCCGACAATGGGGAAGCCGCACCCCGGGCCACCCGGAATACGGTCTTACTCCCGGTGTGGAGACGACCACGGGTCCCTTGGGGGCTGGCCTCTCCAACAGCGTAGGTATGGCGATCGCTGAGGCATTCTTGGCGGCTACTTTCAACCAGCCCGGGTTCCCGCTCTTCGATCACTTCACCTACGGGATTGCCAGCGATGGCGACCTAATGGAAGGGGTAGCAGCAGAGGCCGCCTCACTGGCCGGACATCTTCGCCTGGGCAAGCTCATCTACCTCTATGACGACAATGGCATTTCGATCGAGGGCTCTACCTGCCTGACCTTCACCGAAGACGTCGGCCGCCGTTTTGAGGCTTACGGTTGGCAAGTGCTGACCGTTGAAGATGGGAACGACTTAGAGGCCATCGATGCCGCCTTGGTAAGCGCGCGTGCGGAGACCGATAGGCCTTCTCTCATCAAGGTGCGCACTTTAATCGGCTTTGGGAGCCCGCACAAGGCAGGGACGGCCGAATGCCATGGGGCGCCTCTGGGGGCGGAAGAGTCGCGCCTTACTAAAGAAGCCCTGGGGTGGCCGGCTGACCTGAGTTTCGCCGTGCCCGCGCGGGTGCGCGAGCTATACGCGGCCGCCGCCGCCAAGGGGAAGGCTGCGCACGACGAGTGGCGTGCTCGCCTACAGCGGTACTCCCAGGAGTTTCCCGAGGCGGCGGCTCAGTTGGAAGCGGCTCTGCGCGGAGAGCTGCCCGTGGGCTGGCGAGAGGGCCTGCCTAGGTTCGAGCCAGGGGAACGATTAGCCACGCGGGTGGCTTCAGGAAAGACCTTACGGGTGTTGGCTTCGCGGATCCCCACTCTGATTGGAGGGTCGGCCGATCTTGCTCCCTCGAACAACACGTACTTGGACGGGTTGGGCGATTTCCAACCCGAACGTAGGAACGGGCGGAATCTCCGCTTCGGTGTGCGTGAGCATGCCATGGGGGGCATCCTCAACGGACTGGCCTCACACGGCGGAGTCTTTCCGTTCGGGGGCACCTTCTTCGTGTTCTCCGACTACATGCGTCCGGCCATCCGGCTGGCCGCTCTCTCGGGCTTCCCCGTCGTCTACGTGTTCACCCACGACAGTATCGGTCTGGGGGAGGACGGGCCCACGCATCAACCTATCGAGCATTTGGCGTCTCTTAGAGCTATGCCCGGACTCGTTGTCATACGTCCCTCTGATGCCAATGAGACGGTCGTGGCCTGGGAGGTGGCCTTAGAACGGCGATCGGGGCCCACAGCCCTGGTGTTGAGCAGGCAGAATCTGCCGGTACTGGACCGCGCTTCTCTGGGTTCTGCCGAAGGTCTGCGCAAAGGGGGCTACATTCTCAAAGAGTGGGGGGCGGGCAGTCCGCAGGTACTGCTCATCGGCACCGGGTCCGAGGTCCAGATCGCACTGGAGGCTAGCGAGATCCTAGCTGCGGAAGGCGTGTCTGGCCGGGTGGTCGCTCTTCCCAGCTGGGAGCTGTTCGAGCAGCAAGACGAGGACTACCGGGAGAAAGTCCTGCCTCCCGCAGTCAAAGTCCGGGTAGCGGTGGAGGCGGGGGCGACCATGGGCTGGGAGCGCTACGTGGGTTGCAAGGGCACGGTGGCGGGTATCGACCGCTATGGCGCCTCTGCTCCGGCGGAGGTCCTTTTCAGGGAGTTTGGACTCACTGGCGAGCGAGTAGCCAAGACGGCGCTGGAGCTTCTTGGACGTCACTCGGAGCAGCAAGTCTGATACACCAGGGACGGGTGTTGCAAGCGCGCAGAGCGGGGCGGCGGAGTGCCAGGGGAGTCCTGAAGACAGGGCAGAGGTGGCAACAAGCGAAAGGCTGGTGAAAGCGATGGGCGAGAAGGACAGAGAGGGGGGCCGTAAAGTAAAGTCTCTACTCGACGCCGAGCAGATCGCGCGCACCTTGGCTCGCATAGCTCACGAGATCGCGGAGCAGAACCCCGACTTGGCGACGGTGGCTCTCGTAGGGATCCAGCGGCGGGGAGTGGAACTTGCCGAGCGGCTGGCGGGGTTGCTCGAGTCTTTTTATGGGGTGAGGCCCGCGACAGGGGCCATCGACATCACTTTCTACCGCGATGACATCGACACAAGGGGTATCGAACAGCCGAAGGTGCACTCGACCGATCTGCCTTTCGACATCAATGACCGGGTTATCGTGTTGGTCGACGATGTGCTTTATACAGGGAGGACCATCCGGGCTGCCATCGACGGCCTCTTCGACTACGGCCGACCCCGGGCTGTCCGCCTGGCCGTATTGGTCGACCGTGGGCATCGCGAACTACCGATCCGTCCCGACTTCGTAGGCAAGAACGTACCCACCAGTCGAAGCGAGGCTGTGGTGGTGAGACTCACCGAGACGGACGGTCTGGACGAAGTGGCCATAGAAGAATGAAGAGAGAGCAGCCCGCTCCCGCGATACAATCAGCTAAGAAGAGGGCGAGGGACGGGACAGGAACCTGCTAGGAGCAGGCCCTGACCGTGCCTGACGAGGCCGAAAGGTATGGTTATGCACCTCCTCTCCATTGACGATCTGACCCGGGCAGACATCGAGAAGCTCTTCCAGCTGAGCGACGGTTTCTTGGAAGTGGCGGCCAGGCCCATCAAGAAGGTGCCCACCTTGCGCGGGCGCACGGTCATCAACCTGTTTCTGGAGCCGTCCACGCGCACCCAGTCCTCTTTCGAACTGGCCGCCAAGCGACTTTCGGCTGACGTTATCAACATCAAGGGTACAACCTCCAGCGTGGTGAAAGGTGAGAGCCTTAAGGACACCATCCTGACCTTGGAGAGCTACCGCCCGGACATCATTGTGATGCGCCACCCCCAAGTGGGAGCTTCCCGGCTCGCTACTCGTTATACGAAGGCTGCCATAGTCAATGCCGGGGATGGTACGGGAGAGCACCCGACTCAGTGCCTGCTGGACCTCTACACCATCCAGCGGACCTTCGGGCATACAGAGGGGCTCAAAATCGGCATGGTGGGTGACATCTTGCGCAGTCGGGTAGCCCGGTCCGATCTCTTCGGTTTCCGCAAGATGGGCATGGACGTACGCTTGGTCGCGCCGCCCACCTTGGTCCCCCCAGGGATCGAGGAGTGGGGCGTCCCCATCTACCATGATTTGGAGGCCCTGGAGGAAGTCGACATCATCTACCTCCTGCGCATGCAGCTCGAGCGGGCCAAGGGTCGGGTCCCTCCTGTTCCTTCCCTACGTGAATACAGCCGCAGATGGGGGCTGTCTCCAGCCAAAGTCAAACCCGGGCAGCGGGTGATGCACCCCGGCCCCATCAACCGAGGGGTGGAGCTCTCCGGCGATCTGGCCGACGACGACCGCTCGCTCATCTTGCACCAGGTGGAGTCTGGCTTGGCCATACGTATGGCCATACTTCTTTGGTGCTTGGCTGGCGCTCTTGGTGAGGAGTCAGAGGCTTAGCGGTCTGTCTGTGCGGGGGCGGGTGGGGCTGCCTGGGGCGTTGGTGTCAAGCGCTCATGGGGAGCCCGCGCACGGGGGTCTCTTGGTCTCATGAGGTCTCCAGTCTTGCCGCGAGCCGTGACCTAGCCAAGTTTTCCGCTCGGCGAAGTTGGGAATAAGCCCGGCTATCCGGAACCCAAACCCGCATCAAGAGCTTGACTGTAGAATTTAGATTCTATATTCTAGAGGCGAGGTAGAAGGCGGGTCGACGACCCCTCAGGACTGGAGGAGGTCGTAGTGTCTGGAAGAATCGCTGTTCTGGATGGTAACGAAGCCATCGCCCACATCGCTCACAAGGTCAATGAAGTAATCGCCATCTACCCGATAACACCCTCGTCACCCATCGCTGAGCAGGCCGATGCTTGGTCTGCAGCTGGCAAGAAGAACCTTTGGGGGACCGTTCCTCTGGTGGTGGAGATGCAATCGGAGGCGGGCGCGGCGGCCGCCGTACACGGCGCTCTGCAGGCAGGATCGCTGTCGACCACCTTTACCGCTTCTCAAGGCCTGCTCCTCATGATCCCCAACATGTACAAGATAGCAGGCGAGCTTACCCCTACTTGCTGGCACGTGACTGCCCGTTCCATTGCCGCCCAGGGCCTCTCTATTTTTGGCGATCACCAGGACGTCATGGCCGTGCGCCAGACAGGTTTTGCGCTGCTTTCCTCGTCTTCGGTGCAGGAAGCCCACGACATGGCCTTGATCGGCTCGGCGGCGACTCTCAAGGCTCGGGTGCCCTTCATCCATTTTTGTGATGGCTTCAGGACCTCGCACGAGGTCCAGAAGATCTCTCTCGTGGAAGATGATGTCGTCCGCGCGATGATCGACGAGGAATTAGTTCTGGCTCATCGGGCGCGGGCCATGACCCCTGACCGCCCTACCTTGCGGGGGACCAGTCAGAACCCTGACGTCTATTTCCAGGGTCGAGAGAGTGTGAACCGGTACTATCTCGCCTGTCCGGCGGTGGTGCAGGAGTACATGGATCGCTTCGCGGCTCTCACCGGTCGGAGCTATCACTTGTTCGACTACCACGGAGCGCCCGATGCGGAGCGCGTGATCGTGATCATGGGATCGGGCTGTGAGACCGTCCACGAGACTGTGGACTTCCTGACAGCCCGTGGGGAGAAGGTCGGGCTGGTGAAGGTCCGCCTGTTCCGGCCTTTCTCGGTGGAGCATTTTGTTCGCGTGTTGCCCCCCTCGGTCAAGACTATCGCCGTGCTCGATCGGACGAAGGAGCCGGGGTCGGCAGGTGAGCCTCTCTATCTCGACGTGGTGAACGCGGTCGCCGAGGCCGGTCTCGAAGTCCGAGTCATAGGCGGCAGGTATGGGCTCTCAAGCAAGGAGTTCACACCGGCCATGGTCAAGGCGGTCTTCGATGAGGCAGCCAAGCCGGAACCCAAGCGGCATTTCACCGTGGGCATCATCGACGACGTGACTCACCTCAGTCTGGACTACGATCCTTCTTTCACTACGGAACCCGAAGGCGTCTACTGCGCCATGTTCTACGGCCTCGGTTCTGATGGCACCGTCGGGGCCAACAAGAACAGTATCAAGATCATCGGGGAAAGCACGGACAACTACGTCCAGGGCTACTTCGTGTATGACTCCAAGAAAGCTGGAGTACTCACCGTCAGTCATCTTCGCTTCGGTCCGCAGCCTATCCGCTCTGCCTATCTGGTGAACCGTGCGGATTTCGTTGCCTGCCATGTGTGGTCCTTCCTGGAAAGGTACAAGACCCTGCTCTACGCGCGACCGGGAGCCACCTATCTGCTCAACTGTCCCTTCCCTCCCGAAGAGGTTTGGAACCGACTGCCCTATGAGAGCCAGGCTCGCATCATCGAGCTGGGCCTCAAGGTCTATGCGATCAACGCCTATCAGGTAGCTAAGGAGACAGGTCTTGGCGGTCGCATCAATACCATCATGCAGACCTGCTTCTTCTACCTTTCCGGGATAATCCCGCCAGAGCAGGCTATCGCTCACATCAAGGACAGCATAGAGAAGACCTACGGTAAGCGCGGCGACGCCGTGGTCCAGATGAATTTCAAGGCCGTAGACCAAGCCATAGCCAATCTGCGCGAGGTACACGTCCCCAAGGAAGCTACAAGCACCTGGCACAAACCACCGCAGCTCCCTGAAGAGGCCCCCGAGTTTGTCAAGAAGGTAACAGCAGTGATCATGGCTGGCATGGGTGACACCCTGCCAGTCTCGGCAATCCCCGACGACGGGGTCTGGCCCACTGACACTACCCGGTGGGAGAAGCGCAACATCGCCCTCGAGATCCCGGTCTGGGAGCCAGAGCTCTGTATACAGTGCGGGAAGTGCTCCTTCCATTGCCCGCATGCGACCATCCGCACCAAGGTCTATGACCCGGCTGTACTGGCCGATGCGCCATCCACCTTCAAGTCCATCGAGGCCAAGAGCAAAGAGTTCGAAGGACTGCGTTGGACGGTCCAGGTGGCGCCCGAGGACTGTACGGGCTGCGGGGAGTGTGTAGAGGTCTGCCCGGGTCGCGACAAGGCTAAACCGAACCGCAAGGCCATCAACATGGCTTTCCAGCCCCCGCTTCGTGAAACGGAGCGCGAGAACTACCGTTTCTTCCTCGAGATCCCCGACCCGGATCGGACGCGGGTGCGGGTGAACACGGTCAAGGGCAGCCAGTTGCTCCGTCCCCTGTTCGAGTACTGCGGGGCTTGTGCGGGGTGTGGCGAGACGCCGTACATAAAGCTCCTCACGCAGCTCTTCGGAGATCGGTTGCTCATCGGTAATGCCACCGGCTGCTCCAGCATATACGGGGGTAATCTGCCGACTACACCTTACGCAAAGAACAGCGACGGGCGCGGACCCACCTGGAACAACTCGCTTTTCGAGGACACCGCTGAATTCAGCTATGGTCTTCGCTTGACGGTCGACAAGCAGACGGAGCTGGCCAGGGAATTGATAACCGAGCTCAGAGAAGTGCTCGGCGAGCGGTTGGTAGACGAGTTGCTTGCCTCGAGACAGGAAGACGAAGCCGAGATCGCCCGCCAGCGAGCCCGGGTCGCCGAACTCAAGAAAAAAGTAGAAGCGCTCCGGGCTTCTGATGGTTCGGACCTACGCTATGCCCAGTTACTGGCCGTGGCCGACTACCTGGTCAAGAAGAGCGTATGGGGCATAGGCGGCGACGGCTGGGCTTACGACATCGGGTATGGAGGTCTAGATCATGTCCTGGCTTCCAACCGCAACATCAACCTCTTGGTCCTCAACACGCAGATGTATAGCAACACCGGCGGTCAATGCTCCAAGGCCACCCCGATGGGCTCGGTCGCACTGTTCGCCGCCGGGGGCAAGACGAGCGCCAAGAAGGACCTCGGCGCCATTGCGATGACCTACGGCAACATCTATGTGGCCCAAGTGGCCATGGGATACTCGGACGCTCAGACCCTGCGGGCCTTCCTGGAAGCTGAGTCCTACGACGGCCCCAGCCTTGTCATTGCGTACAGCCACTGCATCAGCATGGGCTTCGACATGCGCAAGGGCTACGAACACCAAAAAGCCGCTGTGGAGTCCGGCTCATGGTTCGTCTATCGCTTCGATCCCCGCTTGGCAGCCGAGGGTCGGAATCCGCTCCAGATCGATATGCGCGGCATCACCCTGCCTGTGGAGCAGTTTGTGGCCGCGGAGAACCGCTACAACCTGCTCAAGAAGGTCAACCCGGAAGCTGCGAGACTACTCTGGGAAAGGGCCCAGCGGCACGTTCTGACTCGCTACAGGATTCTGCAGCAGCAGGCCGAGATGGTCTATAGCGACGCCAATCAGTTCGAGACCGGAGTGGTGGACGCCTCAACGTTGGCAGCAGTCGGGCCACGGGAGGTCACCAGTCCTAACATCGGACCCAACATGCCAGCGGGCGGCAACCTGGAGCAGTTGGGCGATGAGTTAGACGCTGGCAGTCTGCTTGGAGTGACGGTAGAGTGAAATCGGGCCCCGGCTTCCCCGCTGCCCCTTGTCGGCAGGGGGCAGAGCTGTGGGGTAGTGGGCATTGCTAGATGGAGAGGGGGTCACGATGCCGGCGCGAAGATCGGAGGCGGTCTGGACTGGGACCCTGAAAGAAGGCGCGGGACGATTACGGTTGGGGAGCGGCCTCTGCGAAGGAGCGTACAGTTTCTCCTCCCGTTTCGAGGAAGGCGCGGGTACTAATCCCGAGGAACTGATTGCAGCCGCCCACGCGGGTTGCTTCTCCATGTTCCTGTCTGCTCTCTTGACGGAGAAGGGCTACGCTCCGGAGCGTATCGCGACCACAGCCGTGGTGCACCTGGGAGCGGGCCCCGCCATCACCGGGATCGACTTGGAGTGCGAGGCCATCGTCCCTGGGGTAGGTGAAGCCGAGTTCCAAGCCCTGGCCGCAGAGGCCAAGGCGAAATGTCCCGTGTCCAAGGCCTTGGCGGCAGTGCCCGGCATCCGGCTGACGGCGAGGCTCCTCGGCTGACTTCTTGTGCTGGCAGGGTGATTGCTCGTCCGTCCAGGGAGGCGGAAGCGGTCCGAACGTACAGAGGCAGCGGGGGTCTCCCTGCGCGGAGTCTCCCCGCGCGCATAGTGCTGAAGGCGATCGGGGAGGAATGGCAGGTCTGTTATGCGCGCGGTTCCCGCTGCCAGACGGAGGGTTTCTGCCAGGATGACCTCGGTCCATGCTGGGAGTCTGCACCTATTCCTACCTTGGTGGTACCTGCGTGGGTCCGAGAGGACGGTAAGGAAACAGGAACCCGGGCCTTTCTTCTACAGTGGTTGCAGAAGAGGGCGAGGGCCTTACTCGTTCCTCGTTTGGAGGAGTTGGCTGCCCTTCATGGCTTCTCATACCAACGGGCCCAGGTCCGGTGTCAGCGTACCCGCTGGGGCAGTTGTTCGCGGCGAGGCACCATCTCTCTGAACGCGAAGCTGCTCTTGTTGGAGCCCCATCTAGTGGACTACGTGCTCCTCCACGAGCTCTGTCACACGGTGGTGCCGAACCATTCCGCGGGATTCTGGACCCTTGTTGCCGCCTATGACCCTCAGTGTATGCAGCACCGCCGGGAGCTGCGGCAAGCAGAGAAGTCGGTGCCAGCGTGGGCGCACTGAAGTCGCACCCGGGCTGCTTCTACAGATACTTGGAGTCAGACTGCTCGGCGCGGTAACATTAGCCGACCTTTAAACGTGTCCCGTGAGACCGAAAGGAACATGGATGGACCTCTTGTCCCGTCCGTTCGGCCCCAGGTTGGCCTGCCGCGCCCTTCCTCTCGAGCGGTTCCTTCTTCCTGACGTTCGTTTGTTCGACCCGGGGGAACGCCTAGATCTGGTGGGCGATCTCCTGATCGGCGATGGCAAGATCCTAGCTCTGGGTCCGGAGATTTCTCGATCCGAAAATGTTGAGGTACTGAGCGACCTGGCGGGGTGCTGGGTTTTTCCTGGTCTGGTGGACCCACACGTCCATCTGCGGACGCCGGGATTCGAATACAAAGAGGACCTTGAGTCGGGCACCGCTGCCGCGGCTGCCGGAGGGTATGTGGCGGTGATCGCCATGGCTAACACTGAGCCAGCGGTCGACTGCGGTCCGGTTGCCTCTTGGGTTCTGGATCAAGCTGGGCGCAGAGCGCAGGTGCGTGTGGGGCAGGTGGGGGCGGTAAGTAAAGGACGGCTGGGCCAAGAACTTGCCGAGTTGTGGGATCTAGTGCAGGCTGGGGTCACTGCTTTTGCGGACGACGGTAGCCCCATCGCTGACGCGGATCTGCTTCTGCATGCCCTACGTTACGCGCGGGGCACGGGGCGGCCCTTGTTACTGCATTTGGAGAACAAGAGCCTGGCTACCGATGGGGTCATGCGCGAGGGCAAGTGGAGTGCCCGTCTCGGCCTACGGGGCATTCCTGCCGTCTGTGAATCAGGGCCGCTTGCCCGCGACCTGGAACTCATCCGCTACGCATTCGCGGAAGAAAGCAGGCAAGCAAGCCAGGCGGCAGAGAGCGGTGGTAGGCGCACGGCCGGTAAGGGAGCGGGTAGCTCACAGAGTGGTCCGGTGCCGTTTGTCCACTTCCAGCACTTGTCGGTGGCCCGCAGTGTGCAGCTGCTCCGACAGGCGAAAGAGGAGGGTCTTGCGGTCACAGGTGAGGTGACCCCCCATCACCTGCTGCTGACCGACGAAGCTCTCTGTTCCTTCGACCCGAGCCTGAAGGTCAATCCTCCACTCGGCTCCGAGGGGGATCGGGAGGCCCTGCTGGGCGGGCTTGCTGATGGGACGATAGATTGCATCGGTAGTGACCATGCCCCTCATGCCCCCCACGAGAAAGAAGTGCCCATAGAAGAAGCCGCCTGGGGATCGACCGGTCTGGAGACTGCATTTGCCGCTCTCTTCTCGCGTCTTGTTCTACCGGGCAGGCTTTCGCTAGGGCGCCTGGTGGAGGCTATGTCGAGCGGACCCTGCGGCGTGTTCGGTCTACCGGCACCGCGGCTGGCGGTGGGAGCTCCGGCTGACTTTTTCGTGTTCGACCCTGAGGAGGAATGGCAGGTGACCGAGACCTCTCTGCGTGGCAAGAGTAGGAACTGCGCTTTCTTGGGAGCCGAGCTCACCGGTCGGGTGCGGATGACGGTGGTCGCAGGCAGCCGCCGTTTCGTCCGCGCGAGGGGGGAGGTCTGATGTACCGCGGTGACTTGCCCGGATGCGTGGTCTTGGCTGACGGCACCGTTTTCGAAGGGTTCGGCTTTGCCGCAAGGGGCTGGGTGCTCGGCGAAGTCGTCTTCAATACGGGCATGACCGGGTATCAAGAGATAGTGACCGATCCCTCCTATCACGGCCAGATGGTGACCTTCACCTACCCGCTAGTGGGGAACTACGGCGTGGCTGATCACCTCATGGAATCAGGTGAGGTGCGTTCGCGGGCTGTGATCGTCCGCGAAGTGAAGAACAGCGTCTGGAACTCCACGTGCCGGGAGGCTTGGGTCGACTGGCTGGAGAAGAAAGGTGTGGTAGGGGTGGGGGGCATCGACACCCGGGCCCTTACTCGTCACATCCGGGAGGCCGGAGCCATGACCGGGTGCGTGGCAGTCGGGAATGACCTGTGCAGGGAGGATCTCCTGGCAGCGGCTCAGGCCCACCCGGCGATGAGCGGTCTCGATCTTGTCTCGCACGTCACCTGTCGGGAACCGTGGGAGTGGCCCCGACCGGAGGGGGCACCCCAGCCTCGCTACCGTGTGGTCGCCTATGATTTTGGCATCAAGCGCAGTATCCTGCGCAACCTGACCGCAGTCGGCTGCGCTGTCACAGTCGTGCCTGCCCACTGGACCGCCGCCGACACTCTGGCTCTCGGGCCTGACGGTGTCTTCCTGTCCAACGGCCCGGGTGACCCTGCCGCCGTAGGCTATGCCATCGCGACAGTCCGTGAGTTGCTGGGCAAGGTGCCTGTCTTCGGTATCTGCCTGGGCCACCAGTTGCTCGCGCTCGCTCTAGGCTTCTCCACTTACAAGCTCAAGTTCGGCCACCGCGGCATCAACCATCCGGTGCGGAACTACCTGAGTGGGAAGGTAGAGATCACCAGCCAGAACCACGGCTTCGCCGTGGAGCCGCCCCCGGTGGTGAGCGAGGCGCTGGAGCGGGGAGCGGTCGTGGGCGAAGGGGGAGTGAGCACCCTTGCGGCAGAAGACATGGTCCTAGACTCGCCGTTCGGGCCGGTCCAGGTGACCCATTTGAACCTGAACGACGGAACGGTCGAGGGTCTAGAGCTTCTGGAGGTGCCTGCCTTTTCCGTGCAGTATCACCCTGAGGCGGGCCCCGGACCCCACGACAGCTACTATCTGTTCCGACAGTTTACTCGCCTGATGGAGGAGTCGGCGGGTTTCGTGGCCGGCTCTCGGGCGCGTAACGGCTTTTGACACGGGCAGAGAGGGGGCGAAATTGCTGAAAGAAGGGGAACAAGTCCCGCGGTTCAGGGTCCCGGGTGTGCCGACCGAGATCGATCTGGCGGTCCTACTGGATCGGGGGCCTGTGGTGCTCTACTTCTACCCGCGTGCCCTCACCTCGGGGTGTACGGCGGAGGCTCTCGAGTTCGATGCGCTGCTGCCTGAGTTCGAGGCTTTGGGCGTGAGTGTGGTGGGCATTTCGGTCGACCCGGTCTCGCAACTGGAGAGATTCAGAGATAAATACGGTCTGCGATTCCTGCTCGGGAGCGACGGGGACCGGGCCGTCGGGGCGTCCTACGGTACCCTGAAGACGGACAAGGCTGGCTCGCACGAGCGCACGACCCTGGTCATCGCCTCTAACGGGACCGTGGTGCAGACATACCCGCGAGTCAAGGCTCGGGGGCATGCGGCTGCGGTGCTGGCGGACGTCCAAGCGCTTCGCAGCGAGGGCCGCCTCTAGAGTCCTCCGCGGTTAGCGATCTTTTTCAAGTTTTGGTTCGCGAGCACTTCTCGCGCAGGAGGCAGATATGTCGCAAGGGAGCCCTGCCGAGAGTCATTTCTTCGTTAGCTCCGCCCGATGAGTCTCGGCTCTTCCCCCTTCTCCGGCGAGCAAAGTCTGGTAAGAGGGGAGGCGATAGACGCGGATGGTGTTGTCCAAGAAGTCAGAGAAGGCGAGGAGTGACCCGTCCGGCGAGACATCGAGGCCGGTACACTGGTTACCCCCGACGATGGCGTCAAAAATACGGCCGCTTTCAGTATCCATGGCCAGGACCGACCCCCACTCGGGCCCAGGGATGTAGTAACTCTTGGGATTGTCTTTGCCGCGGTTGGAGATGTAGAGAACCTTTCCGTCAGGCGTGAGGTCGATGGTGTTCGGGCGATGGTTCGTATCGCCCAGTTTGGCCACGGTCTCCGAGGCTAGGTCGACCACGTATATCTCGTTCTTGGAGAACTCCCCAGCGTAGAGGACACCCTTACGGGCATCCCCGACCAGGTGACGCATAGCGCCCCCGGTCTTGATGAGGATTTTCTTTTCACCTGTCTGCAAGTCTATGCGCTGGATGTCCCCATTCTCGAATCCCGCCACAAAGAGCCGTCCGCCGTCAGCGGTCACATAAAGCCCGCGAGGGGTAGTGACGGTGGAGTAGCGCTTGCTGGTTTTGCCGGTGGCGAGATCGATCGCAGCCACGGTGCTGCTCACCCAATTAGACACATACAGCGTCTTCTCATCGGGAGAAAGCGCGAGGACCTTGGCCAGCTTCCCCCTGACTTGAAATGCCGCTTTACGGTCCTTGTCGCCCGGTCGATCTCCCAAACAGTGGAAGTCGACATCTGGCTTGCGTAGACGGTGGTCCCATCCTTAGTGAAAATCAGTTCCACGGCTTCCTTCCGGCCCATGGACACATGACCGAGCTTCTTTCCGGTGATCGGATCGTAGACTTCGAGACCATCGCCTCCCAGCAAGCTGACCCACAGTTCCGAACCATCGGGGCTGAAGACCACTTGCTTGGTTGGCGGCCGCACTTGAACCGGACCAGGCTCTCATGGAGTAGTCCTTCGGGGTCGAGCCAGATCTTCAGCTCTCCGGGTTCATCTAGCGTGACTTGGCGGGTGACCGATTTATAGCCAGGTTTGCTGACAGAGATTTCGATAAGGCCGCCGGGAACAAGCTCTGCGAACGGGCTGACTCCGCTCAAGGTCGAGGTGTCTTGCAAGGTGATAGTAAGGCGGGCCTCGCTGGGCACGGTCTCGATGCGAAGCTCTTGCGGGGGTAGGTCGACCGGGATAGAGATTCCCCTTCGGACTTCGGCCCCAAGACCGAACACGACCCTAGGGGAGGAGCCGCGTCCCTCCAGTGTGTACATTCCTACCCCGAAGGCTGCTACTAGGATGGCGAACCCGGTCAAGGCCATAGCGCGCCGGAACAGGTAGACAGACCGTGGTCGCCGGCGAGGCCGCGTCGACAGCCTGTTTCCCCATGCTCTTTCCTGTGGACTGGAAGACCTCCATGAGCCGATGATACGCCAAGTCAGCTACTATGGGAGTGAGGGCAAGGAAAGAAAGGTCAGGGGGCAGTGGGACAAAGCACAACGCTATGGTCACCACAATAGTATGGTTCCGCCGTGACCTTCGGGTGGAGGATAACCTGGCGCTCAGCCAGGCTGCCCTGCGGGGGGCTGTGCTCCCTGTCTACTTTCCGGACTGGGAGAGGGGAAATGAATGGGCCCCTGGGAGGGCGGCCACATGGTGGTTGGAGCGGTCCCTGCGCAGCCTGACCGAGCAGCTGAGGGGACTGGGGGCAGCACTCCTTACGGTCCCGGGCGACCCGGTTGTGCAGCTCCCCGTCTTGGCTGCTCGGTATCAAGCCGACGAGGTGGTCTGGAATCGCTTGTACGATCCCTTCGGCCGTCGGCTGGATACCGAGGTGGTCCGGGAGTTGGCTAGGATCGGGGTAAGGACGCACGCGTTCCCGGGAGCTCTTCTTTTCGAACCCGAAGACTACCTGGCTCGCTCAGGAAAGCCCTATGCGCAGTTCACTGCATTCTGGAAAGCCTGTCTTGCCGGCCCGCCGCCCGCCGAGCCCGTAACAGGTCCGTCCAGGCTGATTGCCGCTGCGCTTCCGGTATCTCCTGTGGATGAGGACTCTGCAGGGCTGCTGACTCCAGTTCCTGACGGGGGAGAGGGCCGCGGAAGAGAAATCGAGCAGACCCGCGAGCAGGAGGTCGGGGGCCGCTTGGATGCTGCGCGGGTCTATCGTTCGAGGGTCTTGCCTGTACCCACGGTGAGGTCCGGACTCGGTTGGCAGCCCGGGGAGATAGGCGCATGGCAGCGGTTGGAGAGCTTTCTGGCTGAATCACTCATAGGCTATGAGAGGGGACGCGATCTGCCCGGTGAGGAAGCCGTGTCCCGTCTTTCCCCACATCTCCATTTCGGCGAAATCAGCCCGAGACAAGTTTGGACTGCGGTGCAGCAAGCTGCCACCGACGACCGCGCGAAAACACAAGCAACCGCGTTTCTGCGGCAACTCGGATGGCGAGAGTTCGCCTACTACCTGCTTTGGCACTTTCCCTACCTGCCCCACGAACCTTTTCGTCCGGAGTTCCGCGGCTTCCCCTGGGCAGAGGACCGCGTGGCTCTGTCCGCTTGGCAGCGAGGCGAGACAGGTTTTTCTTTGGTGGATGCGGGCATGCGCCAACTGGCCGCGGAGGGCTGGATGCACAACCGGGTGCGGATGGTGGTGGCCTCGTTCCTTACCAAGGATCTCCTCATACCCTGGCAAGAGGGCGCGAAGTGGTTCTGGGACAACCTGATAGACGCCGATCTTGCCAACAACACCCTGGGCTGGCAGTGGACGGCAGGATGTGGTCCTGATGCCGTTCCCTATTTCCGTATCTACAACCCTGAACTGCAGAGGGTGCGCTTCGATCGAGAGGGGGTGTATGTCCGGCGTTGGTTGGGCGCGGAGGCGTTCCTTGGCAGTGGACCAGGCGGGGGACTTCACGAGCGGGGCGTGGCTCCCATAGTCGATCATGCGACGGCACGTGTGCGTGCCCTCGCTGCCTTCCGGGGGCTCCGGAGACCGGTTTCTGCTTGCGAACAAAGGCGCCATAGTGTCTGATATGGGCAGAGGTTCTCTTGACAAGCGGCGAACCCTAGCCGGGAAAGGAGGTCGGCCCCATGGGAGAAGAGGAGATCATCGTCCCCCTACACTGGGTGGACTGGCTAATCGTAGTCATCTACATCGGCGGGATGCTATGGCTTGGGTTCTATTTCTCCCGCCGGAAGAAGGGATTCGACGACTACTTCATGGCGGGAAGAGGTATTCCCGCGCCGCTTCTTGTCGGCACCCTCGTCTCCACTTTCTATGGGCTTGACACGCTTTTCGGGACCTCGGAGGTGGGCTATTTCGAGGGAGTCTCGGCTTTCTTCGCCTATTCGCTACCTTACACCTTCCTCTACATCGTGATGGCCTTCCTGTCACCGCAGTTCAAGCGACGCTGGCCGGAGAACACCACGATGCAGGACATCGCTTTTACCAAATACGGGAAGACCGCCGGGGTGACCAGTTCCATCGCTGCCTTCATCTACTCCACAAACACCATGGAGATGATGGGCATCGGTTTTCTCATCCACCTAGTGACGGGTTGGCCTTTCTGGGTCGGTGTGC
>OGCI01000188.1_pt1 | contig 79588 bp, 60 predicted proteins | sample 1570021 | NCBI WGS metagenome assembly OGCI01 (sample SAMN06264664, study PRJEB24512) | hot springs metagenome | isolation source: Hot spring water | place: South Africa: Tshipise | collected 2015-06-21
CAGCGCTGATGAATTCAATTGAAGGAAAACGCGGATATCCAAGAGTGAAACCACCATTCCCAGCTCAAAATGGGCTATGGGGTATGCCAACAACAATTAACAATGTTGAAACAATAGCAACAGTTCCAGCAATTTTCAAAATTGGAGCAGAAGAGTATTCGAAAATTGGAGCAGAAGGTCATCCTGGAACCTTGCTTTTTGGAGTAAGCGGTCACGTCAATAAACCCGGTGTTTATGAACTTCCGACTGGAATATTACTAACTGAACTTATCTATGATATTTGCGGTGGTGTCCCAGGTGGGAAAAAAGTTAAAGCTGTGATACCGGGTGGGTCTTCTATGCCACCATTACGAGGTGATGAAATCGAAGGTGTTCGAATGGACGAAGAATCGCTAAAAAAACTGGGAACGCACATAGGCACCGCTGGTGTAATGGTTATGGACGAAGATACAGATATTGTAGCAGTTACCTTGCGAATTGCTCACTTCTACCACCACGAATCTTGTGGGCAATGTACGCCGTGCCGTGAAGGTTGCGGTTGGATGGAGAAAATATTAAAACGAATAGCGAACGGAGAAGGAATAGTTCGCGATTTAGATTTATTGGTAAATGTGGCGAATAATATCGAAGGTAACACAATTTGTGCACTTGGTGATGCAGCTGCTTGGCCTGTACGAGGTTTTGTTATCAAGTTCCGAGATGAATTCGAAAAAGTAGTTAAAGAAAAACGTATCTTTGTTGCACCTAATGTTGTTCACGGCAAGCGTGCAACAAAAACGAATCTGGTTTTCGACGAAAATTTGGAATATAAGCCTGCTATGTAATGAGTTTGAAGAATACTTACATATATTTTTTTCTTTTGTTTCTGCCGATAGCGAGGATGCTTTCGGCAGATTGCTTATTTGCCTGTCAAAGCAGCGGACAAAGAAATATCTCAATTGATGATTACGCAAATAGAATTTTTTCCAGTAATATTTTTATTAAATCAAAAACTAACAAAAAAGAATGCTACGTTGGAGAACCGTTCACTGTTGAATTTGAGTTGTATGTAAATGATAAGATAATTTTGACAGAAGTATTAAACGAGAAAACGCCTGAATTCAATAATGCCTTAGTTGAGGAAGAAGAAATTGGGACATTGCGATATACATACGAAAGCATACGAGGCGAAGTTTTCAGAAAAGCATTGATAAGAAAATACGTTGTAATTAGTGTAAAAGAAGGTGTGTTGGAAATTCCGGAACTATCTTTGAAAATAAATGCTTCGTTGGAATACTCACCTGAATTCCCAACAGACGAGAGATATTATTCAAAAATAAATACATATTCATCTGAAAAAATTCAAATCAATGTAAAACCTATATTAGAAGCGGATGAAACCTATATTGGAGCAGTTGGGAATTTCCAATTAAGTTCTATGATTGAAAAAGATACAGTGTTCGTTAATCGGAATTTTGAATTTGTTATAGAAATAATTGGTTCAGGGAACCTATATTTGATTAATGCACCAAAGTTGAAATTACCGAATTATTTGCAAATAGTGGGCGAACCAAGTGTAATAGATAGCATTAAAATTAAAAATGGTATATTTGGCAAGAGAACTTTTATTTACACATTAAAAGCTTTGAGAGAAGGCAATATTGTTATTCCAGAGCAGGTGTTGAGCTATTTTGACCCACAAAAGAAAAAATTCATTTCTTTGAGCACCCCACCTCATAGCATAAAAACTGTAAGCATAAAAAAAATCGAACAAACAGCTAACAACGAAAGCAAAGATAAAGATTATTTAAGTTGGTTTTTAATTTTTCTTGGATTATTGTCATTTGGGACACTGATTTATCTATTGAGAAAAATCAACATAAATAGTAATAAATCAGCGTTTAATCAGGAAATAAATATTAAAGATAACAGAAAAAAAATTATTGATGAAATAAGATATTTCAGTAATTTTAATCGTGAATTGCTTCTGGATTTTTTATTCAAGACTATTATGGAAGTTTTAGTTCTGCAATTGAAATTAAAAAATGATGAGTTATCTGTTGATAAAATAAGGGAAAAGATGAAAAATAAAAAATTTGACATAGAATTTACTGAACAGGTAATACATTATTTAAATGAGTTGAAAAGATTAAGATTTTACAAAATAGATGAGCAATTAGATATAGAAGAGTTGAAAGAAAGAGGAATAGAAATAATTGAAATAATAAATAATAAATAATAAATAATAAATAAGAAATAAGAAATAAGAAATAAGAAATAAAAAAACAATTAATATTTATTCATCATACAGAATAAATTAAATTTATCGATTTATTTAAAAACTATTATTATTTTTTTTTCGTTGTTACACAAATAAAATTATAACAAAACTCGGGTATAGATTATGTTTGATTTAGTCCAGTTAATAATACTATTTCCATTACTTGGGTTTATTGGGATTGGGGTGCTCGGTAAATATTTAAAAAGTGAAAAGGTGATTGGAATAATTGGTTCGTCAACGGTTGGAATATCCTTCATAATTTCAGTAATATTATTTTTTCACATAATAAGCACAGGTCTTGCAAAACCATATATTGTAGATGTATTCACCTGGATTGCCACGGGCGATTTTTCAGTAAAGGTCTCCTATCAGGTTGACCAACTTTCTATACTCTTTTCGCTTATTGTAACAGGCGTAGGTTTTTTGATACACGTCTATTCTATTGGCTATATGCACGGAGATAGAAGTTTTGCAAGATTTTTCTCTTATTTGAATTTATTCATTTTTATGATGCTAAATTTAGTATTAGCAAGCAACTATTTATTGACCTTTTTGGGCTGGGAAGGCGTTGGTTTGGCTTCTTATCTACTTATCGGCTTTTGGTATGATAGAAAATTTCCCGGTGTTCGGATTACCTGGACAGGAGACGCGGGAAATAAGGCGTTTATAGTCAATCGAATAGGTGATTTCGGATTTTTGATTGCAATGTTTCTGATATTTGCAAACTTCGGTACATTAAGTTACACAGAGGTTCAAGACATAGCTTATTTAGGGAAAAGCATATATTTTGATACGGGATTGATAACAGCAATTACATTGCTATTATTTTTAGGATGCACGGGAAAATCGGCGCAGCTTCCGTTGGCAGTGTGGTTGCCTGATGCAATGGCAGGTCCGACACCTGTGAGTGCACTTATTCACGCCGCAACAATGGTTACAGCAGGTATTTTCTTAATAGCTCGCAACTCTGTATTGTTTTCGCTTGCTCCGATAACTATGGAAGTCGTCTTAATTGTTGGTGTAATTACAGCATTTTGGGCAGCAACAATTGGTATCACGCAAAATGATATCAAAAAAGTGCTGGCTTATTCGACTGTAAGCCAGTTAGGATTTATGTTCGCTGCACTTGGTGCGGGGGCATTTGTTGCAGGTGTATTTCACGTAATGACGCACGCATTTTTCAAAGGTCTGCTCTTTCTGGGAGCGGGTTCGGTTATTCACGGTATGCACGAGGAACAAAACATAAAGAAAATGGGTAACCTCGCAAAATATATGCCTACTACATATAAAACTTTTCTACTCGCATCGCTTGCAATTGCAGGTGTGCCATTATTTAGCGGATTTTTCTCGAAAGATGCTATACTGTGGGCTGTCTATAATGATGGTGGATTTATATGGTGGTTAATACTAACGATCGCAGCCTTTTTTACAGCTTTTTATATGTTTCGTCTTGTCTATCTCGTTTTCCACGGGAAAGAACGTTTTGACCATCATAAATTGCATCCCCACGAATCGCCTAAAGTAATTACAGTCCCACTTGCAGTGCTTGCATTTTTGTCTGTATTCGGTGGATTTTTAGGTATTCCTTATGTGTTTGGCTTTTGGTTCTCACATCATCCGAATGCACTCGAAAACTTCTTAATGCCAATTTTTGCAAAATCAAACAATATATTGGGTGTGCCACTTGAACACGAGTTGCACGCAATTGAATATTTATTTATTGCAATTGCAATTGCTGTGGCTTTGATAGGTATCAAAGTTGCAATAAATTATTATAGTGATGATAAATTATTGCGTCCTCGTCGAATTGCTGAGAAGTTCAAAGCTGCATTTGATTTATCGCTGAACAAGTATTATCTTGATGAAATTTATTTTTATTTGATTGTTGACCCAATAGTTAATGGCTCTCGTAGCTTTCTGTGGAAAAAATTTGACGTAGGAGTAGTCGATGGAATTGTTAATGGTTCGGCAACAGTTGTTCAGAAAATTTCAGAGACATTGAGAAGGATACAAACAGGAATTGCACAAAATTATGCATTACTGATGATTGCAGGCATTGCAGCAATTCTTGCGTGGGTTGTTTCAAGTTTTTAGTTTTGTTTAAAAATTAATGAAAAATAAATATGACTGAGTTATTTCTTACATTGTTAATACCCCTAATTGGTTCATTTGCTCTATTATTCATCAAGAAAGAGCAGATGCAATTAATTAAGTATGTAGCATTTGGTTTTTCAGTAATTTCATTTATTTTTTCGATAGCCCTATTATTAAAATTTCATTCTGATAATCCAAATTTTCAACTTACTTATGAAAAAGTATGGATACCATCGCTTGACATTGGATTTAGAGTTGGCATAGATGGTATGTCGCTTTTGCTTGTATTGTTAACTACATTTATTTCGCCAATAGCGATATATTCATCGTTTGATGCAATCAAAAAACGTGAAAAATCATATTATGCTCTGCTTTTATTGCTTCAATTTGCAATGACAGGTGTATTTATATCTCTTGATTTGTTCCTATTTTACATTTTCTGGGAACTCATCTTAATTCCAATGTATTTTTTAATAGGTATCTGGGGTGGAAAAGATAGAATATACGCAACTGTTAAGTTTTTCTTATTTACAATGTTTGGTTCATTGCCAATGCTGGTTGGAATAATCTGGCTTGGGCAATTTATAGGCACTCATCTTGTACACGTGCCTAATGGATTTACAACAAATTATGAATTAATAAGGCAATACAGCCACTTTATTCCAATAGAATATCAAAAATTGTTATTCTGGGCATTTGCAATTTCGTTTTTGATAAAAGTTCCAGTTTTTCCATTGCATACCTGGTTACCTGATGCTCATACTGAAGCACCGACCGCAGGTTCGGTTATACTTGCTGGTGTATTGCTTAAAATGGGGACTTATGGCTTAATTCGTTTCAATTTGGAACTTTTCCCACAAGCAAGTTTTTTGTATACTTCACTAATTTCGTGGCTGGCAGTGTTTGGAATTGTATATGGTGCATTGGTTGCTATGGTGCAATCGGACGTAAAACGTCTCGTTGCATACTCATCTGTTAGCCATTTAGGATTTGTTGTGCTTGGAATTTTCTCAATGACAGTGGAAGGCATACAGGGTGGGATAATACAAATGGTAAACCATGGGCTTTCGACAGGGATGTTATTCCTTTGTGTGGGTGTTCTTTATGAGCGTCGGCATACTCGCGAAATAGAAGAATTTGGCGGGATAGCCCGAATTATGCCGGCATTTACAGTATTTTTGGGGATTGCAATGCTTGCTTCTGTTGGTCTGCCTGGGCTTAATGGATTTGTAGGGGAATTTCTAACATTATTAGGCGCATTCAAATCGCCATTTCTTGGTTCAATCTGGTTTACTGTAATTGCAGCAACAGGTGTAATTTTTGCAGCAGTTTATTTGCTTTGGATGTTCAGACGGGTAATGTTTGGCACAATTACAAATCCAGCCAATCGCGGGCTTAAAGATATTAATAAGCGCGAGTGGGCAACTTTTCTTCCTATTGTATTATTTATTGTTTGGATAGGTGTTTATCCTTCAACATTCTTGAAATTATCTGAAAATTCGACAAAAAAACTTGTAAATAAATTGGAAAGAATAAAATTCGGCAAAGAAAGGTATGAATTGCCGGTTATTCCAGAAATTTCTAAACCAAATAACACAAATATTAAAAACAATCAGTAAAAAAATATGGCAAATGAAATAATAAAAGAGTTGTCGCTTGGATTCCCGATTTTTTTTATATCGGCAATGGGTATATTGCTGGTTATTTTTGATGCAATAACGGGAAAAAATAAGATCATTAATTATATTTTTGCGATAGCAATATTATCCATAACAATTTGCTCAGCGGGTTGGATATTATTTAGTCAATATTATAATGAAGCCAATAATCTGGTAATTCATCCAATTTCTATGGGAATGCTTGCATACAATGGGTATGCATATATTTTTGACGTGATTTTTGGAATTGCAGCACTGCTGACAATTATTGCGGCACGTGAATATAATGAAAGAGCAGAGTTTGAATATAAAGAATTCTATTCGCTCGTTGTTTTAGCAACAAGCGGAATGATGATGATAGCGCATTCAGCTGATTTGCTTTTAATGTTCATTGGCATTGAATTTATGTCTATTACTTTCTATGTGCTTGCGGGATATTTCCGCAAGAGGGTAACTTCTGTAGAAGCCGCATTGAAATATTTTCTACTTGGGGCATTTGCGTCAGGATTTTTGTTATATGGAATAGCCTTGATTTATGGTGCAACTGGAACTTTGACTTTTCAGACAATCTCACAAAAAATAACAGCACAAGATTATAATAATTTATATTTGATTTTGGGGATAACACTTGTATTTATTGGGCTTTCGTTCAAAATAGCAGCTTTCCCATTTCATCAGTGGGCACCTGACGTTTATCACGGAGCACCAACAGTTATTTCTGGATTTTTAAGTACAGCTGGGAAAGCAGCAGCAATTTTCGCACTTATTTTAATTGGTAAAAACATAATGTTTGTTGCAATAAGGACCTTAGATAGTAATCATATTATCACTTTACAGAATATATTAGCGGTGCTTTCCGCGGCAACAATGCTTGTTGGGAATATTACGGCAATTGCTCAGAACAATGTAAAAAGGATGCTTGCGTATTCATCGGTAGCTCATGCAGGATATATGCTGATGGGAATTGTTGCTAACACACCTGATGGCTGGGCTGGAGCTTCGTTCTATGCAGCAGTTTACGTTTTTATGCAAATTGGTTCATTTGCAATTGTTGCAAATCTCGAAGACAAAGATGGCGAATATCTTGATTTTTCTCATTATTCAGGATTATATAAAACTCGTCCATTTATTGCAGCAATGATGGTTGTATTTCTTCTGTCGCTTGCTGGAATACCACCATTCGCAGGATTTTTCGGGAAATATTATATTTTCAAGACGGCTATTGACGCTGGCTATCTCTGGCTTACGATTGTTGGGATTGTATCGTCGCTTATTTCTGTATATTTCTATTTGCGGTTGCTTATTTACATATATTTTCGCGAAGCAACTGAGCAAATATTAGACACAAGCGAGCCGCGAGCAGCTGGTTTTACATTACTTATTTCAGCAGCTTTAACTGTTTTGCTTGGAATATTTCCCAGCTACTTGATAGAATTGTTGTTATATTTAAGGTAAATTTGAATACTTCCAGAAAACTATTGCAGAGCAGGTCGCGACATTAAGCGAGCCTACTTTTTTATTTGTTTTAATTTCAATAATTTCGTCAGCAATTTCTAAAATAGAAGATCTTATGCCTTTACTTTCGTTGCCGAAAATAAAACAAGCCTTATCATAATTATTGCTCGAAGAAATATCTTTTGACTTATCTGATTGCTCTACTGCGATAATTGAATAGCCCAATTTTCTTAAATTTTCAAGTGTTTTTAATGGATTTGCAGAATGAGCAATTTTCATAGAAAACACACAACCGAGCGAAACACGAACAACTCTACGAAGATACGGAAAGCAACTTTCAGTTGAATATATGAGCGAATCAATATCAAAAGCGGTTGCATTACGGATTATTGAACCAACATTTTCCTGTTTTGAGACGCCATCGAGAAAAACAATTTTGTTCCCAAGAACCTCTGTATTTGAAAGAGGTGGAATTTTGACAATGGCGTAGATTGGTTCGTTAGGCGAAAAGCCAATAATATTTTCTATGAACTTTTTATCAGGGGCAATAAAAATTTTAGCATTAGAAAATCTGCAAGAGAATTCTTGAATTATATTTATATATTTATCAGTTGTGAGCACCGATATTATTTCAAGATTGCTTTCGAGCAATTTTCTGAATGAAACTATGCCCTCTGTAAGAAACACATTGTTTTTGATGTGAGATTTTGGAGTAAAACAAATATTACAGAAAAAATCCAGCTCAGTTGGAAGAAATTCAAAATTATCTAAATAATTGAAGTTCATTACTTAATGAGAATAACTTTTCGAATACGTTTTTGATTAGGGACATCATAGACCAAAATATACTTATCTTTTTTAAGATTACCGTTGAGTTGAATATCTTTTCTGAATTCACCGGATACTTCGAATTCATTGACAATATTCATAATTAGGTTGCCATCGGTATCGAACAAATCAATTTTTGTGCGTCCAACTTTTTCAAGAGAGTAATTAATAATTAGTATCGAATTTTGTGAATTGCGAAGCGGGGACGACACAATTTTCGCATTAACATCGTTAGTTTTTGTAGTGGATTTAGAATAAAATTCAGCAATATTTAGCCATTCACGGTCGAGTAAGCAATCAATATCGTGCTTGCACAAGGTAGGAGAATAAACGAAAGGAATGCCATAATAAGAGAGACTATCGGCAAAAGTTTGATTGAGAGATTTGAAATCACCAACTGAAATGTAAAATAATGTATCAAGACTTAAAATATCAGAATTAGAGCTAATATATTTCCAGGGAGCAAACTCATAGAATAAATTTTCGTTGTTGTAAAAGACATCCCTTGCAATTTGAGGGCGTCCGCTAAGCAATGAAGCCCAAGTTCTCATCCCACCATCTAATGAGACGGCTTTTGCGAATAAATCAGGATATTTGGAAAGAAATTTTACTGCACCAAATCCACCCATTGAAAAACCTTGAATAAAGCGAAACTCGCGATAAGGTACAGTCCTATAAAAATAATCAACAAATGGGATTATCTCGTCAATAAGATCGGATTCTGCAGTTTTTGATCCGTCGGCACTATTTCCCCACATGCTATTTTCATAGCCATCTGGAAATACGATAATGCAATCATCGATGATACCTAAATTAACAGCATAGTTGATATATTTAATTACAAGTGGGCGCCATGTGCTCCGAAAATTATCACCTAAACTATGCAAGTGATAGATAACAGGATAAGCCTTGTTTGACTTTTCGTAATCGGAAGGTAAATACAAGCTAAACGAAATAGGTTTTCCGTTTTTCTGACTTATTATTGTAACATCGCGAAGCGAACCGTTTTGCGAGAATGTATTCTCAACCTGAAACAATAAAGCAATAAGAAAAACAAAAAATTTGTATTTCATAAATTAAAAGCTCACAAGCCCAACTTTTTTATAGACTTTACGCAATGTTTTCATCGCTACTTTATTAGCTTTTTCAGCACCGAAAGATAAAACATCCTGTAAATACTTTTTGTTACTGGAAATTTCAGCGAAACGTTCGCTGATTGGACGAATATATTCTGCAACTTTATCTGCAACCTCTGCTTTGAAGTCGCCATAGCCGACGCCTTCGAATTGTTTTTCGATTTCGGTAATAGATTTTCCGGTAGCAATGCAATAGAGTTGGATAAGATTTGAGACTCCCGGTTTGTTCTCTTCATCATAACGAACAACAGTATCGCTATCAGTAACAGCGCGTTTTATTTTATTTCGAATTTCTTCGGGCTTATCGTTTAAAAAGATTGTAGAATTTTTGTTTTCATCAGACTTGGACATTTTGGCAGTTGGGTTTTGCAAGCTCATTATACGCGCACCAACTTCTGGAATAAATGGTTCGGGCATTTTGAAAGTATCGGAATAATAATGATTGAAGCGTTGAGCAAGATTGCGAGTAAGTTCGAGATGTTGCTTTTGGTCTTCGCCGACTGGGACTAAATCTGCTTGATAGAGCAGAATATCTGCAGCCATTAAAATTGGATATGCAAAGAGTCCAACATTTACATTTTCAGAATGCTTTTTTGATTTATCTTTGAATTGTGTCATTTTTGAGCATTCACCCATACCAGTAAAAGTATTTAACACCCAGGCAAGCTGACTATGAGCAGATACATGAGATTGGATAAAAAGAGTGCTCGTTTCGGAAGAAATGCCACAAGCAAGGAACATAGCGGCAGTATCGAGAGTTCGCTGACGAAGTTCAGATGGATTTTGCCTCACAGTAATTGCGTGAAGGTCGGCTATCATAAAATAGCAATCGTATTCTGATTGAAGTTTCACCCAATTTATTAAAGCACCTGTTAAATGACCAATTGTAAGAATTCCGGAGGGTGTAATTCCACTTAAAATAATTTTCTTGTTATCCGCATCCATATACACAAATAGATAAATTAAAACATAACAAGCATGCAATTTACAAAAAGTTAGAAAAAAAAGTAAGAAGAAACGCTTACTTCTTCCAGAATGTAGGCGTAAACAAAACTAATATTGTGAAAATTTCGAGACGTCCTAATAGCATACAACCGCAAAGAATCCATTTTGCAAAATCTGGGAGTACTGAATAGTTCTCTACTGGACCGACTAAACCAATACCTGGGCCAACACCATTCATTGTTGCGGCAACGGCTCCAATAGATGTTGGGATATCAACACTGTTAAGGCATAATATTATAACGGCAGCTGCTGAAATAAAAGCATAGAAAAGTGTGAAAATTAAAATGTTAACTGCAATTTTTCTCTCAACAGGTTGTCCATTGATTTTTACAGGAATAACCGCTTGTGGATGTATATGTTTTTTAATTTCGGAGTAAATTAATTTAATAACGATAATGAAGCGAATTTGCTTGATACCACCGGAGGTAGAACCAGCCATACCACCTAAATACATTAGAGTAATTAATAACAGTTGAGCTCCGTAATTCCATTTTTCATAATCTTCTGTTCCAAATCCAGTTGTAGAAATTAATGAAACTACATAGAAAAGAGAACTTCGGAATGCATTTTCAATAGTTTTATTGCCGTCAAAAAAGAGAAAAATTGATATTAATAGTGAAGAAAATAGAATAATGAAAACAAACCATTTTAGTTCTTCGCTTTTTAAGTAAGCTTTAAAAGAACCTTTCAAAGCAGAATAGTGCAATGAAAAATTTACAGCAGAAATAAACATACAAAAAATTACGGCATACTCTACCAAAGGACTATTGTAATAACCAATACTCGCATTTTTAGGAGAGAAACCACCGGTTGCAATAGTACCAAAAGCATGACAAACCGCATCATAAAAAGACATACCAACAAACAAGTACAAAACCAGAATAAAAGCTGTAATAATTAAATAAACAAATCCGATAATTCTCGCTGTTTCTTTTATGCGTGGCGAAAGTTTATCAGTTGTAGGGCCAGGAGTTTCAGCTTTAAAAAGCTGCATACCTGCAACCCCTAATATTGGCATAACAGAAAGAGCAATAACAACAATTCCAACTCCACCAATCCAATGAGTAAGGCTTCGCCAAAGCAAAATGCTTTTCGGTAATTTTTCAATATCTGTTAATATGGAAGAACCTGTAGTAGTAAATCCAGAAGCACTTTCAAAAAAAGCATCAGTAAAATTAGGGATTGCACCACTTATCAGATAAGGTAAAGTACCTGAAATAATCGTTACTATCCAAGCAAAAGTAACAATAAAAAAACCATCTCGAATTGATAATTTCTTATCATTGTCTTTTTGTTGAGTTTTCAGGACGAAATAAAGAGAAAAACCTGTTCCGCAGAGCACTAAAAAAGAGATGAAGAAACTAAATGTTGTTTTTTCACCGCTAACAATAGAATAAAGCATAGGAAGCAACATAAATAATCCTATGCATCCAACAATAAGTGATAAAATTTGAATAATGGATTTAATTTTCATTACTTTTTCCAGAAAGCAGGTGTAAGTAAAACTAATATTGTAAAAATTTCGAGACGTCCAAGCAACATAAGAAAAGAAAGGTACCATTTAACAAATGGGTGAAAATGAGAATAATTATCTGTGGGACCGACATCAGCAAGTCCGGGACCAATATTATTAATACAAGCAGCAACTGCACCAATAGATGTTACCATATCTACTCGAAGTAGAGTTATAAAAAATATTGAAAATATAGAAATGAGCAAGTATATTATGAAAAAAGCAGAAATATTAGATAAAATATTTTTCTCGATTGCTTTCCCCCCAAAGCGAACAGGAATAATTGCTTTTGGATGAATTAATCTTTTGATTTCAGTATAAACATATTTTGTAAGGATAATAGAGCGAATAACTTTCAAACCTCCCCCTGTCGAACCAGCGCACCCCCCAATAAACATAAGTATTAATAATATAAAATGCGTTGTAGCACTGAGTTTTTCGTAATCGAAAGTCCCATATCCGGTAGTAGTCATTATAGAAACTACCTGAAATAATCCATATCTGATTGAATCTGATAAATTTGCATAATTAGTTTTAAAAATATCGAAAGCAACAAAAGCAGAGGCAAAAATAATAACAAGAAAATAATATTTTAATTCCTCGTTTTTGAACAATTCACGAAAGTTTCCTGATAAAGTTCTATAATGCAAAGCAAAATTTGCACCGGCAATAATCATAAACACAATAATGATATAATCGATCATAGGATTATTATATGCAGCAATACTAGCATTTTTTGTAGAGAAACCACCTGTCGCCATAGTGCCAAAAGTATGGCATAAGGCATCAAAAAGGTTCATACCTGCAAATATTAATAGAACTGTTTCGATAATTGTAAAAAGGAAATAAACGCCCCATAAAATTTTAGCTGTTTCAGTAATTCGAGGGGTTAGTTTGTCGGCAGTTGGGCCTGGAACTTCGGCTTTGAACAATTGCATACCTGCAACACCAAGGAAAGGTAGAATGGCTATTGAGAATAGAATAATACCCATACCACCTATCCAGTGAGTAAAACTTCTCCAAAAAAGAATACCTTTTGGCAAAGCCTCTATGTTTGAGAGAATTGAAGCACCCGTAGTAGTAAAACCAGACATTGTTTCAAAAAACGCATCTGTGTAAGACGGTATCGCACCCGAAATATAAAAAGGCAAAGCACCGAACACAGACAATACCACCCAACCAAATCCTACAATAGCAAAGCCTTCTTTGGGATGGATATCTTTTTGGCTTACACCAAGATTCCTTTTCGAAGAAAAAAATGCTAAAATTCCAACTAAAAAGGTGATACTAAAAGAAAAGATAAAACTTGCTTGATCCTGGCTATTGTAGAAATACGAGAATGGTAAAGGAAGTAGCATTGTAAAGCTGAGAAAAATTAGTATCAAGCCAAGGATCTTTGTAACAATTTTAAAATTCATAGAGTTTAGTTGAATAATTTTTCAACAATTTTAATTTGTTCAGTTGTGCATAGAATAAGTACTTTGTCGCCTTCGTTGATATGAGTATCACCAGTTGGAATTATTAAGTTATCATTGCGGTCAATAATTGCTCCAACAATAGCACCACGCGGGAAATCTAAATTTTTAAGAGGTTTAGTGGTAATTTTGGACTTTGGTTTAGCTATATACATTGTTATCTCCGCTTCAATACCCGGCAATTCAACTACATTAGCAATAGATTGGCGTTTGATGAAGCTCTCAATAACATTAACTGTAATTTGTTGCTTGCTTACAACAGCATCGAGTCCGAGAGTACCGGAAAGTGGCAAGTATTCGTTTTTGTTTATCAGAGTAATAGCTCGTGGCACTTTTAGATGTTTTGCGATAATGCTTGTAATAATATTTGTTTCGTCGTCGCCAGTAATAGCAATGAACTCGTCCATATCAGGTAGTCCCTCTAATGTAAGCAAGTCGAGATCACCCCCGTCGCCATGAATAATTAGAGTATCTCTCAATTGGTTAGCTATTTCAGTTGCTTTTTTCTCGTCTTTTTCAATAATTTTAATATTCAAGTCGTTTTGTAATCTTTCAGAAATGAAGTAAGCAATTTGTCCGCCTCCGATGATCATCACATCTTCTATTTTAACGTTTTTCTTGCCAAAAATTTCAAGAAGTTCTTCGAAATAATTAGGATCGCAAGTGAAGAAAATTTGATCTCCTTTCATTAGGAAATCGCTCCCACGGGGAATAATAGTTCGCAAATTACGTTTGATCGCGACAATTCTCATTGGGATATGCTCATATTTAGTCCCGAGTTCAGCAAGTGGTATTCTAAGAATATCCAAATGTGAGTCAATTCTGATACCTGTAAAATGAACTTTTCCATTTTCGAATTCAATAGAATCAGTAGAGGAAGCCAGATTAATTAAGCGTACAATTGCTTTGGCAGTTTCTTGTTCGGGATGAACCATAAGATCGACACCAAATTCCTCTTTTGGTACGATAAAATTAGGATTGAGGTATTGAGCATTTTTAATACGAGCAATAGTTGTCTGGACACCCATTTTTCTTGCTAATTTGCAAGCAAGAAGATTAATCTCATCATTTCTGGTAAGAGCAACAAAAGCATCCATTTTGTCGATCTGAGCAGATTTAAGAACTTCGTAATCAGTAGCATTGCCTTCGATAACCATTGCATCTAAGTGTTCGCGAGCATATTCAGCTCGTTCAGGATTTTGTTCGATAATTACAATGTCTCCTTCGAATAAAGTGAAGCGTTTTGCGAGTTGATACCCGATACTACCAACGCCAACAATTGCAATATTCATTTTTCAATACCTTATTTAAAAAAAACAAAATTATCAAAAATTATCAATAAAGCGTAATGAAATTATAATAAGTAGTTTCTTATACATATTGCTTTTTAAAGTCATTTATAGTATTTTTGATAAATATTTAAAGATTTATTTATTAAAAATGAGGGAATTATGTCGTTTGTTATTGATGGTCATAGTTTGACAATTGAACAAGTTGTTAAAGTAGCCCGCAAAGGTGCCAAAATCACATTAGACGAAAAAGCAATTGAAAGAATTAAAATATGCCGTCAGATGTTGGAGAAAAAGATTGAAGCACGAGAAATAATGTATGGCGTTAACACTGGTATTGGTGAGTTTTCAGAAATAGTATTGACTGATGAACAGATCAAGGAATTTCAAAAGTATTTAATATATAATCACTCAGCAGGAATTGGCGAGCCGTTGCCGATTGAATATGTGCGTGGTGCAATGCTTGGGCGAGTAAATGTGCACGCGCATGGAAATTCGGGATGCCGTCCTGAAATAACTCAAACGCTTGTCGAAATGCTAAATAAAGGCGTAACACCTGTCGTTTGTAACAAAGGTTCAGTAGGTGCTTGTGGCGACCTATCACCTATGTCTCAGATAGCATTGCTGATGATGGGTGAAGGCGAAGCTTTTTACCAGAGCGAACGCCTGCCTGGCAAAATAGCGTTCGAGCGTGCCGGCATACCGATACCGGGACTTAAAGCACGCGACGGACTTGCAACAATTAATGGCTCAAATGTATTAACAGCAATGAGTGCAATTCACATCTGGGAATTCAATCGCATTTTGAAAATGGCAGAAATTGCGGCTGCAATGTCGCTCGAAGCTTTGCTTGCTAATATGAAGCCTTACGACAAGCGTTTGCATGAATTACGTGGCTTTCCCGGAGCAATAAGAAGTGCCAAAGCAATAAAAAAATGTTTAGAAGGTAGCGATTTGCTTTCTGGAAAAGTAAAAACTAAGGTTCAAGATGCTTATTCAATGCGTTCAACACCGCAAGTGATTGGAGCGGCACACGATGCACTGGCTTATGCTCGCAAGCAAGTTGAAACTGAGCTGAACGGAGTTGGCGATAATCCTATTTTCATTCCAGAGGATAATTTAACATTAACCGGCGCTAATTTTCAGGGAACACCTGTATCGCTTCCAATGGATATGGCAGGTGCGTCTATTACAATGGTATGCGTATTATCAGAACGCCGATTAAACAGATTGCTCAATCCCGCTTTGAGCCAGGGATTGCCAGCATTTTTGACAAAGGGAGCAGGTATGTTCTCAGGAATGATGTTGAGCCAATACACTGCGGATATGTTAATTGTTGAACAAAGAATACTCTCAAACCCTGCATCGATTCAATCAATCCCAGCTGCTGCCGACCAAGAAGACTTTGTTTCGATGGGAATGAATACTGCACTCAAAAATCATCAAATTTTGGACAATGCTTATGGTATTCTTGGCATTGAGTTTATGGCTGCTGCCCAAGCACTGGACTTCCGTAATTTCAAGAATGGTCGAGGTGTCGAAGTTGCTCGCAAAGTAATTCGTAAATATGTCGATTTCCTTGATGTTGATAGACCACTTTACAACGACCATAATAAGATGAAGGAATTGGTAAAATCTGGTGAAATTTTGGATGCAGTTGAAGCTGAAATTGGTAGTTTAGAAGAATAAATTGTAAATAAGTCGTTTTTATCAAACATCTTTTAAATAATAAAGGGGCTGCATTTGTTGAGCCCCTTTTATTTTCAAAGAACTGCTAAATATCAATAAATAAGAAAGATTAGGAATTTACTTGCTTTCTTTCTTTTTTATGACGAAAAATAGCCCAGAAAAATCCAACTACTATTAAAATAGTGCCGAGCCATACAAAATTGATAAATGGTTTGATAGCGAAGTCAAAAGAGAAAAGTTGAACAGGCTCAGCAATTGGTTCACCCTCACGTTGAAAAACAAATGCAGCTTGCGAGCCACCTTGCATCATCGCAATAAGTTCTGAAAAACCAACCATAATATTTGTTCCTGGGATTTGCCTCATTTCTGGGATGCCTTCCTTAGAATTAATGTCTATTGCTGAATATAGAGTATCGACATATTTTTCGTTTGACAAAGTAATTTCAACAGCAACGCCTAATCTTACTCTATTATCCGCCGACATTTCCATTGCGTGGTTCATATCAAACCCGAGCATCTTGATTTGCAAAGAAGTATCGAGTGGCACTTTTGACACTTCTTCGCGAGCAAGCAAAACCATTGGTAAATTTGACTTTCTTTCTGTTGATTTAGGTGAAATGTAAATATCATAACAAGGTTTTTCAATAATACCGGGCTCGAGAAAAGGCGCCATACGGTCGTTGAAATCGCTCCAATAGAAGATTGGTTTTAAAGTATGCGTGTTTTCACCTTTTTTTGCAGTAATGATAAATTCATATTTTTCTCTATCCTGAAAATGCTTTTCGATTTGGTTGATTTTTTCGAAAGTGATGTCGTAACCAAACACATTGGTTTTATCGCCGAGAGCAAGAGTAACGTGCTGAGTGGAAGAATATGCACCAGAAATCAATGCACCAAGCAGAAGGAAAGCCACCCCCATATGAGAAATATAAATCCCGAAGCTATATTTGTAAGATTTCCAGTTGCGAATAATAAATTCAAGATTAACAATAATAGTGTAAATTGCAGCAAAAGCAAGCATGAGGTAAGTAACAGAATTGATACCTAACCAAAAAACAATCAATGACAAAACAATTGAAATAGATAATGAAATAGAAATTCTGTTTATTTTGCTTTTAAAATCCGTAGAATGCCAGTGTAAGTAAAGAGAAAAAGCACTTGTTAATAACATCAAGATAGCAAAAGGCAAATTCCATTTATCGTAGAAAGAAATATCAACACTAGACTTTTGAGAACCCAAAATTTCTGTAAAAAGAGGCCAGTTAGTTCCAATAAAAACAATTATTGCAATAGCAAAAAGAATAATCGAACCAAGAGACAGGAAAAATTCACGCGAACTTCCTTTGAAATCAATTGCTCCGGAAATAGTAGAAATTTCATTTGAACGGATAATTAGCGAAATTATGCCAATTAAAAAGAAAACAGCAAGCGAGACCACCAATAAAGAATAAATAAACTTGCCAGGCTCACCAAAAGAATGAACAGAAATATCGCCTAAAACACCACTACGAGTTAAAAATGTTGCATAAAGCACCAAAGTGAAAGAAATAATAGCAATTACAAAATTAGTTCGGACAAGTCCTTTTGTACGTCTCTGAACAAGCATGGTATGAACAAGAGCAACAGCGACGAGCCAAGGAAGAAGCGATGCGTTTTCGACTGGGTCCCACCCCCAAAAGCCACCCCAACCAAGCACCTCATATGCCCAAAAGCCACCGAGCATAATCCCAAGTCCAAGAATACCTGTAGCCGCAAGTGTCCAAGGTAAAGAGATCTCGATCCAGTTATGATATTCCCTCTTGATTAATCCTGCTACTGCAAATACAAAAGGGACGCTCATCATTGCATATCCAGCAAAAACAATTGGTGGATGAATAGCGTTCCAGTAATTTTGCAAAATTGGATTTAGACCACGACCGTTTGGAGGAGTAAATCCAACGGGAGTTCCGCTATCAGTGAATGCTTCCCAAATGTACTGAAATGGGCTCTTTGAAACGAGCATCAAAGTCAGGAATACCAGTATTAGAGAATAAAACCCCATTACTAATTCCTGGTAACCGTGTTTTTTGGCATAAGGTTGCAAAAAGAAGCCAATAAGCACCATCATCAGTGCCCAAAGCAAAATAGAGCCTTCTTGCCCGGAATAGAAAGAGGTAATTAGCAATCCAAGTGGCAATTCTCTTGAAGAATAAGACCAGATGTAGTAGTATTGAAAATTATATGAGAGAATATTCGACAAAAGAAACGCAGAAGCAAAAACAATTGCAGCAAAAAGTCCCCAATAGGAATATTCTGCAATTTTTATATTCTTTCTGTTCTTTAAGGCTAAAAAGTAAAAAAGAGTAGATAATAAAGAGAAAATTAGAGAAACGTATATGGATAATTTACCGATCATAAATAACCTAAAAAATGTTGATAATCATTTGTGAATTATTTTTGCATTTTGCCTTCATATTTGCTGGGGCATTTAGTAAGAACTTCCGAAGCAATAAAAATATCTCCTTCAAACTTCCCTTTAACAACAACCATCGGCGCAATATCGAAATTATTTGGTTTACCACCATTGTAGATAACTTCTGCTATTCCATTTTTTTCATCTTTCAAATGAAACTTAAATTGGTTTTTTTTGTTATCGTAGTTCGAGGGAAGTTCTTTAACCCAAGAACCAATAATTTGAACAGTTTTGAGTTCTTGGCGAGCAGTTGCAAAATCAGAATATTCAATTTTACTCGCATCGAATGAATAAATTGCTAAAATAATTAGGATAATCCCAGCAATAATTCCGATTAAATATTTTTTCTTCATAACTAAACTCATATTTAATAATCAATTTTACCTAAAATAATAAAATTAATTTAAAAAAAGTAATTTTTTTGGGAAGCTTAATTCATTTTTAAGTGTGAATAAAATGAACTGGTAAAGAAAAAGTAAATGAAGTTCCAACACCAAGTTCGGAGTGAAAGCTAATTTCTCCACCTAATTTTTCGACAGCATTTTTAACAATATATAATCCAAGTCCGGTGCCTTGAATTGATTCGGAATTTTCACCACGATAGAATTGTTCGAAAATATGTTTTTTATCATTTTCAGGAATTCCAAATCCTTGGTCTTTAACTTGAACATAAATAACATTATCTTCGACAAGCCCGACAGAAATATTGACATCTGTATTCATTGGAGAATATTGGACAGCGTTTGTAACCAAATTCATCATAATAGTTTTAAATAAGTTTTCTTCTGTAACAATCATTGGATTTTGAAGCTCCACAGATATTTGGAAATTATGGTGATATTGGTCTATTGCTTTGATTTCATCAACCACATTTTCTATTAAGTTAGCAACATTAAATGGAGAAAAATGGATTTCGCTGAGGACATCTTCTTCGCTTAGATGACCAGTAACAAGAACGTTATCGAGCAAATGAGTCATTTGGCGAGCAGCTATACGAATTCTATCTACGTGCTTAGAAAGAGTGCCTAAGTCGTTTTTAACAATTGCAAGTTCCATAAGGAAAAGCGATGTAAGCATAACGGTGAGAGGAGAACGATATTCTTCCGAAATCATTTTTAGGAAACGCGCGCGAAGTTCGCTAAATTCTTTTTCTTTAAGATAGGCAGATTGGAGCTCATCTTTTGCAGAGCGAAGCTCTTCAAGAGCATCTTCGAGTTCAGCAGTCCGCAGTCGGACGCGTTCCTCGAGTTCGACATTCATTGATTTGAGTGCTTTTTCATTTTGTTCATTAATAATTGCAGCGGCAAAGATGCGAGAAGCAATTTCGAGAGCATCAATTTCTTGTCGGATCCATTGTTGTTTAGTTTCAACGTTTCTTATTAAGAAAAATCCCCAGAATTTGTTGTATGGAGTAATTGGAATAAAAGTAAGAGAAGTAAATTGAAAATTTGCGGGGAAATTCAAATCGTTAGTAGGTAGTTCATCATAATGAATGACAACAATTTCACCGGCAAGCAGTTTATTTTTAATGTTGCGGTTTGCTGTTAGTATAAATTTGAATTCAGGACTGGTGCATAATTGTTCGTTAGTAATGTCAATTAAAGAAGAGTAATTCAAACATTTCAAATCAAACGTATCATCGTTTTCGCTGATATGCTCGAATAAATACACTATAGACGAATCGGTGATCGAAAGAAGTCTATCGAGGCTTACTTTAATTTTATTACGCCAATTTGGTTCAATAAGGAATTGTTCGGCTGCGTGACTTATGGTTTCTAATATTTCGTCTTTTCTTGAAATAATTTTATGCAGACGTTTTGTTGTGGTTAAATCATCAACAATTCCAATAAAATAATGAAACTCACAAGGTTCATTAATTGATACTTCGCTCAGTAAAATATTACGAATTTCACCATTTTTTCTACGGACAGTTAGCTCAAAACTTGTTGGGAGTTTTTTTCCTTCAAGCGATTCAAGAGCACGTTTGCGAATGATTGAGCGGGAGTTTTCCTCGATTAAATTAAAGTAGTCGAATGCAGGAGATAAAAGTTCGTCTTTTGTGTATCCAGAGAACTCACAAAATTTTGGATTGATATAAAGGAATTTATGGTCCTTCATAATAAACATAGGATCGGTAGCATTTTCCAGCAGAGAATAATATTTTTTTTCACTTTCAATTAGTTTGGTCTGAATTACATGTCTATTCAATGCAAGTGATAAAACATTAAGAATCCTTAAAAGGATTTTAATATCTCCCTTGTTAAACTTTGAATCTTTGTTGGCGAGGAAAATATATCCAAAATTTTTTCCTTCAATATCTATGGGTGCATAAAGGTAATTTTCTATCGCTAAGATATTGTCGTTTAATTTGATTTGAACGGGTTTATTGAAATTTTCATAGAGATAATTATCTTTTGCAAATTGCTCTCTAATAAAATTATCTAATATTGAAATTGCATTATTATCAAATTCAAAAATAGAGCTATGAATAATATTAATGTGTTCACCGATATTGTTTATTGTAAGGAAACTAAAATGATTAGCGAATAAATTAGTAAAAGAGTAAAGCATCAGTTGACAAATTTTATGAAGTTCAGTTTCGTTGATAACATAATTTGAAATTGTAGCGACATTAACATTTATATTCACTTCACTTTGGAGCTGAATTTCTTTGCTAACTCTATCAATTGCAGATACTAATATATTAGAAAAGGTTCTTAGTAAAGCTGAATCCTCATTTCGCCAAGAGTTGTCGAGCATAGCATTAAAAATTGCAATGCCTCCGTACAAATCATTATCATAGATTACAGGAACGATGAAAATGTTTGATAATCCCAGTAATTTCATATACTTCCGCACTTCAGGAAAAGTATTTTCAATTTCAATTAAAAAATTATCTGAAACATAGTTACTCTTTTTAAAGAATGAATAAATCCACTGATGAATATTGTCGATTCTTTCTTTGAATTTATTGACATTTACTTGCAATGTGTTAGCGAAAAATGCATATTCGGGGGTGACAATCCCATCGCTAACCATGTAAAGAACAATTCCATCAGCGTTAGCAAAGTAACAGAATCTTTTGAGTGCATTTAGAGTCTTGTCTTCAAGTTCATAAGTTTCTAAACTTGTGAAATCTTGGGCTATTTCGCTGAGAAGCTTTTCGAAATTTTTTCTATATTCAAGGTTTAATCGAAGAAGTTTATTGCTCTTGTCTTCTTTGATAATAATGCCAATATATTGGTTCTCATCTTCAATAACAGGATAATAAATGACATAAATATTCTTCGTTTTGTTATCTCCAAAGAATAAAGTATATTCAGATGTTGAGGGTTTTTCGTTTGTGTAAGCAATGTTATATAAGTTTTTATATAGGCTTTCTATAAAGTTTTCGTTCAGATAATCCTTGCTACTTTGATTAACATATTTGACAAAAAGTTCATTGATTTTTAAGCTTTTAATAGTATCAATAGGTATTTCAAAGATATTTTCAGCAAAATTATTGCAGTAGATAATATTGCACTCTTTGTCAACAATCAGAAGTGCTTCTTTAGATAGTTCGAAGAGCTGTTCGAATATACTAATTGATATAGAATTGTTATTCATTTTGCAAAAAAATAATCATCACTCAGAAAATAAAAATAAGAAACTAAAATAAGTAAATCAAAAAATTATTTTTTTTGTGCGTTAATTCGTAACCAAGCATCGTAAAAAGGTAAAGATTCTTTCCATTTTGGTTGATTAGAACTATTGGCGAAGGCAAACACAATATCGAATAGTAAATTAGCGTGTTGCAATGCAGCATCATAATTAACTGAAAACTTAAAGTCGTCGTTGGGTGTATGGTAAATATGATGGGCATAATGATAGTATTTTTCGGAAGCTTCCTCTGAAGTATAATTTTCTAAATCAAGCCCATCCATAACAAGCAAAGCAGGTACGCCATTTCTTGCAAAAGAATAATTATCTGAATAAACAAAGGAATTATCCAATGCAAAGGAAGGCAGTTCCGATAAATATAGATTATTTGTTTTTAAGATACTATCTAAAACATTTAAACTATCTAAAAACTCTGCACCAATTGCAACCACTGATTTAAATTTATCCAAAAAAGCAATTCCGTCGATATTAATATTCAGAATAGTTTTGTAGAGCGGGCGTGCGGGATAATCACAATAATAGGCTGAACCGAGCAAGCCTTGTTCTTCTGCCGTTGTGAAAAGGAAAATAATAGAACGTTTGGGTTTGCGATTGGCTCCCATAATTGTGCGAGCAATTTCAAGTGTGGCAGCACATCCGAGAGCATTATCGGTAAGCCCATTGTAAATACTGTCGTTGCCAAAAGGGATACCAATACCAAGATGGTCATAATGGGCAGAAACTAAGACGTAGCTGTCGCGTAATTTTTCATCAGAGCCTTGAATAAGGCCAACAACATTAACAGCGAGGAAATCGTGACGTTCAACTTGAGGTTTGAATTCAAAAAAAGTGTTTAGCGGGAAACTTGATAATTTATTATTATTAGCAAGCTCCAAAATCTGATTTAGAGAGTAACCAGATTGGGCAAAGATAAAATCAGAAGCGATTGGGTTAAGAACAATACACAAATTTTTATTTAAATTGTAAGCGAGTGAGAAATCATCGAATTGGTAATTAAGTTTCATTTTATCCCAATGATTCTGATTTGAAATGCTTTTGGTTGAGACGATTATTAATGCAGCAGCACCACGAGAGAGAGCAATGATTTGTTTAGTTTCGAAGCTTGAATAAGTAGTAGGTCGTTCGCCTGCAAAAAAATCGGGTGAAGAAGAATGTGGTTCGCCATCCAAAACTACAATAACTTTTCCACGAACATCAATATTTAAGTAATCGTTGTAATCAAATTCGGGAGCAACGATGCCAAATCCTGCAAATACCATTTCTGTGCGGCGAGAAAGAAAAATCTGGTGAGAAATTTTGTAAACTAAATAGTCATCGTTTAGAGAGTACTCGCGAAAATTGTTTTCGGAATAAATAGTTAGTTTTGTTTCAGGGAGTAGTTTAGTGGAGTGCATAGGAATATATTGATAGAAAGTGCCTTCGTTGCCAAGAGGTTTCACGCCGTATTTATGTAATTCTGAGGCTAAATATTTAGCAGCAATTTCACTACCGAACGAACCCGTTAGTCGACCTGCCAAAAAATCACTTGCAAGAAAATTAACGTGACTGATAATCTGATTTTTATTAATCTCTGCAATCAGGCAAGAAGCAAACAGCAAGGTTATTATCTTTAGATATACTCTCATAAAAAACAATTTACTTAATAATGAAAAATAAAAAAAATTTGAATGAAAAAAATTTATTGTTCAATAAATGGCAAGGAAATTGACGATAATCAGAATGATATAATAGAAATAGCATAAATACTATGTTTTTTGAATGATGAAGAAAAAAAATGGCTAAAAATACACAAATAGATGTATTAAATTCACCTGCTATGAGCAAAATTCGCAATAATGTACTTCCGCAATTGAGCAGGAACAGGGATTTATTATTAGCGATGGGCGTTTTGCTCATATTGGGGTTATTAATTATACCATTGCCACCAAAACTATTAGATATATTTTTAGCGACAAATATTACTTTGTCTGTGTTAATCTTGATGATTGCGATTTACATAAGAACGCCGCTGGAATTTTCTTCGTTTCCAGCAGTGTTGCTTATGACAACATTGTTTCGATTAGGATTGAATGTGGCAACTACGCGTTTAATTTTAGGCGAGGCTTCGGCAGGGGATATTATTCAAGCATTTGGATCATTTGTAATCAAGGGAAATTATGTAGTTGGCGTTATAATATTTCTTATCTTACTTGTAATCAATTTTATTGTAGTAATCAAGGGTTCTACACGTATTGCAGAAGTAAGTGCTCGTTTTACTTTGGATGCATTACCCGGCAAGCAGATGAGTATTGATGCAGATTTGAATGCAGGATATATAGATGAGGCAACTGCAAAAAAACGACGCGAAGACCTAACTCGCGAGGCAGACTTCTTTGGTGCAATGGACGGTGCTGCAAAGTTTATCAAAGGAGATGCGATAGCAGGACTTGTAATAACGGGAGTTAATATTCTTGGAGGACTTGCCGTAGGGATGTTGCAATTCGATATGGATTTTGCAACTGCTGCTTCTACATATACAATTTTGACAATTGGTGATGGACTTGTAGCACAGATACCTTCGCTTCTTATTTCTGTTTCGGGTGGCTTGGTTGTTACACGTTCGAGCGGCTCAGATTACCTGGATACGGAGCTATCGTTTCAAATAGGTAGTCGTCCTAAACCTCTCGCGATTACTTCAATAGTATTATTAGTAATGGGAACCATACCAGGTTTCCCATTTATCCCATTTTTTATTCTCTCGGTTATAACCGGAGCATTTGCTTATTACCGGCACAAACAAATGAGACAAGAATCAGAAAAGAAACTGAAAGAAGAAATTGAAAAAGCAGAAGAAATTAGTGCCCCGCCTGAACAGCCGGTAGAGGAACTACTTAAAATAGATCCGGTAGAAATAGAATTAGGCTATGCCTTGATACAATTAGTTGACGAAACACAGGGAGGCGATGTATTCAAAAGAATAACAAATGTTCGGCGTCAATTAGCTCAGGAACTCGGTATAATTCTACCACCAGTAAGAGTAAGAGATAATTTGCAACTTGAACCAGAAGAATACGTTGTAAAAATTCGCAATAACGAGATTGCAAGAAACAAGTTGTATCCTAATATGTTGCTTGCAATGAATCCTGGAAATGCCGAGGGCACTCTTGACGGAATTAATGTAACAGAACCGGTATTCGGATTGCCAGCTGTTTGGATAAATCAAAACTTACGAGAAAATGCAGAAGTAATGGGCTATACAGTTGTCGAAGCAGCTACTGTACTAACAACACATTTGACAGAATTGCTGCGGCGAAATGCCGATAAACTTCTAACGCGTCAAGAGGTGAAGCGATTAATTGACAACTTGAAAGACGATTATCCCGCACTTTTAGAAGAAATACAACAGGAACAATTACCACTTGTACTTGTTCAGAAAGTGTTACAAAATCTACTTTCTGAGGGAATACCAATTAGAGATTTGCCTATAGTTCTGGAATCAATTCTTGAATATTCAAAAGTAACAAAAAATACTGATGTTTTGACAGAATACGTACGTCATAATTTATCTGAAACCATAAAAAAATTATATCAAGATAGATTCGGAGTAATTCACGCAATTGCATTAGATCCGCAAATCGAAGAGAAAATCACGAATGCACTTCAAATGCATGGGACAACTGCAATAGCACCATCGATGGGATTACCACCCGATTTTATCGAAGCAATGAAAAATAGTTTAAATGAGGCAATCGAGGAAATTTCTCTTGCGGGATATTTGCCGTTAATAATTTGTTCTGCACAAATACGTCCTTATCTTTATAGAATGATTCACAATACTTATCCACTTGTAAGTGTTGTCAGTTTCACCGAGCTTCCTGCAGATACTGACATAGAAATACACGGGCAAGTGCGTGTATAAAAAAGATAAGATATGAAAACGAGTAAATTAGTTACAATTGACCACCATATAGCAAACGAAAAGTCTTTACATCCCTATTCCACGGGAGAATTTTCAGCTTTGCTTCACGATATTGCTCTTGCTATTAGGATTATTTCGCGGGAAGTGCGTCGTGCTGGGCTTAATGAAATGTTTGGACTAACAGGAGAAGAAAATCCGAACGGTGATAAAGTAAGAAAACTGGATAAATTTGCAAATGAAATAATTAAGAACTTAATTCTGCAAAATGGAAATGTATGTTGCATAGCAAGCGAAGAAGAAAAAGATTTAGTCTATGCAATAAACGGCGAAAATGCAAAATATATTTTAGTATACGACCCGCTCGATGGCTCGACAAATATTGATGTGAATGTCACTATTGGCAGTATTTTCTCAATTTATCGCAGGCTCGATGACACTATTCCGGTAAATATTAATAATGATGTTTTGCAGTGTGGGATGAAACAAGTTGCCGCAGGATATGCTCTCTACGGTTCTTCTACTATTTTTGTATATACAACTGGAAATGGAGTAAATGTATTTACTTACGATCCAACTTTGGGTGAATTCTTTCTTACACAAAAGAACTTGAAAATTCCTTCATCAGGCAATATTTATAGTTGTAACGAAGGAAATTACTACAATTGGAAGCCTAATGTGCGAAAATTCGTTGATTACCTTAAAGGAGCAAATGGAAATGAGCGTTCATATATGTTGCGGTACATTGCAAGCGGAGTAGCAGATATACATCGAACTTTACTATATGGCGGAATTTATCTATATCCCGAAGACACATCGCATCCAACTGGGAAATTCAGGCTTGTTTATGAGGCAAATGCTCTTGCAATGATTGCCGAGCAAGCAGGTGGCAAAGCAACCGATGGCAAGCAAAGAATTTTAGAGATCAAACCTACTTCTATTCATCAAACAACACCACTAATTATTGGAAGCATAGACGAAGTTAACCTTTATGAAAAGTATTATCGTAATGAGATAAATTTGTAATCATTATTAAACATTTCAATTCCTAAAAGGCCTTATTCCTATCAATTTCAGGCTAAGATAGTTCAATTATTATCAATACCTGATAACATATTACTTCAATAAACTTTGATGAAGTAATTGTCTATTTCTTAACAAATTTCAAAAATTTAAATTATTTTAAAAAATTTTTAAAATAATTTACAATAATTATTATTTACATACGACTATAAAATAGAAATTATTATTAAATAAGAATAATTATAAATTAATGGATAAATTAAAAGAAAGATTAGCAAGCAGAGGATTAAAAACAACCGTTCAGAGACTCTATGTTTACGAAGTGCTACTTAACAGTCGCCAGCATCCAACTGCAGAAGAAGTTTATCGAAAAGTATCAAAAGTACTGCCGAGCGTTTCGTTAAGTACAATATATAACACACTTGAAACGTTTGTTGAGCATAAGCTCGTCAATAAGTTTCAAAGCGAATATGGAATATCTCGATATGACGCTTTTGTAGAAACACATCATCATATATATTCTGAGAATGGAGAAATACTAGCGGATTATTACGATGAAGAGCTTGTTCAACTACTTAACGACTATTTTTCGAAGAAAAAAATAAATGATTATGAAATAAAAGAAATACGCCTTCAAATTATTTGTTCAACCAAAGAAAAGGAAACAAACAATGAGTAACCTTAATCAAATTGGGCTCGACGCTCAAAAGTCAGCAGAATTAGCAGAAAAATTAAATGATCTGTTAGCTAATTATCACGTTTTTTATATGAATGTTCGTGGATTTCATTGGAACATTCGCGGCGAGAAGTTTTTTGAATTGCATTTAAAATTCGAGGAATTATACGACAACTTAATTTTGAAAATTGACGAAATAGCTGAACGCATTTTAACAATTGGAAGCACGCCATTGCATACATTTAGCGATTATTTGGCAAAATCGGAAATCAAAGAAGCAAAGAATTTATCTTCGGCGAAAGATACTGTTGCTTCGATACTTGATAGTTTTAGGATATTGCTTCTAAAACAACGCTATATCTTAGACCTTTCTGACGAAGTCGGTGATGAAGGAACAAATACACTAATGAGCGATTATATTCGCGAACAAGAAAAGTTAGTCTGGATGTATTCAGCATATTTAAATAATTAATTTATATCAACTATTTTTAATATTTAATGGAGGTTCAAATGTCAGATTACAAATTTCCATCAATTGGAGAGAAATTCCCCGAGATCGAAGTGCAAACAACTTTGGGAAAAATGAATTTACCAAAAGATCTGGAAGGCAAGTGGTTTATTCTTTTTAGCCATCCGGCAGATTTTACACCTGTGTGCACAACTGAATTTGTTGCATTCCAGAAAAGATACGAGGAATTTAAAAAATTAAATTGCGAGTTAGTAGGGCTCTCGATTGATCAAGTATTCTCTCATATTAAATGGGTAGAATGGATAAAAGACAATTTGCAAGTAGAAATTCAATTCCCGATCATTGCAGATGATGGGACAATTGCAAAAATGCTTGGCATGCTTCATCCGGGGAAAGGGAAGAATACAGTTCGTGCAGTATTTTTCGTAGATCCAACAGGAACAATTAGAGCAATATTGTATTATCCGCAAGAGCTGGGACGCAATTTTGATGAATTATTGAGAATGATAAAAGCATTCCAGGTATCTGACACAGAAAAAGTAGCAATACCTGCAAATTGGCCAAACAATGAATTAATTGGCAATAAAGTAATTATTCCACCTGCAACTGACTATAAAGCAGCGATGTATAAGAAAGACCGCTACGAAAACTACGATTGGTGGTTTTTGTATAGAGATATTGAGCAGAAATAATGTAAAATGATAAAGAGATGGCGGGTAGCAAACCCGCCATTTTTATTAGTTTTTGTGAATATCTCTATGCATAATACGGCGTGATTCTTTGAGTTTCTCGTCGTCGGGAAGAGACAACAAACGTTGGTTGAGGTCTTTGTCATTTTCATTTTGGAGTTGTGAAGCAACAAACGAAATAACCTGCGGTGGGAAAACATCGTCGCGTTCATAAAGTTCACGATGTTGGAGCAATTTTTCACTTGATTCGACGCAGCTTGTAGCAAGTTCAGAAAGTTCATTCTCGATGGAAGACTTATGGATATTAGTGCTGACGTAGCTATTTTTAGCAATATCGAGTGATTTTTCTTTGTTCGAAAGTCCCCATTCAGCAGCCATAGTAATCCCTGAAAGCAATAGATGAGCATTTGCACTTCCATCAGGACTGCGAATTTCAACTGTTTGGCGATAGAGACGCTTTTCAAGCGGTTCGACAGGGCAATCATTAACAACAGAAGCAAGATTTGAAAGGTTATTCCAGCCGAGTGGGACACGGATTAAAGCACTTCGGTTCATTTCGCTCCAACAAACACGAGTAGGTGCTTCCTGATGAGGGACTAACCTTAGATAAGATGCAGTAACCATATTACCGAAACCAGTTAGGCTTGGGGCGTAATTGCATAGTCCGCCTATTAGCATTTTAGCGTGGTCGGTAAGAACACCGTTTTCGTCGGTCATAATATTTTTGCCATCTTTCATAAGTTGAAGATGGAAGTGCATTCCATTTCCAGCGTGTCCGATTTCCAATTTTGGGACAAAAGTGGCAGTAAAATTATTTCTATATGCAACATTTCTAATAATCCAGCGCGATAGGACAATAATATCACCCGTATCTTCAATTGGTGTTGGCAAAAATTCAACTTCAACTTGTTCGGCACTTTTTCCATTCAGTTCAGGATAGTCACTTTCGATACGTTCAAGGTAACCCACTTCGAAGTGAGCATATTTTACATTGCCAGAAATTTGAGTGATATAGCGGACCATTTCGCTCAGCACGGAGGCACTTTTGACGAACGGCTCGGAAGCGTGATAGCCACGTTGCTTAGGCATCGGGAAAAGTTGATTGTTAGTATGTCCGATAAGGTAGAATTCTAATTCACCTAAGGCCCAAAGTTCTAAACCAGTTCGTTCTTTAAGCAAAGAATGAGCTTTATGGAGAATATTGTCGGGAGCAAATGCGGCACGTTCGCCATTCTTGTTCAAGAAGCGGCAAACAAAATCAATACTCTTATTATCAAAAGGATTAAGAAAAGCACTTTTATAAACCGGAAGAACATACATATCAGAAGAACCTGCATCAACAATACCTTTGAAAAGGGACGAGCCGTCTACACGTTCACCTTCGGTAAGTATCATCTCAGCCTGCCGTGTGCTACAAATTGGAATTCTAAGCTCTTTAATTTTTCCATCAATACCGGTATAATGGAATGTAATGCGTTCTAACTCTTTTTCTTTAATAATTCTAACTAAATCATCACGAGTAAAATCTTTTGGTTCCTTACCTAAAATAACAGAAATAGGATTACTTAAAGCAAAATTTTCAAGTTTAGTCATAAAGCACCATCAAAAAATTATAAAATATATAGTATCAGAAATTTAATATAATAAATGTTCATAAATTTTTCATATTTTTATTTTGAGAAAAAGTGAAACAAGCTGAAAAAGTAATATAAATGGAAGCAATAGTATATCATATAAATTATAAATTAGAGAATAAATATTGGTGGTTTGTTGCCAGAAATGAAATAGTAAAAACGCTAATATTACAAAAAACCGACATACCACAAGGAAGCTACGTGTTAGATATTGGCTGCGGGACTGGTGGTTTTTCAGAAAAAATATCGCATTTGTATAATCCAGTTTGCCTGGACACCTCGAATTTGGCTATTGAATATTGTCAGAAGCGTGGGTTGAAGTATATTTTTCAATCGACTGTGGAAGAATTTGATTTCGAGCAATTTCCAATAAAAGCAGCAATCATGCTGGACGTAATAGAGCATATTGAAAATGATCTTGAAATAGTGAAGCAAGTGTATGATAAATTACCAAATGGGGCGTGGTTTATTACAACTGTTCCAGCATATCAGTCGCTTTGGAGCCGACACGATGAAATTCACCAGCACTATCGCCGATATAACAGGTTCGATTTTAATAACTTACTTAGACAAGCAGGGTTCAATATTGTATATTCTTCTTACTTTAATACATTGCTTTTTGTTCCTGCAGTGCTGAAAAGATACGTGGATAAGCTCACTGGTGCGGAGAAAAAGAACAATGAACCAGTTGAAAATGTTCCACCATTAGTAAATAAACTATTTAAAGGCGTATTTTTATTAGAAAAATATTTGTTAGGGAAGATTATTTTCCCATTTGGGTTATCAATAATTACAATTGCAAGAAAGTATAAGTAATGTTCAAAAATGAGAAATATAATATGGAGAAAAAACAACAATTATTTGACAAAGTTCAAGAAAGCATTAGCTACTTAAAGCAAAGATTAGAAATAACCCCGAAAACAGGGATAATATTAGGCACAGGCTTGGGCGAATTAGCCACTAAAATTCAAATCAATAGAGTTTTTGATTATATAGATATACCCCACTTCCCTACTTCTACGGTGGAAAGCCATAAAGGAAAATTAATTTTTGGGAAGCTGGAGGGCAAAGAAGTCGTTGCAATGCAAGGACGTTTTCATTATTACGAAGGCTACTCGATGGAACAAATAACGTTTCCAGTTAGAGTAATGAAATATTTGGGTGTAGAAAGATTGATAATAACTAATGCTTGTGGTTCATTGAACCCTTATATTCCAATAACAAGTATTGTTGTAATTGATGACCACATTAATTTGATAGGCGATAATCCACTAATTGGTGAATACGACCCAAGATTTGGGGTTCGCTTTGTTGACATGAGCGAACCATACAGCAAACAAATGATTAAATTGGCAGAAGAATTAGCACTGGAATTAGGGATAAGACTACACAAAGGGGTATATGCTGCAATGAGCGGCCCAAGCCTGGAAACGCGTGCCGAATATCGCTTTTTACGGTTGATTGGGGCGGATTTGATTGGAATGAGCACCATTCCTGAATGCATTGTTGCCAATCAAATGGGAATAAAAGTGCTTGGATTTTCTATTGTAACAGATGAATGCTACCCTGATGCACTAAAACCTGTATCTTTGGATGAAATAATCAAAGCCGCACAAGTTGCCGAGCCTAAATTAACCAGGTTAGTAATTAAGATAATTAGTAAATTAGGTTAAATATTCTGGCAAAAGAATGATTGTTCCAGATGAAATATTGAATTTTACTTATAAGGATATGTATCACGGATTTGCTGAATGTCACGGGAATTTACTTATAGATGAGAACTCTCTCACGATAGAGTATTTTGTCAAGGATAGCATAATTGGAGTGTTAAAATCGAACATTAAGAGAGTAAAAATAAATTACTCTGAAATTATCAATACAGAGATAAAGAAAAAGTTTTATAAAAGATTCTTTTTAATTATTCGTATAAAATCACTTAGAAACTTAATTGATCTTCCATTTATTGATGAGAACGCTGAGTTGAGAATAAAGATAAACAAATCGTCATTGCTAACAGCAGAGGCAATATCATCTTACATTAATTACAGAATAGCCGAAAATAAACTTTCTAAAATAGATAATAATTATTAAATTAAAAGAATAAATACTGAATTTGGTGTATAAGAGATATGGAAAACAAGGGAAAATTATTAATAGTTGACGACGAAACAGCATTTTTAAAAATACTGAGTATAATGTTTTCCAAGTATTATGATGTAAGGATAGCAGAAAGTGGCGAAGAAGCTTTGGAAATATTGAAGAATGGCTTTAAAGCAGAGGTAATATTATCCGACCAAAGGATGCCCGGGATGAGTGGAGCAGAATTTTTAGAAAAGAGTATGAGCATGGTTCCGGACGCAACGCGGGTAATACTTACAGGATATACAACCCCCAAAGATATAATACCAGCTATAAACCAGGCACACGCCTATATGTATTTGATAAAGCCAGCTGATGAATTAGCATTGGTTCAATCGATAAAAATTGCATTTGATAACTACAACAAAAGCAAAAAAGTAAAAAAACAAGCAATCGAACTGAAGAAAACAATCGAACAGCTGAAAGAAAAGAATGAAGAGCTTCAGCGTTCTATTAGCGAAAATACAGAAATACTTAATCAAACAATACAAGCAATTTCAGGAATAGCAAGTTACGCCGAAAGATTTTACTTTACGAACCACACTAAATTTGTAGCAGTTACAGCAAAACTATTTGCAGAAGAATTGGGATTATCAAAAGAGAGAATAAATAACATTGTTTTAGCATCTTTACTTCATTCCAGCATATTGAACGGGATGCCAATTAATTTCATATTAACAGACCCTCACGATTTGGCTGACGATAAGAAAATGGAGTATTTGAAATATTTCAGAACTGCTCTTGACACAGTTGTAAAAGTAAAAAAAATAAAAAAATATGCAGATATTATCGCAAATATATGGGAACACCATGATGGAAGTGGTTTCCCTGCGATGCTTTCGGGACCGGCTGTATCTTATGAATCTCAGATAATTTCAATAGTAAACTTCTACCATAATAATGTTTATAGAATGCAACTACACGAATTATCTCATTTTTATGAAGTAGGATATGTACTGCAAGGACCGGAACGCACAAAAAAAAGACACGAAGAAGCAATAAAATCACTATATCGTCATGCAACGTGGTTCGATTATGATCTCTTTCACCATTTTCAAGATATAATAAGAAAAAAATCAATACCAACATTAGTTCCAGAACAAGGAGAACTGCGCATTGTAAATATTGATGATTCTATTGCTGATTTAATTCAACCAAAAAGGAACTCAAAAGAGGAAGCAAAAGAAGAAGTTGATGAACCAATCGAAGCAATTGAAACCTCGAGTGGACAAAAAATGCGAGAAAAAAGTGTTTTTGTCTCACAGCTCGAACCTGGAATGATGATGGGACAGACTTTATTTACTAAAAACAGTATGCTTGTAGTGAAAAATGAAACAATCCTTGATGAGGCTACGATAAAAAATATAAAACAACTCGAAAGCACAGAAATGATACCTTCGAAAGTAACAATCTTGGTTCCGCTATAATTTATGAGTAATATCATTGTAATGAAATTTGGCGGGAGCTCAGTAGCAAATGCTTCCGCAATGCTAAATGTATATCAAATAATTTCTTCACAAAAGTGTAAAAAATTGGTTGTTTTATCTGCTTGCAAAGGTGTAACCGACTTATTAATTGAAGCGGCCAACTTATCTTTGCAAAGTCTTGCGAAATCGATTGAAATTATTAATATCATTTCTGAACATCATAAGCAAATTATTGAAAACGCAATAAAAACTGAACTAAGATGGAACGCAATGGATGAGATTGGGAAGCTTATCAGACAAATCAGAGAGTATAGCGAAGGAATCTTTTTATTACAAGAGTTAACACCAAAGATGCTCGATTATTATGTGTCATTTGGAGAGAAATTATCAACTACAGTTTTTTATTATATATTGCTTGAAAATAAGATTAATGCTGCTTTAATTAACTCAGAAAATTATATAATAACAAATAGTAAATTCGGCGAAGCAGAACCTAATTACCCAATTATACAATCGAAAGTTCAAAAAGAGTTGAAACCACAATTTGATGCACACGATACGATAATAGCACAGGGGTTCATAGGCTCAGATTTAGAATGTAGAACAACTACATTAGGAAGGGGTGGTTCGGATTTTAGTGCATCGATTTATGGGCTAGCTCTTGATGCAAAGGAAATTCAAATATGGACAGATGTTTCCGGGATAAAATCGGCAGACCCGAGGCTTGTCGAGCAAGCAATTACACTAGATGAAATGACAATTGATGAAATTCGCGAGCTTTCATTTTATGGAGCAAAAGTTCTGCACCCCGACACTATAAAACCAGCTATCGAAGCAGGTATTCCTATCAAAGTATTAAACACTTTTTCACCACTGGAACAAGGAACAATAATCAAAGAAAACAACCAAGCCTCAGAACCCAAATTGCATTCGATAAGTGTATTGAGCGAAGTTACAAAACTGCATTTCCATCTTGATGCAAAACGAAACAATAATTTGCAAATAGTCGATATATTGAATTATTTAATCAGAAGGAATATAAAGATCTTATCTTCTTCGCAATCAGAAACCTCATTTGTATTGTTTGCAAAATTGGAAAATCAGCAAATTAATAATATAATAGCAACATATACAGATTTTCAAGTCGAAGCAATCAAAGGAGATTTGATTTGCTTAGTTGGGAATAATATTTTGCTTGACAAAGAATTATTAGCTAAACTAATAAAGAAAATAGAAAGCTATCAAATAGATTATATACAATTTGGGATAAATAAACAATTATCTCTCTTGTTTTCGAAAGAAAATACAAGAGAGATAATAGAGAGAATACACTCAGTTATAGGTAATTAGTTTTTAATTTCTTTTAAGTTTTCAAAGTATTTTCTTATAAGTTGCTCATAATCTTTTGTATAAGTGCGACGAGCATTATTTATCATTTCCTGGATGTATTGGTTCTGACGGATAAATTGCTCGAAATCGGCAGAATTAGGACTATCACGGAAGATGTCCTGAGCGGTGTGCCCTTGACGGCGTTCTTCGAAGTCCCTATCATAAATAGATTTAGTAGCATCGAGCAGACGCGAAAGAATTCTTTCTTGTTTGCGACGTGTTTCGGGAGAAACATTTCCGCTTTGAATATCGCGAGCAACTTCTTCCATTTCACGAGCGATTCTATTTAAATCACCTAAAGCTAATTTATTTCCATCGGGAGTATTTCTTTGTTCTTCTGCAAGTTCTTGAAGAGATTTTTGCGCTTTACCTTGGCGGTCAGCAAGACGTGCCATTTGAGCTCGTTGTTCCTGGGAAAGGCTTCCGGGGTTGTTTCCTTCGCCGAGTTGCTGCATTGCTTGATTAATTGCTTGCTGTTCGGCAGCTAATTGTTGTAAGCGTTGCTGGAAAGCCATCCCCTGACCACCACTTTTGCTTTGTCCCTGTCCCATACCGCCACCAGCGTCGCAAGAACTTTGCTTGTTTTGCATTTGGCTAAGCATAGATTGCATTTGTCCGATTGTAGAGTTCAGCGATTTCATAGCTTCAATTTGTGATTTCGCAGCCTGAGACATTTGACGATTAGCAAGATATTCGACAGTTGCCCGCATCTGTATCAGAGCATTTGTCATTTCATTGCCCATTTGTGGTGTAACTGCGAATGATTTTTCAGCAAGTTGAGCCATAGAATTGGCCACATTGGAAACACTTTCAAATAAATCAGCTTGCTCTTTGGCATATTCGGGAATTTTGGTAGAGTTAAAATCTGCTTTTTGAGTCTTATCTTTCAATTTTTCTTGTTTATTAGATGTTGTGAGCAAATCTTGAAGTGCTTTTTGCATTTTTCGTTGAGCTTCGCGACTAACTTTATCATTCATTTTATCTTTTAATTCATTCATTTTCTGGGAGAAATTTTTAATTTTTTGAGAGGCTGTTTGCTGTTTCGAAGCAGACTTTTTGAAATCACCTTTTTCTATTGAAGAAGATGCTTCCTGCATATCCTGCGAAGTTTCTTCATAATTGAGTTCATCAGCGGCTTCGTTAAGTTCGCTTAAAGGCATTTCGTTTTCGCCGATTTCTTTCATAAGATTACGGAGTTCGTCGAGTTCTTTATTGATAGATTTGAGCTCGTTGAGAAGTTCCTGTTGTTTGCGAGCAAGTTCTTTTCTTTTGTCCTCGTCGTTTGGATTAGTATTTTTCAGTTGATTTTCAAGTTGATTTTGTTGATTTTTAAGTTCCTCGGCACGTTTTGCAATAGCATCGGCTTTTTGTTCAGCTTGAACACGTTTAAGAATTTTCATAGTGCGTTCTATACTGCGTCGGAATTTTTCCTCATCAAATTGAATTGACTGCATAGCTTTTTGTAATTGCTCGGGAGTCATATTCTGGAGAGCATTTTCCATCTGGCGTTGCAAACGTTCGAGTTCGGGCGAGCGAACTTCTTGCATTAATTTTTGGAGTTCAAGATATTTTTGCAAAGTTTCGGGCGACAACAAATTATTTTGTTGGAGTTTATCAGTTGTTTGAAACAATTCTTGCGATAAATTTTCAACTTTCTTTTGTAATTCTGATTGTTTTTTCAGTATATCTTCGACTTTTTTCTTTTCTTCCCAGGTAAGTTCTTTTTTGTCTTTTTTCAGCAATTCACGGTTAATTGCTTCCATTTCTTTTTTTAAATTATCAGATTCCTTAGCAATTTTTTGTAGTTCTTTTTCGACTTTTTCGTGAACAAAATCGTTGCGTTTCATTAATTCTTCAGCAGAAGGGAGCCTTACGGTAATCGTTTGAGTACGTGCAGATTTGGGACCATTGACTATGTCGTTATCGAAAACTTCAACAAAGAATTCGTATTTATCTTCGGGAGTAATATTGACTTTTTTCAAGTCCCAGACATATGGCAAATCCTGAATTGTGGAGTTGCTTGCGGACAATGGAATTGAAATCTGCTTGTAATTTTTTTCGGGCGATGAATATTTTGATTCGATTAGTTTATAATGCAATTTGACAGAACTAAAGCCATAATCATCGCTAATTGCAATTCTTATAGGAAGAATAGCATTTTTATCGAGTTCCACATTCATAGTTGGAGATTGGAGAGAGATTGTTGGATATTCATCTTTTCCAGAGACCACAGAATAGCGAATAGGTTCGTGATTAGTTTGGCCATCGGTGTCGATAATTTTAATATGATAGAAACCGTTAAAATTGCAGATAAATCTCCCTGTTGCTATGTTATCTTTAACTGACATTGGAACGAAAGTTGTGTCGAAATAAGCGATTGTATCTCTATCGTTAAACCGATTTTTTTCAATTACTAACTGAGCAGATTTGATTTGTTTGTTGGAAAGCACAGAGATATTTACGGAAGAACCGTTAAGAGCAGAGATATCAGCATTTTGCTCATCGAAATCTTTTGGAGCGAGACCTGTATAAGCTGGATAGACAACCCTACCACTTAAAGAACGAATTTGGGGCAAATCAACAACTTTAATCGAGCCTAATTTTGTAATGATGTTGGTTGTCAGCCATTCAGCAGAAGCATAAAATTGAAGATTAGATTTAACAGCAGTAATAGAGTAAATATAGATGTCTCCCGTATCAAGACGAAGGATGTACTCATCATAATTCTTTTGTTTTTCTTCTTTAATAAGTAATTTAATAGTTTCAGGTGCTTTTCCGGTGGCTTTAAATACTATTTGAGCAGGTTTTCCACGGAGAATTATTTGCTGCTCATTGACTAATGTCAAACTAAATGGTGGAGGTGGCAGATAAGACTTATTCCAGTTAATAACACGTTCGAAAGCAAAACCAAATGAGGATTGAAAGATAAAGAATGACAATAAGAAAATCATCAAAGAAATAGTGAAGCTAATAATAGAATTTTTGAGTTTTTTTGTATCTAAAATTACGTTGTAATCTTTGTCTTTCGAATAGGAAGTAATTTGGTCGAAGGCTGCTTCGATGAGTTCGGCAGACATACCATTGGGCTTATTACGTTCCTGATAAATCTGAACTGCATTGCTTAATCTATCTTTAACATCTGGGTATTGATCGCCAACCCTAAGCGCTATTAGGTGCAGTGGAGGACGACTTTTTGGTAACAGAAACCGGGCTAAGCCATCTTTCAAAAAGAAGGACAATAGCATTATTGATGAAAAGACTATAAAACCAAACAAAATGCCACGGAAGAAAACATCTCCCTGGGCAAAAAATTCAATTAAGGTAACCCCAAAAAGAACCGAAATGATAAAAGTGAGGGCATTGAAAAGCCCTGAAAATAGGATGATGAAGCTTTCTTTTCTGCGAGTAATGCGAAGTTTCTGAATTATCGCTTTATATGTATCTTTTTTCATATCAATTAATTAGTTAGTGCATAAACAATAATATTAGTACCAATTTTCAAGGCAGCCTCCCTTTTTTCAGGCGGGTTGTTATGAACTTCTGGGTCAGCCCAGCCGTCTCCTGGATTGGATTCATAAGTATAGAAAACACACATCCGTCCATTATGGAACATACCAAATCCTTGCGAAGCTTTATTATCGTGTTCGTGAATTTTGGGAAGACCGTTTGGAAAAACAAAATGACAGTTATATATTTTATGATTAAAAGGCAGTTCGACAAAATCTTTATCGGGAAACACTTTTTTCATTTCTCTGCGAATATGTTCGTCTAAACCGTAATCATCATCAATATAGAGAAAACCACCATTTTCTAAATATGACCGTAAATTTTTTACTTCTCGCTCTGTAAAATTAACGTTACCGTGACCAGTGATAAACATCACAGGATAAAGAAACAAATTGTCATTAGCTAAGTCAACGTAAAAGAAAGTAGGTTCAACGTTTATGTTAGTATTTTCACGAATAAATTTAAGCAAATTTATCTCTGCGGATTGGTCGTTGTACCAGTCTCCCCCACCGGAATATTTGACACGTGCAATTTTGAATGCACTTTTTTCCTGTGAAAGCACGAATAAATTGGTTGATAATACTAATATTATCGATAAAAGAATAAGTTTTATATTTACATTAAACATATTGTATAATATCTTACTAATATACTTCAATAAAATAAAGACGTTTCAATAGTAGAAATGTTACAAAGTTAATAAATAATTGTGATGAATTCATAAAATATAAGTTTTATTCATTGAATATTAGCAATGATTGCTTAATAAATCTATTTTTGTATGATTTTAGTTTAATATTAAGGGGACAAAAAATGAAAAATGCTTTATTCGCAATAATTATTTTATTTGCAACAATTTTAATTGCGAAATCTGAAACATTGATAAAAGGCAAAGTTGTAAATTTCGACACAAAGCAACCTATAGAAAATGTAACTATCGAAACAAGCGATGGATTAATAAAAACATCGACAGACAGTCAGGGCGATTATCAAATTAATATACCCAAAAGCGGAGAATACCGAATTGTTTTCACTTCTCCAACAGGCAGCCAACTCACAAAAAAAGTAAAAGTAGGGAATGAAAACGAGATACTTCTCAACATCGAGATATTATCGAAAAATTACAATTTAGGTGAAGTTGTGGTATATGGCGCATCTCGAAGAGCCGAAAAGATAATGTATTCGCCATCTGCAGTATCTGTGGTTTTCAGCGAGGAATTGGAAAGGAAATCCCGCCAGGGACAAGTAGCTTATTCAGTTGCAGGAAATGCCGGGATAGATGTTTTGCGAAATGGAGCAAATGATTTTATTGTAAATGCACGTGGTTTCAATTCTGGATTAAATCGTAGAGTTTTAGTGTTGCAAGATGGGCGCGATGTCGCGATGCCACTGCTAGGTGCATTGGAATGGAACTCTTTTTCTGTTCCGATGGAAGAATTCGAAAGCGTTGAATTTGTAAGAGGGCCATCGGCAGCACTATATGGAGCGAATGCTTATAATGGAGTATTGCTTTTGAAAAGTCAGTCACCTCGTTACAATCAAGGTGGCAAAATTTCTATTTTGGGCGGAGACTACAACACGTATAAATTTGACTTGCGTTACGCGGGAGGCTTCGATAATCTATTTTTCAAAGTAAACGCGGGGCGTTCGCATACGTTGAATTTTGCGAACCGACGCGATTCCGTGAGATTTTTAGAATATTCTGGACTGCCGTTAGAGAAGCGAGCTCTTCGTCCTGAGGATAGAAACACTTATTCGAATTATGGGGCTTTGCGTTTGGATTATTATTTTGACGATACTAAATCAATCACGGGTGAATTTGGCTACTCTCACAATGGTAATGAAGCATTTGTATTTGGACTTGGAAGAACGTTTGTTAAAGAAACAGAACGTCCATATTTTCGGTTGGTATATAACTCGGAACGAATAAATATTCATTCTCATTATATGAGTAGATTTACACCCGACACGATGTGGTTGCTTGTGCCAAATGCACCGCTATTAGATAATTCGAAAGATGTAATGTTTGATGTGCAGCACAATTTTTATTTGAGAAACAATTTACATTTTATTTGGGGTGTAACCGAACAACTTCAATACATTAGAACATACGGGACAAGCATACCTAATAATGTAGATGCCGATTTCACAGGTGTGTATTCACAGATTGAATGGCAGGCACAAGAAAATTTGAAATTTGTGGGTTCAGCAAGATACGATTATGCAAGTATTCATCCATCATATTTTTCACCAAGATTTTCAGTTGTATATTCGCCAATAGCAGGCAACCAATTTAGAGTGTCGATAAATAAAGGTTTCCAAAGACCTAATTATTCTGAATTATATCGCTTAACACCTGATGCACCAGCATTTTCAACTAAAACAAATGCACCTGTCAACTTCAAAAATATTGAGAAGATAATTGCAGATAGTATAGCAATATTGAGTGGGTCGCGTCCAGAAATAAACTTAAATTTAAGTCCAACACGTGCGTTTGCAGTTGGGAACGACAAACTCGAAGTAGAGAAAATCACTTCGTTTGAATTTGGATATAAAAATACAATTTCGGATAATTTCTATGTCTCAGTAGATTTATTTTATAATAGACTTACAGATTTTATTACAAATTTTCTGCCTGGGGTCAATCCAAATATTCAAAAATGGGTACCTCAATTACCAGATAGTTTAAGTCAGTATGCTGAATTAGTAAAAAATATTATATATTCTGAGCTTTCTGCAAGAGATAGAGCAAGATTATCAATATTCAATGGTCAGCCTACGTTTATTGTATCCAACACAAATATAGGCAAAGTTGATGAATATGGTGTAGAAATAACTGCATTTTACAAAATAACCAATAATTTAAGTGCAAAGATTGATTACAGTTACTTTGGGTATGACGTAGTTGAAAATAAATCAGCCCAGCCTTTGCTACCGAATACAGCACCACATAAAGCAAATCTATCTTTAAATTACATCCAACCGAATTCATATGATGTAACATTGGATGTATATTATTCTCACAAATTCGATTGGCTTGCAGGGACGTTTCAGGGTAAAGTGCCAAGCTACACAATTTTGAATTTGAATGCTGGATATGAATTAACAAACAATTTAAGTCTTGGTATAAACGTTTATAATTTGTTAAACAAAAAGCATTATCAAATATTTGGCGGAACTTTCATACCGCGAATAGCAACAGCAAAGATTAATTATAAGTTTTGATGAAAAAAAAAGTAGTTTATATTTGCAGAGAGTGTAGTTATAAATCGCCGCGATGGCTTGGCAAATGCCCTAATTGCAATGCTTGGAATTCATTCGATGAAACAATAGACGATGCCGGTGTCCGCAAAGGTAGCACCGGCAAGTCTATTAATTTGGCGTCTGTTGTGAAATTAAGTGAAATTTCAACAGATAAGCAATATCGCATACACACAACTATTAAAGAACTTGATAGAGTGCTGGGTGGAGGAATAGTTCCGGGCTCAATTGTGCTTGTAGGTGGCGACCCCGGAATAGGCAAAAGCACACTTATGTTGCAAATGTGTTTTGGCATAGCAGGACAAAATCCGCTTTATATAACAGGAGAAGAATCATTGCAACAAATTAAATATAGAGCTCTGCGAATTAAAGATATTTATGAAGAATTAGCTATTCTTGCAGAAACGAATTTAGAAACAATTGTTAATGCGATTAAATTATCTGATACGAATGTTATCGTTATTGATTCGATTCAGTCTATATTTTCAGAATTGATAGATGCGACGCCAGGTTCGATTACTCAGGTAAGGGAATGTGCAGCTCATTTGCAACAAGTTGCCAAAAAATACAACAAAGCGATTTTATTAATTGGACACGTAAATAAAGATGGTGCCATTGCAGGGCCGAAAATATTGGAACATCTTGTAGATACAGTAATTCAGTTCGAGGGTGAAAAAACATATTCGTACAGGATTTTGCGAGCATTAAAAAATCGCTATGGTTCTACAAATGAAATTGGCATTTTTGAGATGAGCGAAAATGGGCTAATAGAGGTAAGCAATCCGTCGGAAGTATTTCTTACAGGACGAAATGACCTCGCATCTGGGATAACAATTGCCTCGATAATGGAAGGGAGTCGTCCTATTTTGCTTGAAGTGCAGTCGCTTGTAACACCTACAAGCTACGGTATGCCACAGCGTGTATTAAATGGGTTTGATAATCGCCGATTGCAAATGATACTTGCAGTACTGGAAAAAAGATTAGGTATTCCATTCAGCCATAATGATGTGTTTGTCAATATTGCGGGTGGAGTATATTTAAATGATGCGTCAGCTGATTTAGCTGTGGCAATTGCACTGGTAAGTTCGTTCAAAGACATTGCAATAGATACAAAAACAGTGTTTATTGGTGAAATTGGTCTGACAGGAGAGGTTCGTTCAGTTACTTCGATTGAACAAAGAATAGCCGAAGCTGATAAGCTTGGTTTTGAAAGAGTATTTTTTCCTATGGGAAGCACAAGCAAAATTTTGAGGAAATTTTCTGTTAAGTTAGAGCCAATAGAAAGAATTTCTGCATTGTTTCATCATCTTTTCTAAAAACAAAATCATATTTTTCTACTTTGTTCGTTTATCTTTTTTTAAATTTAGTTGAATAGTATGGATAAGATAAACGAACTGAGAGCAAAAATCGATGAATTTGATAGGCAATTAATAAGTATTTTTGCCGAAAGACTGAAAACGGCAAAAGAAATATTGAGTTTAAAGGTAAATAACCAGCTTAACGCTGATGATTTCAAAAGAGAGAACGATATTATTGACAGGTTACACAAGGAATTTGGAGATAAAATTTCTAAATATACAATCGAGAGATTATACAAAACAATTTTTTCTATCTCCAAAGAAAGCTTCAAAAACGAACACCAAAATTTAACAGCAATAGAACTGCTAAAATTAAGACCTATTATTATTGCAGGACCTTGCGTAGTAGAATCGCGGGAGCAAATATTTACAATTGCTGAGGAATTGTCAGGAATTGGTGTAAAATTACTGCGTGGTGGAGCGTTCAAACCGCGAACACGCCCAAATAGTTTTCAGGGACTTGGTGACGAAGGACTGGATTATTTGCTTGATGCTGCTTGTAAATACCAGATGTATACTGTAACCGAAATTTTAGATAGTGAGCAGCTGGAAAGGAATTATGAGAAAATTGATATTATTCAAATTGGTAGCAGAAGTATGTCAAGTTATGGTTTTTTAAAGCAAGTAGGGAAGTTATCCTCGCAGGATGGGAAACCTGTAATATTAAAGAGAGGATTTGCTGCTACAATTGAAGAATTCGTCAATGCCGCTGAATATATAAGGCAGGAAGGCAATCCAAATGTAATATTATGCTTGCGTGGTATAAGGACGTTCGAACAAATTGACTCAAAACTGAGGTTCACACCTGATATTGGAACAATTATGGATTTGAAAGAGCGAACAGATATGCCGGTAATTTTCGATCCATCTCATTCGACGGGTGTTTCAAGATACGTTATTCCAATTGCAAGGGCTGCACTTGCTGCTGGTGCTGATGGGCTTATGGTGGAAACACACTATAATCCAGAAGAAGCCTTGATTGATGGTTTTCAAGCAATATTTCCCAAAGATTTAAAGGTGATAATTGATGAAACGCTTAATTGAGATATATTTTAAAAGTCAGAAATCTACTATTTTTTTCGAGCCATTCGACGATGTTGCTCAAATTTATCCAAATACAAATGTAGTGCTGCTAACAGATGAAAAAGTATATTCCCTTTATAGAAATAAATTTGAGCAGTGCAATACAGTTGTTGTTCCCGAAGGTGAAAAATGCAAAAATCTTGAAATTGTTGTTAATGTCATTAATCAATTATTAAAATACAAAGCAGATAGAGATACAGCATTAATTGGAGTTGGCGGAGGTTCCGTTTGTGATTTAGCAGGGTTTGTTGCAAGTGTATATATGAGGGGATTGCGCCACTCGTTTGTGCCAACGACGTTGTTATCGATGGTTGACGCAAGCATAGGTGGTAAAACTGCCATAAATTTTAATAAAATTAAGAATTTAGTTGGGACATTCAAGCATCCAGAATTTGTCGTTATCGACATATCTTTTTTGGATACATTAAGCGACCGAGATTATCTTTCGGGTATTGGAGAACTAATAAAAATTGCAATAATTACTGATGAAAAATTTTTTGATGTGTTGGAAAATACTGATTTAACAGATAGGAAAAATATAAATTATAATATTATGTTCGAATCATTACGGAAAAAATCTGAAATAGTAATTCGCGACGAAGAAGATAGAGGAATAAGGCATCTTCTGAACTTTGGTCATACATTCGGACACGTAATAGAACGTCAATATCAATTACCCCACGGACAGTCCGTGATTTTGGGTATGCTAATAGCAATGAAAATATCTATAGAAATGAATGAACTAAATGAAGACGTTTATAACAGAATTTATAAAACACTTGGTAAATATCTATATTACAAGCCAAAGTTAGAAATTTGTAAATTATCTCACGAAATTAGTTTAGATAAAAAAAGAAGAAAAAACACAATAGATTATATTCTGCTCAAAGAAATAGGTTTCCCCAAAATTGTTAATATGAAATTGGAAGATATTCATCAGATATGCAATAAAATAACATTGGAATTGACATAGTCAACTCCAACGTTATTATTAGGGAAAATAATAAAAAAGTTATATTTCTAACCTACTATCAAGAACTTTTACAATGCGTTCATACACTTCTTTGAAATCGCCTACACCATTGATTTTAAATGCTAGTCCCATAGAGGAATAATACTTTATCAGTGGTTTAGTCTGAGATTCGTAAACCATAAGTCTTCTGCGAATTGTTTCCTCTTTATCATCTTCTCGCTGGTATAATTCAACGTTTTCTTCCGGAAGAGGTGGATTAAACAAAAGGTGGTAAATTTTACCTGTTTTTTTGTCAACACGGCGAAGACTAATTCTCTGAATAATTTCCTCGTGTGGCACTTCAAGAACAAGAACGCAATTAAGTTTGAGCCCCATTTTAGACATCATCCCGTCAAGCGCTTCGGCTTGTGGAATAGTTCTTGGAAAACCATCAAGCAAAAAGCCTTTGATATAGTCAGTTTTTTTGAGCTCACTTGCAATAATATCTATCATAATTTTATCTGGAACAAGTTCACCTTTGTTCATATATTCAGCAGCAATTTTGCCAAGATCAGTTTGGTCTTTAACATTTTTCCGCAAAATATCACCCGTGGAAATTTGCTTAATTCCGTAGTCTTTGCAAATATTCTGCGATTGCGTTCCTTTTCCAGAACCAGGAGGCCCTAAAAAAATTAATCTCATAAAATGTTCCTATTTTGAAGATATAAACAATGAACAGTATTGTTACTAATTTAATTAAAAATTTAAATATTCAAAATATATTTTTAACTTTTATTCAGAACTAAATTAATATCTTGCAAAAGTTTATCGAATTTATAGAGAACCACGCCATTTTCGTTCATTTCGATTTCACCGCGATAATCGATAAGCATATCGTTTAATATACTCTTAGCTTCTTCTGATTCGTTTTTGTCAAGTCGAGCATCATTTAATATTTCATTTTCAGTCGCAGGTTTGTTGATTTTGAGAATAGCACGGAATAATTTTTTTCGAATAATATTTTTCTCTCGTTTTTTATTTAATGCGTAATTAACCGGAATTCTAATAAGAGGTATCAAGAAAAACAAGAGAGAGAAAGCGAACGGGAATACACCTAAAGATATAAGAATAGCAATACTATCAATATGGGCGTTTAATACTGCAAAAGAAACGAATAAATTAAATAAGTTCATAAAGAATATAGCGATATTTTTTCCCGTGGTATTTCCATTGAGGACATATGGTTCTTCGATTTCATCAAAATAGTAAATAATTTTTCCTTCAAGAAGTTCTTTGCTAACTTTTTGTAAGTTAGGGAATTCAGCATAGACTGAACCATCGCTATTGATATACAAATCGCCTTTGAATTTCCCGACATATTCAGCTAATTTGCTTTCAGCCAAATCCATAGAAACGCCCGACAAAAGCGATATAGAACCAGCTGTAAGTCTGCCATTTGAAACTTTTTGCAAATATGCCATTACTTCGCGAGCATCTGATAAGTCGTCGGTTTTAACACGTTCAGGACCAAAAACGAAGTCGTAAACTGAATTTATAAAACTTTTTTTAGGTTCTCTTCTCTGGCTCCTGTAGTATAACCCCGAGCTATCTTCATAATAGCCAGCCATTTCACTTGTAATATAAGAAATTTGCATACCACGGATAATAGCATATATTATGTCAACAATAAATCCAAGGTTAATGTTGCTACGACGATCTCTATCGCCCGAGGAAGCAGCCACCATTGCAGCTAAGACAAGCAATGCAAAAATGATTGTATAGACAATCAGAATAACACCAATAGAAATTTTATAGATTTTCTTGAAAATTTGGTAGGATTTATCAGCAATAACAGCTAAAACTTCTTTGAAAGTTTTTTTACCACGTTTGACAAGGGGGTAGGTAAAAACGAACTCGACCGAACCTGTTTGCAAATCTGCCTGAATTTTGGACTCATAGATTTCGAGCAATCGTTTAAGAGTATCGTTTATATCATCAATGGAATAGCCTGTTTCTAAAGCAATTTCGTAGGGATTAATTTTGCCTTTCTTCTGTTTGATAATTTCTGTAATTCGATTTACTAATTGGCTTTCTGAAATTTCATTTTTTTTCACAATTATCCTCAAAACTCTTTAAAAAGTATGTTTTTGCAAGTGTTTTTAACGCACAAATAGCGTTTTTATTTAACTATCGAGATTAAAATGTTGGCTCAAATCAAAAGAATAGTTAAAATGCTACATTCTACTTCTTAAAGCACTACGCGTAAGCCCCAGAAATTCAGCAGTTTTTGTTTTGTTGCCTCTAAATTTTTTTAGTGTTCGGCGAACGATTTCACGTTCGAGTTCTTCAAGATTAAGCCCATCTTCTGGAAGCTGGAAATCTGCGGTTGGGGTGAGCACAAATGAAGAATTTAAATAGTAGTTCTCATCAAGAAAACTTAAATGACGAACTGTAAGTTCAGTATCGTTATTATGAAGAACTGCTCTATCGATAGCATTGGCAAGTTCGCGCACATTGCCTTCCCATTCATAATTGAGCAGCAAATCAATTGCAGCGGGTGAAATTTTTTGAAAATGTTTACTGCGTTTGAGAGAAAATTCTTCTAAAAACATTTTAGCTAATGGTATGATTGCTTCTTTTTGCTGATTTAGAGGTTTGAGTTGAATATAACCAACTTTAATTCTATGATAAAGGTCAGCTCGGAATTTTCCTTGACTGACCAATTCATCTAAATTACGGTTTGTTGCACAGATAATGCGAACATCAATACTTATAGGCTTTTGCCCACCAATACGATAAATTTCACGTTCTTGAATAGAGCGAAGAAGCTTAGGTTGCATTTCGAGTGGCATTTCGCCAATTTCGTCCAAAAATAGAGTACCTCCGTTGGCTAATTCAAATTTGCCAGCAAGACCAGAGGAGCGAGCACCAGTGAAAGCACCTCCAACATATCCAAAAAGCTCACTTTCGAACAAATTTTGGGAAATCGCAGAGCAATTAATCGTAACAAGCGGCTTTGTATTGTCTATACCATGAATGAGGTTAGCGATAATTTCCTTTCCAGTTCCACTTTCACCTTCGATAAGCACATTAACGCTTCTATCTTCATGATAGATGTTAGCAAATTTGATTGCTTGTCTGAAACTTTCAGAGAAAACACCTATTTTCCCGATTTTTGGGACGTAAATAAAATTGCCAATTTGGTTGCTATTATTTTCAATTTTATCTGATTGATTTTCATTATTATTGCCAAACAGTTTACCAATTATTTCGTTTAATTGAGATATATCAACAGGTTTAATGAGATAATCGGTTGCGTGGTATTTAAGTGCGTCTATAGCAGTTTTAACATCGGCGAAAGCAGTCATAAGAATAAACGGACAGTTTTTCCCTTTCTCTGATTGACGAACATTTTTGAGCAGTTCAATACCGTTCATTTTAGGCATTTTAATATCGGCGAGGATTAAATCGAATTTACCATCGTTGAAAGCACGAAGAGCCTCTTCCCCATTTGGAAAAGCCTCGACTTCGAACTGCATAATTCCTTTTAGGAAATCTTTCATTACTTCACGGCTATCTTCGTCATCATCAACAAGAAGAACGCTGATTGAATTCATCTTGCCAAACTCAATTGATTTGACAAATTCGATTTGTAAAATAATAAAATTATTTTAACTTTGAATAATTTTTCAGTAAAATTTTGAATTATTTATAGGTGAAAAATGAAATATTTAAAAAGTTTTTTGTTAGTCATAATAACCATTTTAATTACTTCGTGCGAGAAAAAGATGGGACCCCAGCCAGAACTATCCGAACAAGCAAAAAAGATAAAGCAATTGAGCGAGCAGTTTGCAAAAATTGAGATAACAGCAGATGTTTCTCATTTGTCGCAAAGAGAACAGGCATTGCTTGAAAAGTTAATTGAGGCAGGCAAATTATGTGATGCAATTTTCTGGAAGCAATCTTCACACGATGCAATAGCAGTAAGAGATTCTTTAATCAAGCTCAACACAGAAGAGGCAAAGATTTATCTTGAATATGTAAATATAAACTATGGGCCATATGATGTGTTGAATGAAAACGTACGTTTTGTGGGTATAGGACCTGAGAAAAGACCACCTTGTGGCGGTTTCTATCCAGAAGATATGACAAAAGAGGAATTTGAGAACCATATAAAAAATAATCCACAAGATAAGGAAGCTTTTGAAAGCCAATATAATGTAATAGTTAGAGAAAACGGTGGATTAAAGGCAATCCCATATCATCAATATTATCCAGAGACTGAAAAATTAGCAAAGCTTCTTGAAGAAGCTGCAGAATTAGCGGACAATGCTACTTTGAAGAATTATTTACTTTTGAGAGCGAAAGCAATTCGCACAGATGATTATTATGAAAGCGATATGGCTTGGATGGATATTGAAAACAGCAATATCGACGTTATTATTGGTCCAATTGAGAATTATCAAGATGCACTCTATAATTATAAAACTGCATATGAAGCAGTGGTAATGGTCAAAGACATTGAAGCTTCGAAAGAACTTGAAATGTTCCAGAAGCATATACCAGACTTTCAGAACAACCTGCCTTACGACAAAAAGTATATTGAACCAGTAAAAACTGAAAAGGAAATTTTGCAGATTGTAAATGTAGTGTATTTTGGTGGCGATTGCCAAAAAGGGACAAAAACTATTGCAGCAGCATTGCCAAACGATCCGAGGGTACACGAGACAAAGGGCGGCAAAAAGTCGATGTTCAAAAATATGATGGAAGCAAAATTCAAGACAATAGTAGTGCCAATTGCTAATGAAATTATTTCACCAGAATTCAGAAAATATGTTGATAGCAAGGCATTTACAAGCTTTGTTACTTTACACGAAGTTTCACACACATTAGGGCGTGGTTTTGTGTATGGAAGTAAAGAATTAACTGTTCGCAAAGCATTAAAAGAGAGATATTCTGCGATAGAAGAAACTAAAGCAGATATTTTGAGTATGTATAATCACCAAACATTGCTGAAGCTTGGGAAATTAGATAACGAGTACATAAGGAAAGCAATAGTTACTTATATTGCAGGTTTATACCGTTCATTGCGTTTCGGGACGAACTCTGCTCACGGGCAAGCAAACTTAATTCAGTTGAATTATTTACGAGAAAAAGGTGCAATTGTGAGAAATCAAGATGGCACATTTAGCTACGACGAGCAAAAGTTTTTCGATGGAGTTGCGGGACTTGCTAACTTGATATTAACAACACAAGCACAAGGTGATTACAATAAAGCAGGTGAAATAATTGAAAAATATGGCAAGGTAAATGATGAAATACGTTCAACTGTTGAAAGATTGAAAGACATTCCAAGAGACATAAATACAACATATAAATTTTAATTATTAGATATTATTGATTTTATTGAGGTTTGATATGGGAAATTTCAAGATTGAAAAAGCAACAACGACAAGAATTAACAATGTAGACTGGGATAATTTAGGTTTTGGAGTATTTTTTTCTGACCATATTTTTGTTTCGGACTATGAGGATGGGAAATGGGACGAGGGAAAGATTATTCCATATGGGCCTATGCCAATAGAACCAGCTATGTGCACATTGCATTATGGTCAGTCAATTTTCGAAGGCTTGAAAGCATTTCGAGATGTAAAAGGTGGTATAAATATATTTCGTCCAGACAAAAATGCAGCTCGTTTAAATCACTCGGGTTCAAGGGTTTGCATTCCACCATTCGATGAAAAGACATTTGTAGAAGCAATTAAAGAGCTTGTAAAAATTGATATTAACTGGGTGCCCCAAAAACGTGGTCAATCGTTGTATATTAGGCCAGTAGAGTTTGGAACTGGGAACTTTTTAGGTGTGCATGCATCTTCTACATATCGTTTAATAATTATGACATCACCAGTTGCATCATATTATCCGGAAGGGCTAAATCCTGTTAAAATACTTGTATCGAGCGAGTATGTGCGTGCTGTTCGCGGTGGATTAGGTTCAGCAAAGACAGCTGCAAATTATGCAGCATCAATATTAGCAGGAACACTTGCCAAGAAGAATGGATTTTCACAAGTATTGTGGCTTGATGGAGTTACACGTCATTTTATTGATGAAGTTGGTGCAATGAATATTATGTTTGTAATAAACGATGAATTAATAACGCCATCATTAGAACAAGGAACAATTTTAGCAGGTGTAACTCGCGATAGCGTATTGACTCTTGCACGTGAATGGGGAATGAAAGTGTCTGAACGTCAAATTACTATCGATGAATTAATAGAAGCATACGAAACAGGCAAGCTTCAAGAAGTATTTGGAACTGGCACTGCTGCTGTAATTTCTCCTGTTGGACTTATTCAATACAATGATAAGTCAATGATAATAAATAATATGGAAATTGGTCCGATAGCTCAAAAGATGTATGATACAATAACTGGTATTCAATACGGTGAGTTGGAAGATGTTCATGGCTGGAATGTGCATATTGATATTGATTAATGGTTAGATAATTTCAACAACCCCCCTGATATTTCAATAATATCAGGGGGTTTTTCATATTGATAGCAACTAACCGTGTCTAACATTAATAATATCACCATCCTGAACGATATATTCCTTACCTTCGAGGCGGAATAAGCCTTTTTCCTTACATTTAGCAAATGAACCTTCGCGAATAAAGTCTTCGTAGCTAACAACTTCGGCACGAATAAACTTATTGTAGAAATCAGTATGAATTACTCCAGCAGCTTCTTGAGCAGTATAACCTTTTTTAATTGTCCAAGCTCGGCATTCGTCCTCACCAACAGTGAAGAAACTTTGCAGTCCAAGTAATTCATAAGCGTTACGAATCATTTTTTCTAATGGGGATTCAGTAAGTCCGTATTCTTCCATAAAAATTGCTCTTTCATCGTCGGATAAAGAGGACAGTTCAAGTTCAATTTTCGCAAAAAATGGTTCAATACGAATTTTATTTCCTTTGAATGTATTACGAATCTTCGAAATAATACTGTCGGAATTTTTAATTTCATTTTCGGAAAAATTAACTGCAATCATAAGAGGTTTAGCAGTAAGAGGCTGGTAGTTTTTGATATATTTTAAATCATCATCGGTAAGTTCAATTTCTCTCAGAGGCAAACCACTTTCCAAAGTAGAATGCCATTTTTTCATTATTTCAAGTTCTTTTTTTACTTCATCTTTATTTTTTTGTTTCATCATATCTTTTTCGAGTTTTTCAAATCTGGATTCAAGAAATGCCATATCGTTTAGGAAAAATTCATCTTCGATCAGGCGAATATCGCGCTCGACGTCTATGCTCAAATTTGGATGAGGCACAGCAGGGTCGTCGAAGGCACGCACAACGTGTAGAAAAGCATCATTTGTTCGAACTTTTGAGATGAACTGGCTATTAAACATAGAGCTGGTTTTATCAGTTTTCTGCACACCTACAAGGTCGACAAATTCAATTGTAGCATTTACTTTCTTTTTGGGATTGAAAATTGAGGTAAGTTTATCGAGACGACTATCGGGCACTTTTACAATTGCTTGATTTGTTTCTTTTCTGAATGAGAACTGATCAATTTGCGTTTGGGTAATAGTTTGAAATAGAGTGGTTTTTCCTGAATAGGGCAATCCAATAATTCCAATTTGCATTTTTTCACCGAGACTATAAATAAATGCAAAATTAATGAATTTAGAAATAGCATCTAAAAAATTAATTCTATTAGAAACAAATTTCATAATTTATACGTATAAAAGAACAACGAATTAACATTTTTGGAGTATTTATGTCTCAAACACAATTACCAAATCAAGGGAATTATCCGTATCCGCCATATTATGGGCGTCAAAAACGTCGTTCAAATTGGTGGATTGTTCTACTTGTAATAGGTATAATATTAGTAGTTGGCTTTGGAATTTTCGCAACTATTGTTGGGGTGATAGGATCGGCATTCGAAAAAGAACAAGTTGAAGTAAAAGACAATAGCGTTCTTGTAATTCGGCTTAGTAATAATCCAGAATATACACCAAGCGACCCATTTTCCTTGTTTTCAGGTATCAAGCAACAAATTGATTTTATTGAATTACTTACGTCAGTTCGAAGAGCAAAAGATGACTCTAAAATTAAAGGAATATTATATTTAGTCAAAGGTGAAAGTGGGTTATCGGGTGCAAAAGCAGAGGAGTTTCAGAAAATCTTAGAAGAATTTAAATCAAGTGGAAAATTTATCTATTCATACATAGAAACAGGAACAGAAAGAAATTACTATAATGCCTTGCCATCAGACAAAATATTTATGTTACGCGAGGGTTTGCTCGAAATGAACGGATTTGGTGCAACATCCCTGTTTTTTAAGAACGCACTGGATAAAATTGGAGTTGATGTGTATGTGCAGCAATACGAAGATTTTAAGTCGGCTGGTGAAAACTTAAGCCGCACAAAATTTAGCGACTCTGCACGTTATCAATTAAGAGTATTACTTGACCAGATTAATGATAATTTTATCAACGAGGTGGTAAAGTATAGGAAAATAAGTAAAGAAAAAGTGTTGGAAGCTCTGAAAAATGGCCTTTATACTGCTGATGAGTTGCAAAAATACGGATTTATTGATGAAATAGCATTCGAAGAAGAAGTAAAAAACATTATCAAGAAAAAAGTGTTTGGAGAGAAGAGCAAGGATAAAAAATTAAATTTGATAAACATTAATAGGTATGCAGCAAGCGAAGAGAATGTCCCGAAAGAAAAAATGGCAGATATAAACAAACAAATTGCAATTATTTATGCAGTTGGTGCAATTAATCATCAGCCGGAAGAAGGGTGGAGCAATGAAGCGAGTGTACGTTCGAGCGAATTTATTAACTACTTGAAAAAAGCTCGTGAGAATAAAAAAGTGAAGGCGATAATTATTAGAATTGATAGCCCGGGAGGTTCGGTAATAGCATCGGATGAGATATATAATGAAATTATAAAAACAAGAAAAATTAAACCAGTATATGCTTCAATGGGAAATGTTGCGGCATCGGGCGGATATTATATAGCAATGGCTTGCGATACAATTTTTGCTCAACCTCAAACAATTACAGGTTCGGTTGGGGTGATATTCTTGCTTACAAACTTTAACAAGCTTGTTGGGAAACTGGATATTTCAGTGGATACAATTTCAACATCGCCAGCATCGAATTTTCTTTCTCCATTTTTACCGATGAGTAACCAAGATAAATTACAATTAGAAAGTCTTTCGAGAAATGTATATTACAGATTTGTTTCGAAAGCAGCAGAAAGACGCAACAAATCATTCGATGAAATGCGTAGTTTAGCCAAAGGCAGAGTATGGAGTGGAAAAGATGCTCTCGAAAAAGGGCTTGTTGACATAGAAGGCGGTTTACTTGAAGCTATTGACTTTGCTAAAAAACGAATAGGAGTTGAAGCAAATAAAAAAGTATTGCTCGACATTTATCCTCGTCCACAGGACGAACTCTCATCAATACTTAAATTATTTGGTATTGAAAAGCAAGAAGATCAAACCGTAAATTTAAAATCACTATCTCGTGAATTGAAAATCTCATATCAAGATTTAATTTCAATGTGGACAATATTACCAGAACAGCTAAGAAAGGAATTAATTTATAATTATCAATTAATAGAAATGTCGAAGAATGAAAAAGTGTTGATGGCAATGCCTGAAAAATTCGAAATAAAGTAAGTAACAAATTAGATTAAAGGGCTGCCTTACAACTAAGGTAGCTTTTTTATTTTATAATAAAGATCAATTTTATAACAATGCGAATATTTCCAGAAGAAATACCAATCGATTGTGAAAATGTTCTTTTTTTCTTAACATTTTTTAATTAATTTTAACAAACAAAGTTTCTATTACTCATTATTAAAGGTGTATTATGAAATTATTCAAAAACTTAATTACAATTTTTGCATTGTTTTTAATTGGAGTTTTAAATTCCTCAAAGGCTGAGCAGGGAATTTTTTTCCAAGAAGATTTTGCAAATGGGATAGGCAACTGGAAAACAGTAGATGTTGATGGGAAAACAGTACATTCAGAAATGCTCCAAGCATTAAATAGCATTGGCATAACTTTACAAAATAACAAAATGTCCTGGGTAGTTGGAAAAGTATCAAGCAATCCAGATCAATATATGGCATTGAGCACTTCATACTATAATCCAGCTGGACGAGCAGATGATTGGCTCATTTCGCCTAAAATTACAATTGGAGAAAATGCTTATCTTGAATGGAGCGCAATTGCTTTTAACTCTTCTTATCCAGATGGTTATGAAGTATATATTTCAACAACAGATAATGAGATTTCAAGTTTTACAACAAAAATCTTTTCAATTCAAGCAGAGCCGAATGGTTCTTTAAATAGACGCTTTGTGAATTTATCCAAATTGGGTTACCAAAATCAAGACATCTACATTGCTTTCCGCAACAATTCGAATGATAAGTATCTGCTTGGCTTAGACGACATTATTGTATGGCAACCTTTTGCATACGACCTTTCGGCAGTGTTGATCGACTTGAAGAAATACGTTAAAGTGCCAGAAAATGGTATTTCTATACCGTTCTACGTAGGTTCAGTGGGAGTTGATAGTATTTATTCATTTGTAGCAAATTTCCAGCCAGATGGCGAAGAAGTAGTTTCCGTTACAATGAACCTGAGTAAATCAATTCCTTACTACTCATATCAAAGGTTCATTCTTCCTTTCCAATGGGTACCATCAAAATTAGGTTATAGAACTATAAAATTGTGGGTGTCGAATATTAATGGGAACAGTAAAAATGATGTAAATCCAGCGAATGATACCACAACAATTGATGTTTATGTTTGGAACAATACAATAGCAAGTAATATTTTCCCATTATTCGAGGAATTTACAAGCTCTACTTGCGCACCTTGTGCAAGCGTTAATAAGTATCTAAATCCTTTGCTTGCACAGTTTGAAGACAAAGTGGCAATTGTAAAATATCAGATGAATTGGCCCGGAAATGGCGACCCGTACTATACGGCCGAAGGTGGCGTTCGCCGCACATATTATGGAGTAAATGGAGTACCTTCTGCATTTGCTAACGGAGAACCATATTCCTTTACTCAGGAAAATTTATCAGCAGTAGGTATGAACAACTTGATTGAGCAGCCTGGATTCTTTGAAATTATTAACCCAGAATACAAAGTTGATGGAAGAACTGTTACAGTAGAAGCGGATATTAAGCCATTGCAACCATTTGTTGGTTCGAATATCGTTGCACATATTGCAGTTATTGAAATGAAAACTTATAACAACAGAGCTACAAACGGAGAAACTGAATTCCATTATGTAATGAAAAAGATGTTACCAAATGCAAGCGGAACAGCTATAACTCAGCTAAATAAAGATGCTATTCAGAAATTGTATTATACTTATGAATTTCCATCAAATTCAACAGTAGAAGAATATGAAGATTTGGCCGTTGTTCTTTGGGTGCAAGATGTGAATTCGAAACGCGTATATCAATCAGCCTGGGCAGTAAAGAAAACAATTCTTGATGTTCCTTATGAAAATGATGGCTGTGGGATAGTTTCGATTTATCCAAATCCAGCGAATGAATTTGCAACAGTGAAATTTGCTGTTAAGAACGAAAAATCAATTTCTTATGAATTATATACACTTGATGGTAAATTGCTCAATGCAGTTGAATTAGGTTTATTGCACAATGGATATTTCAACGAAAGGATTAATACTTCGAACTTATCACATGGTCAGTATATTTTAAAATTTAAAATTGGTGATCGTGTATATACAGATAAAATTATCGTGAAGAGATAGTTTTATTAAGATAGAAATAAAGAAGGGGCTTAGATAAAGCCCCTTCTTTATAATAAGAGTGAGATGTTATTTTTCAATTTTAATTCTTGCATCAACGGCAATAAGTGCTTTTGGAGAACCAAGCAATGGATTTATATCCATTTCGGAAATTTCAGGTGCTACTTGAAGTAAAGCAGAAACACGTTGTATGTAGTTCGCAAATAGATATTCGTTTATCCCTTCTTTTCCACGAATGCCTTGAATTAATCTATAGGAACGCAGAGAGTGTATCATAGAAAGAGCCTCTTCTTCTGCAATAGGCGTCAACCCATAAGAAAAATCTTTAAGCACCTCGATAAAAATTCCACCGATACCGCAAAGCACAAGGTGACCAAATTTATCTTCTTTCTTTGCACCTATAAAAATTTCAGTCCCAGAAACCATTTGTTGAATTAGTACTGCTTTTGCTTCACCAATTTTCATTAATTTTTCGAATGCAACAGACAATTCATTTTCGCTTTTAATTCCAACAATTACTCCGCCCACATCTGATTTATGAACCGGTCCGACTACTTTTACAACAAGTGGATAACCAATTTGGTTCGCAAATTTAATAATATCAGACAAATTATTTGAAGAGAATTCCATAGGGTGAGTTATGCCAATAGCATCTAATATTTTTGTTACTTTTTCGGGTTCGAGATAGCCATTCCCAGAATTATTTATTATACTGCGAATTGTGTTTTTGTCGACATCTGAGAAATAATTAGCTGATATAGGTTTTGCTGTATGATAGATTTTAGCTAAAGCGTTACCGGCAGAAACTTCATCAACAAAGATGCAATTTCCTTTTTCAATGAATCTATCAGCTGCTTCTTTGGCTAACACAACAGATGGCAGAACGGGAAAAATAGGTTTTCTGTTAGTACGAATTTTTTCGTGAAGTACTTCATAAACGGGATATGAGTCAAACATACCGGTTGTGCCGAAGATAACAACAGAAGCATCAATATTATTGAAATGATTATCGCAATAGTCGAGTATAATACCGAGCTGCTCAGCAGTGCCGGTAGCAAGGAAGTCAATAGGATTTGCAACAGAAGAGCCTGGAAAGAGTTTGGACATTAGTTCATCAGCTTTTTCGCCAGCAATGTGTGGCACCTGCATATTATTTTTGTCGAGAGTATCGGTAAGCATTACTCCTGGACCTCCAGCGTGCGTAATTACAGCAATTCGGTTGCCCAAAAGAGGTTTTTGTTGAAGTGCAATTGCTACGTCAACAAGTTCGCTGCGGCTGTGGCAGCGGATAATTCCAGCTTTGCGGAAAAGTGCATCGACTGGTAAATCAGAACCGGCGAGAGCTCCAGTATGGGAGGACACTGCACGAGAGCCTGCTTCTGTTGTTCCTGCTTTTATAGCAGCAATACGGCAACCTTTTTCAATAAGTGAACGCGAATGCTTTAAAAAGAGTTCAGGATTATTAATTTTTTCAAGATACATAATTTTGACTTTGGAACTTGTCGAAGCATCGAATGTTTCGTCCCAGTGGCGCAGGACATCTTCTACACCTGTTTGAGCACTATTGCCGACTGAATAGACACTCGCAAAAGTTAAGCCTCTTGGTATAGCAAGTTCAAGAATAAAGCAAGCAGTTGCACCTGACCCGGAAACGAAATCCACACCTTTTGGTTCAAGTTTCGGAAGTGGGCCGGCAAACACACCCTGATATGTAGGCGTCAGAACACCGATGCAGTTTGGACCGATAAGAGTACCTTGATGTTGATTAATAACTTCGACAATTTCTTGCTCAAGTTTTTTACCTTCTTCTCCGACCTCACTAAACCCAGCCGATAAAATAATAAAACCTTTTGTTCCTCTCCGTTCTGCAAGAATGCGGATAGTATCCGGACAAAACTTAGCAGCAATAGCCAGAATAGCGAGTTCAACATCTGGTAGTTCTTCGGTGGATTTGTAGCATTTCAAGTTCTGAACTTGTTCTTCTTTTGGATTTACTGCATAGAGAGCACCTTCGAATTTTCCGTCAATAATATTTTTTAATATTCTACCGCCGGGCTTACTAATATCGTTTGAAGCACCAATAATCGCAATACTTTTGGGAGCAAAAATTTCTCGAACCATTTTTTTCTCTCATAAAACAACAAATAAGTTCAATAAAATTACTAATTTTTTCATAAAATTGCAGAATTGAATTAATTAAAGGAGAAAAAATGTTTTCAACAGTCAAAAGATTGCACTTTGTCGGAATTGGTGGAATTGGGATGAGCGGAATTGCTGAAATATTATTAAACGAAGGATTCGATGTGAGTGGTTCGGATATTGCGAAATCAGAGAACACCGAATATTTAGAAAAGTTAGGGATAAAAATATATATTGGACATAATGAAAATAATATCGAGGGAGCTGAGGTAGTTGTTTATTCGAGTGCAGTACATCCCAGTGAAAACCCAGAAACTATTGCAGCAACACAAAAAAATATTCCTTTATTAAGACGTGCAGAAATGTTGGCAGAAGTATCACGATTAAAGTATAATATTGCTATTTCTGGGACGCACGGCAAAACAACCACGACTTCTATGATTGGGCTTATTCTCATAAAAGGTGGATTAGAGCCAACTGTAATAGTTGGCGGTAGGCTACGTGATTTTGGCGGAACGAACGCAAGATTGGGCAAAGGAGAATGGACAGTGGTCGAAGCAGATGAATTTGACCGTTCATTTTTGCAACTTTTTCCTACAATAGCAGTGATAAATAATATTGAGGCGGAACATCTTGATATTTACAGAGATATGAACGATTTAACTGAAACATTTGCTCAATTTGCGAACAAAGTACCTTTTTACGGATTTATTGCACTTGGAATTGATGATCCAGGAGTTAAATCAATATACTCGAAAGTGAACAAAAAGATTAGGACTTTTGGATTTTCAAGGAACTGTGATATTAGAGCAGAAAGAATTACTTACGAAAACAGGCAAATCAAAGCAATTATAGTCGAAGACAACAAAGAATTAGGCGAAGTCATAATAAATGTACCGGGCGAGCATAACTTAAAAAATGCCTTGGCTGCAATTACAGTTGCGCGCGGACTAAATATAGAATTTGAAATAATTAACGCTGCTTTGCAAGAATTCAAGGGGGTTTTTCGTAGGTTTGATATTAGAGGCGAAAAGAATGGTGTATTATACGTAGATGATTATGCCCATCACCCAACGGAAGTGAGAGCAGTTCTGAAAGCAGCACGAAACAGCTGGAATAGAAGAATAGTTGCGGCATTTCAGCCACATACATATACAAGGACTATGCATCTTCACGAGCAATTTGCTGCTTCTTTTGATGATGCTGATGTAATTATTATTACAGATGTTTATCCTGCGCGTGAACAGCCAATTGAGGGCATAACCGGGAAGTTGATTGCCGATGGAGCAATGAAATATGGGCACAAAAATGTTTTATATATTCCAACCTTAGATGAATTAAAAAAACAACTGCCACAGATATTAAAAGAAGGAGATGTATTTATTACAATCGGGGCAGGAAATATTTGCAATCTAAGCCAGATTTAGAGACGTATAAACAACAAAAGCTAAATTAAACGAAGGAATTTTCCTGCGAAACAGCTTTATTAAGTAATTTTAAATATTTACTACTGCTAATTTCAATTGCACCGAGTTGAGATGTAAAATGATTTATATATTGAGAATCAATAAAATGATAATGACGACTTTTAAGATGATTTACAAGAAAACAAAAAGCAGCTTTCGAAGCATTGCTTACTTTATTAAACATTGATTCGCCAAAGAAAGCAGAACCAATGGACACACCATAAAGCCCACCGCAGATTTCATTTTTAAGCCAAACTTCCACAGAATGAGCATAGCCAAGACGGTGAAGTTCAAAGTAAGCTTCAATAATTTCGTCGGAAATCCAAGTGTCTTCTCTATTGGAGCATTGCTCAATGACAAATTCAAAATTTGAATTAATAGTAAACTGAAAATTACTATTTCTAATACTTTTAATAATTTTACGTGGTATCTGATAATTATCCAATAAAAATACGGCTCGCATTTCCGGAAAGTGCCAATAAACGGGACCATAACGAGATTGAGCCATCGGGAAATAGCCGGAGCAATACGCTTTAATTAATATCTCGGGTAAAAGCAGACCTAACATTTTATTTTATGCAAATAATACGATAAAATGGTATCCCAATGCGTCTACAAAAATCTTCTTTATTTGTAATAGGATAGTCCCATCCTTCATCGTTTTCAATTATTTGGATATCGAACAAATTGAATTCTTTTAATATTTCTAAATGATAAGCGTGGACTTCGGGTACATCTGTTGCAAGCAGAAGTTTACCCTGTTTTTTTAAAATTCTATGAATTTCGCAAACAAAATCAAGGTTGAAGGCACGTCGTTTAATATGCTTTTTTTTGGGCCAAGGATCTGGAAATAAATAGAAGACTTCCTCGACACTATCATCTTCGATAAAAGGCAATCCATTAACAACAGAATAGCGAATAATAGAGACATTATGCAGACTTTCGCTTTTTATTACATTTTGCAACCATTCAACAGGCAAAGGACGGACTTCAATCCCCAAAATATTTTTATTTGGGAAACGGAATGACATATCTAATAAGAATTTGCCACGCCCACAGCCAATATCGAGCAAATCAGGTGGTTGCAAATTTGCAAAGTGAGCAGACCATTCAATTTTATCAATCAAGGGAGGGTAGCCCTTTGGAATAATTTGCAATTCGCTTGCAGGAAGATAAAAATTTGGAGAAGTGTGGTGGCGCATTCTATTTGGTAGTGGATATTTAGAGAAATCAATCATCGAGCACCTCATGATTACTGCTTTTGGACTTCCATAACCGTTCAGAATTAATCAATGTCATAGCTCGGGCAGCCCCAAATTCAATAATAGTTTCGATAGATTGCAGAGCTTTTTGAATCATTAAGTTGAGTGTGTCTGTTTCATCATCTCTGAAATTAGATAGAACATACTCCACCAGCATTCCTTTAGGAAAATCATTCCCAATTCCACAACGTAATCGGTAGAAATTTTTATCGTTAATTTCCTGAATAATCGAAGAAATCCCATTATGTCCAGCATCGCTACCACCGAATTTTAGGTGAAGTTTTCCGAGCGGGAGATTGTAATCGTCAACAATAGCGATAATTCTCTCATTTGGAATTTTGTATTTAATTTTAAGAGTTTGCACGGCTTTGCCTGAAAGGTTCATATAGGTAGTTGGCTTAGCAAGAACTACATTTTTTCTTTTATAATTTAGCTTTGCGGTGTGGGATTTTTTTTCGTCTGAAAGCGAAAGATTGTATTTTTCAATGAGGTTGTCGATGATCATCCAGCCGATATTATGTCTGCTTCTTTCATATTTAGTTCCTGGATTGCCAAGACCAACAACCAACCACTCGAAACTACTCATCAATTGCAACCTTATAAAATTTCATAACAAAGTCGAATAGTACATTGGGCATCATTTGCAGAAGATTTGTAATCAAGTAGGTTGGTAAAGGGAAATTAATTCTTGATTTGCCTGCTTCGAGTGCATTGAAAATTATTTCAGCAGCCTGATCGACATCAATCATAAATGGCATCGGGAAGCGATTTTTTGCTGTCATATCGGTGCGAACAAAGCCTGGTCGGATTGTAACAATTTTAATATTATGACGATGAAGTTCGGCACGAGCTGCTTCTAATGTTCGGGTAAGAGCAGCTTTACTACTGGAATAAGCAGCACTACCGGCAAAACCCCGCACATCAGCCAAAGAACTTGTTACAGCGATAGTTCCGCTATTATTTTTTTTCATCAAAGGGATTAAATATTCAAAAAAGTGCAAAACACCAAAAAGATTGGTGTTAAAAATATCTTTATATTTATCAGAAGAGAAATTTTCAAAGCTTTCAGAGCCGCTAATACCGGCATTGAGAATAGCTAAATCAATATTATTTAGAAAATTAAGAGCATTTTGAACAGCGATATCGACTTCAGGTTTATTGGCAACATTGCACGTGGTATAATCGAAAGTGTTCGGGTACTGTTCTTTGAGAGCGGCGAAGGTAGATGTATTTCGCGAAAGAGCAAAGACACAATGACCATTCTGCAAATATTTTTGTAGAAGTGCCCCCCCCATACCTCTTGAAGCGCCAGAAATAAGGATATTTTTCATATATTTTTCAAAAAAATTTTAAAAAAGCGTTTCACAAAAAGTAAAACGCTTTTCTTTTGGATATTTTAATTACTTACGCTTTTTGTGTCTATTCTTGCGCAAACGCTTTTTACGTTTGTGAGTAGCCATTTTATGGCGTTTTCTTTTTCTACCACAGGGCATTTTCTACTCCAAGGAAAATGAAAAAATATATTAATTTTCTGTTTGTTTCATCATATCATTTACTTTGCTAAGAAATTCGGGAGAAGGCTTGAAAACAGGGACATATCTTTTTTCGAGTTGCACAACTTCGCCTGTCTTTGGGTTACGAGCCATTCTTGGCTTGCGACTTTTAGCTTTGAACACACCAAAACCACGTAATTCTATTCTTTTTCCTTCTGAAATCGCTTTAACTATGCTTGCAAAAACACCATCAACAACGGACTTAGTTTCAATTTTTGTTAGCCCCGTAGCTTTTGCAATTTCATCTACAATATCAGCTTTTGTCATATATTTCCCCAACACAAAAGTTATTAAACAACTTAAATTAACTAAAAAAAGTATTTAATTAATTTTCAAGATGACAAATTTACAAAAATAGCATATACTTTTCAAAAATTTTTTTCATTTTTGTTCATTTAATATTAATAATTTGTAACGATTTGGACTTAGAATATTCGATAATAGTTTGTAATTTTGTATAGGGTTGAATATGAAATATAAAATAGCAGTCATAGAGAATAAACTATTTGAGCCATTATATAATAATATTGGTTCAAACGGTTTTCTTATCAAAACAACAGAGGAAAAAGCAGCTGATTTGCTACAAAGCAATCAAGTGGAAATTGCTCTGCTTACTCCGACTGCCTTGGCAAAAATATCGAAGAAAGGCGATTGGCGAATAATTCCATCAACTGTATTGGCAACCAAAGGATACGCAGAATTATTAACATTATCATTTAAGCAAAATCTAAATTCGATTGATAGTATTTATTTCGAAAATGCTAATTACTATTTAAAGTCAATTATTCAATTGTTACTGGCAGAAAAATTTGATATACATACTAAGATTACTACGGGAAAAGTTAATATCGATGAAGTTGATGCTTATATTTCTTACTTTGCGGATCAAGCAGGAGATTATTCAATAGATATTAGCGAAGAGTGGTTTGACGCATTTGAATTTCCTTTGCCTATTGCTTTTTGGGTCACGTCCGGGGAGATTGCGGGCGTCGATATGATAGAAATTACTAATAATATTAAAGACACCTTTTTGACCAATCAAGAAAGCGTAAATGAAACTACTGATACAGCAAAGCATCAGCAACGTAGCGGAGAAATCATCTGGAAATGGAGCGAAGAAATTGAAGCTGCCTTAGACAAAACGATGGATTTGCTTTTCTATTATCAAATTATTGATGATATTCCTGACACAAAAATATTAGGACGAGATTACTCTGATGATGATTGAAACAATTATAGGCTTGCTTGCTGCAATACTGACAACGAGTGCATTTATTCCACAAGCAGCCAAGGTAATAAAAACGAAGCAAACAAAAGATATATCATTATTTATGTATGTTATTTTTGTTGTTGGCTTGATACTGTGGCTAACTTATGGAATTCTATTAATAAATCTTCCGATAATAATTGCAAATATTTTTTCCCTCATTTTTGCATCGATCATTTTATATTTAAAAATAAAGTATAAATAGTCGTTCAATTCTGAATAATGAATACTTTTTAATGATTTAGTCATAAAAATAACAATTTCGTCATATTAGAATTAAGTCATTAAAAATCAAAAGCAACACACGGTGTAAATTATTCGCCACAATCGCAAATATTTTATTTTGCAAGTAATTACAAAAAAAATATAACATCAAAATACTTTTTTATTTTTTTTCTTAATTATTTTTTAACAATTCAATTTGTTCAAATTTGAACAGTAATTTATGAAAAACTCTGATTTTGTAAGTTATTGTTTTAGCTGAACTTTTATATAACCAAAAATTAAAATTTTTAAACTGAATTTTTTTATTTGTTTGAAAATTTTTTTATTATGATATTTACTTGTGAAAGGATGAAACAAAATTTATAAAGACAATGGTTGAGAATATGGTAATTTATTTACAAGTATTCAGCAGCAAGTAAGCTCCTTTATCAAAGAATAGAAGAAAAAAAATATAAGTTTTTTTACTAAAAACAAGACTTTGGCACAGTTTTTAAATGGGGTTTTATCCCTTTTTTGAGAGAAGTGAGGTTTAACAAGATTATTGAGGAGAAAGAATTGGAACAGATGCTTGAAAGAAGTATTTCATTGTTTCCGGAGATGGAAATTACTAATAAATCTAAATTCAATAATCATTTGCCGGAAACAACGGATAAAAGAGCAACTGAATTATGGAATAAATGTTTAGAGTTCATTGAAGACAACGTTGATAAGCAAGTGTTTGCAACCTGGTTCAAACCAATTAGAGCAAAGAAATGGAGCGATGAGAAGCTTACAATATTGGTTCCAAGCCAATGGTTTTACGAATGGATTGAGACACATTATTATGATTTATTGCAGAAAACGATTGAGAAAATAATTGGGGAAGATGCAAAATTACAATACGAAGTAGTAGTCGAGGAAAGCAAAAAAGCATCCGAAAGCAAGACTATACTACTGCCGGGATTAAAATATCCAATTAATAATATAGTTAAGCAAGAAAAACCTTTTAACAGTAATTTAAATTCAAGGTATGCATTTGAAAATTTCGTTGTGGGCGATTGCAACCAATTAGCATACTCAGCTGCAATGGCAGTGAGTAACGCACCAGGCGAAACAAGATTTAATCCACTATTTATTTACGGTGGAACGGGACTTGGCAAAACTCATATAATTCAAGCAATAGGTAATAAAATTGTAAGAGAGCATCCTAATAAAAAGGTATTATATACAAACAGCGAACGCTTTACAATTGATTTTATCAATGCAATACAGAATAACAAAATTCACGAGTTTGCAGCGTTGTATAGAGAAGTTGACGTACTAATAGTTGATGATATACAATTTTTGACAGGAAAAGAGAAAACACAAGACCATTTTTTCCATACTTTTAATGACCTTTATCAATCTAAAAAGCAATTAATTTTTGCAAGCGACCGTTCCCCAAAGGAGTTGACTGACATTGATGCAAGATTGATTTCGAGATTTCAGTGGGGGCTAATTGCTGATATACATCAACCAGATTTTGAGACCCGGCTCGCAATAATTAAAAGAAAAAGCGAAGACGAGGGAATTGATATACCACTGAACGTGCTTGAATTTATTGCCGGCAACGTTAAATCAAGTGTTCGAGAGTTAGAAGGTGCATTAATTGGATTATTAGCAAAAATTACATTTGATAAGAGAGAACTCTCTATTGACTTAGCAAAAGAAGTAATTTTCGGGAGCTCAGATTTTGAAGATAATGCATTGATTAGCATTGATGAGATAAAGAAAGCGGTATCGAGTAAATTAAAAATATCAATTGAGTTAATGGAATCGAAAGTTAGAAAGCACGAAGTTGCTTTTGCTCGTCAAATGGCGATTTTTCTTGCAAAGCAGTTTACGGATTTATCATTGAAACAAATTGGAGCATCGTTTGGTGGACGGGACCATTCAACAGTTTTGCACTCTTGCCAAGCAATTGAAAACTATTTAGCAACGGATAGAAGTGTAAAGAAAATTTACGAAGAATTGGTAAATCAATTTAAGAGATAACTACGAGTTTTACGGAAAAAATAATAGACATGTTTTTCTTCCGCACACCATCGGAAGAGGACGATTATCAAGAGCCGAAGATCACGGTCGGAGCAATAGTTTTTGGAGCACTACTAAGAAGTGCAGTGCTTATTTTACTTTCTTTTTTTGGGGTAGAATATCTTGATATGAAAGGAATGTGGTGGATAACAGCATTTCTTGTATGGTTTTTGGCAATATATCCTGCTTATAAACAATACGAACAATATCAGAAGCGCATAGTTAATTTCCAAAAAGATACATTGTGCGGAAAGTGTAAACATTTTGAGCCATCGAGCCAGTTGTGCAAAATATTAGATGTGCATGTAACGCGAAACGAGCCCCCGTGCGAAGGTGAAATGTGGGAGCCCATTTTCTTTTGATGATTAAGATTATTTTAGTTCATCCATTGTAAAAAGAGAAATCAATTCAATATTGTTATCCTTCAAATGCTCTTTGCCACCTGATTGTCTGTCAATCACACAGATAGCAGAGTTTACAATAGCCCCAAGATTTCTCAAATCATTGGTAGAAATAACAACCTGACCACCAGAGGTAATAACATCTTCGACTATTAGAAGGCGCTTATTGTATATATCGAGCCCTTCGGCTAATTTGCAGGTACCATATTTTTTTGCTTCTTTGCGAACAAAAACAACGGGAATGCCTGTCCTAAGCGATAAAGCAGTAGCTATTGGTATCCCACCCATTTCTAATGCAGCTAAATAATCAATATTATCAGGAATAAGTTCAGACATAAATTGAGCGATAGAAGCAAGCAGTTCAGGTTGAGACTCGAAGCGATATTTGTCGAAATATTCGTTGCTAATTTTGCCTGATCGCAAAACGAAGCTGCCTGTTATATAAGCAGCATTATATATTCTTTTAGCTAATTCTTTCTTTTCCATATTTTTTTATAGGATATATCTACTTAAATCGCTATTATCAACAATGTTATTTAGATTTTTTCTAACCAGTTCAGCATCAATAACAATACTACTCTCTGATAGATTATCAGGGGCATTGAACAAAATGTCTTCGAGCAAAGTAGTCATAATTGTATGAAGTCGGCGGGCGCCTATATTGGTAATTTGTTCATTGACGCGAGCAGCAATCGATGCGATTTCGTGAATGGCGCTATCATCGAAGATAAGCTCGATATTTTCGGCAGCAGCAAGTGCTTTATATTGTTTAATTAATGCATTTTCGGGGACAGTAAGGATTTTGATAAAGTCTTCTTCTGTTAAGCTTTTCAGTTCAACGCGGATTGGGAAACGTCCTTGCAGCTCAGGGACTAAATCGGATGGTTTAGAAACGTGGAAGGCACCCGAAGCAATGAAGAGAATGTGTTGAGTATGCACTTGCCCATAGCGGGTATTGACGGTACAGCCCTCGACTATTGGTAAGAGGTCGCGTTGAACACCTTCGCGACTAACTTCGGGACCGTGTCCGCCCGAGCCTCGGGAAGCGATTTTATCTATTTCGTCAATGAAAATAATACCGTTATTTTCAGCTTTTTGAAGTGCTTCACGAATTACAGCATCCATATCGATCAATTTTTCAGCTTCTTCTTTTTGCAGTACTTTTTTAGCATCAGCAATTTTAAGGCGTCTTTTCTTGCTTTTTTTGGGCATCATGCTGCCGAAAAGGTCCTGCAAGTTCATTCCCATTTCGTCCAAACCGATTGGGCCCAAAATTTGCATTGAGGGAACTTGGTCGACGACAACATCAATTTCAATATGGCGTTCATCGAGAGTGCCACGACGAAGCATTTCACGAAAATGTTCACGAGTTCGGTGATTTTCTTCTATTTCAGTGTCGGTAGCAGTATCAAAAGAAGGACCTCTTGTGATTGGCGGGATTAAAATATCGAGAATTCTATTTTCAGCAAGGACTTGTGCTTCGTTGAGTTTTTCTTTTGTTTTTTCCTCGCGAACCATTGCAACAGAACGTTCCACAAGGTCGCGGACCATAGATTCGACGTCGCGTCCGACGTAACCAATTTCGGTGAATTTAGTAGCCTCGACTTTGACAAATGGAGCGCCGGCAAGTTTAGCAAGGCGTCGAGCAATTTCAGTTTTACCAACACCGGTTGGACCTATCATAATAATATTGTTTGGATTAATTTCTTCTTTGATTTTATCCTGAACGCGTTGGCGACGCCAGCGATTACGCAAGGCAATAGCAACGGCTTTTTTGGCAGCATCCTGACCGATTACATATTTATCGAGTTCGGCAACAATTTGCCTTGGAGTTAGATAACTATCAGATATATTTGTTTCGTTTTGTTGCAATGATAATTCGTTTTGATTCATAATATAAAAGCTCAATAATTAAACATACAATTATAATTCTTCGATGGTAATAGCAAGATTAGTATAAATACAAATATTACCAGCAATTTTTAAAGATTCTTCCACAATATCACGAGCAGAAAGATTAGAGTGTTTGATTAGTGCTTGCGCTGAGGAGAGTGCATATGGACCACCAGAGCCAATTGCAAGGATGTTATCCTCGGGCTGAATAACGTCACCTGTTCCACTAATAAGCAATGCTTCAGTGTTTGTCATAACAGCAAGCATAGCTTCGAGACGTCGCAAATAGCGGTCTGTGCGCCAATCTTTGGCAAGTTCGATTGATGCGCGGTATAAATTCCCGCGATGGGATTCAATTTTTTCCTCAAAACGTTGGAGCAAAGTAAAAGCATCTGCAGTAGCACCAGCAAAACCGCAAAGAATAGAGTTGTTGTATATTTTTCTAACTTTTCTTGCATTATGTTTTAAGACAGTATTTCCGAAGGTAACTTGACCATCTGAACCCATAGCGCAACGTCCATCGCGAATTACGCCAATTACTGTTGTTGAACGTAAATTATTATTTTGCATAGTTCCTCCTATTCATATCTACGTTTAAATGGTTTGAACCAAATTTCACCAACGCTAATTTCAACAAAAAGCCTACCGAAATATTCATTTATCAGGTAATCATTTGCTTTACCGCGATTGCCCAAGACGATGGCAACATCTAAGATACCACCGCTGCCGAGGGGGATTTCGCCACCGAAACTAACTCCCAATTCTTTAATGTCCTGGTTGTTAATCTTATAGTAAAGTTTTTGATAATAAAATCCAGCTTTGTAATTAATTCTATCTAATAAATCAGAAAAACGGCTTGTATTACCGTAGCGAATTGCACCAAGTGATAATTTATAAGCATCGGTAAATTCTGAGTTACTTATTGGGTTATAACCAAAATCTTTGAATTTCATCATCATAAAATCGGATGAAAATAGAAATTTCCCAGTTTTATAGGACAATCCGATACCATATTGAGATGGAAATTCTTCGATGAAAGAGGATTTAATAATTGTGTCTGTAATAACAGATGATGAAAACTGTGTTTCACGTTTGAACTTAATATCATCAACAAATTCATAAAATGCTCCGATGTGCAAATTTTCGTAATTGTAATATGCGCCTAAACGGGCACCCCAAGAAGTTGCATAATCTGATTTTATTACTTCGTAGTTGTAAGAATAGTAATCATCGAATTCAGTATAAACCGAATTTTTTATTGGTCCAAAAATCGCGAATGTAGATGCTCCGATTGATAAATTATCAATAACTTTTGCAGAAGCACCTAAATATGCACTTGATAACCCGCCACTACCTTGAAAAGTATTTTTTCCTGTTTGAGTGAGCCCGTCTTTTTCTATTGTAAATTTATTCGAAACCAAATAATTTATGTTTGAGTATGAATGCAATCCGAAACTAACTGAAATTCCCAATGATCTATCGATATTGAATAGTGTGAAAAGTCCGCTGATTTTGCCGTTATTTTGAAGAAGTGTTTCATCGGAAGTTTCATTGAAATGTTGATTAAAATTGTATCCTAAAAGGATGCGAGTGGAAGAAGCAACAGACCACATTGCAGGATTTTTTACATTTATGCTGTTTTCTGCGGGTACAGAAATAAAAGTAGAGCCAATTGCCTGATAAGCTGCATTAGTAGATGGGAAAAGGTCGCCTATGCCAATGGATGAATAGTTCGACCCGCCTTGTGAAAATGACTTATAAGGTATAATTGCAACCAGCAAAAGAAAAATATATTTAATTTTCATTGTTTATTAATCCTTTTTTTTAAGGACTGAGTAAATTACAATCAATTTAGGTCTTTTTGTTGAATCTGGTTCATTTGAAGTATAGAAAGAAAATTTATTTAATCTATATTGGCTTGTCGAGTTTTCAAAATTCACGGAGAGCGAGCCTTTGCCACTATTTCTATTCCAGTAGCTTAGAAGAGAAGTTAAAGAATAAACTTTGAAAACATCATTGCCGGTGTTTCTAATACCATAATAATAATATTTGGGAGATTTTTTGTTTATCTCGTCTGTTTCGTTTTCATAATAATCAAGTCGGATAATTGTATCGAGCGCAATATTCGCGGAAAAGCATTTGCTTCTGTCTATTGGTAAATGAAGTTCAGCTTTGTGAATACCAGCAAATTTAGGGATAGAAGTAATATCGAAATATAATCGGGGCTTATAACAGATTGCACCTTGCAAAGTAAGTCGATTGTCGTCTAACTTATTATCTGTTATGGAGAAATTCTTTTCCATTGCAGATTCCAAATATAGAGTATCAACTTTTTTTGATTTAGTATTGTTGAAGATGACGCGGACGAATGGTGCAAGACGAGAATGCGAACCCGAACCATAGAACTGACTGATAATTTTGGAATCATCGTTTGGAATTATAGAAATGCCCCATATTGTATCTTTTTTTTCAGATTGTTTTTTGAACCAGTCGAGTAATAAAGACTTATCGAAATCAACAATTACTTTTTCCATAGTGTCTTTTCTTGGGACCGAACCAGAGAAAGTAGCCATTGGAGTATGCTTCTGGAACTTTTTCTGGAAGAAATCTTCGGCTGATGTTTCGATTACCCACATACTTGTATTTTCGTAAACGCTAAAAGATAGGTAGTTTGAACTAATAGTATCACCAAGAGCATATCTTGCGGGTTGTAAATTCAGTGCACATTCTATTATATCATTTTCTGTAACATAGGTAAGAGTATCCGGTATTTTTGAGAATCGGATTACGACTCCTGATTTTATCCCGTTGGCTACACCAATTAGAGAAAAACCGGGATTAACATAATTGAGCGGCAAAAAATATGTTTCTTCTTTTTCAATGAGAGGATATTCGAAGCTATTAATTGCATAAAGTTCCACAGTATCCTGAACGAGCGAAAATCCCAGAGGAGTAGGAGCTTCATTGCAGGAGAACATCGCGAAAGCTAAAAGTATAAATGTATAGGCAAGATTTTGACGTTTCATAATCTTATGTTTAAGCATTTTGTTCTTTCATAATGTTTCTATAAATCTCATCGTATTGAAGTGCAGAATTTTGCCAGGAATAGTTTTTGCTCATATTTCGTTCGATTAAATCATATAATTTATTTTTGTCAGCATAAAGATTAAATGCACGTTTGAAAGCGTTTGCAAAATCTTCAACATTATAATTTTTGAATACGATTGAATTACCGTTTTCCTGGCTTTCATCAATATCGATAGCAGTATCGACAAATCCGCCGCTGTAACAAACAATAGGAATGCTGCCGTAAGCGAGCGAATAAAGCATATTCAAGCCAAACGGTTCGTTTGCAGCAGGAAGTAGGAAGAAGTCGGAACCAGCTTCAATTTGATGAGCGAGAGCTTCATCCATACTGAATATTACTTTAATTTTTTTGCTGTATTTTTTGGCTAATTTTTCGAGTTGTTTTTGAATTTCTGCGTCACCAAGTCCAAGAATAACCAGTTGGAAATCTTTACGAATAATTTCAGGGATAGTTTCCAAAAGCAAGCCAATCCCTTTAGAGTTATCAAGTTTGCTAATGATTGCAAAAATTGGCTTTTTGGGGTCGAATTCGAGCCCAACCTTATTGCACAATTCAACTTTATTATTGTATTTGAAATCCTGAGTATTTCCATCGAACTTGGAATGAATATAATAATCGTAAGATGGGTTCCAAGTAAATTGCTCAATTCCGTTTAAAATACCTTTAAATTTGCTGTTGTATTCCTTGAAAACTGAATTCAGACCGTTGGTATATTCTTTGTCTGTAAGCAAGATTTTTGCGTAACTTGGGCTCACAGTGGTAACAAAGTTGGAATAAATTAATCCAGCTTTGAAAAGGTTAAGCATATTTTTATGTTTGAATGAAGAGATGTAGTCTTTTGGCAAACCAGTATTCGAGAATTCGCTTATTGGGACTGCGGGGTGCCCTTGTAAGTTATGAATTGTAAGCACGGTGCGAGTTTTCTTAAATTTGTTAGGGAATAATAGCTTCAAATAAGCAGGAATAATTGCAGTATGCCAGTCATTACAGTGAATAATATCCGGGAACCAACCGAGGATTAGGCAAGTTTCAACAACGGAACGTGAAAAATATAGAAAACGGTCAAAATTATCTTCGAATAATTTCCAATCGGCTAAATTATGGTAAATACCTTTGCGTGAATCGAAAAATTCGTAGTTTGTTGTAATATAAGCCTGAACCTTGTAACGCGGGTTGGAAAGCGAAGAACTCTTCACAGTAGCCGGGAAAGATTGCTCACCAATCGAAATTGGGATATCACGCAATCTGTTGATTTCGTGAATTTTGTTCTTACGTTCCGAAACATTACCATATTTCGGTGTCATAACACGAATATCGTGTCCTAATTCCCTCATTGCAAGTGAATAAGAATAAGCGAAATCGCCTATTCCTGATTCTTTTGCATAGGGATAAATTTCACTGGTAACGAACAATATACTTAAAGGTTTTGCCATTTTATTTTTGCAAATAACGAATATACAAGTTACAAAATTAATTAAAGTTATTGACAATTAAAAAGTTTATTTGATTTTATAAAAACAGAATAGATTATTTAAAAAGAAAGAGATTATTTATTGGATTGGATTAGAATTGATTGAGCAAGTGATGTGTTCATAATAATGATAAATATCAATAAGTTCTGAAAGTATCATAGCGGTTGCCCCCCAGAGGACTTCCGATTTATTCAAATCCCAGCAGGGGATTTCAATTGTTTCGCCGAAAAATTGTCTTTCTTGCGAAATTATATTTTCTTTTCGGACCAAATATGAAAATGGGACTTCGATTATTTCCTCAACTTCACTTTTGTTTATTTTCCAATCATCAAAATTTGTAACACCAACAAAAGGATAAATAAGCGAATTAGATGGAGGAACATAAAGTTCAGAGAGAGAGGCTAAAACTTCAATTTCTTTGGAGGGTGTTCCTATTTCTTCGAATGTTTCACGGAGTGCAGCATCGAGAGGAGTTTCGTTCTCTTCTATTTGACCACCGGGAAAGCTAATTTGCCCGCTATGAGATTTAAGGTTTTGGCTACGAAGAGTAAGCAATATGTTGAAATCATTTAAATTCATAGGTTTAAGCAAAATCATTACGGCGCTTTTTCTGATATTTTTGCCGTTAGGAGTAAAAGTTCTGAATGGAGTTCCATTTTTCTTCGGAGCTAATTTTATATGTGAGTTTAATCCGAATAATTTGTTATTGTTTTTTATAAACTCAATGAAATTTGCATTTTCATTTTTCATTATTAATAGTATCTGATTTTTACTAATTTTATGTATTAATAATTGCGAAAAGAAAGACGTATTAATGAGGATTTCCTTTTACCTAATAATATTGCTACTATTGTTTCAAGATGTGTTAATTGCTGAAAATAATGAGATTATCGAGTATAAGTATTTAAGAAACAGGAAATTCAACGACTCTTATCTTGATTTATTTTTTAAAACGACACCAACAGGATTGCCGTCGAGTTGGCTTTTTGCGGACGAAAACTTTATTTATAAAAAGACCACCAGTCTTGAATTAATTCCAATAAACAGAACTAAACTTTCTCGCTATCCTTACTTTGCATTCGAAGGAGTTCCGATTTACAATTTAGAAGACGGTGGTATAGATATATCGAAATTTGTGTTGTTGCCCAGTTTTTTTTATATTGAGCAAGAAAGAGCCGACAGCAGCCGGTTCCCAACAATCTCAGACTTCAACAATATTATTTCCGATACAAATTTGAGGAAAAGTTCGACGAGTGCAACTATCGGGGCAGGGAATCAGCAGGGTAACTTGTCGGGGAACGTATTTGTAACTCACAAACAATTTAAATACTTTGTTTCGGGTAGTTTTCTCAACTCACCAGGTATTACTGTTTCAAACAAAATTCCATCTGATGTAAGAACTCGATTAAATTATTTAAAAAATTCTGATTTTACGCAAGGGAACTTATTTGCAAAAATATATTTCGATAATGGCATTTCTCAGGTAGGTTTGAATTCATATTTCGTAGGCGGGAATAAATCCATTCCACCTATTATTGATAGTGCTGATAAATACTTGAAATATCCTAATTTTAATAATTTAATATTAAGTTTGGACTTCAACACAAAATTTGACGAAGGAATAATACTTTCAGGTAATTTGTTTTACAATAATAGATATTCGAAAAAAAGTGTCTTCGACGACAGTTTATATTTGTCGCAAAGATTGCCTAACTCGAGAAATGAAATTTATTACGGTTATAATTATGGTAGTATAATTGCGGTTAAAACAAATTTATTCGATGTAGTTTCAACAAATATATTAGCAATTGCGTATATACGAGACATTTATAATAATAAAATCGAGAAATATTCAATCAAGAACAGGTTCGAATCAGAGAATTTACAAATAAGTATCAGGCAGCCGTTTTATTACGGTAATTTCTCTGTTTTTCCAACGGCAAGATATATTATACAGAAGCCAATATATTCAAATAGTTATTTTTCTCAACGTACTTTTAAAGGGATTGACTACAGGATAGACATAAATTACAATTATTCGCCTGATTTGCTGCTTTTCGCGGGCGCTTCGAGTGAGAATAGCATAATAGCCAACGAAGTAATTTTCAACAGCAAATCAATTGACTTTGAAACTGAATTATTTTCGAACATTGGTTTTAGAGTTAGGACGCCCGATTATGAATTAACAACAAAAGCATTTTATTCTGTTTTGAATAATATTATAGAATTTGACGAAGCGAAAAGAAATTTTTACAACAACCAAAAATCTATTGATAGCAAAGGTATCGACGTAAATTTAAAAATTTATTCTGATTTTGGATATATTCTAATAAATTATACATATAATGATTTGAGTAGATTGGTTAATTTTCCAACAAAATCAAAGCATATCGGCGAGATAAAGATATACAATACATACGGTATCGGTTTGCGATGGATGCTCGAAGTCGAATATTTTTCGAATGATTATAATTTGACCGAAAATGTTAATAATTTGGGCGTGAAAAATTTATTTCTAATGAATTTTCGAATGGGATATAAAATCATCAAAGAAAATGAAATCTTTGCTGCGGCATATAATTTTCTTAACTCAAAATATTTTGTGTCGCAAACTTTGCCTGGAACAGGATTTAGTTTTTTTGTTGGATTGCACATTCATCTATAAGTTTTGTAAAATTTTGCATTAATATTATCGTTATATATTTAAATTTTTTTCAATTTTAATTGAGAAGTGATGAAAGTTATTGCATTTAATGCGAGTCCTAATAAAGAAGCAGGAACAACCGCACTAATACTCAATCCATTTTTGAAAGGGATGGCCGAAGAAGGTGCTGAAATTGAGTTGAAATATATATATGATTTGAAAATCGAGCCGTGCCGTGAATGCACAAAAAATATTAATTTCGAACCGGATTTAGATTGTAAAATAGACGATGATTTAAAAGATCTGTATCCATTGATGAATGATGCTGATTTATGGATTTTTGCTTCGCCAAATTATCTCAATAGCGTTACTTCTGGTTTGAAAAATCTTTTCGACAGATTAGAACCTTTGTTTGTCCCACCACATATTTACGAAAACAATGCTTGCCACGAAAAAATAAGGAGTTCGCTCACCAAACGGATAACGCCCGGAAAAGTGCTTCTAATTTCTACTTGTGGGCTATGGGGAATAGAAAACTTTGATGCAATAATCGAGCAAACAAGAGCTGTTGCAGATATGCTCGGACGAGAATATTTGCCACCAATTTTGAGACCGCATTCGGGGGTGCTTACAACGCTTACAAATCTCGGCAAGCCTGCAAGCGATATTTATGATGCAGCAGAAAGAGCAGGTCGGCAGCTTATAAAGCAAGGATTTATTGACGAAGGATTGATTAATTATATTTCGAGAGAGTTAGTGCCGAAGGATTCATTTTTACATGAATTATCGTTGCTTGTTAAATAACATTTGTAAAAATAAAAAAAATGCAGTAATTTTGTAATCTAATGCTCTGCGCCGGTAGCTCAGCTGGATAGAGCATCAGCCTTCTAAGCTGAGGGTCACTGGTTCGAATCCAGTCCGGCGTGCAAAGGAAAAAGGGACAATGTCCCTTTTTTTTTTGTTTTATACGAGATATCCTACATTAAATATACCAATTCTGTTTAATTGTCCGACTGCAAGATTTTTCTACTCATATATTTTGATAATTCAAATAAATCTAAGATGTCAAAAACAAGAAGAAATTCCAGCGTTATAATAATCAGTAGAAAAAAAGAGGCTGCCTTGTGGGGCAGCCTCTTTGAGCATTATTGTAAGAATAACTTATTGTTTGTACCAGTCAGTTCCATCTGAAACAAGCGTGATCATATCACCATCTAAAATAGTAATTGATAGAGGAGTTACACTAACAGTATTACCGGTTTTATTTATAATATAAAGTATTTGGCCAGGAGCGCCTGATGGAAGAGCGCTAATAGCATTAGTACTATTATTAGTAAGCTTAATTACAGATGCGTAGCCGTAATTGGTTAAGTCTACGTTTGTACCTGTAGGACCTTCAGTGTAAGATAATACAACACGACCTGAAAGCACCTGAATAGCAGTAGAGTTATCGGTCATATCATCATTTGTAACTAAAATTGCAGGGTTAATAGGAGATTCGTTTTGAGCAACGACTGCACGACCTTCTTTAGAACCAAAGTAAGCAGCGTCGTCATTGTTGGTGCTCGGAGTATTATCGATAATCATTAAATATCCAGACCTATTGAGTGAGTCAGAATTATTTGTAATTTGTATTTTAGCAACAGGAATTACTCCAGGTCCAAAATTTGCAAATATATGAGACTTTTCATCACTTATATCAAGTCTACCAGTAACTCTCAATGCCCAAGGGTTCACTGTATCCGTGTTTGTAACGTGGAGAGCAGGATACAAACCTGAATTATTAGAAACAGTTACAGCATTAGCATTGTCAGTTGTAAACGAAGCGCCTTTGCCGGTTCCACTGCTGCTTGTAACGCTAAGCATAAAATCATTGAATGTTGTATTTGTATTCGTTAAGCTAACAAATGGATTAGTTAAAGTACTAGAGCTAACAACCAATTTACTATTGATGCCAAGGTTAATATCACCATTGCTAACTTCGACACCACCATTAACTTCGACAGCAGGAACAGGACCGGTAGATGTTACAGAAAGAGCAGGACGTGTGTTGTCGTTCTGGATTTGAACATTAACATCGGAAGTTGAAGAACCGATTGTAACATCAGCATTAAAAGTAGAAGCAGCCTGAAAAGTAGAAGCAGCCTGAACAGTAAGGGCATCAGTTGCTGCATTGCCGATTGTCAAATTATTGTCAAATGACCAGTTTCCAGTAATATTAGTATTTGCATTTTTTGCAGCTAACCACACTGGATCTGTTTCTGCAACAGGGATATCGCTTAGAAGTGCGATAGTGCCA
>OGCI01000190.1_pt1 | contig 79233 bp, 59 predicted proteins | sample 1570021 | NCBI WGS metagenome assembly OGCI01 (sample SAMN06264664, study PRJEB24512) | hot springs metagenome | isolation source: Hot spring water | place: South Africa: Tshipise | collected 2015-06-21
TCGGGAGTTCCTTCCGGCGTCCCTTCACCTTCTCCTCCACCTCCGGAGAATTGTTCCCAATAATCAGGTACACCATTGGTATTATTGTCAGGATAGGCATTTGGAAATTCTACTAAACCTCTGCGAGTCGCACTGGCTTTGTTATCATTCCAACCGCCTCCCCCTGTAATTTCTCCATAATCTTCATTGCTGGAATCATTCGGTTCGCCGGAATTCCAGTTTGTATATTTTCCGCCCACAGGATTACCACTTGCAGTTCCCTGCCAGAATTGTTCGCTCGTAGCAATCCATATCCACTGCCCTTCTACATTCTTATCTGTCGCTCCTATCCACATATTGCTATTAATCTGAGGATATACAGTACTCATAATCCATGCATTTTCTTCGGAATTGTCAATTGTTACAAGATGACCCGGGATTGAAATTGTCTCATTTACATTATTTACAAGGCTATGTTCTGTGGCTACTTGTTCTGCAATTTCCCATGGTAAAGTGTAGGGTTGTAACCAATATACATGCTGATTTGCGGGATTGTAAAAATAGGTTTTGCCCCAACGAAGCCCCGTCTCACATACCCCATTCGGGTCTTCTGCACTGGTAGTGATACTGCTATTCATAGCTGCAGATACATAGTTCGTCACATTTTCACCCTGTCCATACCATTCGTTTATATTTTTCACTCCATCGCTGTCAAAATCCCCACACATTGACATCAATGCTTGACGCCTCTGATAACGCGGTTCGCTCGGCTCTCCTGCATTCCATGCAGAGCCATAAGTCCTCAATTCGTATAGAATTTCTGCAACACTACCCCATGAACCTGAAAACCAGGCCGCTGGACTCCTTCCATAATCCCCATCGCCTACAGTAGCATACGCGGCTCCCATAATTTTTAGTGCAGGGGCAAGGGAATTAACCAATGCGCCCTGGTCTGTTCCAAAATTATTCATATTTGTCTTGAACGCTTCATGGACTGTATCGTGCAATGGGTGCGATGTGTTATTACAAATTGCTGTCAATAAAGCGAATTCATTAATATCTAAGACATCATTGTCATTATTATCGGCATTTGTTGGGTCCAAAAAAGCAAATACATAGGATCCTCCGAACTGGAATTGAGATAGTCTTGTCATCCATGTGGAGAAATCGACTGTAGAAGCAGTTACAGAACCTCCAGGCGCGGTTGACCATGTAAAGTTAGCGGGGGCATCTGCCCATGCTCCAGCAACAAAGAGCCATAAACATAATTGGAAACCGATTACCTGCATTGACTTTCGCATAAATCACTTCTTTCTCATTAATTCTTTTATTTTGTTTGATAAGATAAGTGCTAGAAACAGTCTATACACATATCAGCCTATAATACCTTTTATTTTTTTATTAATATCAATATAACATATCTTTCTATATATGTCAAGCAAAATTCCGAATCAAAATATTTAATTTTTTATTGTATTTTTATCATAATTGAAGAAAGAACAGATTTAACAGAATTGAACTTATAAATTATTTTTTATAAAAATCACAAATTTGTGTCTTATTAAAATAAATCTTAAAAAGTTAATATAAACTTACAGACTATAGAAAATACCCAAAACAATATTCTCAAATTCACAGGAGAGGAAATTTTTTAATCATAAAAACAAATGATGATTCCCATCATTCAGGGAATACAAAATCTGAATACATTTCAAATCTCAACAAAAAATACTATATAATAAGACCTAAAACTTTTGAAGGAAATAAAATGTTAGAGAAAATATTAGAACAATTAACAAAGATGAGTCGTTTTTTAGGGCAACCGGAGCATTATCTCGCAATATTAGGGGAAGGAAATACTTCTGCCAGAAAAGACGATAAGCATTTTTACATAAAAGCATCGGGCACTACATTGCAAACCATTCAAGATACAGATTTTCTTTGTGTTCAGACAGAGCCTGTCCTTTCTTTATTAGACAATCCTTCTGCAACAGATGAAGATGTTATCAAAACATTACAAGCGGCCAAAGTGGATAAACAAGACAAAAGAATGCCCTCAGTAGAAACGATACTACATGCAGTTCTATACCAGTACCCTCAGTATATGTTCATAGGTCATACACATCCTGTATATGTAAATTCGATTTTGTGTTCTAAGAATGCAGAAGAGTATATACAAGGACGGACATGTCCAGACCACATAGTTGTGTTAGGCAAGAAATCTGTTTTTATCCCTTATGTTGACCCAGGGCTTACCCTAGCTCGTGTTGTTTGTGATAAGGTTAGAGAGTTTGCTGACATGGAAGGATATTTACCACGAGCTATATTTATGGAGAATCACGGGCTTATTGCCATGGGACCTACACCAGGTAAAGTTCAGGCTATAACGCTTATGGCAGAGAAATGTGCTCAGATTGTTTTAGGTTCTGCTATTTGCGGTGGTCCTAAATTTTTAAGCGATGAAGCAATATGTCGAATTGACACCCGTCCGGATGAACATTATAGACAAAAATTATTATAAACAAATATACTCTAAGGATTTTGTAGTATGAGTTCTAAATTGGTGAAATATAAGAGCGTAGAACATCCTCTACCCGCAGAATATTATGCATGGCAGGTATTTGGTTCAGGTCTTGAAAACATTGGTAAAAATGGAAAACCCGTTTTACTACCTCTCCGCGAACCGAACGACAACGAAATTTTACTACGAATTGATGCGTTAGGAATATGTCTATCTGATGTTAAAATTGTAAATCTAGGAGGAAATCATCCTCGACTCCGGGGAATAAATTTGGCCGAGGAACCAATTGTACTGGGACATGAATGTGCCGTTACAGTTGTGAAAGCAGGTTCTCAATGGGCAGATACATTTAAGATAGGAGACCGATTTATCGTCCAGGCAGATATTTATTACAAAGGACTTGGTTATGCTTTCGGATATTTAATTCCCGGAGGTATGCAACAATATACCTATTTAGATGAAAAAGCGTTAGCAGGTGACGATGGATGCTATTTATTACCCGTTCAGCCAACTACAGGATATAGTGCATCCGCCTTAGCAGAACCCTGGGCGTGCGTAGAAATGTCCTATCGTTTAGAAGACCGAATATATCCGGATACAGAAAACCCGTGGTATATCACCCCTAAACCCAATCCCGAAATCATTCAAAAATTTCCCAAGGTAAGAATATTCACTCCAGAACAATTCCCTGACGACGGAGAAACATCAAAAGATATTATTATGGAAGTGTTGGAGAGAAAATATGTTGAGGAATGGCTTAAATATCTATCTCCACACGGAACTATGTATTTATTAGGTTCTGCAAATGATGTTGCCGGAGAATATATTTCTGTTGATGTTGGGTCTATTCACTATGAATATAAACGAATTATTGGGGGGGGCCAAACTTTAGAAGAAATACGAGAAAAAAATAAGAGGTTTGATTTCCAGCCTAATGGAGTGGCATTGTTTATCGGGGCGGGAGGACCTATGGGACAGATGCATGTTCAAAGGGCGTTGGAAAAAGAGGACGGACCTCAAAAAGTAGTAGTAACCGATCTGGATAAAGGGAGATTAGAACACTTAAAAACAAGGTCTTCTGAATTATTAAAAAAACGAAAGGTAGAACTGAGTACAGTCTGCACAAAAGATTTTCCAGATATCGAAACATTAAATAATTATATACAATCATTAGCCCCTAATGGGTATACAGATGTTATTTTACTTGCTCCTGTACCTGCCCTGGTAACACAAGCAGTTGATTTTTCAGCTTCATGCGGTTTTGTCAATCTTTTTGCCGGATTGGGGATTGGAACAATTACAAATGTGTCGTTGAGAAAAATCTGTGAAGGGGTAAAAATTATTGGTTGCAGTGGAAGTAGGATTTCTGATCTAAACCATGTTCTTAAATCTGTAGAGGCAGGTTATCGTGATACAAATAGAAGTGTTGCGGCTATCGGCGGTCTTTTTTCTGCCCATGAAGGATTAAAGGCCGTAAAAGAAGCCCAATTTCCGGGGAAAATTGTTATCTACCCACAAATACTTGATTTACCATTAATACCTCTGGAAAAAATACCCGAAACACTGACCGAAGTAGGGCCATATCTTTCAGTAGACGGAACTTGGACACAACAAGCAGAAGAAAAACTTTTGGAGAGGTATCTGCCATGGAACGACTAAAAGGTAGAAAAGCAATTGTAACAGGCTCCGCTCAAGGTTTGGGGGAAGCCATACTACACCGGCTGGCTCAAGAAGGGGCTGACGCAATAGGCTGGGATGTGAACATTGAAAAAATGAAGGAAACTGCAAAACGAATTGCAGAGACGACGGGGCGTAATGTTTACGCCGAAAAGGTAGATATTACAGATTCAGAAATGGTCAAAAATGCCGTAGATAAAGCAGTTGAACTGCTTGGTGGATTGGATTTAATGGTATGCAATGCAGGAATCCTTATATCAGGAGACTCGACAACTTTCGATATTTCTGCATGGCGAAAAGTTATTGACATTGATTTAGTCGGTTATTTTATATGTGCCCGTGAAGCCATACGCGTTATGCTACCCAACCGTTATGGAACTGTTATACAAATTAATTCCAAATCGGGCAAAAAAGGTAGTTTCAAAAATTCCGCTTATGCAGCAGCCAAATTTGGCGGAATTGGTGTAACCCAGAGTTTAGCGTTAGAATTCGCAGAGTATGGAATTCGTGTAAATGCAATATGTCCTGGCAACTTATTAGATTCTCCTTTATGGACAGAGAGTTTATTTAAACAATATGCAAAAAATCAAGGGATTACAGAAGAAGAGGTGCGTCAAAAATATATTGACCAAGTCCCTATGAAACGACCTTGTAGATATGAAGATGTATGTAATGTGGTAGTATTTTTAGCCAGTGATGAAGCCGGTTATATGACAGGACAGGCAATCAATGTTACAGGCGGTCAAGAAATGCGTTAAGTTTATATTTTGTTTCATATGAAGCGTTATAATTTAATATTTAGGCAATTTTTAATTAAACCTCTATATAAATATAAGGACTCTGAAAATGAAAAACACATTCATTGTTATATTTTTAGCAACACATGTTCTATTCCTTTGTTTTTCTGTATTTGCAGTTGGTAAAAATAAGGGAAAAGATATGCTATATGTAGGTTCTGCTAAAAAAATTGTCACTCCTGACCCATTATTACCCGTATCTGGAGGAGTAGGAACTCCTGAACCCGCAGAGAAAAAAATCGGGGATTTATTTGCCCGAGCAATGGTGATGAAAAAAGGAGATGTATCGGTAGCCATTGTAAGTCTTGACTTTTTGGGATGGTCATCTGCTTTAGCGGACAAAATTCGTGCAAAGGTTCCTCAAATTCCACCCGAGAATATCCTTGTCGGAGTTACACATACCCACAGCGCCCCGGAAACTTATGGATTTGTTGACGAGAAAGGGAACTGTTCCGCTGATTTGAAATATCTTGATTGGGTATGTCAGCAAGCAGGAGAAGCCCTCAACGAAGCATATAAGAATATGAAACCAGCATATTTGAAAATCGTCATGGGCGAAGTAAAAGGGAAAATCGCCTATAACTATTATGCGGATGAGTTATATGACCGCCGTTGTAGTGTTTTACAAGCCATTTCAGCAGAAAAGAAAACAGAAGGGAAACCAATTGTAACTCTGGTTAATTATGCTATTCACCCGGAGATAATCGGAGATAGTCAGAAGATTTTATCCCCAGACCTCTGTGGACCTTTATACGACAAAATCGAGACAGAAACGGGGGGAATGGCTATTTTTATGAATAGCGCTCAAGGTGGAATGGTAACAGCTGATTGCCGGGGACCTAATGGAGATATCCAGACATGGGAAGAATGCATCCGCATTGGGGAATTGTTAGCCAGTGAGGCACTGCGAATAATCAAGGATGCTCCCGTTCAGAAAAATCCGACATTACATTGTACAAATACCTCTGTGGAGTTTCCGATTGATTCACCATTACTCCGTATGGTTCTGAAAAACTCACCAATCCAATATCCAATAACAGATAAAAATACAATACCTACGAAGATTAATCTTATAAATCTTGGAACAGCCCAGATAGTAACGATACCCGGTGAGGCTTTGCCTAATATCGGTTTCTACTTAAAACGCAAAATGCCTACTCCTCACCCGTTTTTATTTGGCCTAACAAACGACGCCTTCGGTTATATTCTTACCAAAGTGGATTGGAACAGTTTCCCGAGGTACAATTATATTTCTCGCACCTGTTTAGGAGAGATGACTGGCGAAATTCTTATTGACACGATATTGAAACTCATTCAACAATCCCCGAAGCCTGACCCTATTGAAAAACAATAAAAGGTAAATGGAATTATTTAAAATAGAACCACTTGACAATAACCCAAAACAGCCTTATCTTCTCGCTGTTGATAGTCTCTACCTATTGTTTATACTAATTCTGGGATTTATCTTAAGAAGTTATAATATTGCTTCCCTCTCGCTCTGGATTGATGAATTCGTTACTACTTACAAGTTATATCAAACGAAATCATATACCGATTTTTTAAATTTTTTTAATGCATATCAAGCAGACCAAGTTCCCTTATCACACTTAATCTACTATACTATTTTCCAGCTTCTTTCTTTGCCCATTACTGACATTGAAAAACTTCGCTGGGTATCCGTATTTATCAGCACAATTAATCTTATACTGTTTTTTATATTTGTAAAGTTATCCTTTGATAAGAAAACCGCCCTTTGGGCAACCTTGCTATTGGCACTCTCCCCATTTCATATCCTGTTCGCACAGATGATTCGTCCCTACATTTTTTATGAATTCACAGGGTTATCTTCACTGCTATCAACACTACTACTCTTTAGAAAACTTACTTATCTCCGGGGATGTATTTGGATATTAACAAGCACACTTTTATTTATCTCCCACTATATGGGGGTCATACTTATATTTATTGAGGTTTTCTTCTTAACAATATACTTTCTAAAAGAAAATAAAAGACTCTTTTTGTTATTTCCTTTTATCATATGTGTAACTATTTTTTTTATTTTCCATTTTTTTGCAATGCGGGCTATTCCTATTTATACAAAAGCTGATAATTATATTATGGGAATTCCACCATTCAATAAATGGCTTACTGATTTGTTGGCTGATGATGCCATACTTACCAATGAACCTTTTTTCCACCAAGGACAGACATATGCTTTTATCCCGTCTTATTGGATGAGGGAACTTGCCAATCTACACTCCTGGTTCGACGCTTTGCTTATCTTTTTCTCACTCTTTTCTATCCTGTATGTGCTCATCCCTTTATATTTAAAATGGCAAAACGAGTATCACAAGAAAAGAAAAGGAGCATTTGTTTGTCTTTTTTTCCCCTTCTGGTTTCTTCTTTCACAACCTATTATATCTTTCCTTCTAACAATTGTCTTTGCTCCTATTCTTGTTTTGACTATCCTTTCTCTTTTTATTTGGCCCTGTATGCAAACAAGGTATACCCTTTACTGTTCCTTTGCAGTTTATGCTTTAATTGCTTACACAGTCACTAATATAGACCATATAAAAGTTAGAAGAATGTTATTGGCATGGCTTCTTTTAGCTTTCTCATACCAAGCCTTTATTTCTTTAACCTCACAGAAAACAACGGACTTCATTAATGCAGGAAAGATTATTTCAGAAAAAAGGACACCGGATGAGCCCATACTTGCATGGGGAATATTCTATATCAACGCCCCAATAACAAATGAAATACTTGCTTATTATTCCAAAATACCTAATGAAAAAATAGTTCCTGTGTATAGTTTTTCAGATACCATAAACTGTTTGAAAAATCTTTTTGTTGAGAAACAAAAACAAAGTGCATGGCTTGTTATTGAAAGATATGTCTTTAAATTCCCTGATGAAAATTTTATAGATACCTATCTCTATAAATCAGGAGTTGCATTTACAAAAACATTTCTACCGGGCATGAACGGTCTATGGCTATATCATCTAAGCAACAACCCAAACTCTTTTAAAGATGTTGAAAACATTCCTGAGTTTATAGATTATACACCTTTCCATGATATTTTAAAAAGGGTAAAGGTACCCAATGATATTTTCAAAAAAGCAAAGCAACAACTACCTAATTTTATTGATTTTTATCATCCTCCAACCCCTCTGATATGGAACTATCTTGCATGGTGTGCTTTGGACAGAGGGGAAATACAACTTGCGGAATGGTTTGCCCGATGTGCAATCGACCTTCAACCCCAAAGTCCATGGGGATATCACTCACTCACTATTAGCCTTATGGAACAAAATTGTAAAGAAGAAGCCTTAAATATGATGGAAAAATGCCTAAATAATGACCCTACGGGTATCCACAAGGAACATTTTCTTCCAATCATAAATAGCCTCTACATTACTGAAAATCAAAATTTGGCAAAAAAACTAATAATAGAAGTTGAGGGAAAAGGTGGATTTGTTAGTTCTTTTTATAAAAGAAAGACAGGAATTCTCCTTTACTAAAACAACCTTGAAAGGGACTTTATGAACAAATATTTCGTTGAATTTCTATGTATCCTATCTCTCACTTTTACAACTTTTGCCCAAATAGAAAAGAAAGATGAGCCTTTTATTGTAGAACATTTTGCTATTTCTATTCTCAAATTTGGGGCTGTTGGAGATGGAAAAACAGTATGCACACAATCTATTCAAAAAGCCATTGATACAGTCTCAGAACAGGGAGGTGGATTTGTAGTCGTTCCACCGGGAATATTTCTTACAGGCACGATTGTATTGAAAAATGATGTGATTTTATATCTTAGTCCGGGAAGTATGTTGATAAGTAGCACAAAAATTGATGATTTCCCAGAGATGATACCCTCTTATCGTTCTTACACAGATAATTATTCGCAAAGGGCATTAATTTACGCGGAAAACCAAAAGAATATTGGCATTGTTGGATATGGAAAAATTCACGGACAAGGAGAACTATTTAAGGAAGATGAAAATAGAAAATATAAGTTTCGCCCTTACCTCATCCGTTTAGTGGAATGTAAAGAAATAAATTTGGAGGGGGTTACTTACGAAAATGGGGCCATGTGGACGATTCATCTACTCGCATGCGAAAATGTTCGCTGTTCTAACATTCGCATTTATAGCAGATGCAATCATAATAATGACGGTATTGACATAGACTCTTGTGAAAATGTTGCCGTTAGCGATTGTCATATTGTATCAGGAGATGATTCTATCGTTCTCAAAAGCACCTCTCCAAAACCCTGCAGAAATATTACGATAACTAATTGCATATTGAGTTCTCTATGTAATGCCCTAAAAATGGGAACCGAATCTAATGGAGGATTTCAAAATATCTCCATCAGTAATTGCACAATTTATGATACTCATCTTTCAGGGTTAACGATTCAAACTGTAGATGGTGGAACAACGGAGAATATTGTCATTAACAACATTTCTATGCAGAATGTCAGATGTCCGATTTTTATCCGTTTAGGAAATCGGGCTCGTCCATGCTGTCCCGACCAACCTGCTCCGGGCATGGGGACAATGAAAAGGATAATTATTTCAAACATAGTAGGAACAGGGGCAGATTCCACAGGCTGTGCCATTTCCGGAATCCCAGGACACGACATTGAAGAAATCACCTTAAGAAATATTAATTTATCTTTCAAAGAAGGTATCGAAAAACCTATCGATATTCCCCAAGAAAATGAACAATCCTATCCTGAATACAAGATGTTCGGGACTTTACCTGCTTACGGTTTCTTCATAAGACATGTAAAAGGTATATTTTTAGAGAATATTAATCTACGAAGTGAACAAAAGGATAACCGCCCTGCCATCTTCTTAACCGATGTAAAAACACCCATCATCACACATCTCTACCTATTCAATGAACGAGAGACGGGAAAGTCTATCACTTTCGATAATTGTTCTAATATCAATGTAAAAGAGATGTACTTAAATGGAATGCCTCAGCAAACTCATTTCTAATCAAAATTTCCCCTCAGTTCACTTCCGCACTTTAATTATGCTTTTTCATTTATAATTATGGAACTATGATGAACATTGTAAAAAATATCATTAGAACAGACGAGGACCGAAAACAGGTTCGAATATTTTTACTTCTTGATTTTCTATATGTATCTCTTGTGTTTCTTTGGATTATTTTTTTACCTTTTTCGGGTTCAGATTTTTTATGGTTTCACAAGACATTTTTTAGCCAACCTCTACAAGGCCCCGACACCTCAATTCTACATACAATTTTTTCATTTAGTTCCTTTATTTTCCGGTTGTTGAATTTTGTACTTCTCTATATCATTATGCTACTTCTATTTTTCATCACCCGATTTCTTACAGAGGGTCCTTGGTGGTTGGGTTCTCTTTCGGCCGTACTATTTATGGCACATCCGATAGTCCAACCTCATATCGTACACATAAACGGATATGAAACGCTCTTTCCACTTTTGATTACTATACTTCCGTTGTTTATTTTTGCATACTTTGCTTATACTCAAATCCATCTTTCATTTCTGATTATATGTTTTTCTATTCTTGCAATGTTGATTAGTCCTTTATCTCCACCCCTAATAATAATTATTGGGCTGGGAGTTCTTATTTCTAAAAATGGTCATGAAACAATATCACAAAAAAATTTATTCACCGGCTTTTTTCTTATATTAATTTCTTTCTTCTTTTTTTATATTAACCAGCAGGATTACCGACTGTTATGGGACTTTGTTCCGCAATTATCCCTGTTGATTTATCCTATTGGCTGGCTATCGGAAACACAAGTAAAGTATAACCATTCCCAAACTATGCCCATTTTATATGGAGTGGGTTGCATTTTGCTCCTCACATTTATCTCATGGAAAATAAGAAAGAGATATATCACTCTTTTACTATGGGGAACAGTCCTATTAAGCATGTTTTCTTTTTCTGAAAAAATACATCTTTCACAACCTTTACAAAATCCTTCCACATTAAATCCACTTGTTCCATTTTGTTTAGCAATCTCAAGCCTTTGCGGGATAATCCAAAAGCAACCCCGATGGAAAACAAGTATTGTTAAGATTACAACACTACTTTGTATTATTATGATGGGTGGTCAAATATTCCTCAATGGTCTTTATATATATAGTGCTATTCAAGAACAAAAAATAACAGAAAAGATATTAAAAGAGGTGGAGAAAAATAATATAGACGAATTCATTCTTTTCCCTTCCTCTATGGAATACCGTTGGCACACCCTTAACATTTTTGCTGTGTTGATAAAAAACAAATTTACCCCTAATTCCTCACTTCATTCAATTAAAGTAATTCCTTTTTGCAAACTGTATTTAGCTAATAACCCCAATGTAACTGTTCGACACCATTGTTTCAATGGAAATTCACTCGCACTGTCAATTTATCCAATTCATACTGAGGATACCGTCATTTACCCTTCGGAATCTATGCTACCAGCACAACAAAGAGAAACAAAATTTATCAATTATAAAAACAATTCCATAGTAGAGTTTTTGAAGGAAGAGCAATCTGAAAATATTCTGATTACCGCGACGGACAAAAAATTAAGTAAATTTCTCTTTTTATGGGATAATACAGAAAAAACTTATAACTTGTTTATTTGTGAATGAAATGAAGAAAAATATTATTCATTCATTATCAGAGTTATTTACTCTCTTTATCTTTTATTTTTTCATAACAATTCCCCTCACTGCTCAGGAACCTTTGCCTGATATATTACAACGAGGGTATATTTCACAATGGCTCGTATGCGGTCCCTTTCCTTCAGACCTCAGCAAAGGTATAAGAAACGCTATCCGAAATAATGAGTCTCCCTTAGGGACTCGAGATTTTTGGACAAGCAAAGGAGGAATAACCCAACTTTTGCCTCAAGTTGGTGAGAAAGTTGACATTGACGGAATTACATATACCTGGCTGCCGTTTACCGTGAAAAGTCCGGGGATTAATTTTTATACATTGCAACCGCCTGAAGAATGTATTTTCTACCTTTCCGCATATGTTCAGGTCCCTGATGACCAAGTTGTCTACATAAATCTGCAAACACCCTTGGGAGCACGCCTCTGGATTAGCAAAACTTTAATAAGAGATGTCAAGGCAATGCCTGTGGAACATCTGGGAATAGACCGTGCTCTGGTTCGATTAAGGAAAGGACTCAATCTTTTTGTAATACAAGTTCCTTTCTTATCTATCCAATCTATAAATGATATAACAGGAATTCCCATCAACGAAATCCCAACCAAACTCTGGTCGCAAAAGGAACCTAACATTGGCCAAACAGGTTATGAATTGACTTTTCACATTCATCCAATAGAGCCTGCAGGTTCAATTTTTTATGTTCCCCTCCTTGAATCCTCTCGAAAATTTACAGGTTCAGGGGTAGACCCCAAACAGGTATTTTACCTCACTATATACAACCCGACTTCAAAACAAATTTTCCCGGTAGATATTAATGCCTGGGTCATGCCTCTAAACTTTTCACTTCCTTCCCAACAAATCTCATTACAACCCCAAGAAGAAATTCGTCTCCCCATCCAAATACCAAATAAGACACGCAAAGAAAATGAAAAAATAAATGTTCGGATGTTAATTACCGCACCTAATGAACAAGGCGAAAAAAAGACATCTGAATTTTTAGCACAGATAAACTTATTAGAAACCGAGCCCTTAAGTAAAACCTACCTTCTCACAGGAACATGGGGAAAACCGAGAAATGGAAACGACATTTCCGAATATTTTCACTGGAAAAAAGAAGCCTGCAAAACACAAATATGGACTGCTTATGAGTATCCGGAATATGGCACGGACATAGGCAGTGGAAATCTTTGGCTGTCTATGTTAAGCGAGAATCCGGAAATGTTAGTCCATTCAAGGGAAACTTTGGCACGCGGGAAAAGCACCGCACAAAATATCTTCTCCCCCATTGATGAGCGACTGGTATCAATAGAAACTATCCTTATGAATATTTTAATAGGGACCAAATTGAAAGAGGGCATTTGGAAAGAATTCAACAAATCGTTTATTGCTTGGGACTATCCTTACTTAACGCCGCAAACTTCCCACATTATTAACAAGTCCCATTTCAAAGGGATTCTTTTTAACCTATCCAATTACTTAACACCTCCGCTTGCATTTCTAAGAGAACCCACTGGAAACTCCGTCATGGTGCGAACATTAGAGACACCACCGTCATTCCGAAATTTTCAGGAAATCAAGAAATGGGCTTACATATCCCATAAAGAAATCGAATCTTTAATTCCAGAAATTGATGTCTTATTACTCGAAAATACCTCTTCTCATTTAAATACAAACATCTTGCCGGAATTAAAAAACGAAGTGCCACCTTTTTACTTTTATAGCATAGGGTCTTCTGAATTTTTTGAAGAGATTCAAGACTTTTTGTACTCGCGTAATGAAATTGATAGGATTCCACATATCTTCCAGCCTCTTTATTCAAAAGAGGAACTACCGGACCTTCTCTCTAATTCTTTTCTCAAAACCTGCCTGTACCAGTTTGAAGAAAACCTTACGCTATCCCAGATAACCTCCACGATTGCAAGCATATTCGGAATGTCTTATCCCGATGAATTGATAACCCGATTATGGACACTGTTATTACAAATTGCAGAACCTAACATCATAAACGCTCACCTAACTGACAATGAGATAACCTCTCTTTTGTTTCAATTCAGCACAGGCATCCATGATACCGAAAAGATAATACAGCAAACCATGAAATACATTGCAGAAACCACCAACACACTAACGCATATAGCGGACAACAAACAAAACTCTCACGCAGTCGTCGTTTTAAATCCCAACTCTACTGTCAAAAGTTTACCTGTCATTGCAAATGTTCCTATCCCGAATACAAACTATTCGCTTATGACCTTCGATGGGAAACCCGTTCCCTTCCATTTACATACAGTTCGACAAGAAACTTCCTCTATTGTCACATATCAAATAGAATTTATTGCAGAAGAAATACCTCCATTAGGTATTAAAACATTTTATTTAGTTCCTGAAAATAAACCTTCTTTACCTGTTAAAGCATCGGATAATTTCATTGAAAATGATTTTCTTCTACTCCGAATAAATACTAAAACAGGGAACATTTCACAAATTATTGATAAAACAACAGGAAAAGATATTATACCTCCTGAAAATAATTTTGACATAGTAGGTTTCGCAAAGCCAGATAAAAGAAACTTCAAGCCTTTTTCAGAAACACTTACAAAATATGAAACATATAAATCTGATTTATTACAACGCATTACCATCCAGTTTGAAAATCAGAACGGTACCCTAACCAAAGAATACTGTGTATATCAAAAAGTCCCACGAATTTTTTGCTTTCATAATTATTCTCCTCCTCCAAAACTACCTGAGGAGACAATCACTTCCGCCTTTCCAACTCTGGATGATAATACTGTCGCCATATATGGCTCTCAATCTTTTGCTTTCTCTGCACCGCCCCTAAACTCAGACGGTGGAGACGGGAGTTCTCTATTTTTTGCACATCGTTTCTTTGCAAAAAGTCCGGGCGATTACATCAAGAATGAAGAGAATTTAGCTATACCTCTTACGAATGTAAACTTTATCAAATCAGAAGAAGCAAATATCCCTGTATTACAAACCCTTATAAAGAAAACTCTATGGAGTAGAGGTATCCCCTCAAATGAAATTTCTTTTCAGGATTGGATACAAAAAAACCATATGAGTTCATCTCTCTATATTTGGACAGGCACAACAACCTCTTACGAAAACCTGAAGAAGTTTATCAATGATATAAGTCCTACAATAAATAATGAAGTTATCAAAAGAAGTGAATTTGGAACACCTTTTGTTATAGATGTCCAAGAAAACAATTCCAATTACACCATTTTGGGATTTATAGCCAACACAACCGAAAAGTTAGGCTCTGTTATCAACAATTTTTTGAACATGCTGAACCAGCGTAATGAATTTTTTATCCCCTCTGCCGTCAGCAAAATTCAGGGGAAAGAAATTCCTTCTCAAGGCTATGCCCTTTTGTTTAAAGGGACAAAACTCGTTTATAACAATCCAAATCATTCTTTTTACTTATATCACGGTAATATCGATATAAGAAACCCATCTCCTCGTGTGAATGCAATACCAATCCATTATCAAATTGTTCCATTTTCAGGGCACTGGCTAAAAGCAAATCTAATAGAACAAGGGAGTGAAAAACCTCTCCTCTCTGCAATAACAGGATTTCATGGGGGACCGTGGCAGAACAATACCCGTTTTCTTTCTGTAAGCAATCCCAACATTATCATTTCTGGTATCAAATCCATGGGCACAGGAATTCCCTTTATCCAAACAGACCGAAATAGTCCCATAGATATGTTTATTGTAAGACTAAATTGTTTAACTCAACAAAAACAGGAATGTTCGTTAACCAGTGCGTTTACCATCAGCAAGATTCAATCTCTTACACCTTTGGAAAATTCGGAAACATCCTTAACCAATCTAAAAGAAGAAAGTATCGAATTTAACCCCTGGGATATACGAACCTTTGCTGTCTCTCTAAAAAAAGTATCTGTCCCTAACAAAACTCCTTTTGATATGAAAGACATACATTATTCCTACGATAACAACAATGTTTTCCCTCTCCAATATACCATTAAAACTCCCATTCTGAAAATGACCCCTATAAAGACATCTTTAACAAACAATATAGAGTTAACCATTTGTAATTTAGATACAAACAAGACCATTCAAGGGATTGTGTATTTTGAAACACCTAAAAATTACATTCTCAAAACTTCACAGGTCCCTTATGACTTACCTCCTTTGACGGTTGTCCAACACACCATCCCTTACGAACAAACTGAGATAGGAAATTCAAACCTTTTTGCTAATGCATGGACAGAAGTAGATGGCAAAATTGTTCGTACTTTTCTAATAGGAGATGAATTTCCGGCAAAAATTCGCTACGAAAAAGACATTTCTCAAATTAAAATAATCATAGAGAATACACTTGACATACCCTTATATGGAAACATCGCGTGGACATCTATTCAATATTCACCAACCAACCACAATTTACACTTCAACAAATTTATCAAACCAGAATTTACTGAACTTTATATAAAACCCCATGAAACAAATGTATACACTTTCCTACCCGGAGATACCGCACTTACAGCCTCACCCATAGCCCGCATCCAAATTAATAACAAGATAAACTTCTTACCCATTCAATAAAACACATCCATTCTTCAATTATTATGTTATGGTTTTGGACATGAGAAAATGTTTATCTAAACCATGGGATAGGGAAAACAGTTAATTCCGGGGCGTCATACGGGTCTGTTGGGTCAGTCCCATAACGAATTTCAAGTAAATCATTTACTCGGTCGCCATCGGTATCACGAAGGTTCGGATTTGTTACAAATCCGAATATTCCACGAACTTCGTCATAGTCTGATAATCCATCACCATCCGTATCTGCTTTATTTGGGTCTGAAGTATATCCAAAAACTCCATGGGTTTCATCGTAATCGGATAATCCATCCCCATCTGTATCGATATCATTATCCAAAATTGTAACTTCATAAGTCTGGTTTGTTGTATCCAATTGTAAACATCGTGGGTTCTTAAATCTTATTTGTATAGTTTTATCCTGTTCTTTATGTGTATTGTCGTAAATGGTAAGGGTAATGTTTTTCTGAGTTGTATTTTGAGAAAATGAGACGGGATTTGGAGCAATTGTAAAATCGATTCCTTGTTGGGCATTTATAGTTTCCACTTCCAATTCTACTTCACTCTCAGAAACTCTCGACGGAGAGGTTAATAATACAAGAATCTGTCTGGTTGTGTTTTCCTCTGTAACGGTTGTGGACTTCTGGTAAAAACGAACTTTGGGTTGTTCCAAGTATTGCTTTGCAATATTATATGTAACATCAAATCGACCGAAATAATCAGGTTCATCAGGCGTGCTACACGAAGCACCTCCACCCCATAACTGTCCTATGATTTGCCGAGTAGCCGTAAGCATAAGAGGACTTCCTGAAGAACCGGGCTCCGTCGTTCCCTCACTCCATTGGACTTCATGGAAAAAGTTAGGATAGCGGTTGTTGATACTGGTTTTCGCTCCGAAACTAATCCGTTTATAACTACCAGATGGATGGTGAATATCTGTAACCAGTGTGCCAACCGATGGCACCATCGTTGTCCAACCTACATACACAGCACTTTCAGGAGGCGTATTCCTCATCCGCAATAGGGAAAAGTCATTCCCTCCTCCATAAGATGCACTTCCAGCCATTCCGGCGAGGTAATCCGCCCCACCTGTGGTTCGGGGCACTGTATTTATAGGAGGGGGTGTCCCATTGCAGGTAGCAGTTTGATAAAACCAATAGAATTCCACAGACTCTGCACCTCTTGTTCCTGTTTGTGAACTTACGCAATGTTTTGCAGTGAGGATATAAGGGATTTGGGTGCATGGGTCGTTATCATTAATCAATGTCCCTGTGCAAAATAAGGCGTACGGCGTTCCTACTATCCCTAATCCTACTATCCCTTTACTGGTCTCGAACCAGTTGGGATAACAAGTCACATCAAGATTACAGCTCCCTGCTTTTGAAAGTAAAAACATGGGATCTTTATAAACCCCAATAACTTCTTGTATTTTAAAAGCAACATTCCCGACACTTTTATCCGGTGGAACCCAACAAACAACAGTCACGCGGTCCGTAAAACATGTAGGCAACCATCCATCCATCTTTTTTACCTCTTCAGATGAAAAAGGTCCCCATGTATCATCTGATTTCCTTTCCGAATTGACCACCCAGAAATACACATCAGAGAGAGAAGTATTGTCAATTAAAGGCTCAACTCTTACACGAACGCCTAAGCTCTCTGGATAATATAAATCCAGTATCCATAGCAAATCCCCATCCGGAAGTACCTGCCAGATACCATCCGAACTTGTAAGTCCGACAACTTCTACAGATTTTGTCAAAGATTGAACAATACCTATCCGATAAACACCCTTTTCCAGAGCAATTATGGATTTCTTTTCTTCTTCTAATAATTTTTGTCTTGGTAAGGGAGGTAATGTAATAACAGGGGGAAGTATTGTTACTTTATTTAATAAGTCAAATACTTCTTCTTTACCTTCAATGGATTTCTCCATTGGAGCAACAGCAATTGCAGGTTCAGAAAAAACAGATACTTCTCCTACATTTCTTCCCATCTTCTTCACTATTCCAAAATTTTCAATTTGTTCATTGGACAGAATCTGTTCCCCATTAAAATAAACTTCTGAAACTTCACCTGTATCTTTGTTTTCAAAAATAACCCCCTTTAATAGGATATTGGGGGCTTTTTGAGCCTTTTCTACCCACGATTGTAATACATTATATTTCTCCGTAGTTTCTGTTAATGAGGAATATGTCAGTTCTGGAAATGTTTCTGGGAAAGTAGGAAAATAAAATAGCAGTAAAAAAGAAAAAACAAAGATAATGTTTAATATTTTACTCATTTTTTATAACCTACAGCCTTTTTTAGTTTAACAATCTTTTTAACAAATTTATTTTACTCAATTATTGTACCTGATTTTCTATTATCCGAATATCAGATGCATCTGTTGCTCCATCATTATTTAAATCGGACTTTATCCTCGTTTTAGCACCTAAAACAGCTTTCACGACAAAACTTATGTCTTCATAATCAACAATACCTGAACCGTCCACATCAAATATATTCGGAGGAATAAAAATATACGGTTCAAGCAACGGATAACTTATATCAAACCGTCCAAAATAGTCAGGTTCGTTCATATATACACAACTGGCATTCCCGCCCCAAAGTTGTCCTATAATTTGCTGGGTATCTGCTCGGAACAAAGGACCTCCTGATGAACCACTTTCGGTACTGCTCAAATTATAGATTACCTCATGGTATCGATCTAAAGGGCGCAAATTAACTCCTCGCCCTAATGGACTCCCGGTATCTGTCGTTTTCCCAAATGAAATTCGTTTATAAGAGCGACCAGGATGGTGGATAGCGACAACATCAGTTCCAATTGGGGACAATGCATTTGTAAATCCTAATTCTATCACACTATTGGGTGGATAATTTTTCATTCTAAGTAGCGTCATATCTGTCCCTTCACTTGTAGGTGACCCCACAAGGAAATCCGCACCACCTGTTGTTTTAGAAACAGTAGTTATATCGGGAACAATACCATTACAATCTATTGATTGATATAACCATAAAAAGTCCAAATTTTCAGCAATATATTGTGTATCCACACAATGAAACGCTGTCAAAACGAATCGCGAAATCTGCTCATCTCTACCATCATTTAAAAGGCTTCCTGTGCAAAAAATAACATTTGGACTGGCAACTTTTACAATTCCAACAACCCCTTTACTTAAAGTCCTCCATGGATCATAACACATCACATCTTTGTAACAGGTGCCCAGTTTCGTTAACTCATCAACAGGATTTGTATAAATATATGCATATTCGCTGACTATTATGGGAACAGATTTAATTGAAGCACTTTCTGGTAAAACATAATATAATGTAACTTCAGACGAAAGAATTAACGGGCTCCAAACATCCTCATTCTTAACAGAAACAGAAACAATTTCACCCTTATAATCATTTGCTTTAATATAAAGATTATGCAAAGGTGGAAGCATTTCCGGAAAAGCAAGATGAAGTTTAATCCCAAGAGCACCTTCGATAAAGAAATTTAACGAATAAACATAATAGCTATCTATTTTTTCACGGGAAAACAAAATCGGAGATGTATCTTTAAAAAGAAGAAGGGGTTCGTCAAGAGAAACGACCGTTCCAATTTCCAATCCCCCCTTTTCTGGTTGTCCACTAATAACATCTTCGAGAAAAGGGAGAGGGAGATTAAATGTATATTGAGACGGCTTTAATAGCAAATTTTTTATTAAAACCTTTTCACTTTCCACATCCTTTTTATAAGATTTTTGTTGAATCTCTCCCGTAGAATTGGGAACATTGACAACATTGGAAAACCAATTTTTGGGATTTATATTGAAATATTTCAAATCTCCTATCTCCAACTTATTACCCTTTTCGTCAAAATATATTTCTTCATACAAACCCGTTTTAATATCTTCCAATAAAACACCATATATACTACCCTTTTTTGTATGTTCAACCCACAGCAATTGGATCTTATAATCCCCTTCATAGTATCCGGACTCCTCCAAATATTGCTCGATAACAATAGGGAAAGAAGTATCCAATCCATTTATAGAAAAACTAAAAAATAATAAAAAGAAAAAAGAAAACAACCATCGAAGTCCCATTATGTATCTTAACAACTCCAAAAAAATAAATAGTTTAAATCAAGTACCATTTTTCTATACTATAAGTTTACCTGAAAATAAATATTTTTGACGAATTAATATTTTAAAAAAACAGAATTAAAATATTACATTGTTAGTAAGGTTCTGTATGAAAGTAGTTAAATATTTTATACTACCCTTATTTTTTTGCAATGTTATCTTTTCTCTGGAAAACGAACCCCAATGTCCTGCTATTCATATAACTTTGAAAAGTAACGATCTTCTTTCAGATGTAATTTTCCCAAAAAGCAAAAATTCCTGTCCAAATATATGCCTGGATATTACTGCTCAGGATATACAAATAGTTCAGAACCTTCATATATCTTTTAATAGCAAAAGGGCCCCTTCTAAACTTATAAAAGATACAAATTATAAAGAGATAAGAAAAACAGAGAATTTGAATTTTAAGGTTATATCCTGGCTTGAAGAAGTAGAAACTCCTGAGACAAGAGAAACACGGAAGTACTACCTTGTTTTATTAGAGTCTTCAAAACAAATTTTGTTCTGGATTGAAAGTGAAGCAGAAATAGACTTTTGTGAATTAATTAATGGTAATAAGGACAGAGAAACAATCACTATAATGGAAACGAAAAAATCCCTCGTTTTTTCAAAAAATCAGAAAATACAGTCTGCTCTAATTCCCATAGTTCCATCAACTTTTGAAAAAAAAGACGAAACAGAAAGGAATCTCTTCCTTTTTACTAAAGATCGACTTTTCGTCCCCAACATTTTCGGTTTCATTATAACAGTTGGAGAAAAGTTCCCTCCTACAATTAATTTATATCCGTCAGACATGGGACCGGAATACGGTATTCAAATAAATATACTTTCTAATAATCCTGTTTTACCGTTTTACAATATATACCTTGCTCCGGGCAACACTGTAGTATCCTTTAATAAAAAGAGATTTGAATTTTGGGGAAAATCATGTATAGTGGAACACGAGAAAAGGATATACAATATATTAGGCTTTATAGACATTCATGCGATTACATATAAAGATAAATACAATCAATGGAGCCTCGCTTTTTATAAGCCAACACACGGATATTTACAATTGAATGGAAAAATAAATACCCTGCTTAATTCACTCCTATACATAGATACCATACAACAGGGTTCAAGAACCAGGGGGCTTTGCCAGATAGACAAAAGTGATTACTTTGATTTCGAAATACCCACCTGTATTGAGAATAAAATCCCCATTCCCGAAAAGATTATGTTGAACTCCCCCACTCCGAAAAATAAATAATTCTTATTCTTACGAAGCCCACCATTTCATAACTATAAAGCCACCAATTAACAAAACAGTAAACGCAACTACACACCAGTCAAACCAGCGGTCTATAAAATTCCGTATCCTTTCCCCCAAAATAAAAATTAATACACTAACAAGGAAAAAACGGGCCGAGCGACCAACTATAGATGCAATAAGAAACATCGGAAAATTAATAGTACAAACCCCAGCAGCGATTGTTATAACTTTATATGGAATAGGTGTAAAAGCGGCAATAAAAACGATCCAAAAGTTATACTGTTCATACAAATTTTTCACATGTTCAAATGCTTCAGGCGTAAATCCCGGAATATAGTTGAAAAAGAAATCCTGGACCACCATCCACACGCTATAACCTATTACATATCCAAATATCCCACCAATAACAGAACCTAATGTACACAAAAAAGCAAACCAAAAAGACCTCAAACGATTTCCTATACAGAGAGCTATTAGAAGGACATCCGGCGGAATAGGGAAAAAACTGGATTCTGCAAAGGCTAAGAGGAACAAAGCCCAGGCCCCATAGGGACTTTCTGCCCAACTCAAAACCCAATCATACAACTTTCTTAACAATTTCATTAATCACAGCCCTCATGTGAGAAATTAATTATAAATTAATTATAAGTTTTATAGTTCAATACGCGGGTCATAAAAGTGAGATAAGGCAGAATGATTGGTAAGGTCCCTTTGAAGGGGTGTAATACTAATTTGATTCTGCTCTATTGCATCAAAATCAGTCCCTGGTTCCTGAATATGAGTCGGTTGTGCTCCCCCTATCCAGTAATATATTTGTCCCCGAGGGTCATATCTTTTAATAATCTCATCCTGATAATTTCTCTGTCCCATTTTCGTAATTGCAACCCCTTTTAATTCAGAATAAGGAACATCGGGAACATTTACATTTAACATAGTATCGGCAGGAAGTCCATATTTTAGAATATAGCGGGCTAATTTAACCGCAAAAATACCTGCGGACTCAAAATTTTCAGGTTCATGACTCACAACTGAAATAGCAAAGGATGGAACCCCCAATAACATACCCTCGAAAGCTCCCGCAACAGTGCCAGAGTAGGTAACATCGTCGCCAAGATTGGCACCTGCATTTATTCCTGCAATAATTAAAGAAGGTTTAACCCCTAATAAATCTCGGACCGCTAACATAACACAGTCTGTCGGCGTCCCATCTACCATGTGCCATTTATCCTTCATTGGAGTCACCCTTAATGGTTTTCTTAGAGATACACTATGTCCCACAGCGCTTTGTTCTCGGTCTGGGGCAAAAACATATACATCACCAATACTTTCCATCATCTCAGATAGATGCGACAAACCTTTCGCATGGATACCATCATCATTAGTTAAAAGAATTATAGGTTTTGGCATGATAAATACCTTTTATTTTGGATTTAGATTATTTCTTACAAAAACCAAATCAGACAATTTTGACTTCTAATATACCATAAACTATATTACAAAATCAAAATTAACCTAAAATAATTAATTATAAACTACTAATAATCTGTTTTATAAACAAAACAAATTTTCTTGTAATTAACAAGCAAATAATATTAGCATTATTATTATATTATAAATAGGAAATAAATTGAAGTGAAGCAATGTATTAACTTATAGAAAATTTGAAACAAAAATTTAATAATATGTTATAATTAAATAGAAATAAAAATTCCTTTTTTTATTGTTTATCACACTGGATAATCGGAGTTATAAGATGTGAAATTATTGTTTGTAGATGATGACCAAAATTTGATTAATATTTTTATGAAGTGGGCTTCTATAAAAGGTCTTGAGGCCAAATTCGCTTATAATGGATATGAAGTACTTGAATTAGTCGAAAAAGAGAACTTCGATCTCATACTAATGGACATCGATATGCCTATTCTTGATGGTATCACAACTGCAAAGAAATTAGAAAAATTAATCCCTCAAACAAAAATTCTGATATTAACGGGTTTACACCCAAAATTTTCAAAAAAGTTACCACAAAATATTGTGGGTATTTTATTGAAACCCATTTCATTAAAAGAGTTAACTCAAAAACTATCTCACATAATGAACTCTCAACAGTTGTAAATCAAATATTTTCTGTTATTTACTTCCCCCCTTATACATTTCTACACCCATAAAATCCATCAGATGCTTAAAAAATTGAATTTGACTTTTGTTAATTCATTGCCTTATGTTATTTATATAAATACTTTTTGTTATGAAAAAAATGTAAAATCATTGGATTTAAAAATTTTATGAAGTAAGCATTATAACGGTTACATACAATTTTTGTAAAAAATAATTATAAATCACCAAGAAAGGGGATGCGTTCATGGTAGACGCCCACAAAGACTCGAAAATAAAAGTCAAGGTTACTACTTCTGCAAAATCAAACATCGATATAAAAAAAAGAGGAAGACCCAAAAAAGGGGATACATTAACAACAACAAAGAGCCATCCCATGAAAAGGAAAAGGGGAAGACCTCCTATGGAAAAAGAACTTGGAGCCCCATCTGAAGGGAGACAGGAATTACGAGTGCGTAGTCGTGGAGAAAAGATGTTATCTCGTGAATTCTTATTTGACCTTGTAATGTTTATAAAAGAGGCTGTAGAACCAGTTGCACGCTCACTCAAAGGTAAGGATATTGTTCATGTCGCACCAACAGGGGACCCAACTTTTGCAATAGATCAGATCGCTGAAAAGGCACTACTATCATTTTTACGTGCATCGAAACAGCCCATTGCTTATTATTCAGAAGATACCGGGTATTCCACTTATGCCCGTATTCCAAAGCATCTTTTAATTGTTGACCCTATCGATGGTACGCGCTCCGCAAAAAATGGTTTTGAATGGTGTACCATTTCCGTAGCAAGTACACGAATTATTGAACGACCGACTTATAAAGACCTTGACAATGCATGCATAGCAGAAATAATGAATGACCGCATATTTTATGCAGAAAGAGGGGAAGGGACTTCCATCATAAGTGGGGATACTAAGAAAAGGCCAAAACTTTCAAATAATACAGACATTGAAACCTTAAATTGGTCCTTGACCATTCCGGGAAGACCTTCTTATTTGATTTTTAATGCAGCAGGAAAACTAATTGACCTTAGCAGTCTACGGGGCGGCTTCTTCACCTGTAATAGTAGTTCATACAGTTTAACTCGATTGGTAACAGGGCAATTGGACGCCTGCGTAGATATTGCTGTTAGCTTTTACAAAGAGTTTCCAGAGGGAACGCGTGATATGTTTCAAAAGTCGGGTAAAGGGTCCATTATTGGACCGGCTCCCTATGACTTGTGTCCTGCTTTATTAATAGCCCAGGAAGCAGGATGTGTTTTTACAAATACAGACGGAGATAATTTTGACAATGTATTACTATTAGACACACATCCTGAAAATTATCAAACACTTATAGCCGCATCCAATTCTGAGTTGCATGATTACTTATTAGAATTCTTCAACGAACGCATTCAACAAGTTATCCATGTTTTGAAGAAAAAAAAGACATCCGGCCAATAAAAAACAGTAATTGTCCCATATAAAAATCCCTTCCAAACAATATTCTATAAATGAACTATTTTTTAACCAAATTATTGGAGATAGAGCAAAAAATTTGCTATAATATTCATAATATTGGCATTTTGGGGAGCAATAAAAATATAAAGAAAGGTAATTATGTTCATAGCCCAACGGTTAGAGAAAATACCACCTTATTTATTTATGACCTTACGGAATAAAATTAATGAAGCAAAAGCCCGTGGAGTAAAGGTCATCAGTCTGGCTATTGGAGACCCTGTTGACCCGACACCAAAACCTATTATTGATGAACTCTGTAAAACCGCATACGACCCTGAAAACCATCGGTATCCAACTGATGAGGAATGGGGTATGCGTTCTTTCCGCGAGGCAATTGCAAACTGGTATCACCGCCGCTATGGGGTTACCCTGGACCCGGGGAAAGAAATTGTGGCACTTATTGGCTCAAAAGAAGGGTGTCATCATTTTGCTCTTGCGGTAGTAAATCCCGGGGATAAAGTACTCGTAACAGACCCCGGCTATCCCGGATATAAACCGAGCATATGGTTTGCTGGTGGAGAACCCGTCCCTGTTCCTGCAACAGCAAAGAATAATTTTCTTCCTGCATTAGAGGACATTCCTGCAGAAACTGCAAAACAAGCAAAGGCTTTTTATCTAAATTATCCGAACAATCCAACGGGCGCAGTTGCAACCAAAGAATTTTTAAATGAGTTAGTGGATTTTTGTAAATCATGGAATATTGCTATCTGTTACGACAATCCTTACAGTGAAGTCGTTTTTGAAGGAGAACGGTTAAGTTTTCTATCTGCAGAAGGAGCAAAAGACATCGGTGTTGAACTAAATTCGTTATCAAAACCGTTTAATATGACAGGCTGGCGAATCGGAATGGCATGTGGTAATGCAGAAATAGTAAAAGGGATTGCCACAGTAAAAGCAAATACCGACTCAGGAATTTTTAATGCTATTCAATATGCAGGGATTAAAGCCCTGAACGATTGTGATGAATTTACACAAAACATGATAGAAGTTTACCGTTATCGTCGGGAAAAATTATTATCGGCCCTGCAAAAATTAAACTGGAGAATACCTGCAAGCAAAGGGACTTTTTATCTCTGGGCTCCTGTTCCAGAGGGATTTACTTCGGCCCAATTTTGTGAATATATTTTTGAAAAATGTGCCATTGTCCTTGCTCCGGGTAGCGCTTATGGGCAATATGGAGAAGGTTATGTCCGTTTCTCGCTCACAGTAAAAGAAGAACAACTGGACGAAGCAATAGAACGAATGCTACATCATTTGAAGGATATTCCTTTTCAATAAACAGACACTCAAAACGATATTGTCGTTTTGTTTACATATATGTATTTGAAAACAGATGGATATTTTTCATTTTTAATAAGGTAGTTTTTATTATGCCTATTTTTGGAAAAGAAATTCCCGAATCCCAGATATGTATTATTCGTAAGAAAACAACAAAACATGATGTACTAGATACCCTCATCAATATGATGAAAAAAAATCCAGCCATAACAAACCATGATTTGTTCAAAAAAGCAGTTTTTGACAGGGAGGAAGTTACAAGTACCGGGATTGGCGGAGGTATTGCCATTCCTCATGTTCGTATGGATGAAGTAAAAGAAATTACAATAGGTATTGCAATAGTGCCCGAAGGTGTCGATTTCGATTCTATCGATAACCAACCCGTACACCTTGTCGTATTGTTTGCTACTCCTAAAAACAAAGACAAAGAATACCTTCAATTAGTAGCCAAAGTTATGCAGGCTCTCCGGGATGAAAACCTTTATCAACGACTTATAAAATGCCCATCACCTTATCATGTAGCGATTTGTTTAAATAACGATTAATTGCATCGTTTATTTATAACATCCTGCTCATAAACTGGTTGATAACCTCTTCAACATTATCATTGTGAATGTCGTATTGTCTGATAATTTGTTGAACAACACTCCGTTTCTTAAAATCCATTCGGTCGTAAAGTTTTTCAAAAAGTCCCATGCGTCTACCTATCTGAAAAATCAATTTTTCATCCTGAGGGAGATTTAGAAATTCATTAATAATAGTTATCATCTTTTCTTTGTCTTCTGGAAGTTGGCCTTCAAGTTCAGGGAGCAAATTGAGAATGTGGTCGCTTTTAATAATAGAAGTAATTCCATCGAGATGTTCAATAAAACATAAAAGTTCTTGAGCAATCTCTAAATCAGTACATTTTTTGAAATGACTCGATTGCCATTCCTCATAAAGTGGTGTGTTTGAAGGAATGGCTAAAGTGCGAAAGCGAATAAATGTAGGATTAATCTGATTCAAGGCATCGGCACTTTCAATGGCATGTTCCTTCCAGAATTTTTGACCTCCTAAACCGGGCATATAATATTCAGACAACTCGATACCCGCCTCCACGACTTTTTTTCCGGCCTCTATATGCTGTTCTTTGGTTACACCTTTTTTCATAATCTTTAAAACCACATCTGAACCAGACTCCAATCCAATATGTATTCTGTTTAAGCCATGCTCCTTTAATAAAATCATCTCATCCAGAGACTTTTTATATATTGTCTGGGCCCTCGCGTAGCTTGTAATCCGCTGAACATTGGGGAAATTATGTGCTAATTTGTTCAGAACACACAACAACTTTTCGGTCGGTAAAACAAGAGAATTGGCATCTTGAAGAAATACTGAACGCATACCTGTAGAATACCAATTAACTGCACAGATAAAGGCTTGTGGGTCTATTCCCGCATCGTTTAATACACGGTTTAATGTAATTTCATTGATAGCATATATTTCCCCACCGAACCTTAAATTAATTAATGATATACTTTTTGCGATTTGTTCAATATCTTTCAAAACATGCTCTAATGGACGAATAGAAAAACGGCTTCCTTTGTAAACAGGACAGAAAGAGCACCGATTCCAGGGACAATTTCTCGTTATACGGATGAGTAAACTAAAGGCCTCACTTGGAGGACGAATGGGACCCTGTTCAAAACCACTATAAGGCTCTTGTTCTTCTTCTTCACTCATTATAATTATCTTTCATTTATCCTTGTGTTTATTTTTTTCTGCAAAGGATTAACAAAAAATCCTATAAGTTTATCCAAATTATAAGTTACACAATTACAATAACTTTCTATTTCTCTTTTTTGTTATAATTTTACCATTCAGTGGGGATAATCTTAAAGGAGTTCATTATTATGGCAAAAATTATAGGCTATGGGAAAGAACAAGAATTACCCGACGGGGCCCCAATAATCCATGCTTGTGAACAATTAGGAGTACCTTTTGGATGTCGTGCTGGTCAGTGTGGAACATGCATCATTACTATTGAAAACGGAATGGAGAACCTGGAACCGAAAAATCATCTGGAAATGGATATGGGATTGATGGACAACCAAAGATTAGCATGTCAGGCACGAATTCGTTCGGGAACAATACACATCAGCTGGTAATAATTATCTCTCCTGTTTCATCTTTTCTGTCTTATCTGCATTTGGTAAACGATTCCTACTATAAAAATCTATAAATAAATCAGGAAGTCTCTTAAATATTGAATGGCCATTCAAATAGTAAAAAACAACGATTGTAAGCAGAAAGAGCCAGAAAAAAACCTTCATGGATAATAATGCATAAACAACATTTTTATACTGTGGGACATTCTTGTAAAGGTCAAAATCGGGACGAAGTGGTAAAAAGGCAATGAATGCCATCAACCCTATTTGAATGGCTTTCAACAAACTCTCCAGTATAGGTAATGGAACCTCCTTACAACGAGAATAAATAAAATACATGTAATAAGCCGTTAATAAAAACGTAATGATCCATGGGGAATTGACCAGTGCTTTCCAAACAGTAACCCCGCTTATAATGCGCAGAAAGTTAAATGTATCTTCAGGAGACGCTCCCACTATAAAAAAAAAGAGCCATAATAATACATTTAAGAGTCGAAATATTATCTCTATCACTTAAACTTTCCTTTATCTGTAAAATGAAATCTATTTTTATAGAGAAGGATTATAATATAATACTTTTTAGTTGTTGTATTATAGAATTAAAGGGAAATAAAATGTCCAATCAATCAGAGAAGAATTTTATGAAAAATGGCAAAAAAAAGATAAGCGTTTTCATTTTTATAGTCTTTTCTATTATTTTTTCGGCAATTGTATTAAATGCGATGTCTGAAAAAGAGCGATTACCCTTTGTTGTAATCTGTCCTGCAACAGGAATGGTTGACGATGGAATGAAAGTAATTATTAAGAGAGCTGTTTCTATAGCGAACCAAGGGGCAGAAGGCTTTATATTAAAGGTCGATACACCGGGAGGATTGATAGATTCAGCAGTAGACATAACCAATATCCTGCTCGAGGTTAAATGTCCTACAGTTGCTTACATACACGGGATGGGTGCCATATCTGCAGGGGCTTTAATCTCTTATGCCTGTAAAAATATTGTTATGGCTCCCGGGTCCAATATTGGGGCTTCCGCACCTATTATTATAGGTGAAGCACAACCCTCTGAAGAGTTTAATGAAAAGACAAAATCTTACCTCCGCTCCCGATACCGCTCGTTAGCAGAAGTAAATAGACATGACCCGATTTTAGCTGAGGCTATGGTCGACTCGAAAATTGAGGTTTGGGCTATCCGTACTCCACAAAATACATTCCAATTTTTCCGTTCTTTAGAAGAAGCCCAATCCGCCCTAAAAAAATACCAAACCAATGGGGACCCTGAAGAAAATTCTCAAACTCAAAAGACACCGACTCATAATGATATAGTCCGGTTACAAGGTCCTATTACTCTTACTTCAAATAATTTTTCTGAATTGCTGTCAAAGGATATAAATGATGCAAGAAATCCTAATGAGACCCCAGATAAGATGCAACCTTCACTGTCTTCGAATATTAAAAAAATTTGCAGAGAAGGGGAACTCCTCACCTTAACTTCAAAAGAGGCCTTAGAATACGGGCTGGCTCGCGCCTCTGTTACAAACATTGATGAATTATTCAAGTATTTTAAATGGGAGAATTTTGAAAAGATTCAAATCGAACCTACATGGGGAGAACAGTTATTTAAATTTTTAGTCAATCCCATTGTAGCGGGACTACTCCTTTTACTTGGAATTGGGGGGCTGTATATGGAGATGAAAACCCCTGGTTTCGGGCTGCCCGGGACTATCGGACTAATATGTTTAGCTTTGTTTTTCGGTGCTCATCTCGTTATCGGTCTTGCAAATTGGGCGGATCTTTTATTAATTGTGGTCGGACTTATATTATTAGGAATAGAAATCTTTCTAATACCTGGCTTCGGATTAACAGGTATTGCAGGACTAACCTGTATCATGATTGGGATTTATTTATCCCTAACCCGTGTGGTAATACCAGAGTACCCCTGGGATTTCGCTCGTCTGGATAAAGCAGGGCGAACTCTTACAATAGCCCTTTTATCATTCCTGGTATTAGCATGGCTAACATGGAAATACCTTCCTAAAACACCTTATTTCCAGAGGGTTATGTTATCGCATACTGAAAATGTGGAAACGGGATATGTTGTACAGAGTGAACATGATAAACAAAAATGGATTGGTTCCATTGGTGTGGCAGAAACAGTTTTGCGACCTGCAGGTAAAGGAAGGTTTAAAGGGAATTCCCTGGATGTTGTATCTATGGGAGATTATGTTGAGGCTGGAGCGAAGATCCGTATTGTTGAGGTACAGGGGAATAGATATGTAGTCATACCCGAAAAAGAAAATAAGGAAGTATACTTATGAATGAACTAAAAATCATTGTGCAAATGCTAAAACAACTCTTAAAAGAAATGGAAATTGTATCATCACAAGGTTCTGGATATTATACTTGTGTCCCTTTCTTAAAACGTTTTAATAAATTATTACTGGAAACACAACGAATTTTTTCTCAATCGAACACAGTTTCTGTAATCAATACATTCGAAGCACTATCCGAAATTGACCCTAAAGACCCCAGTGAAAAAAGCAAAGTCTTATTAAGCATACGAGTAGAAACTTCACAACTAATAACCTTACTCGAAACCGTTATTCAGCAGGAGGAGACAAAGAAATGATATGGTGGGTTTTTTTATTATTTTTATGTGGTGTAATATTAATTTTAGCTGAATTTATTGTCCCCGGAGGAATCTGCGGTACATTTGGTTTTATTATGTTATTAGCAAGTACTGCCCTTGGAGGATATTACTATCCCGATTATTTAATACACATTATTGTTTTTGAATTTTTAGGTTTTGTAGGAGCAATTGGAGCAGGGTTTTATATGATTACAAAAACATCTGCAGGACAAAAACTGGTTATGTCAGAAAGCCAAACTGTGGACAAAGGGTATGTGGGGATTCAATTTGACCCCTCTTTAGTAGGGAAGACAGGAAAGGTAATTTCGCCTCTAAGACCTGCTGGGATAATAGAAGTAAATGGGAAAAGAGTGGACGCTGTTTCCTCGGGTATGTTTATTGAGTTGGGTGCAACAGTTAAAATTATAGACATACAAGGACCTCGTATTGTGGTTGAGGAATGTAAAGATATTGAATTTACAACATTATAATGTATAATAGACACAACAAATAACAAAGACAAATTTTATAGAAAAGGAGATAATTATGCTGAATCCCGTAATAGTAGTGTTCTTACTGATTATCGTAGTGATCGCTCTTATTTTTGTCGCGGTAGTCGTATCTTTCTTCCGTCTGTGGATACGTGCCGCATTATCCAAAGCCCATGTTTCCATCTGGAGTTTAATCGGTATGACCCTACGAAAGGTCAATCCCCAGGTCATAGTGGATAGTCGTATCATGGCTGTAAAAGCCGGGTTGAATATAACTACCGATGAACTTGAAACTCACTATCTCGCCGGGGGAAATGTTCTACGTGTGGTTCAAGCACTAATCGCCGCAAACAAAGCCAATATCCCTTTAACCTTTCAGAAAGCAACCGCCATCGATCTTGCGGGACGCGATGTTTTAGAAGCGGTAAAAACTTCTGTCCGCCCTAAAGTAATTGATTGTCCGGACCCAACTAAAGGACCTGCAACTGTTGCTGCGGTAGCCATGGATGGGATTCAATTGAAAGCCAAAGCCCGTGTAACAGTTCGCACCAATATCGAAAGGTTAGTAGGAGGTGCGTCTGAAGAAACAATTATTGCACGTGTGGGTGAAGGGATTGTAACAACAATTGGTTCTGCACCAACCCATAAAAAAGTGCTTGAAAACCCCGATTCAATATCTAAAACGGTTCTTGCTCGGGGATTGGATGCAGGAACAGCATTTGAAATTCTGTCTATTGATATTGCGGATGTAGATGTTGGCGAAAATATCGGGGCCCAACTACAAATTGCCCAGGCAGAAGCAGACAAGCAAATAGCCCAGGCAAGAGCAGAGGAACGAAGGGCAATGGCTTTAGCACGCGAGGCAGAAATGCAAGCGCTGGTAATGGAAATGCGTTCCAAAGTTGTTGAAGCAGAAGCAGAAATTCCAAAAGCCATTGCAGAAGCCTTCCGAAGTGGAAATTTAGGTATTATGGATTATTATCGAATGAAAAATATCCTTGCGGACACTGATATGAGAGATGCTATTTCAAAATTAGCCCCATCTCAATCCCCAACACAGACCAAAGGTCCAGAAAAACCAACACAGTCCTAATATCGCCAATAACAAGAAGGGAATCGGGACATGAATTTTGATGATATCCTTGGTTTATTAGTCTTCTTAGGAATAATCATTATTTCTTCTGTTTTTCGGGGAATAAAAGAAATGAAGAAAAAAGAGGAGGAAGGGCCGACTAAATCATCTCCTCCGCCTATAGAAAAAAAATCCAAAGAATTCAAAACAAATATCCCCAAACGGAAGGTTATTATAAGAAAAGAAGTTGAACCGACATTCCCTCCACCGCCTCCTGTTTTGACTCCCATCCCGGAAACTGTTGAAACAAAAGAAGATATTTTTGAAAAAATGGAAGAGGGAGAAGAACAGATTACTGTCAAAATGAATAAGCAAACCGTAAAAGAACCTTATCAAAAGCCGACACAAAAGGAAAAACCTTTCGTTTTCGTTGAAAATAAAGACAAAAATCTAATTGTAGCGAAATCAAAATCTCAAAAGGAGAAGGAGGGACAACCCTCTATAGCAAGAATACAAAAAGTGGCTGTCTCGGCCCCTATGGAAAGAGTATCTATTGCAAGTCCTCCTTCTTCTTCTATCTCGTTGAAGGGTAGTATAGGAAATATTCCAAAATTACAATGGGCTTTTATTATGATGGAAGTGTTAAGCCCTCCAAAGGCTCTTCGCCATGATTAGGAAGTTATAACAACAATTACCTATCCTCGTTCATAGATGGAGAGTTTTTTTTATACTCCATTCGCATAAGTGTTATATGATTGGGTTTTCCGTCAAGGATCGTGATGCGGAAAGGTTCGGCTGTTAACACTTCCCCTTTTTGGGGTATTCGCTGAATTGTTTTTATTAACCACCCTCCAATTGTCTCAACTTCTTCATCAAACAAATTAATGCCTGTCATTTCCTGGAATTCTTCCAGGGTCGTTCGAGCACGAACAATATAATCACCAGGACCCATTTGTCGAACAGGAAGTTCTTCCTGGTCGTGTTCATCCCGAATCTCTCCAAAAATTTCTTCCAGTATATCTTCATTTGTAATTAAACCTGCAGTCCCACCATATTCATCTACAACAATCGCCATCGCTTGATGTTGTTGCCTCATCTGCTTTAAGATTTCATCTAAGGGTGTGGCATCCGTAATAAATAGCACAGGGCGAAGAAATCGTCTTATATCCTGATTTCCCCTATCACGGTCCTTAATCAAGTCAAATGCTTTTATAATACCAATTATATGGTCTATATTCTCTTCATATACAGGTATACGGGTATAGCGGTTTTCACAAAAGACTTGTATAACCTCATCACGGCTTGCATCACTCGAAACAGCGCAAATATCGATACGAGGGACCATAATCTCTTTTGCTACTTTTTGTTGCAGATCGAATACAGAGTGGATTAAGTCGCGTTCTTCTTCTTGAATTCCACCATGTTCCGTTCCTTGTTCTACCAGTCTTTTCATATCTTCCGTAGAACGCATAAGAGACTTCAGAGAAACAAACCAATGGTTTGAGCCTAATGTCTTGGAATAGAACCAAACAATGGGTATTGAAAGGGGTTTAAATAGAAAATCAAAAAGAACAATAATAGGAACAAGAAAATGGCACAACTGATTGGAATGGACACGAAATATTGTTTTGGGTAATATCTCCCCAAAGTATAAAATCACACCTGTAGCAATAAATAAGGAAAGTATGGGGTCTCCTACTAGTTCGGTTAGGGCAATAGACGCAATTACAATTGAGAAATTTGTCCCTAATAACAAAACAATAAGCAATTGGTCGGGTTTATTTAAATATTTTTGTAATATACGGGCTCTTCGAGAATAAGACTTTTCAGCAAGATTCTTAACTCGAATCGGATTTAATGAAATAAATCCTGTTTCATATCCCGCAAAGAGAGCTGAGAAGAGGACCCCTCCAAAAAAAATAAATAATAATTCCAGATAGGATGGATTCATTCGTCTTCTCCCTCTTCATCAGGAGAAATCTCTTTTTCAATTTTTAACCTTACACGAGCAATTCGCTTTCCTTGCATCTTCTCAACAACAAACTTTAATGAGCCTACAATTACGGTATCCCCTTGTTTCATCAAATTTTCATGTTGTTTTAATAGGTAACCTGCAATAGTTGTATGCTCGGGGTCATCCAAAGAAAAATGTATTAATTCTTCCAGTTCAGATATGGGCATTTTACCATCCAGGATATATTCATTATCTCCGATTTTTGTGTAAAGGATTTCTTCTTCGCTTTCATCATCAGATATTTCTCCCACAATGGCACTTAACGCATCATGCAGAGTTACGAGACCTGCAGTTCCTCCATATTCATCTACAACAATAGCAAGGTGTATATTTAATTTTTGAGCCGTCTTTATGGATTCAGATATCGCCATTGTATCCGGTATAAAATGCACCTTCCTCCCTATTGGCTTAACGGGTTGGCTCCACAATTTTTTTTCAATGTAATCCAACAAATCTTTCGCATATAAAATACCCACAATATGGTCTAGACTTTCATGATATATAGGCATCCGAGAATACTCATGCTCACAAAAGATCTCCCATGCTTCTACAACAGATGCATCGTCAGGAATAGCAACAATTTCTGTTCTCGGTATAAGTATCCGTTTCACGGGTTCATCTCGAAACTCTAAAATTCCGCGTATCATTTTTCGTTCATCTTCTGCAATAACATCGGAAAGCCCTTCCTCTTGAACGAGAAGTTTTAATTCATCATCCGTTACCCAGGGTGAAGGGGGAATTGAGCTAAATCGGGTAATACGAAAAGTTAATCCAATAGATGATAGGAGCAATTTCCGCACAGGGGAAAATAGAGTATGAATAATATAAATTAGAAAAACAACAGAACGGGCATAATGTTCAACATAACGAGAAGCCAATAATTTTGGAGTTACCTCTCCGCCAAAGATAAGAATAAAAGTAGAAACAAGGCATGCAAGGGTGTACGAAATAAAATGGGACGCTATAGATTCTGGTAATAAGTGGTTGATTATATATTTTTCCAATCGACTCCCAAAGGCAATACTCAATCCTATATTAACAACTGCGTTCCCCATCAAAATTGAAGTAAGTAAATCTGAAGGGGAAGCCATTAATCGTGCAATAAGTCTTTCCCGAAAATTCGGGCTTTTTTGCATAGATTTTAATTGTGTCCCACGAATAGCAAAAAAAGCCATTTCTGTTGCAGAGAAAAAAGCCGAGGAACAAAGTAAACACAGAGAAAGGATTAAAATATGAAGGGGGAAATAATCGGCTAATACTTTTTGTTGAAGGACCGGAATCGCATAACTTGATTTTTGAAATATAAACAGGCAGAGAACAATTAAAGGAAATAAAGAGAAATATAAAAAATATCTAATCCTGCAAATATTCTTCCTATCAAATATGGCTCTGATTTTTGTTTTTTCTTCTATATCCATTTCAAATTTATTATATCGATTGTTAACCTTTTCTTTCCATTCTTTTTGGATATTTAATCCATGCAGATTTTAGGTCTATATTTAGATATTTTGCCTGTTTTTCCATCATTGCTTTTCGTTGTTCTTGAGTATCATGAACATAACCCAAAAGATGTAACAAAGCATGACAGAATAATAAATATATTTCCTGCTTTGCCTTTTCAGGATTTTCTGAATATTTATTAAACACACTCTCTAAAGAAATGACAATCTCCCCCATGTGTTTAATTTCCCCTATCGGAAAATGGGAGGGAACAGAAAAAGAAAGGACATCGGTTGGTTTATTCTTTTTACGGTAAGTCTTATTGAGATTACGAATAAATTCATCATCACAAAACACAAGGCTTAATTCACAATTGTGATCTGCAATACCTTCATTAACAAAAACCTTTTCAGCAATTTTCTTTAATTTTATGGGACTGTATGCTTTTTTAAATGGGGAGAGGTTTGATATTTTTATCTCTACCATTTTAATTTATTCCCCCGATATTTTCTTGCCGTTTATTAAAACTTCTCCATTTCCTCTGGATTTATTTTGCTGAACAATGGTAGCGACATGTTCCTCCTCAATGTGAGGGCCGGGATATGAAGGGCGAAGGTGAAGTAATGAAAGCAGAACACGAGATACTTCATCGATAATTCTATTTAACTGACGAAGGGTCAGGTCGCACTCATCAAACTGTCCGTCATTGGCTCGTTCTGTTACAATACGGTCTACCATCTGACGGACCCGCTCGGGATTTGGATTTTTTAGTGAACGAACTGCGGATTCTGCCGCATCACAAATCATTATAATGGCATATTCGGGTTTTTGTGGTTTCGGTCCGGGATAACGGTAATCCTGTTCATTTACATCACCAAATTTTTGTTGTTCCAAAGCCAATTGATAAAAATAACTAATGCGATAAGTTCCATGATGCTGGGCTATGGCTTCAATAACAGGCTTTGGTAAATGATATTCCTCAGCTAATTTTATACCCTCTGTAACATGAGAAAGGATAATTCGTACGCTGTTGCGAGGAGAAAGGGTATCGTGTATGTTATTGCCATTTTGATTTTCATAAAAGTACTCAGAACGGTTCATTTTCCCAATATCGTGATAATAGGCACAAACACGGGCAAGTAATCCATTGGCTTCTATTGCATCTGCAGCGGATTCAGCCAATTGCCCCAGTATAAGACTGTGGGAATAAGTAGCAGGAGCCTGAACCGCTAACTTTTTTAGAATTACATTATTTAAATCGGAATATTCCAACAACTGAAAATCTGTTACAATCCCAAATAATCGTTCTAAAAATGGAAGTATTCCCGGTACCAGCAAAATACATAAACTCCCATTTATGCCAAGAAAGAATAACCTTCGAACTGTTACTTCGCTTAGTAGTGTATCTGTTGTTAATGTAATCGCAAAGAGCGCAAAAAAACCAACCACAATCCCATTTAGCGAGGCCGATGTTATATCCCTCCTCTTACGAACTCGATAGATTGAAAAAACAGCCCCCATAGTCATAGCAAGGTCAAATATAAGAAGCCGCCAATCATAACGAAACAGTATCGATAACAATACACATGTTATAAATGAAAGAAAAGCAGACAATCGCATCTGCACTAAAATTGCAAACAAAATACCTACTATCGTTACAGGGATTGTAAATCCAGTACTATCAAAATATTGCATTCCCCGTCCCAGTATTAGAATACCTATTACAAGAAGTAATGAGAGATACCATATTGTTTCTATTGAGGGCTCTCCTTTGTGCTCCCAAAGACAAATGGCACGGTATAGACTCACAAAGGCGAGTGTAGTCAAAATAAAATGAGCCACAAAAGAGAAAAACCACCGGGGTGTCTTACCTTGACTTTGTTCTAAAAGTTTTAAATAAGTTTTTGCATCAGAACGGGACTCTATTGTCCACCGTTTCCCTCTCTCCTGAATGATTTCCCCTGCTGTAATCTCTTTCATAATGGGATTAATCGATTCGGCTGTTCGTTCCCGAACAATCTCAGTGGTTACAGGGTCATATTGTAAAGTATCAGTAACCAAATCACTAACTATATAAAAAATAGCTTCAAATATCTTAACCCAATCGAAGGAAGTCATGTTTTGTTTTGTTATCTTACGAACTTCCTCCTGGATACGCGGTTTTAATTTATCCTCTACCGCATGTTTTACATCTGCAATTATCCTTAATTCAATTTCTTCACTTGTTTTCTGGCCCGAAATAGGATTTTCCCTAACAACAATTACCTTCAATCCTGTGGGCTGTTGTTCCTTGTTAGATAGAATCCCTTCATTCAAGACATAACCCAGACTGTCTTCTGCTATCTTTTGCATGGCGCTAAACAACTGTAATGAAGGAGCAATTGGAGTAAAAACTCCATCATTTTGAATAACGGGGTTTAATTCACTTAGAAAGGGCTCCTCTTTCTTTTGAATCTCGGCTTCCACATCTGCAAGCACCCATAACACTAATTTTTCGCTATCTATATCCTTATTCCATCCAAAAGTAGGATAAATATTGGCAAATTCCTTCTGAATATGAGAAAAGACATGAGACAAATCTAATAACTCCGTGCTTTTTTTGTCCTGAATGTATTCATTTAATATGTGGGTTCGTATTTCTTGAAGTTGTGCTATTCTCTGGTAAAGGTTTTGAAGTTGATTCCGCACTTTTCCCTGGTCAACACGGTAATGAAGTGGGACTTTTGCTCTCGCTTGATTTTTTGCTTCTCGAGTTGCCTTTACATCTTCCGTCTGGAAACTGAATTCGGCTCGAAGTTCTTGTTTTGCGACTATTTCACGGTCTACATCTTCCTGTGTTAAAGTCTCATAACTTACATTTACTGTAATAAGAAAAGCAGAAAGCACAACCGCACCGATACCTGTAAACAGGATACGAGCACTGAGGATTCTCGGGCTGTGAAATCCTTTCGTTTCGGGAGATGCTTTCGATAACGGGAACCCAATCTTCCGTTGGGTTCCTGAGTTTTCGCTCATAGCCTGTGCTCACTCCGTTTTTCATCCGACTGGTGATATACAGAATCGGAATTGGTTAGTCTGCCATGAGCCTCGTATGCATCGATGATTCTCTGAACTAAGGGATGACGAACTACATCGCGTTTGGTTAGATGGACAATACCTATGCCCGGAATCCCTTCAAGAATTCGACGACTTTCCACCAGTCCTGATGTTTTTCCCTTGGGTAAATCAATTTGCGTTATATCGCCTGTAATAATAGCACGAGAACCCTCACCCAAACGTGTTAAGAACATGAGCATCTGGTCGCTGGTTGTATTCTGTGCTTCATCCAAAATTACAAATGCATGATCAAGAGAACGACCTCTCATAAAAGCCAATGGGGCCACCTCAATTCGTTCCTGCTCTATCCATCTCTGGACTCGTTCAAAATCCACCATCGAATATAAAGCATCATATAAAGGTCGCAAATAAGGATGAACTTTTTCCTCAATGGCACCCGGCAAATAACCTAAATTTTCACCCGCTTCAACCGCAGGACGGGTCAAAACCAATCGACGCACTTGTTTATTTAGCAAAGAGGATACCGCAGAAGCCATTGCAAGATATGTTTTTCCTGTTCCTGCAGGTCCTATCACAAAGGTCATTTCGCAATGCTGAACTGTTTCCAAATATTCTGCCTGACCTTTCGAACGAGGCTGAACTTTAATTTCAGGTCTTAGACTCGAAACAGGTAATTTATTAGGCGTTTGCAATTCAGATGTTTCTTCTATGACAATATTTTTCTTCATTTCAGAATAGTCTTCTAATGCAAGGTCAAAATCAGCAGGGGTAGGGGTATATCCCTTACGAACGGCAAAAAGTAAATGATTAAGTATATTGCTCACTTTACGGGCTTCTTCATATTCGCCAATTAAAAGGACTTTTCCACCTCGGTCAATTACCTGGACGCGTGTTTGGTCGCATACCCGCTTGCGAATTTCACCGTTCACTCCTAATAGTTTTATCAACTCATCATGATTATGAATAACAATTTCATGTGTAGAAATTGTTTCTCTCTTTAATCGATATTTACTCATGCCCGATTATTTGGTTAAAAACCTCCTTTGTCATTGTTCTTCCAGCCTTAACACCTTCTCGCCAGGATAAACCCAGCCTTTATTCTTACGCACAGATTCTTCTTGCTTTAATTGATCTGCCTTTAGTCGTTCTATTTCTTTTTCTAATAAACTTTTTTGTGCTACTAAATCACGAATCTGTTGTATCAATTGTTGAAATTGAATTTCTGCCTGTTTTACTTCTTTATACCGTCTTGAAATATCACGAGAGACAAAATAACTATAAGCAAAACAACATGCTAATAGTAAAACAACTATAAAACGCAGTATCTGCTTAACTCTTTGCATTAACTTGCGTCAACAGCTCCTTTATTTTTAGTATTATACACAAATCACATATACAAATTATACACTAAAAATAATTGTATATACGAATTTATTTCAAAGGAGCAAAAGCCTTTATTCCTAAAAATTCAGCCTGACTTCCTAATTCTTCTTCTATGCGTAATAACTGATTATATTTTGCTATACGGTCACTTCTCGAAGCAGAACCGGTCTTAATCTGACCTGCATTTATTGCAACAGCGACATCCGCAATAGTTGCATCTTCTGTTTCACCACTTCTATGAGAAATAACTGTCGTATAACCTGCACGATGAGCCATCTGACAGGTCTCAATGGTCTCTGTTAAAGTCCCTATCTGATTTAATTTTATTAATATTGAATTCGCAACACCTTCTTTAATCCCGCGACCCAAAAACTTTGGATTGGTCACGAAAATATCATCACCAACAAGTTGAATCTTATTACTTAATTTATCTGTAAGTTTTTTCCATCCGGCCCAATCATTTTCATCTAAACCATCTTCCAGACTGATAATGGGATACTGATTTGTCCATTCCTCCCAAAAAGACACCATTTCGTCAGAAGATTTCTCTTTCTTTTCTTCAGACTGTAAGATATATTTTCCCTTGTTATAAAAAGAACTTGCTGCAGGGTCTAAAGCTATCCATACATCTTTCTCGACCTTATATCCTGCTTCCTTTATCGCTTTCAAAATGACTTCGATGGCCTCTTTATTTGATTTGAGGTCGGGAGCAAAACCGCCTTCATCACCTACCGCAGTGTTCAAACCCTGATTATGTAATACCTTCTTTAAAGAATGAAAAATTTCGGCTCCCATACGAAGTGCCTCACGGAAACAACTTGCACCTGCGGGAGCAATCATGAACTCCTGAAGATCAACATTGTTGTCTGCATGTTTTCCCCCATTTAGAATGTTCATCATAGGAACCGGAAGGACATGAGCATTTACGCCACCGATATAACGGTATAATGGTAATTCAAGTGTTTCTGCGGCTGCTTTTGCAACGGCAAGAGAAACACCCAATATTGCATTGGCTCCCAATTTCTCTTTGTTAGGTGTGCCGTCCAGTTCACAAAGGAAACGGTCAATCTCTCTTTGTTCCAGAGCATCCATTCCCAATATTTCTTCTGCAATCACATCATTCACATTCTTGACTGCTTTGGAAACACCTTTTCCCAGATAGCGTTTCTTATCTCCATCACGAAGCTCTACGGCCTCATTTTCACCTGTAGAAGCTCCGGACGGCACCGCCGCTCTTCCAACAGCACCGGAAGCCAGATAAACATCAACTTCTACGGTTGGATTCCCGCGTGAATCTAATATCTCGCGTGCTTGAACTGCTGTAATCCTTGTCATAATTATGTCCTTTCCTCAAATTTAGGGGTTACTTGCGATTACATTTTCCATGGTTTTATAAAATGTTCCCAACCTCGGTTGAGAAATTCATCTTCATTATCTCTAAAAATCTGATATTCTTCTCCCTTATCCCCTAAGGTTTGTAAGGCCTCATATTTACGGGATAATATTTCATAGGCACAGGTAAGAAAAATTGAAGGAAACACCATACCTATGAAAAAGAAAAATACCGGGAACACATTCAATATCCATAATATAGTATACCAAAACGACACCTGAAAACTAAAATACGGATTTGCAAAAAGGATAATGTAGCCCCAATAAAAATACCTCCATAAATCCATCTTCTTAAAGGACAGGGATGGAATAACCCACATTAAAGATAAAAATGTAAACAGATTAAACCAGATAAAAATGCCTATTAAGATATAGTTTATATACATTGTATTAAAAAATTTTTTATTTGCATAAAACCAGATATTAGCAAAAAGAATCGCAAATATGAATAAAAATAGAATAAAAACGGGTATAGACTTGAAAATTGTAATTTTTAAGGCAAAAACAATTTTTTCAATCATTCTTTCTTTTTTTTCAAGGATAGCAGTAACAAAAGCAGATACAAAAACATTTGTAATAAAAAAATATAAGACTATTATCAAAAGGAAAAATACATTAACCAAAGAAAAATTCCCATCGATATAAAAAGATAAGGGTACTATTAAAAGTATAAGCGGGAATATTAAACATAAATTAAGAAAGAACCACATCCCCATATAATCATACCAAACCCAAAAACTCATCTTTAATGCACGCTTCAACATCGAACTTTTATAAAAATATCCCTAAAATAAAAAATACAAAACCTCTTAGTATAACCCTTTGGAATATAAATAAGAACCTAATTTCAATTAAAAACTATAAAAATACACGGATGCGGGCTGTTTTTTTAATTTCATTAAGCCATTTCTGATAGCGTTCGTTAATATACTGCTCTTTGAGCTTGGGCTCAATGATTATACGTACTTTTTCATACGAGAGTTTTTCGTTTCCCTCTTTTTCCTCTACTTTCAGGATATGGAAACCCCATTCAGTTTCAATAGGAGGGCTAATATCACCTATAGACAAGTTTTCTATAGCCTGTTCTAATTCAGGAACTAAATCTCCTTTGGATACCCAGCCAATAAGTCCGGCACGGTCGGCTTCAGGACCCTGTGATTCATTTTCTGCTACAGAACCAAAGTCGGCTCCTTGTTTAATACGATCATAAATTTCCATTATATGTTCTTTGACTTTTGCTCGCTCATCAGAGTCTTTGGAGGCGGACAAAAAAATTCTACGGACTTTAGTCCGTTGAGGATTCTGGAATTCTTCGATATGTTCGTTGTAATATTTGGCAATATCTGGCTCAGATACTGTTATTTCCTTCTCAAATTCTTTTCTTTTTTTCATTGCGTAAGAAAGAGCTATAAGTTGTTGTTTTATTCGTTCTCGAAATTCACTCATGGATTCTCCACTTTCTTCTAAAAGTTGTTTAAATTCTTCGGGAGAACCATAGCGTTTTTTAATTTTATTGACACGGTCTTCAATTTCTTTTTCATCCACCTGTAAGCCCTCATTAATTGCTTTTCGGTAAAGAAGAAGTCTTTCGATATAACGGTCCAATGCTTTCTGGACGGCTTTTTCCATTTCTTGTTGGATCTGTTGTGCAGATACTCCTTGTGATTTTAAATCAGCAAGGAAAGGGGTTATTTCTTCTCGCAAGTCGCTCATAAGAATTGGTTCACTATCTACAGTTGCAACTACTCCATCAAATAAAACCCCTGACATCGAAAGCATTCCCATGATTAAAAAATACGAGAGAACCATACAAATCTCCTATTTAGTTATATATTTTTAAACTAACTATTTGTTGATTCAGAATTATGGGTACCTTTTAGTTGTGCAATAGAATTAAGCACAGTTATAATAGCCTGAATAATCACTACAATACCACCCAAACCGGTATTTAATCCCCAGTCTAGTTCTTTTACATCTGCTGAAATTGGTTTTATGTGCTTCATCTCAATACCCTTTTTATTTTAATTATCATAATAATAGGGAAGATAAATCTTTATCTATCTTCCCTATTATACTATTTTTTATTATTTCTTTTTGAACGAATAGAACCTTCTTATTTAATTATTCTTCCAAAGCAGAAAGATCTTCTTTTCGTTCGGTCTGTATATCTAAATGTTCTTCAAATTCTTTTTCTGCAATACTAACTAATACAGGTTCGGATTTTTGATAGAACTTACTACCTGTTCCAGCCGGGATTAAATGCCCAATAATAACATTTTCTTTTAGTCCACGAAGGTAATCGCATTTCCCGCGTATTGCAGCGTCTGTTAGAACACGGGTTGTATGTTGAAATGAAGCGGCTGCTATAAAACTCTCCGTGCTTAATGCGGACTTGCTTATCCCCTGTAATATAGCTTCTGCTTCTGCAGGTTTTCCTTCGCGTTTGAGAGTTTTATTATTTATTTCTTCAAATTTGGAACGGTCAATTATTTCATGAGCAACGAAAGGCGAATCACCTGTATTTTCTTTAATACGAACCTTACGAAGCATCTGACGAATAATAATTTCAAGATGTTTGTCATTGGTTTTTACACCCTGTGCCCGATATACTCTCTGGATTTCATCCAGGATATATTTACGAACGGCTTCTTCTCCCTTAATTTCAAGAATATCTTCAAGAATAATAGGTCCATCCGTTAATTGTTGTCCTGCATATACACGGTCGCCTTGTTGCACAAACAAATGTTTACCCGGTGGGATTGTATATTCTCGTTCTTTACCAATTTTTGGAACTACTTTTACTTTACGCATACCTTTTATAGAACCACCAATCTCTACAATCCCATCAATATGACTTATAATAGCAGGATTCTTTGGAACTCGGGCTTCGAATAATTCTGCCACTCGAGGTAAACCACCCACAATATCTTTTGTCTTTCCTAATTTGCGTGGTGTTTTCGCTAAGATGTCTCCTGCTTCTACTTGATCCCCATCCTGTATCATCAGATGTGTTTCAGGAGGTAAAGGAGCAAACGCTAACACCTCTCCCTGTTCACCAATGATAAGAATTTGGGGATGTAAATCATGTTTATGTTCTGTAATAACACGCTCTTCCAAACGGGTTTCCTGGTTTATCTCAACCTGCATTGTAACGCCCTCAATAACCCCCTCCAACTTAACTTTACCGGATCGTTCCGCAACAATAACCTGATTATATGGGTCCCATTTATAGAGTAAAGCCCCTTTCTTCAATTTCTGTTCATTTTCACAGAAAAGCACGGATCCCATTGCAGGAGCAAAGCGAATAATTTCTTTGCCTTCATCGTTTAGAACACGAATTTCTCCACCACGATTCAAAATAACAGTTTCACCTTTACGGTTCTTATCGGTCCTGATGTTATTGAATATTACTTTTCCATTTTCAGGGATACGGATTTCAGGATTTTCTACCTGTAAACTCGCCGCACCACCAATGTGGAAGGTTCTCATCGTCAATTGTGTCCCGGGTTCACCAATAGCCTGTGCAGCAATTATACCCACCGCTTCTCCTAATTCTACTAATCGGCCTGTGGCAAGATTTCTACCGTAACACAAAGCACAAACACCTCGTTTTGCTTGGCAAGTTAGCACAGAACGCACATTTACACCCGGCAGACCGGATTCAACTATTATTTTCGCTTTCTCTTCTGTAATTTCTTCGTTAGCATAAACAACAGGTTCTGATTTTCCAGGAATGGTTATATCTTCAATGGCATACCTACCAACAATTCTTTCATCCAACGAAGTTATCACATCCGGACCAGAGGTCAAGGGTTCTACATATACACCGTCCATGGTTCTACAATCATATTCTTCTATGGTCACATCTTGAGCCACATCCACCAGACGACGGGTAAGATATCCTGCGTCGGCTGTTTTTAATGCGGTATCAGCTAATCCTTTACGAGCACCATGTGCTGAAATGAAGTATTCTAATACACTCAGTCCCTCCCTGAAATTGGAGGTAATCGGGGTTTCAATAACATCACCTGAAGGTTTGGCCATTACACCACGCATACCTGCTAATTGTCGAATCTGGTCTTTACTTCCTCTTGCCTTAGAAACATACATCAAATACAATCCTGTGAATCCTTGTTCCTTCTGCTCAAGACAAGTTAACATCGCAGATGAAACGGAATCTGTTGCCATTTTCCATTCTTCAATAATCTTATTTGTTCGTTCTCTTTGTGTTAGTAAACCATGTTGATACTGCTCTTCTATATTCTCAACTTGCTTACGAGAACGAGATAATATTTTTTCTTTTTCCGGAGGGATTGTCATGTCTTCTATAGCGATAGATAGCCCCGATTTTGTGGCATATTTGAACCCAACATTTTTTAAACAATCCAACAATTCCACTGTTTTGCGATGTCCAAACTTTTTATAACAATTTGCGATCACTTGTCCAATTGTAGATTGATTATGTTCCATATTTATATCTTTTAATTCGATCTCAGGAGGCAATCCATCCCAGAGAAGAACTCTACCCACCGTCGTATCTACCACTTCCCCATTAGTAAATATTTTGATCCTTGCATGAATATCTACATGTCCGAAGTGGTAGGCCAACAACACAGATTCTTTAGTAGAATATATTTTTCCTGCATTGCAAAGGACTTTTCCATCTTTTGTCTTCCATTCCTCTTTCCATTCCCCTTTTGCCCCAGGACGAGAACGAGAAAGCCATGCAATCCCCAAAACAATATCCTGACTTGGGGTAACAATAGGCGAACCATCTGATGGAGAAAAGATATTCGAAGAAGCCATCATTAATAGGTGAGCTTCCAATTGTGCAGCAGGTGTCAGAGGAACATGGACAGCCATCTGGTCTCCGTCAAAATCTGCATTATAAGCTCGACACACTAAGGGATGAATACGGATGGCATTTCCTTCAATTAATATAGGCTGAAAAGCCTGGATTCCTAAACGATGAAGCGTAGGGGCTCGATTAAGTAGAACGGGATGGTCCTTAATAACTTCCTCTATAGCATCCCAAACTTCAGGCCTCCCCTGTTGAATCATCTTCTTGGCTGATTTAATGGTAATCGAGATCCCTTTCTGTTGTAGTCGGTTAATAACAAAGGGTTCGAATAGCGTTAAAGCCATCCGTTTCGGCAAACCACATTGATTGAGTTTCAATTCTGGACCAACTACAATGACAGACCGTCCCGAGTAATCAACACGCTTGCCCAATAAATTCTGGCGAAACCGCCCTTGTTTCCCTTTTATGAAATCGCTCAAAGATTTAAGGGGTCTTAAATTCGTCCCCATCACAGCCCGACCATGTCTCCCATTATCAAATAGTGCATCTACCGCTTCTTGAAGCATTCTCTTCTCATTACGAACGATTATCTCCGGTGTCCGAATTTCCATAATCTTCTTAAGACGAATGTTACGATTTAAGACACGCCGATACAAATCGTTCAAATCGCTGGTTGCATATCGCCCACCATCTAATGGAACCAAAGGCCTTAAATCAGGGGGAAGGACAGGGATTACTTCAAGTACCATCCATGAGGGTTGATTTCCTGATTTCCGGAACGCTTCGACAATTTGTAGTCTTTTTACTGCTTTTGCTCGAACTTGCGCCGATGCAGAGGTCGTAAACAAATTACGAAGTTCTGCAGACAATACATCGAGATTTAAATCTTCTAATAAAATTTTTATAGCCTCTGCACCCATTTTGGCTTTGAATGAATTAGAACCATACTCTTCTATTGCTTCTTGATACTCGTCTTCAGATAGAATTTGCATTTTCTCTAAACGAGTCGTTCCGGGGTCAATAACAATATAACTTTCATAGTAAATAACTCGTTCCAGACTACGAACAGGCAAATCCAAAAGATTCCCCATACACGAGGGATTGTTTTTAAAGAACCAGATGTGTGCAACCGGTGCCGCCAAAGTTATAGAACCCATTCGTTCGCGTCGCACTTTGGATTCCGTAATTTCAACATAGCATTTATCGCAAACAATACCTCGATGTTTTACTTTTTTATACTTTCCACAACCACATTCCCAATCTTTTGTAGGACCGAATATTTTTTCGCAGAACAAACCGTCCTTTTCGGGTTTAAAAGTCCGATAGTTTAGTGTTTCGGGCTTTTTGACTTCTCCTTTCGACCATTTCATTATCTCCTCAGGAGAGGCTATCCGAATTTGAAGTGCATCAAATCGATCTGTTGTGGTAGGAACATATTTAGCCAAGGTATATATCCTCCTCGTCTTCTTGTTCTTCTGTATCTATTGCTGTTTCTAATTTTGCAAGTTTAATTACATCAAGACAAAGACTTTGCATTTCCCGAATGATCACATTAAATGACTCGGGAACAGAAGGCTCGACATCATAATCACCTTTTACGATGGCATCGTAAATTTTTGTTCTTCCTTGAATGTCATCTGATTTTATTGTAAGCATTTCCTGAAGGGTATGGGCCGCACCATATGCTTCTAACGCCCAAACTTCCATTTCTCCAAATCGCTGTCCACCTGAATTGGCTTTACCACCCAATGGCTGTTGTGTTACTAATGAATACGGTCCAATAGCTCGTGCATGAATCTTATCATCTACCATATGGTTTAACTTCATCATATAGATATAACCAACACAGGTCTCATGATGAAATTCTTCACCTGTTTTACCATCACGAAGTTTTACTTTCCCAGTTGTTGGTAGTCCTGCTTTTTTCAGATAATCGATAATAGTCTCTTCCTTAGGTCCGTTAAAAACAGGTGATGCTATTTTCAGTCCGAGAACTTTTAAAGCCCAACCCAAATGCGTTTCTAATATTTGCCCAACATTCATACGAGAAGGGACACCTAACGGATTTAGGATAATCTGGATAGGAGTCCCGTCGGGCAAGAAGGGCATGTCTTCTACAGGGACAATCTTGGCTACAACACCTTTATTTCCATGGCGACCGGCCATTTTATCCCCTACGGACATTTTTCGTTTAGTTGCAATATAAACCTTTACAACTTTATTTACTCCCGGAGGTAACTCATCTCCTTCTCTCAGTCTCTCTAATTCCTTTTCTCGAAACGATAGGAGTTTTTGTTCTTCTATCGCTGCTTGATTAACCAACCTCGTAAACCGGGCTTGTACCTTTTTATCCTCAATTCGTAACCGACCAAGAATAGAATAATCCAACTCTCTCAAATGGGATGGTCTTACGGCCTTTCCTTTTTCAAGAGCAAAAGCATTTTTATTGAAGTCAAAAACATCTTCCGTTATTCTCTGACCCAACATATCATCACGAACCAAATCTACAAAAGTTTTTCGAATTTTATCTATACGCTCCGCATATTCTTGCTTGATTCGATCCGCCTCACGGGTAATTCTTGATTTGGTCTGTTTATCCATTGCTTTATTCCGACGACTGGATACTTTCACATCAACAACAACACCTTCTGTATCCGGGGGAACATACAATGAGGCGTTTCGAACATCTTCAGCTTTCTCTCCAAATATAGCAATCAACAATTTTTCTTCAGGTGCTAACTCTTGCTCTCCTTTCGGAGTAACTTTACCTACAAGAATATCACCGGGCTTCACTTTTGAACCAATATGGATAACTCCATTTTCATCAAGATTTCTTAATGTATCCTCACCTTCATTGGGGATATCCGGTGTAATTTCTTCGGGACCCAATTTCGTATCCCGTGCTTCAATTTCAAATACTTCAATTTGAATGGAGGTAAAAACATCATCTTTAATTAATTCTTCGCTCAGGATAATAGCATCTTCAAAGTTGTACCCTTCCCATGGGAGAAATGCAACCAATACATTTCTTCCTAATGCCATTTCTCCATCACACATACCCGGACCATCGGCTATAACATCACCCGCATTGACCTTATCGCCTTCCTTTACAATAGGCTTTTGATTAATACATGTGCTTTGATTCGAGCGGGCAAATTTTTTCAAACGATACACATCTTCTTCCAATTTAAATGGATTGTCTGTTCTTGCACTGTCAATGCGAATGCGAATTGTCTCACTATCGGCATATTCAACAACTCCTGCTCGTTCTGCTCGAACCGCCGTCCCTGAATACCTTGCACAAATCTTTTCCAGACCCGTTCCCACCAGAGGTTGTTCTGCTTTTAATAATGGGACGGCCTGTCGTTGCATGTTCGACCCCATCAAAGCACGGTTAGCGTCGTCATGTTCTAAGAACGGTACCAATGCGGCTGCTGCACTTACAATCTGCTTCGGGGAAACATCCATAAAATCCACCTCTTCCGGTGGAACCATTGGAAAATCCCCTTTGTGACGACACAGAACAAAATGGTTCTTAAATTTTCCTTTATTATCTAATGGCTCATTGGCCTGGGCTATTTTATAATTATCTTCGTCATATGCGGTTAAATAAACGATCTCATCTGTTACTCTACCATTCTCTACTTTACGATATGGGGTTTCGAGAAATCCATATTCGTTTATCCTCGCGTATGTCGCCATCGAAGCCATTAATCCAATATTAGATCCTTCAGGTGTTTCTATCGGACAAATCCGCCCATAATGGGTCGGGTGGACATCGCGAACCTCGAAACCGGCGCGGTCTCGGTTTAACCCACCGGGACCCAATGCGCTTAACCGCCGTTTATGAGTCAGTTCAGATAAGGGATTTATTTGGTCCATAAAATGGGATAATTGACTTCTTCCAAAAAAGTCTTTTAACACAATACCAATCGGCTTCGAGTTTATCAGTGATTGTGGAGTGTATTCCTTGTCATCCGAGCGATAACCCATCCGTTCACGGATTGTTTTTTCCATCCTCGCCAAACCGATACGGAATTGATTCATCAACTGTTCGCCAACTGTTCTTACACGCCGATTTCCTAAATGATCAATATCATCCAGTGTTCCTTCCCCTCTATGCAATCGTACCAGGTATTTAAGGGTCTCAATAATATCTTCTTTTGTTAGAGTCCTTTGCTTCTGAGAAATCTGCAAGCCTAATTTCCTATTGATTTTATATCTGCCTACAGAAGCAAAATCATACCGGGCCGGATCAAAAAACAAACTATCGAAATGCTTACGACACTGTGCATCATTAGCAGGGTCCCCCGGTCTCATACGCACATAAATTTCACGAAGGGCTTCCTCCTGGGTTTGGGCCTGGTCCATATTCAGTGTCTGTGCAATACTAATATCACTTAATACATCTTGTAAGTTCAAAATATAGAACTCGCGAATAGGTGAACGAAGGACTGCGTTTAGAACGGCTGTTGTGATTTGTGATGAGGCATCTGCTAAAACTTCACCTGTTTCAGGATCAATAATATCTGTTGCAAGCCAACTACCTACTAACTCTTTTACTTCCACACGGTTTTCTACTTCTTTTTCCGTATCTTTACCCCCTCGTTTTATCCTCTGCTTCTGAAAAATACATGCTTTACCCCGCTTTATCTGGACACGGTCAATTCTATAAAACATTTGTAAAATTTTATCGGATTCTACATATCCCAGAGCCTTTAAAAATGTGGTGGCAAGCATTCGAACTCGGCGATCCACAGTAATCCATAACACATCGTTTATATCATATTCAAACTCTATCCATGCCCCACGATAGGGAATAATTCGAGCAGACAAAAGAAGTTTTCCCCCTTGATGTGGTTTCCTCTCAAAAGAGACACCCGGCGATTTATGTAATTGACTCACAATCACACGTTCCGCTCCATTAATAATAAATGTCCCCATTGGTGTCATAAGAGGAAGCTCGGCTATGAAAACTTCTTGTTCAAGAACTTGTTTTTCTTCTTTCTCTCCCTTAAGAGATTCTTCATATAAGGTAAGTCTTATAGTGGCCTTTAATGTACCACTGTAAGTTAACCCTAAATTCTGACATTCCTCAATTGTATATTTAGGAGGGACAATGTTGTAGTAAATAAATTCTAACTTTGTTAAACCATTAGGCGATTCTATGGGGAAATACTCGTTTAGAACCGCTTGTAATCCTTTATTTTGCCGTTCACGAGGCGGAACTTCCCACTGTAAAAAATCAGTAAACGACTTGGTTTGAATCTCAATGAGATTCGGCAGATGGGATAAATCTTCAGGTGCACGAGATAATAAGATACGTTCTGTTCGGGGAGCCACAGCCATTCAAAAACTCCTTATATAGGGTTCCGGAAAATTTATGAGAAGTGACACTTATACCTCTTCTGATCCTTACTGGTGCATGGATAATTCATGATTTTACCGATATTTATGTTCAAAATCATAAGGTCTTCATTATAGAGGAAATATTATAGCAATTTTAAAGCCAAAAAGCAAATCCCCTTCCCCCCTTCTCAAATTCATTGAATCTTGTCATTCTTTATGTATACATTTTCTCCTATTTTAACTCATAGCAAAATTGCAATCTTTTAATATTCTATCAAATCTTTTTTTATAATTCAAGTATTTTAGCGAAAAAATTTAGGATGGTTTCCAGCAATAACAACAGTAACTTCACCCTTTACAAATTCTGATTTCAATCTTTCTATCAACTCCGAAAGATAACCTCGATAAACACGCTCAAATTTTTTCGTCATTTCAAAACAGACTGCACATTTTCGGTCTCCCAAAACACTGTAAGATTGTTCCAGAAATTTTTGAACCCGGTAAGGAGATTCAAAAAAAATCAATGTGTGAGGCAAATCTTTTTCTTGTTCGAGAAACCGATGTAAAGGACCCTCCTTCCGCGGTGGGAATCCTTTAAATGTATATGAAGATGTAGGCAATCCAGAAGCAACAAGGGCTGTTTCAACAGCAGTTGCACCCGGGATAACCTCCACATCATAACCTGAATCAATTACCGATTGGACCAGTTTAAATCCCGGATCGCTAATACATGGAATTCCTCCATCTGAACACAATCCAACCTTTATCCCTTTGGACAATTCTTCAAGAACACTCGAAATCACCCTGGGTTCTCTTGCTTCAAAAAAAGCCCAGATACGAGATGGAATCGGTATTTGGTAATGACCATACAATCTACGAGTAACACGCGTATCTTCACAAAGAAGCAGTTCGATTTCTCTCAACACTCTTAAAGCCCGATGTGTTATATCTTCCATATTCCCAATAGGGGTTGTTATAATATACAATTTACCCATAGAGTTTTCTTTTCCAGGTGTATTAAATTCATCCTATTCCAAAGATTAATCCAAATCAATTTTCGGTTTTAACACAACCGCATTTTCTGCTTGCATAGCCTTTACAATTTGTTCATACATTTCTTCATCTTTATAAATTCCCACAATAGCACCTCCCGACCCTGTAAATTGGGCATTGGCACCCACAGAACGAGCAATGTCCACCAAACGAACCTGACGAGGGTCAAGATTGTAAATACTTTTCCTACGGTCAAAATTTAGGTCCATCCAGACGCCAATTTCGTCCCCTCTTCCTGCCCAGAGTAAATCCCGAGCCTTTTGAGCATATTCCGCAAAATCATACATCGCTTGATGAACCTCTGGGTCTCCATCAAGCCATCGCTGTCGAACATTATTATGAAATACTTCAGATCCCTCAGACAGTTCTTTTCTATATGCTATAAATAACTTCGGCAACAGCGATATAGGGATTTCTTCATAATATCCATATCCCTGTTTCTCCATCAACTCTTTACCAAAATCCATGAATACACATCCCTCATAAACCTGGATAACGCGGTCTTGCAAACCTGCAAAAATACCCAGTTCTTCCGTTTCAACACTCAAAATAATATTAGGAAGAATAGGCTTCGGGATTTCTACCTCATAAAATTCCATCAAACATTTCATAGTAGCAGTTACCAGAGCACTGGAACCTGCCAATCCCAATCGGCGAGGAATCGTGGAACGATAACGAATAGAAAAATTTTTTTGCGGAAGATGAATGTTATGCTTCTGGCAATACCTGTAAAATTTATAAATTCCTGCCTTCATTAAGCGAATACCACCATAGTACCCATTCAAACGGACATCTTCTACTAGGTTTTCAATAGATTCATATTTTGATTGGTCTTGAAAACTTGGAATGATTTCCAGATGGGGGCTTTCATAAAGACTTACTTTCGCATAAAAATCACGAATAATTACACTAATTGTCTTTCCAAAATAACCATCCGAAGGATTACCAACCAATCCTGCTCGTGAATATGCCACACATTCTATTGCCATAATTTTACCCTTACTTTTTATAAATTCAGGGATATATTATATCGAATTGACCTCCCACCTTTCTCACTATAAACACAGGGATGATTTGATATCTTCACTTATAGAACTCTATTTTGAAAAGAAAGATAGAAAAATAAAATATTAACGAAGATAATCTAATAGACTGGGCTGGATAACACGAGATGCAGCGTTAAGTGCGGCCTGATATGCATTGGTTTGTGTATTTAAATTTACGATAACTTCTGCCATATCCGCGTCAATACTGTCCGAAATAACCCTCTGAAACTCAATATTTGCATTTCTTAAATTTTCTTCCGTGCTATCCAATCGCTTATTAACGGCACCTACTTTAGCCAGTGCTAATGAAAGTTGTGAAATAGCATAGTTTGCTTCTTGAATTCTTTGCTCCACTCCGGTAAAGTTCGCGGATCGTAAATTGTCACGAAGTGAAATCAGAGTTTGAAAAATGTTTGTAGTTTGAGACCCCGTCGCCAGAAAAACTTCTCTTCCTGTAAGATTCGTTATAACCTGGGTCCCTTCCATAATTTCAGTATTAATATAATTGTCATTTCCATTATAAGTTACAGATGTTATTTCTCCATTTGCATTTCTTGTTTCTTGAAATGGAGCGGTAGTAGTAACAGTCCCTCCAAAAATATATCTACCACTGGTTTGATGATTGGCTTCCTTTAGTAATGCTTCAATTAATTGATTTACTTCCGTTGCAATTTGGTCTCGTTGTAATTGGGCATTTGTAGTATTCCTGCCCTGTATGGCTAATTCCCTTGCTCGCTGAACAATATCAAGGGTAGTTGCCACTGTGGTCTCCGCTTCATTTAAATAAGGACGGATCGTTGTTATATTCTTAATATATTGCTCATTTTGTGCTACCATAGATTGAGCGGATATAGCCCTGCGGGCATTAAGGGGGTCATCTGATGGACGATTTACGCGTTGCCCCGAAGATAGTTGCTCTTGCAAAGTTAATATTCGGCGTGTTTGATATGCAAGATCGTTAAGAGTTCTATCAACAAGCATCCTTGATGTAACACGAATAACGCCCATAAATCTTATCCTCTATCGTCAACAAAACAAGTTAATCCCATTTCTAATTTCTTTGATATTGAGTCCGAGTAGGAAGCCGTTTCTTGCTCTTCATAATACGGATATATATTCTTCAATGCATTTCTCGCAGATTCCAATGATACCCGATAAAAGGGGACAGCTTCACCAAGCCATGCTTTCAGATAGAGAATGGCTACCCTCATACGCTCGCAGGAATCAACCATGCGCGACTTCCACGGTTCATCAATCTGCTCTGCAACTTTTCTTATATTATTCTCAGGTAGTTTTACTCCTAAATTTCTACTTATTTTTTCAACTAATTCTTTTCGTAAAAATTCTGCTCGCGATGTTTCCTTCACCAGATAATCTATTGCAGAAGTCTTCTCATTAAAATATTTAATATTCCCGTTAAAACCCGCCTGCAATTGCGCCAGACAAACCGATACCAATGTTTCCTGTCGTTCCGCTTGCTCCTCCAGTAACTTACATAAATTTTCAATCTCTTTCATGAATTAAATCCCTTTATAAGATTATCTAATCCTTCACATTTGTGAAGGGTCCGAGATGTGACCACAATATTTGAATTTCCTGTGCCGTTACATATTCGTCTTTATTCATATCCCATTGTTGAAATTCTTGAACAGATAAACCACTTTCTCTTACAGAAATCTTTTTGTCCTGATTGATATCATATAAAGACACAATTTTTTCTGCTTTCTCTTTTGTCAATTCTTTTACACTCAATTCTGATTTAAGAATCTCATAAAAGTTATTGGGGTTGCCTTTAAGAGAAGACTCCTCTGTTTTTTTTCGACTTACCAACATAAGTGTTTTTGCAAGGGAGTTAATTGCATTCAATCCCATAATCCATTGCATCATTTGATATTCCTTTACATTATTAGTTATCGGCAAATCGCCTTGTTTTCTTAAACTTCAAATATTAATTTATTTCCTGTCGTATTACTTACCTTTTGCTGTATTGATTCTGTATTCTGAATAATTTGCTTTGCTATACCTAACTGTCCTGATTTTGCCATTTCACCAGCAAAAGCATCATTTAACATGTCGTAATATATTTCCTTCGTAGAATTTTGAGGGAAAAGTTTAGAATTCATTATTGTCTTTCGCATTTCCTTCAATAGTTCATATAAAAACAATCGCTCCATTTCTTCACCTGCAATTTTTTTTTGATTATTTTCATCAATAGAAAAATTATTGCTCGGTCCTACATAACCAATAGGGTTTACATATAACATTTACATAATCTCCACTTCTGCTTCGAGGGCTCCTGCCTCTTTCAAAGCCTGAAAAATAGAAATCATATCCCGGGGAGTTATTTTTAACCGGTTTAACGCTTCTGCTACCTGTCCCGCGGAAGTCCCTGAAACGGGCATAAGATAGGCTTCCGATTCCTGTACTTCCATTGCAGTAGTTTCGGTAATAACGGGTTGACTTTCAGTAAAAGGTGTTGCCGGTGTCACCTGAGGCGTAGAAGTAATTTTTATTGTCATATTTCCATGTGCTACCTGACAGGGTTTTACAACAACATCTCCGCCAATCACAATGGTACCTGTCCGTTCATTGATTACAATCTTCGCAGGTGGACTTGTAGTAACTTCTATATTCTCCATTCGAGCAATAAAACCTGTCAGGTCATTGTGGTATATTTCGGGAACGGTTACTCGAATCGCACCCCCACCCATCGCAAGGGCTACATTTTCCCCAAACTGGTCTTCAATAGCCTGACGAATTCTATCCGCAGTATTAAATTCAGGTTGTTTTAACAAAAGAACAATCCGTTCCCCATCCGTGATTGTCGATGGGACCTCTCTCTCTATATAGGCCCCCAAAGGAATGCGTCCTGAAGTCGGATGGTTTTTACGAACAGATGCTCCCCCGCCACCTCCCTTTTCCGCATTAAACCCTCCTATAGACACGGGACCCTGGGCCACTGCATATACCGTTTCACCCAGTCCCGGTCCTCGCAAATGTGTCTCTAAAAGCATTCCGCCTTCTAAACTTTTGCAATCACCCAATGTGTCAATTTTAACATCAATTCGAGTTCCTTCCTTGGCAAAGGCGGGAATCTCTGCAGTTACCATAACAATTGCAGAATTTTTCGGTGTTAAATCTTTCAGATTGCTTACCGTAATACCTAACCGGTCTAACATCTGACGCTGAGCCAGCCGAGTAACTCCAACACTATCACCAGTACCCGCAAGTCCTACAACAAGACCTATCCCTTTTAAGATATTCCCTCTCGCTCCCTGAATATCGCATAAATCTCGTATTCGTGCGGAATCCGCGACCCCAGGTAAAAAGAAAATCAGTAAAATGATATATAGAAAAAACCTTCTTTTAATCATAAATAAACTCCTTATTAGAATGGAGAGAACCAATCTAAAATCTTCGTAATAATTCCACGCCGTTGATTATTCCATAGGTCTCCTTTCCCTTTAAGTTGTACCTGTGCATTGGCGACCTGTGTTGATAAAACTGTATTATCTGGTGCAACATCTTTAGAACGGACAATCCCACTAACTGTTAAAAGGGAATCTTCTCTATTCACAGTTACTCGTTTTTCGCCTTCTATCTTTAAGTTTCCATTTGGATACACCTGTGTTACTGTGCAGGCAATTGTTGTTGTTAATGTGCTTGTACGTGTCGTTTTACCTCTTGCTTTCGTTTCGTTTTCCGCCTCAATCTTCCAGTTAGGTAATAAGTCCGGGTTTATCAATCCCAAACCATCCGGCTTTTCTGCAGTCAAAAAATTGTTATCCTTTTCGTTCGCTTTACTCTCAACATCGGATTCTTTCTTAGTATTTGTATCTGCGGTCGTACTTGCAGAAATTTTCTCACGCACTAATATTGTAATAATATCGCCCGGCTGAAAACGGGTCCCTTTTTCCGCTATTAATGTTCCTGAACGCTGGGCTTCAGGTGTAAAAAGACTATCACTATAAGAAAAAACACAAAAACCAATCCAAAAAGAGATCATTATAAATACCGTCTGTTCCTTTATTTTCATAACGATTTACTCCACTTTAACCGTTCCATCGGGCTGAACAGTTGCTTCAAATTTTTGTTCTGAATTTAAATACATACAGTGGACACGCTCACCTATACGAGCATCTGCCAAAACTTTTACCTTTGCTGAAATGGATATATTTCCCCGGGCATACTCGACGGGAACAATTTGATTCCGCTTTACGATTACGGGTGATTCGATATCCTCCATACGAATGCTGGACCCGGAACGAATATATTTTTTAGAAGACATGCCTACAACCGAGTATAAATCCCATATAGGAGACCCTTGACTACGAGAGAAGGATACCTGCCGAACAGATATATCTTTTTCTGTTATTATCTTTCCACGAGGAATATCTCGAACAGCAATTACTACCAATCCCTCTGTTTCTATCATAACCCTACAAATAATCGTTTTCTGGATTCTCCCATCTACACGGATCATTCCACGAAAAACCCCCGGACCCAAATAGCGATACGAATTATTAGGTTTCCATGTTATTTCCACATCCCCTTCAGGGAAAGTCAAATCTTCCGAAGGGGGATATATTTCAATACGAGTCTGACTCACTTCCCACGGCATTTGTTGTTGAATATAATGTCGAAGTGAGTCTGTAAAAATATCTTTTGAAATTACTGTGGTGGCTCGTTTGATTACAGTTTGTCCTTTTTCGTCGATGTTTAAACTATCTGTGTCCACACCAATTTGTTTTAGTTTTGAAAATATCAGCGTATTCGGTACAACTCGAGCATATCCGGGTTTGGGTGCCGGTAATAAAGGGATACCATTTACAAAATCTGGGTTAACACCTTCCAGAACATCGTGTAACATTACTTTATTACCTGTAACCTCCGTTTCCTGTTTAATCGAAATATCCTGTGAATGTCCTGCAATATTAAACAGAAAGACTATTACACATATAATAATTACATTATTTGTTTTTGACGAATAAACCGTCATTCGCCACATTATCTCCTTACATTATTAGCCGTCTGAAGCATCTCGTCAGAGGCTTGAATCACTCGTGAGTTAGCTTCATAAGCACGCTGGGCAATAATCATTTGTATAACCTCTTCCACAACCTGAACATTCGAGTTTTCAAGAAACCCCTGGGCAATCGTTCCCAATCCATCTAATCCGGGTTGTCCTACATTGGGAGGACCTGATGCCTGCGTTTCTAAAAACAGGTTTCTGCCCAATCGTGCATCAAGACCAGCAGGATTGGAAAACCGGGCTAATTCCAATGTTCCAATGTTCTGAGGGGTATTATCACCGGGGACACGAGCAGAAACGGTCCCATCAGCACCGATAGTTACTAACTCTGCTTCCGTCGGAATGGTAATAGCAGGTGTTAGAGGATAACCATCTACGGTCATTACGGTTCCCTCTTCATTAATTTTAAAAGCGCCGTCTCGTGTATAAGCAATGGTCCCATCCGGTAATTCAATCTGAAAAAAACCATCCCCTTCAATCATCAAATCAAAGGGGTTACCCGTTTGGATAGCGGAGCCTGATGAAAAGATTTTTGACACAGCAGATGGACGAACACCATGTCCAATCTGAATACCTTCGGGTATTGTTGTCCCTGCCGTTGTCTCACTGCCTGCAGGTTTAACTGTCTCGTATAATAGGTCTTGAAAGTTTACCCGACTTCGCTTAAATCCCGTCGTATTCACATTTGCCAGATTATTGGCGATTGCATCAATATTCATTTGCTGGGCTATCATTCCCGTTGCCGCAGTAAATAACGAACGAATCATATATTCATCCTTCTTTTATGTTTTAACCGGCAAGACCTATCTGGTCAATTAGTCTGCCGATACTTTCATCTATAGCAGAGATAACTCGTTGATTGGATTCATAAGCACGAAGTCCCAAAGTTAGCCTTACCATCTCTGTAGGAATTTTCGTATTTGAGCATTCAAGATAACCCTGTTGAAGGGAACTTCTCGTTGCTGGTTGCATGGCCTGTTGAACTTCCTGACTTGCAGAATATAAATTTTCCCCTTCACGGATTAACCGTTCCGGCTTTGCAAACTCAATACATCGGATTTGCCCGGCAGGAATCCCATCCACAGTAATACTTCCGTCCGTTGCAATATTAATTTCACTCCCCTGTATTTGAATAGGCTGTCCATTATTTCCCAAAACCCGATAACCTTGTGAAGAACATAAAAAGCCTTCTGAATCCAGAGTGAAATCCCCTGCCCTCGTAAATCTGTCCCCAGACGGCGTTTGTAATACAAAATATCCCGGTCCCTGTATGGCAACATTTAAAGGATTGGAAGTCTGTTTAAGAGGGCCTAAAGATAAATCGGGAAAGGTTTCTACAATCTTTACACCTCCGGCAGGAGCACTTTTAGGAATATATACATTATAACTGGCACCTATCTTTTTGAATAAAGGATAAAAGCCCAACTGAACAGGTGTTAATGCCTTGTATCCTACTGTACTGGCATTAGCTACATTATTAGCATATACCGCTTGCCGTTGTTCTGAGGCAATCATTCCACCTGCGGATATGTATACTCCCGGTATCATATTATTCTTTCATTTATATTTTATGGGTTACTTATAGTTTCAAAAGGCGGGCGGCAGGGCGCAACGATGTTTCGTAAAGGGACAAAGAAACACATGGACGCAATCTATTGCGCCATGCCGACCCATGGAGGAAAGTTGCTATAGGACCTTTTTATGGGACATCTTCAATATTCAAATTTTGTTGTTTTAAAAATAGCAATCTCCGTGCCATAAAATAGCAATACAATAAATTATTGACAAATAAAAAGATATAGAGAATTTATAAATAAAAAACATTTATATAGATAGGAATGATTTTCCTTTAAAAAGGAAGAATTTGCATTTTACATTGTTTTAATCATAAATTAACATCGATAAAGAAATTAAGATAGGCTTTCATAAAATGAAAATTTTGTCCATAGAGTTTAAGAAAAGTGTATTAAATATCTGTGATATTCCCCGGGACCGTAAACCTGAAATTGCCTTCGCCGGTAAATCAAATGTCGGGAAATCTTCTCTTTTAAATACACTCTGGGGAAGAAAAAATCTTGCAAAAACAAGCAATACTCCTGGAAAAACGAGAACGATTAATTTTTTTGATGTCAATAACAAATTTTATATGGTAGACCTGCCCGGATATGGATATGCAGAAGTTCCTCTCAAGATTAAAGAGCAATGGAATAAACTAATGTTTGAGTATCTAACACAAAGTGAAAATTTAAGACTTGTAGTAGTATTAATTGATTCCCGACATGGACCCGTTGAAAAAGACCATCAACTGCTCGATTTTCTGGAAGAACATGAAATTCCTACTTTACTCGTTGCAACAAAAGTTGACAAGTTAGGAAATGCACAAAGAAAAATACTATTGGATAAAATAAAAAAAGAACTCCATTTAGATGAAGATGCTATTCTACTTCCTTTTTCATCTCAAACAAAAGAAGGGGTTGCCCCTCTCTGGAGAATAATAGAAGAAATCCTAAGCGATAGATAATCGTTTTTCGCCCCTTTGAACAAACCATTTATAATTTCAATTCTTACACAACCTCTCCGTAAAGGTCGTATATTTCTGCCTCTTTTATCTTCACAGGATAGAATTCGCCTATTCTTAATGATTTTGAAGAGGATACCCAGATAATACCATCAACTTCGGGAGCTTCCGCATAAGACCTCCCTATCCATAGTTTCTTCTCGTTATCAAAGTCTTCTACTAAAACCTTATACTCCCTCCCCACTCGACTTTTGTTGAATTCATAGGATATATCCGATTGTGTCTCCATAAGAAGATGATACCGCCGTTCTGCCACTAATTTACCCACTCTGTGAGGGAATTCGATAGCCGGAGTTTCTTCCTCCGGAGAAAAAATAAAAGCCCCTAATCGCTCAAATCGGATTTGTTCAATTACATTCATTAATTGCTGAAATGCTTTATATGTCTCGCCGGGGAAACCTAATATAACGGTTGTCCGAATAACAATATCTGGTATAACGGTTCTTATATCTCGTATTTCTTTAATAATGTCTCTGCTCCAACCCGGCCGGTTCATTAACTTGAGTATTTTCTTATCAATATGCTGTATAGGCATATCCAAATAATGAACAGTTTTCTCCCCCGTTCCTATGATGTTCAAAAGTTTTTTCGTTAGGCCCGAGGGTAAACCATACAAGCATCTTATCCAGAAATCGCCTTTTAATTTAGATAACTCTTTAATTAGTTCCGGTAATCCATATCCTTTTTTCAAATCCCTCCCATAGCGGGTTATATCTTGTGCGATTAAATTCAATTCTTTTATACCTTGACTAATAAGGTATTCTGCTTCTTGCAATATAATATCCATAGGTACGGAACGGTAGGTTCCCTTTATTCTGGGGATGGCACAAAACGAGCATGTATGAGAACAACCATCTGCAATCTTCAGAAAAGAATAAGCACGAGGAGTAATAATCTTTCTGCGAATATATTTTTCTACATTAACTATCGGTTTCTTTAGGCAACAAAACTTTTCATTACGGGGGATTTCCTCATTCTGTATATATTGGACTAAAGTCTCCAATTGTCCAACCCCTACTAATCCATCAATTTCTGGAAATTTTTTCCATAATTCATGTGGATAACGCTGTGATAAACAGCCCAATACAAAAAATTTTTCAGGATTCCCTCTCTTTTTTTTACTTTCTGCTATCTCCGAAATGACATCAATAGACTGTTTCTTCGCATCTAAAATAAATCCACAAGTATTTAATAAAACGATATCAAAATTTTCTTCCGGATGAAATCCTTCTAACGGAATTACTTCATATCCTAAGTCATCCAATAATCCCGCTAAATATTCATTATCAACAGTATTTTTATCACATCCTAAAGTTATTATCCCTATCTTCTTTGTTTTTTTCACGACTAATATTATTCTTTTAGTTTTCTATTTAATTTTTACAAATATATTATTAATAAGAAAAACATTATAAGTAAAAATTAATATCCTTTTCATCTCAGCGAAATTTAATTCCTTTAAAAAATATACCCGATGGCTCCAGAGAGCCATCGGGAAAAAGCAGAGAGTATAAAATACCTTTAGTTTTTCTATAAGAAACTAATTAAGGATTATAGTCCATCAACATTAACAGTTTTCACCAGCCATGCAGGAACTTTCTTCCCTTTTTCATTTGTTACTTCGTATTTTTTCATAATGAGTTCAACAGAAACCGCACCTGCTACACTACTTAAATCAATAGGATAGGCAGACGCTGTCCCGTCATCATTAATTTTAATCTGCATATTTGTCAAATCAACTTTTCCTTCATCCGCATAACCGGATTCCAGACCTAATTGCAACATTTGGCGGGCTTCATCTTTTCCACCTACTTCGGGATGTTCAAAATCATCACCAAAAGTTTGAATTAACATATCAATATTTTTTGCTTCAAGGGCTGTCTTGACCTTATCGATGGTGGAACGAATTAATTCTTCATCCGAGGGTCCCTTCCCCATTCCGGCACAGCCCAGAACAGAAAGCATAGCAACCATAGACACGACCAGAGCGGAACTAATGAGAATTCTCTTCATATTGAGTCTCCTTTACTTATTTGTTATAGTTTTACTTAAAATTAAAAGATACCACTTTTTTATGGTAAGTATGACTATACCTTCTGAGAAAAGGTTTCATTTCTCCAAAAAATTTTAAACTTTCTACTTAAAATTACAAAAAGGACAATTTTATGAAAAGAAGAGACTTTTTATTAGCATTAGGAACTGCGTCTACCTTATATATAAAGCCCTTCAATAATCATTCAAACAAAATTCTTATTACTAAAACAAAAGGAGATAATTCAGTAAAAAGTAATAGACCCATTCAAGAAAATAAAGGGGATGTAGTTGTTATTGGTGGAGGAATTGGAGGGGTAGCCTGTGCTTTAACTGCATTACAGCACGGATTATCTGTCATCCTAACAGAAGAAACCTACTGGTTAGGAGGACAAATGACTTCACAGGCAGTCCCTCCTGATGAAAATCCATGGGTTGAAGAGAAAGGGTCTACAGAAAGATATAAAAAGTTAAGAGACACAATTCGCGATTTTTATCGGAATTACTATCCCCTACGAGAAGAACATAAAAACAATCCAAAACTCAATCCCGGGAATGGTAATGTATCTCGTATTTGCCACGAACCCCGGGTCAGTGCACACATCATTGAGGCCCTTCTTTCTCCTTATATTTCAGGGAAAAAATTGCTACTGTTAACGGAACATATTCCTGTTGAAGTTGAAACAAAAGGCGATTATTTCACTGCAATTAAAGTTCGGTCTTTAAAAACAGGAAATGAAAGATGGCTATCCGCTCCGTATTTTATCGACGCAACAGAAACAGGTGAAATACTTCCCATGGGGAAAGTAGAGTATGGAGTCGGCATGGAAGCACAAAAAGAGACAAACGAACCCCACGCTCCAACAGAAGCGGACCCCAAAGCTATGCAAGCATGTACATGGTGCTTTGCTATGGACTATGACCCCGACGGAGACCATCATATTGAGAAACCTAAAAATTATGAGTTTTGGCGTTCATATATTCCTAAATTAGACCCACCATGGCCGGGACCTCTGTTAAGTTTGACCACAACGCATCCCGTAACTTTACAACCTCGCACGATGCCTCTTGACCCGACAGGTCAAACAAATGCAAGTTGGTGGAAATATCGACAAATTCTGGATAAGAACCTTTTTGACACAAATCTTATTCCATTTAGTATAACCCTTGTCAATTGGCCTCAAAACGACTACTTTCTCGGAAACATCATTGAGAATGAAAAGCGAGAGGACGACTTATTTCATCAGAAGAAAGCAAAGGAATTGAGTTTATCCCTCTTCTATTGGCTACAAACCGAAGCACCTCGCCCAGATGGAGGAACAGGTTGGAAAGGATTACGATTACGACCCGATGTAATAGGTACAGATGATGGTTTCGCAATGAGACCGTATATTCGCGAATCCCGCCGGATTAAAGCAGAGGTTACAATCTGTGAACAGCATATCAGCAAAGATGTGCGGAAAGAATTCCAAAAAAACGAAGAATACATTACCCCTGAATTTTTTCATGACACCATAGGTATTGGTTATTATCGAATTGACCTTCATCCCCGAACAAATGGTAAAAATTATTTCGATGTGGAATCCTTGCCCTTCCAAATACCGTTAGGAGCACTCCTCCCACAGCGTGTAGAAAATCTTATCCCTGCATGTAAAAACATCGGAACAACCCACATCACAAATGGTGCCTACCGCTTACATCAGCTAGAATGGCACATTGGAGAAGCCGTCGGAGTCCTCTTATCTTTTTGTATCCAAAACAAATACCAACCCCGCCAGGTAAGAAACAATAAGCAAATTTTAGAACAGTTCCAACAAACGCTTCTAAATGAAAATATCCCCCTCCACTGGGATAAAGACATTCTCCAACAAAAAGGAAAAAAATAAAGGTTCGTTGAGAAACTATTAATGGATTACATCAGATAAAAAAATATAAAAACAAAAAAACGCAATTCTTTTTAGACCCAAAGAGAATAAATCATTTATTGCATAGAACCGATTCTGTTCTAATCCCCAAAAAAACTCCTAAATAGATTTCTTTCTAAACTCCTTCCGCCGGCCCCTTGGAACGATAAAAGAGTCTATCCAGGGAAAAAATATCTCCACACCCTCTTCTACACTCGGAAATTTTTTCATTTCAAAATAACTAATTCCTCTTAAGAAACCATAAGCACCTATAAACATGAAAACCCCTTGAAATAGGTTTAAAAACTCTAAAAAAATCAGACAAGAACAAGATAACAGCAGATAATAACTCAACCTATCAAAAATAAAATTAATGGAATTACTATTAATATCCCCTCCAAACCAATTGGACACTTAGGACCAGATTTGTAATCCCACTTTACTACTAAAATTAAAAAGAATACGATTCCTAATAAAGAAAAAAAATAGCATGTTCTACTTCGTAATTAATTATAGAAAAATGAGTAAACATATTGAATAAGCTTGTAATATTTATTCGTTTATAAAATGTCTATTACGATCCACCAGAGCTTTCAAAACACATAAAAATGCACTCTTTCTCTCAAAAAATCGAACTCCTCACACCAAATATCTCCTTGTAATAAATACCCCTATAAAGGTAAATACAATAAAAATCAAAACAAATATAGCTGATACAAACAATTTCTTCCGTTTATTTTATTCATTATCAATCTCTACTTCGTCATAATCTATTGTTAGAAGGGATAAAAACTTGTTTTGGGATGTCCTGATTTACCATTATTGTTTCCGGATAAATTTTTATAATAATTTCATACTTTTTAACATTTGGCTCTACAAAAGCAGAGTAAAAAGTATCCATTAAACAATCCAAAAACTTTTTAATAGGAAATAATTTGGTTCATACTATTTTATTTTTAGAGCAGGTTCTATCCGAATGTTTGTCTCATGCAATCACAATAATAGAGAATGTTATCCCATTTCGCATCGGGCGGAATGCGGTGGTCCGGACAAGGAATAAAACCTCCTAATTCTACCAGCGGCTTTAACCTTTCTATTTCGCGGTCTACGGCTTCTCTATCATGCAAGAAAACGACTTTATTCATTCCCCCTACACCTCGCAATTCTTTTCCATACTTCTCACGCCACGGAGCAATACTTGCATTCCATGTTCCAACTTCAATCGGGAACATTGTATTTACGCCATTTTTAAACCATGTGGGAATCAAAGCATCAATACAACCATCACAATCAAGCGAAACAATATCCAAACCATAACTTTTGCATAAATCTGTTATTCGTTTATAGTGTGGACCCACCAACTCATCAAAAACGGATGGAATTACCAGAGGACCATTTTTGAAACAAATATCTTCCCAGAAGTGAGCGAAATCATATTTAGCCCCGTTCTGTAATGCTCTTTTGGTATTCTGATAACACAATTCGCCATAGGTATCAATCATCTCCTTGAATAAATCCGGGGCATCTGCATAAATATAACTTAATCCTACAACACCTGTGATGTTTCGTAAAGAACCTAATAAACTTCCACAGTGAAGACCGTAGAGGTAATCCCTTTCATTTTTCTTAAGGAACTCCTCACCTCCTTCCCCAAAAGGAATCATTCTATCATTTACGCGGACGGGCGTCTTGAGAATTCTATCTTCGTTATATTGAAGTCGGGGCAAATAATGTTTTTCCCAATCCTTCCAGGTTTTTAGAAGATGGTCAAATTCAGCAGGAATTGACACGGCCCCCGGTTTTTCAAGGACAATTACACCATCTTCATTTCGAACTTTCTTTGACCCGTCCGACAATTCTTCAAGAACTTCCCTCTCAAATAAAGGGTCTAAATGCGCATTCGGATGGAAAACTGAGTACCAATTAAAATCAAAACCTAATCTTTCACTCAATACCGCATCTACAGGACTTCCATCCGCCCATTCGACTGCTTCTTCGCGTGTGATATAACCTTCATCTGCCCATTTGGCTAATGTCTCCTTCCAAAACCCAAAGTGCACAATAGGCAAACGGTCATAGGGTTCATATCTCAAAACTGCAAGTGCCCTTTCCCTGTGTGTCATTCCTATTCTCCTTATCATAAATCATTATTTCTATTTGACCAAAAATCAAACCTCATAAACAAATTTTAAAGAACCTATAAGATTTATATAAAAGTATTGGTACTAAAATGCTTGGTGATTTTTAATTTTAAGGAAGCAATACCTATATAGGTAGAAAGGCCCGAGTCAGTTAAAGAAAAGAAGATACTTTTACAATTAGAAAAAACCTCTTTCAAAATCAGAGATAACCAATACATTAGGGCATAAAACTATTTCAGGACAGTTAAAAAGTATCTCACAATCATTGCTTCACGAAGGTAAGATTAAATTTACAATACAAGAGAAACCTAATAGTTGATTTCAAAAATATAAAATCAAAGGTTGTTATTATTCGCCGGATAACTAAATCTTAATTTTGAAATGAAAGCACAATTCGTAGTAATATTATATAGACTGAATTTATCGTTTTATTTAGTGTTTTACATCTCTTATATTGACTTTTTTTCTATATATATTTCAGTTTATATAAAAAGGTTGCATATGTGAAAAAGTTTTTATTCGTGATATTTAATATCTATTTTCTTTTTCATTTATCTTTATCGGTGTACAGTGAGACAAAACAACCCGTAACCATCCAATTTCCCGCTATGGGAACAGAATTTGCTTTTATTATTTATCCCCCTTCAAATAATATGCTTGAAGAAGATGTTCGCAATTTATGTGAACCCGCGATAAATGCCGTACACAGGCTTGAAAAACATATTAGCCATTACATGACGGACAATGATTTAGCAAGACTAAATCAATCTGCGGGCTCAGGTCCTGTAAAAGTAAATAGTGATTTGTTCGAAATTATCCGTTGGTCAAAAAAATTTTGGGAACAGACGGAAGGGGCTTTTGACCCGAGTGTAGGTCCATTATTAGATTTATGGGGTTTTTATAAGAAAAATAGAGAGGACATCCCCTCCGATTCTGAGATTTCTGATATACTGAAAAAAGTAGGTATGGATAAAGTAAAGATTAATATTGAAGAACAATCCGTAGAACTTATTACCCCGGGAATGCGTCTTGACTTTGGTGGAATAGGGAAAGGATTGGCTTTAGACCGTGCAAAAACAATTTTAGAAGAACAAGGGATAAAATCAGGGATCCTTCATGCGGGGACCAGTTCTATCGTTGCAATAGGTTTACCTCCCAATCAAACAGGTTGGAAAATTGGTATCCGTTCACCTTATAATAAAAACGAAACCCTTGAAGAGTTTTTTATTTGTGATGAGTCTCTTTCTACCTCTTCTGTTTCAGAACAATTTTTGGAACGAAAAGGTAAAAAGTGGGGTCATATATTTAACCCCAAAACAGGTTTCCCTGTTAATAATAATATAATAAGTTCAACGGTTATCTGTAAAACAGCAACAGAAAGTGATGCATTGAGCACATCATTCTTTGTGCTTGGAATAGAAAAAACAAAAAAGTATTGCAAAAAATTTCCAAACTTGAAAGTTTTTCTTATCTCAGAAATTAATAACAAATTGGATAAACAATATATTAACCTTAAACAAAGCGAGGAATAGCCATGAAATCCAATGTCTCTCGTAGAAACTTTATCAAAACTGCAAGCACTGCCACAGGACTTATGATAATGGCAGGTAAAGCCCCATTCTCCTACGCACTCAACGATAAAATAAAAGTTGGTTGCATCGGCTGTGGAGGACAGGGGTGTTTTCATATTAAAGACGGTCTGATGGGTGCTTCAGATATCGTTATTAGCGCTGTATGTGATGCCTACGGTCCCCATCAACGATTAGCAGTTCAGTTAGCACAGATTTCAAATGCAGGTATTGCTCTTGAACCCGGACAGACCTTAACAGAAGAACAACGACAAAAGGCATTATCTGCTTTCAGACCAAAAAGTTATTATGACTATCGTGAAATGTTAGAGAAAGAAGAACTGGATGCTGTCGTTATTGCAACTCCACTCCATATGCATTATCAAATGACTATGGACAGTTTGAGTGCTGGTAAATATGTATTTTGTGAAAAGACCATGTGCTATGAAATCGAGCAGGCACGGGATATTGTAAAGAAATGTCACGAGACCGGAAAATGGGTTCAGGTCGGACATCAACGCCGATACAATCCTCTGTATAACAAAGCACTTATGATGATCTGGGAAGAAGGAACCATTGGACGCATCGTTCATATCGACGCACAATGGCATCGGAATAACGATTGGCGTCGTCCCATTAACAAAGACCATAAATTAAATTCTCAGGAAGCACGCTTCATTAAAGATTTGGAACGCTACATGAACTGGCGTTTATATAAAGAGTCTTCCCGTGGCTTATTAACCGAGTTGGCCACACATCAATTGGACATTGTCTCGTGGTTCCTTGACGCAATGCCGAAACGCGTCTACGGATGTGGAAGTCTGGATTACTGGAGGGATGGTCGCGAAATTCATGATAGTATTAATGTTATTTATGAGTTTGATATAACCCCTGAAAATCGCGGGTACCGTGCTATTAACGCCCGAAGCAGTTATCAAGACAAACTGGCCATCAACCAGCCTTATACAGTTCAGTTAATGTATTCAAGTATCACGGCCAATGCCAAAAAAGGTTGTAATGAGTTATTTCAAGGCGATGAAGGAACTATTGAACTAAGTGAAGAAGGTGGTTCTTTCTATCCTGAGGCAACATCCAAAATATCCTGGGGCGAATCCGGAAACGCTGAACAAACAGCAACTGTTATCACTTCAGGCGGAACCTTAAAACTAAGTAACAAAGCACTTCAAGAAGGAAAACCCATTGTTGTAGACAATACCCGATCCGTTGACCAACTTCAGTTTATCCAATTTGCAAAAGACATCAAAGAAGGGGGTATCCCTAAAGCAAACCAAATGGTCGGATTAAGGGCTACAATTATGGCTCTTTCCGGTTATCAAGCGATTGAGGAAAGGAGAATGGTAGAAATTGACCCGGCCTTATATACATTCGATTTCTCAACCCCTGACCCATCTATAGTTAGTTAATACAATCTGCTCAATTTTTATATAAAATAGATTAACACAATAAAATAATTAACATAAAAAGAAAGTGATGCCATGAGTAAATCGTGGAGAAGATGTATTCCATTTTTAGTATTCACTTTAGTTCTCCTACCCATCTTTCCGACCTCAGCAAAGGATACAAACGAACCTTTGCAAAATATTATTGAAAATTATGACAAGTATATGGGCAGAGATCTTGTAATTAATAATAGGGCTCCAAACGCAAAAATTATTCGGACCCTTCCCCTCTCGTGTCCCCCCTTCCACCTAAGGGACAAAAACGGAGACATTATTGACCCAACAAAAAATGCGGATGGGACACCCGTTGACCCTAATTTGCCCGTTCAACAGCAAGGGATTCCGCGGGCGGTAAGCACAAAACAAACCTGTGGAGCCTGCCATCCCTACGACAGAATTACAAAAGGCTATCACTTTCAGATGGGTCGAGACGAGTTGTATCCCGAAACAGACCCAAGCCAGGGAACACCAAAAGATAAAAGCCCTGGATTTTTCGGAAAGTGGCTCTCATTATACCAGCGAGAATTAGTTGGAAAACACTTTGAAGACCCCGAACAAATAGACATGACCCCTTTCAACTGGATTATAGACTGCGGTGTATGTCATCCGGGTGGTGGACCCGCTGAATATGATCGTTCGGGGGAAAATTACGACAAAGTTAAGAAAACCAATCCGTTAGCAGGCACTTTTGGAGATGGAGATTATTATGAATCACCCTGGGAAAAAACAGGGATAATTGAAGCGGATTGTTTTATATGCCATCTTGAGAATTATGAATATTCTGTCCGGGCAAAACAGATTAAAAAGTGGAACTTTGAATATGCGTCAACAGCCGCCGCAGGTTTCGGTTATGTATGGGGTTCAACTATTGACGGACAACAACCTAAAGTTTACTATAACAAAAGCCTCTTTAATGCAGATGGAACTGTTCAAATACATATTCGCCGTCCAACAGACCGTCAATGTATGTTTTGCCATGATATGTCCAGCGTTCAGAAACGGGGAATTTCATGGCACTCTCATTACATGCAGGATGTTCATACAGAACAAGGATTAAAATGTACCGATTGCCATCATGGAGACATACGACATAACTTCGCTAAGGGAAATTCTTCCATTCAAACCATTCGTGACGACCTGGACGACACAATCCTGTCCTGCAAAGAATGTCATTACAAACAAGAAAAAGGGGCTCCCTACCCAGAACATAAAGGGCTCCCTCCGCTCCACTTAGAGCGCATAGACTGTACCGCATGCCATATCACTCATAGACCCTTCCTTCCTGTTTCTATTATTGACCCGCTCACAGGTAAAGCAATAACCTTACCTGAAAATCAAGATCCAAACTATTGGAGTGCTTATGAATACGGCGGACTCTGGGGCTGGATACGGAGCAGAGATGATGCCAACCTTATTTTCCCATATACAGGAGATCAGATAAAACAGGCAAAAGAATATATAATCACTCGTGATGACATTATCCGTAAATTGTTCAAAGATGCACTTCTCAAAGATCTACCAGAAGGAGAGATTAAGGTCGCAGATTTTATTGAGAAAAAGCAAGGGCTTGAAGATTCCGAAGCAAGAGGGTTAATGTTAATCACTTTAGCACACCTATATAGACCTGCACAGGAGGCATACCCCGCCGTTATATTTAGAAACCAGGCCTATTCTTATGATTCAGGACAAATAAGAGAACTAAAAACAACCCCGCAACCTAAACGACCCGGTGCCACAATTATAGAATCCACCTTCGATTTAGGCAGGAGTAAATCGGATGGAAAAATATACGCTCAGAATACTCAGCTTTCTGCTTATTGGGTCTACATGGATGGTGAAGAAGTTAGACCCGTTATGTTAAAAGATATGAAGAAGGCTTATGACTGGTTAACATCACCGGAATACACTTTCCGACTTTACCCTGCACAACCTCAAGAGGGACAGACTTCCCCTGCTCTCCCGGAAAATCCTTTAATACAAACCCAACCCGAAACAGCTTCTTCTTCAGAAAATACAGGGGCGCTACAAGCACAATTGCGACCCCCTACTGACGAAGAAGAAAAGAAGAAAAAGATAGAAGAAATTAAACGACGGGCAGAATTAGAGGAAAATTTAAGATTGGCCATTGACGAAAAAATAAAAGTTTACTCCCCAAAAGATAGTAAGTTATTAAAGATTCATGATGACAACAATGATACTTTCCCGGAAGTAAATTCACAAGAAGAAATCGGCCTGTTTGCATGGGCACTTAAACAGACTGTTTCTTCACTTCGAGATAAAGAGTTGTATTATCTTCGTGGGACAATTGTCTTCCGTGTTAATGTAAAAGGTGGAGATAATCCATATGATCGCGAATTTTTAGATATGGACCGCATCGGTGAAAATAAACCTTTCATTGCTATTACAAGGTCTGAAGAGAAAGAGACCGTGGGAGAGTTTAGTTGGGATAAACCGAAGAAAGTTTGGACGCCCGTAGAAACTCGCCTTTGTTCTCCATACGAAGCAGATATTGTTCGCATAAACCCAAAGGCATATCCCTCTATCATGGCTATGGCAAAACCGCTTGAATGGACTGTATCCCACGGTGTAGAACCTGTTACACGTGCTTATGGAGCCAGGGGATGTACCGATTGCCATTCTGAAACTTCTCCTTTCTTTATGAGCAGTATGCTTGTCGATCCATTTTCAGAAGATGGAACACCCAAATATGTTCCTCTATGGAGTGTATTAGGATATGATATTTCCAATTTAAAATTAGGGGCCTGGCGTGAAGGGGTATTAAAGAAATATGCTCCTTGGGTCGTTCTGATAGAATTAATTTTAATCATTATTCACTATGTACTCATAGGGAGAAAAGAAGGTACCCCTGTAGGAAAACCCAATGTGCTCCGTTTCCGTGGACACGAACGAATAGCCCATGCTATTGTTATGATTACTGTAACTTTCTTAGCCGCCACAGGGTTCTGTTTCCTATTAGGGCAACATGACCCATTAGGTCCTTGGGCAAGAGTGTGGCATACATGGTTTGGATATGTTGCCAGTATAGGTGTCGTACTTATCTTCCTATCCTGGGTAGCTTTTATGTTCCCAGCAAAAGGAGATTTCAGCTGGCTACTAAAAGCCGGTGGTTATTTAGGAGGCGTCAAGGGACATGTTCCCGCAGGCAAATTCAACGCAGGTCAAAAAATCCTGTTCTGGCTTGCAATCCTTGCTTCCGGAACCTGTGGTGTAACAGGTATCGTTATGGGACTTAACCGCGGTTCCCATTTCACCAATCAAGAAATATACTACACCCTCCACGACATATCCGCTCTTGTTATGATACTCATACTCGTTGCTCACATTTATTTAGCAGCATTTGTAGTGCCTCACAGTTTACGGGCCATTTTCGGGGGCAAAGTCAGCGACATCTGGGCAAAAGAACATCATTCGCTCTGGAATTTCACACGAATTGAAACCGATGAAAATTCAAGCAAACAATAAATCAAAAATACTATTAAACAACAACTAAACATAAAATAAGTATAAGAAATACCAAAGGTTAAAACTATGAAAGTTTTATCTCTATTAGGTAGCCCCCGAAAAGAGGGAAATACGGCTTACGCTCAAGACCATTTAGAAGAACAACTCATATCATTAGGTCATGAAGTTATCAACATTCATATACCTTCTTTATCTATAGAAGGTTGCAAAGAATGCTATTGGTGCAAACAAGAAGACTCTTTTTTGTGTTTTAACAAAGACGATGCCATCCCTATCCTGAATAACATGCTTGAGGCCGATGCCATAATATTCTCTACTCCAACTTTTTGTTGGGGCTTCCCCGCCCAATTAAAGGCACTTCTTGACCGCATGTTTTGTCTAATTACATGGAAAGAAGGAGATGCAGAATCTCACTCTTTGTTAGAAGGAAAAACAATGGCTCTTATAGTTACTGCCGGTGGAGAAATAAAAAATAACGCGGAACTTTTAGGACTTGCTTTTGAAAATATGCTTGAATTTATGAAGTGCAAATGTGCAGGAATTGTCTACATAGCCCCCTGTGAAGGAGTTCAATCCATTAATGAAAAAGTTAAACAACAACTTAACGACCTTGCCCAAAATTTAAGCAAATCTATATAACATAAAATTTCCTCTACCCTTAGGAAATTACTTCAAGTAATACGAATATCTCAAAAATATAACAAGATTTTAATCTTTTTCCGAGGTTAGTTCTTTTGTTTCGCCGGGTTGAAAAGTTAATTGTACTTCTTCATTTGTAAAGGGTGAAAAAAGTATACATTCAGTCCCTACATCAGACTTAATAACGATCTTGCTAACTTTACCTTTCTTCTTTTCAGCTGAGATGAGGAATCCCCCTTCTGCACGGAGCTGATAGAAGGATACATCTTGCCAGGTATCAGGAATGCAGGGGAAAATTTTTATCCGCCCATTGTGGCTTTGCAAGAACATTTCTTGTATGGCTGTGCCTGCGGCGAAGTTTCCTTCTAATGTGAACGGACGATAGGTAAAATTACTGTACCCTTTACCGGATTGATCTCCATTACAATGAAAACTATTAGGCAAAACAAAACCTTCAGAGAAAATTTTTATGTTCCGTACAGCCTCCTCTACTCGTCCGGCACGAGCCGATAAGATAGACTTCCATGCAAAACTATATCCACACCACAGGGATGTACCCAATTGGTTCAAATAATCCAGAGATTTATTAATGATTTTCATATCTTCGGGATTGTAGGGATTCAACATTCCTAATGGGTATACAGCCATGAGATGAGAAAAATGGCGATGAGATTCGGGCAGTGGATAATCCTTCGCTACTAATAAACCTTTATCTTCCGAAACCCAGAGTCGGGGAAATTCCTCCAGAACTGCCAACCACCGCTCTTGTTCTTCTATCTTACCAAGGATCCCTGCCAGTTCTGCTGTGGATGTAAATAGCCACCGAATCAGGGAAAGGTCGTAATTGGTAAGTTCCTCAAACCATGCGTTAGGGCGGTTATCGTTAATCTCCGGAGAAGAACTCAATGGAAGTTTCCGCTTTCCATCCACAGAACGGCAATCTTTCGTAATCGCATCCAAAAATACTGCACAATCACGAAGGTATGGGTAGGCTCGTTCTTCCAGGAAGTGTTTATCATGTGTATACTTCCAGTGCCAGTAGAAATGATGGGCTAACCATGCACCGGTTGTTGCGGAGTGAGTATATTGTCTCCAGCCTCCGATTTGCCTTCCGAGAATATCTGTGGTCATGGCTACATTTAACCCGGGCAAATTAAAAAATCGTTGTGTCCACTTGAAACACTCATCGCGAATACTCCAGAGCCATTCTATAAAGTATCTCTCCTGTTCCAGCCGATTCCCCGAGTAGGCTATCCAATACGACATCTCCGTATTCAGGTCATGATGATAGTCCCCTTTCCAGGGAGGTCTTTTCCCATTGTCTGCGGTCCACGGCCCCTGCAAGGCAATAGGATATAATCCTCCCGCAGAACCGAATTTGTAGGTTTCATGATACCACCGCTCTTCTATTACTTCATCAGGGATGGCGACATAAGTCTGTTCCCAATACCCTTTCCACCATTCCTCATGCGTTTGAATGTAATTCTTATAATCCTTGTTCAATACTCCTCTTACATACTCTTCTGCCAATAATAATGGATTAGTGGCCTCATCTCTGGATGAGATAATTGACCATGCTACCAAATGCTCGTTCTCACTCAATTTTATCTTACCCATATAAACAGCAAATTTAAATCCTCCCCATCCTTCCTGCAAATAGGACTGAACATCTTCTTCCTTCCTCGTCTGTGGAGAAGGATATTCCAGCAACCTTAAATCGTCCTTGTCCAATTTCTCGTTATCCGTTGCTTTCCCAAAGGGTGGAGCAACAAGTTCTACATCCATATCAGACATATTGATGAAACGAATAAAACCTAATGGATACCCCGAAAGGACATATACCTCCAACTTACCTCCTCCTTTTGATTGTACAGACACCATTGCACGGTCTAAATGCAGTTCCATTCTTTCCACCTTTTCGTCCTGTGGAAGATTTACCTTGATTCGTCCTGCGGGTATCTTTGTAGGTCCCGGATTGTCATAGGGCTTTTCATATAGATTAATTAGGTCCTCAAATCGTCCTTCCTTTTCCCATCGAATCATCGTCTTAAAATTATATTCTTCCTTTTCAAATTCAGGGACAGGTCGCAGGTCCCATAAATCTGTACGGTCAATGGATACAACCAGCGGAGCCCCATCTCCCCAGACCAATGACCCCATCAAACCGTTTCCAAGAGGCAATCCCTCATCCCAGGTTTTAGGGGGTTGAGTATATATAATATTATGTTTTCTGGCTATATCCATAGGTGAATCCGCCATAATACTAAAAGTTAAAATGTGGCATAACAACAAAGCAATCATAAAGGATTTCATTTTTTTATCCTCCAATGGTTGACAATATTCAATAAAAAGGAGCATTAATCATAATAAATGATTCCTACTAGAAATCTAAAATGACCCATTATTAATGAGGAGGGGTTAATTTCTTTAAAAAATCCCAGGGATATATACTGGAAGTATGTCCATCACTCCAAATAATACTCACTGCATAATGGCCTAATGGCTGAAACTCTTCTATTTTTATATTATCCGGGACTTCATTGGGTTTTAGTAGGGGTTCCCCTGTCAATTCATCTACACAGTAAGCACATCTGCACGCACGACGAAGTTCAACAACTGGAATGGTAGAAAATGTACCATCCTTCCAATCTATGATGAATGTATTTTCTTTAATAATTATTTCCGGAGAAGATAAGGTTGTTGCTCTCCGTTTTCCTATTTCGCGTTGTATTTGTTCTACTAGAGGCTTCCATAGAGTATCGTACTCGTTTCCTGCATTTTTTGTAGAGGCATCATAAAAATTGGGGAGGATAGGGATGTTCGTTAAAATGGATAATCCAAATCGATTCTGCAAATCTACGGTTCCGTTGCCAAATAGATAATGTTTTTTACCACAACCATCACATACAAAGTAGGACATATTTTCTATAATACCCAATACAGGCACATGTAACTTTTCAAACATTAATATTCCACGAGTAACATCGACTAAAGATAATGTTTGAGGAGTTGTGATGATAATAGCCCCATCTAAGGCTACTTGTTGAAGCAATGTAAGTTGAATATCACCCGTTCCTGGAGGTAAATCAATAATTAAGAAATCAAGTGACCCCCACTCTGTCTGATGTATTAACTGAGAAGTATAAGTCGAAACCAGTGGTCCTCGCAAAACAGCGGGAGCATCGCCCAGAATATAGCCCAATGACATTGTAAGCAGTCCATCTACTTCAACAGGAATAATCCTTTCATCAATCATTGCTACATCCGTATGCGGGAGATTCATTAGCGTAGGTAGTGAAGGTCCATAGATGTCCAGGTCCATAAGACCCACCCTAAAATTGTTTCTTTGTAAGGCTCGGGCAAGAAATGAAGCAATTGTAGATTTCCCTACACCTCCTTTACAGGCGGAAATTGCAATAACAGAATGGATCTTGCTAAAAATACCTTGCTGAGAAGCAGTTATTCCCCCTCGTTTTCGTGATGTAAATCGGATATTTACTCTTTTAATATCTTCAAGAGAAAGTAATTTTTGCTCAATTTCCATTTTGAATTTGAATTGTAATGGACATGTAGGAATCGTTAGTTCTATAGTTAAATCCACAACCCCTTCTTCTGTAATAGAAACCGATTTAATAAAACCTGCTGTAACAAGATCTGTATTCAAGTCAGGGTCTATAACAGTTTTCAATTGCTCAAATATTTTAGACTTCAGCATTTCAGAAAACATAAAAACTCCCCTGCTTGTCATCAAAGAGAAGATTAAAAATTAAATTGATTGTTTTACAAACTAATTTTCATTAACATATTTGAGGTAACATCAAAGCGAATATCTTTTTGATTTGTATATCCTTTAAGAGACATAGTTCCTTCTACACACCCACCATTATCCAAATCCTTTATATACGGATATATATCTACTTTGGGATCTTTTTCAAAGATTATGGATGTTTTATCATCATTAAACTTACCTTGACCCAAATCAATCTCTCCTGTTCCTATTCTT
>OGCI01000193.1_pt1 | contig 79099 bp, 67 predicted proteins | sample 1570021 | NCBI WGS metagenome assembly OGCI01 (sample SAMN06264664, study PRJEB24512) | hot springs metagenome | isolation source: Hot spring water | place: South Africa: Tshipise | collected 2015-06-21
AGGTAGCCAAGCCCCATATGGATATGCTTGCGGCTGTTCCAGACATCTGATTCTGGGCTGGCAAGCAAGATTTTCATCAGATAACTGCTCTCATCCCCTGCTGTCTACTTACACGCACAGCATAGGCTGCAACGAGCCTGTTCGCAACCCTCACTTTGGCCTAATGATGGTTCATATGCCAATTGTCACGTGTGATGCATCGCCTATGGGAAATAGCGGTAGACGTCTTTCCGGTGCAAGAGCCGCACAAAGATGACCTTTTGCTCTTCCACTACTAGACCGAGGCGGTAGTCGCCTATCCTGATTCGATAGTACTGGTCACTGCCTCGCAGCTTCTTGATGTCCCCTATCTCTTGGAGAGTCTGTGCCTCTTCAGCCTGTTCTATCACTTGCCTCACTTGCTCCTTGAGCGCTTTATCCTTCACTCGCTCCAGGTCTCTGACAAAACTTCTCTTGAATTCAACCTTCAAGGCGTCCCCTCCAAAATTCGGAACACCTCTGCTCTGCGCACTGTCGCAGTTCCTTCCCCCTCCTTTATAGCTCTTAGCAGCCCGAAATCCTCGATGACCTCTGCGACCAGATCATACAACAGGTCTTTCCGTTCTTGAAGCAACTCCTCAAGAGCTTGCTTGAACAGCTCTTTGATCTGAGTTTCATCCAGTGTTGTATAGGTCATGTTCAACTCCTATCCTGGTATAGGAACCCTATCCCTCTCTTATCCAACGTGCCCAGCATATCACGATCGGCTCTGTTTGTGAAGAGGCCGCTAGCGGTACCGAACTCAGCCGTGGCGCGGAGCAAGGGAGCGAGGTGACCGAGCAGAACACTATCGGCTGGAGCAAGCGATTGGACAACCATTTGTCACCAGGTGACCTTAACCGATGTGGTAGTCTATGCAAAGATTCTGTTTGAAACGCGCCTAACAACATTGTACCAAAGCAGAACAAATTGAGAAAAAGCTATCGTACCGGTTCAGGACGACAGATGAGAGTAAAACACGGAGTGTCTCGTACAGCACAGAAATTATGAAGTGTGCAGCTGCTGGTTGGACGTCCCCAACAAGCAGCTGCGCACGTAGGCACAGAGGAAGGTTGCTTCTAAATCTAGACGTAGCGACCGTATAGCGGGCCGAGGGTGGCGCAGGCACGGAAATCAGCCCCCTGAGGATCCATCGCTCCGAAGGCACCCCATATGCTGGGGCGGAAGATGCGCTCTTCAGGGACATTGTGCATTGCCACCGGGATGCGCAACATCGCCGCCAGTGTGATCAGCTCGCCGCCGATGTGTCCGTAGCTGACTGCTGCGTGATTAGCCCCCCAGTTGTACATCACTGAATAGACATCCCTGAACGGCCCACTTCCGGTGAGATTGGGCACAAACCAATGCGTCGGCCACGTACGATCGGTGCGCTCGTCCAGGATGCGATGCACTTCCAGGGGAATGTCCACTGCATAACCCTCAGCAATCTGCAACACGGGCCCCAAACCTTTGATCAGGTTCACCCGCGACATAGTCATCGGCATCTCGCCGCGCGTGAGAAAGTTGGAAGAGAAGCCGCCACCGCGGAAGTAAGCGGTGGTAGCAGGGTACCAGGTGGTCGCCTCGAGGCATTTGCGAGCTTCTTCGGGGGTGATCTCCCAGAAGGGCTTCATCGCAGGCTTCCCGTCGATCGTTTGCTGGCCGGTGGCATCCAAGCTCGCTGCTCCCGAATTGATCAGGTGCAACATACCCCCCGCTGCTCGACCGGTCAGCTGGTAGCCGGTCACGCGTTTGACCGCCTCAGGGCTCCAATACGTGCGCACATCGGCAAAGACCTGGGCGGTATTGGTCAACAGATGGCCGAACAGCATAGCGACCGCGTTGAGACAGTCGTTCTCGGTCGCCACAATAAAGGGCTCGCGGATGCCGTTCCAGTCGAAGGAGGAATTCAGTATGGCTTCCAGGAAGTCACCGTTAGGGAAGTGGTCCGTCCATTGGCGCTGACCCTGGAAACCAGCAGCGATCGCGTTGTGTCCCAGTGCCTCTTCGGCATAACCGAGCTCGGCCAGACGCGGGTTCCCGATCATCAAGTCGCGCGCGATGATTGCCATCTTCACGACGAACTCCCAGTCCTTGTCCTTCTGGGCACGGCTGCGTTGCTGTTCTGGTGGGTTATAGTCGCGCCCTTCCTTGCAATAGGTCTTTGTCCATTGGAGGGCGCGGACAAACTCGTCTTTGTCGTAGATCTCGCGTTCGATGCGGCGCACGAACTCGGTCATATCCACCACCTCGACGCGCATGCCCAGGTAGCTCTCGAGGAAGGCATGGTCTACGATAGAGCCAGCAATGCCCATCGAGACGCCACCCATTGAGAGATATGATTTGCCGCGCATTGTGGCGACTGCCAGCGCGGCACGTGCGAATTGGAGCAGCTTCTCTTGCACGTCCGGTGGAATGCTACGATCGGCTGCATCTTGCACGTCGCGGCCGTAAATGCTGAAGGCGGGTAGACCCTTTTGGTTGTGTGCCGCTAACACTGCCGCTAGGTACACCGCACCAGGGCGTTCTGTACCGTTGAATCCCCAAATTGCCTTGGGGATGTACGGATCCATGTCCATCGTCTCGGCGCCGTAGCACCAACACGGTGTGACCGTGATCGAGACACCCACGCCCTCACGTGCGAACTTCTCGGCCGTCTGGGCGGCCTCGGCGACGCCGCCAATGCAGGTATCGGCAATAACGCACTCCACAGGCAAGCCATTGGAATGGCGCAGATTCTGGCTGAGAAACTCGGCCACAGCTTTGGCCTGATTCATCGTCTGCTCTTCCAGAGCCTCGCGCACGCCTTGGCGACGTCCGTCGATGGTGGGGCGAATCCCGATTTTCGGCATTGCGCCAATCAGGCGGTTACGTGGTGGATTCAGTTTGAAATCGTCCATAGGTTCACTCCTCGTGAAGAATCAGATTGGGATGTCCACCATCTTATTCTCTGCCTATGCGCTGGCACAGGTTGCTCGCCATCCAGAACCCTAATGCGGCTACCCTTTCATTGCTCCGGAGGTGAGTCCAGTCATCAGCTGTCGCTGCACCAGTGCGACAAAGATGATTGCCGGGATGAGCATCATCACCGACATAGCACACATGCCACGCCAGTCGGACACAAACTGACCGGTGAACTCATATAGTGCTGGCGGAAAGGTGCGTGAAGCGGGTGTGCGCGTGATAACATTTGCCAGCGCGAACTCGTTCCATGCAGTGAGGAAAGCGAAGATGCCGCTCGCAGCGGCGCCTGGCAGTGCCAGGGGCAAGTCCACGCGCAGGAAGGCGCTCCAACGTGAGCACCCGTCAATTAGAGCTGCCTCATCCAGCTCGGCCGGAATGGCACGGAAGAAGCCGTCCATCAGCCAGGCGGTGAAGGGAACGTTGAGCGCCACATAAGTGATGATCATCCCCAGAATCGAGTCCGATAGACCCAGCCGGGCGAAGAGGACGAACAGGGGCAAGCTCAACGCGATGCCCGGTACGGCACGTGCTAACATCATGCCCAGGAAGACACTATTCTTGCCCTTGAAAGCAAAGCGCGCAAAGGCATAGCCTGCCAGCGTACCAAACGTCAGCGAGAAAAGCGTGCTCACACTGGCAATGATAATGGAGTTGCGCGCATACTGCCCGAAGGGAATGTTGCTGCCTAACCCGAAGGCACCCTCAGGCGTAGGCCAGCCCAGCAGAATCTTATATGAGTCCAGCGTCAGTTCTCGGGGTATCCAAATCGGCGGACGCGTGTTGATCTCCATATTGGGCCGTATCGAAGTAAGGATGATCCACAACACGGGCAGGAAGAAGATCAGGATGATCAGATACAACGCCGCGTCTCTCAGGTAATCGCCTATGCGGGGGCGGCGACCCGCTTTGGTATAACCGATAGCGCTCATTCTCGACCCTCCCAACGGCTGCGGATAACGTTCCGGAACAGGAAGAAGGTGAACAGGAAGCTGACGATCACGGTGACATAGGACATGGCGCTACCTGTAGCGTAGTCATGGCCAGTGAACGCCAACCGATAGACATACGTCCAGATCAGCTCGGTACGCGTACCGGGGCCACCACCTGTCATAATACTCACCACGTCGTACACACGCGCCAGATCGAGCGAGCGAATCGCCATCGCGGTGTAAATGAAGGGCCCGATCATCGGGAACGTGAGATGGCGAAACTTCTGCCACCCCGAGGCACCGTCCACCTCAGCCGCCTCGAAGGGTTCGGTGGGCAATGACAGGATGCCAGCTTCCAGGATGATCACCATGAAGGGAGTGCCCATCCAGACCTCGGCCACCAGGATGCTGATGAAGCCGAGGGGCACCTGGACCAACCAAGGGATGATGTGAGGCTGGCCGGTGAGCGTGAACAGCAAGTTGTTCACCAGACCTACCTGATCGTTGAAGAACCACTTGAACTGGAATCCCACCAACACAGGGGCGAACATCATGGGCATCATCAATACAGTGCGCAACAGGCCGCGCCCCAAGAGCGCTTTGGCCATCAATTGGGCAATTGCCAAACCGATGAGGAATTCCAGGTTGACGGCCAGCGTCATGAACAACACTGTGCGACCGAATGCCTGCCAAAAGGTCGCATTGGAGAAGAGCTTGATGTAATTGTACAGCCCGACGAACTCAGTGGTCGGCCGGGTCAAGTCGTAGTTGGTGAAGCTCAGATAGAATGAATAGAACATCGGAAAGGCGACCACCACTGCCAGGGCAACCAGCCCTGGCGTCAGCAACAGCCATGGCAGCCGTTTTGCCTCGTCGGCGGAGATTTCGAATACTCGCGCCCGAGCCGGGCTCTTCGTCACCGAGATTGTTGCCATAATAACCTTCCTAGGAGCAAACTACAGGATGCTGAGCGATCCTCGTTCGATCGGGATCGCTCAGCCGTCTTATGGTCACTCAATCACGCAGTGCCTACGCACCGGTACCGTAATAGCCAGCCTTCGCCATCATATCGCGCACCTGCTCTGCAGCATCGTCCAGCCCCTTCTGCGGCTCGACATCGCCCAGGATGATCTGCTGCAGGATGGGGTACAGGATGTTTGACATAGGCAGCCACTCGGCGATCAGGGGCGGGGTCTTGAAGTCCTCTTGCGCCTGCAATAGCGCCAGTTCGAGACGCTTCTTGGCCAGCGGGTCGGTCGAGGTCTCTGCTTCGACGATGATCTTTTCCCAGACACTCTGGCGGGCGACTAGGAAGCCCAGCTTGGCCTCGAGCTCGTTGCCCTTGACGCTGGTGAGCCACTTGATCAGCGAAGCAGCCGCCGGCTTGTTCTGGCTGGCCTTGGTGATGGAGAAGCCATGATGGCCGGCCCAGCCACTGTGAATCTTGCCATCGCCCATCGGTTGGCGCGCCAGATCGAACTTGCCCGCCACCTTGCTAGCGCTGGGATCCTGGAAGAAGCTGTACCAGCCGTACCACTCACTGTAGATGGCGATGATGCCCGCGGCAAAGTTCTTGGCTACGTCTTCCCATACGAAGCTGGTCATGCCAGGCGGCATGGCTCCGGCTGCATAGAGCTCAGCAAACATTGTCGCAGCCTTGACACCGGCCGGACTGTTAAAGGTGGGCTCCCATTTCTCATTGAACAGCTGTCCACCTTCGGCAGTCATCACCTCGTAGAAGCGACCACTGAGTGCCTCTTCTTTACCAGCAAACTGTGTACCATAGATGCCCTTGGCGGGATCGGTCAGCTGCTTAGCCAGCTCCTTGAACTGATCCCACGTCTCAGGCACCTGATCAGCGCCCATGAGGTCGGTTCGATAGTGCATGCACGAAATGTCGAAGTGGCGTGGGATCACCCACAGATGACCATCGCGACGGGTGGCATCCACCAGGCGTGGAATGAAGTCAGCCAGCTCCTCGTCACTGAACCAGTTTTCGAGGGGCTCCAGGCCATCCGCCTTGACGTACTGAGAGAAGAAGCTGCTGTGATCCCAGCATACGTCGTAGTCCACCGTGCCGGCGGCAAAGTCCTGTACCAGACGCTTATCGGTCTGGAAACCATCGCCTTTGAAGACGAATTCCACCTTGGCGCCAGTTTGCTCTTCCCACTCAGGAATGATCTTGTAGAGCTCATCGTAGTTGGCGCCACTGATGGCGAGCATGCGCACAATGACCCCTTCGAATTCCTTCTTCTGAATGTGCGGGAACTGGAACAGCGAGGGTTTCTCTGTCGCTTCCGCTGCCGCAGCAGGCAAGGTACCCATTACGCTGGCAGCCACGGCTGCTCCGCTGGCCAAACCTGCATACTTCAGGAAATCCCGGCGCGTCATTTTCTTGGTGGACATTTGCTCTTCCTCCTTTACGTTCTATATCAGGTAGAAACTGAAAACACTGGTTGGAAGTAACTTGGCCATAAGCTGATCCACACTTTGTCACAACTTGCAGCTAATCACCCCCTTTCTGAGCTTATCGTTGCACGCGACCCCTATGACCCTCTAGTGCACATCGGGCAAGTCATACTCACCCAGCTGCAAGGGATAACGGCCATACTGGCGCACCAGATTGACCACGATCTCATAGTTCTGAGGCGAGATGTTGTCAGGCACCGAATGGTCGGACTGCACGATGTAACCGCCCCCTTTGGCTGCGTTTAGCTTGCGCAGCACCATCGCTTTGAGCTGTTCTGGTCCGAACTGCGCCCACTCGATCACGCTGATGTTGCCGCAAAAGCCAATGCGGTGTCCATACTGGCGGCGCAGCTCAACCACGTCGAGGCCAGCCTTGGCCTCCAAGGGATTGTAAGCATCTATCCCCACCTCGATGAAATCTTCAAAGATTCGCTTGACGTTGCCACAGCCGTGATAGATAACCGGCAGTCCATACGAATGACACAGATCTACCAGGGCTTTCAGACCGGGCTTGAAAACTCTGCGCCAGTAGGCTGGCGGGAAGAACAAATCTTTGGTGTACGCAACGTCGCCCCAGATCACCATACCATCGAGCAACCCATCGGCAGCTTTGATCTGCGCCTCAGCAATGCCCAGATTGAACTGATGGACGCGATCAACAAAGCGCGCCAGCTCGTCGGGGTACTCCGCGCTCCACAACAGCACATTCTCCTGGCCTAGGATGCGCCAGGTCATCTCATGTCCTTCGCAGACGCTCCCGTAGACAGGAAAATCTGGATAGATTGATTTCACGGTTTCGATCCACGGTGGCGAGTTGCGTGTGAGTGTGTCGCCGACCCCGGCTAGCTGGTTATCACCCCCTTTGAAGTAACGGCGCTCGTCCCACGGGTCGTCAAACTGGAAAGATCGCATCTTCTCAATGGTGTCGGTCTCGAACTTGAGGAAACGGGGCATTGGGTACGTCGATTTGCGCTGAATGATTGCTTCGAAGCCGGTACGCACCGTGATGCTATCTTCCGTTTCCTCCAGCACTTCAAAGTCTTTGATGTGGGGATCCATATTGGGGATAGTGACAATCCAATCCAGGTCGTAGTAGGTATAGGGGCTAGCGTCGGAAGGAAGGCCCAACTCCTCCCGCCAGCGTCGCAGGAAATTACTCCAGAAAAAGTCGCTGATTGGCACGCGATCTCCCTCTTGATGATGGAGCGCTTTGTTCATCCGGTCCAGCTTGGCCAGGCAATTAGGCGTTCTTTCCATTACTGTGTCTGCTCCTCGAAGGAAGTTGATCGATTGGCTAACACGTTATCCCTCCGCATGTGAAGGTATTGCTTTCGTTATGAAGGTCACACGCTGAACTCCTCCACAGCTTCGAACATGGCCACAACGTTTTCCGGTGGCACATCTGGGAGGATGTTGTGCACCGCCGTGAACACAAATCCCCCTTCAGGCGCTAGAACCTCCAGATTGCGCTTTACGTGTGCTTTGACCTGTTCCGGCGTGGCACGGTTCAAGACTGATCGGGTATCACAGCCGCCACCCCAGAAGGTGATATCCCGGCCGAATTCCCTCTTCAAACGTTCCGGCTCCATGTCGCGCGTGTTTGTCTGCACCGGATTAATGATATCGAAGCCTGCCTCAATCAGATCGGGGAGCAGCCGATAGATCGAGCCGCATGAATGCAAGAAGGTGTGCATACGCGTATGACGTTTAACATAATCGCACAGCATCTTGTGACGCGGTTTGAACAGACGCCGATATATAGCCGGCGACATAAAAGGCCCCGTATCCATACCCAGATCGTCGCCAAAGCGAATGACATCGGCCACGTCACCAACGGCTTGGCAGACCTTCTCCAAGGTGGCGAGATGCTGCTCCATTAGCGCATCCAGCAGACGTTCTACTTCACTTGGGTTCGACACCAGGTCCATCAGGAAGTTGTCAATGCGGCGCAAGAAGGTGCCCCACTCGAACAGATTGCACCCCGCCACAATCATCAGCGCTCGATCGGAGGACTGCCGCAAGGCCAGCGCGCGCTGGCGCAGCTGCTGCCAGAAATCGGGTTCTCCCGCGTGGTCCCATGGGCTGTGTGCTAGTGCTGCCCAATGAACCTTGCGCATCGCACGTGGCAGCTCTTGATAGCTGGCCGGATAGCCATCCTGATAAGGGAAGCATGTCTGATCAAAGAAGGTCGCGCCCATTGGCATAGTTGCAATGCGATCGCCCTCGGCATCGAAAACGTCCAGACCGCCATCCGGTCGTTTCACCGGGCGGAACCAGGCAGGGAACTGCACCGTCATCCCATCGCTTAGCACCACGTCGTACCAGTCAGCATCCGAAGTGTTGAAAGTTCGTCCGATGTCGAGCACGTCTATTCCAAAGCGGTCGAGGATAGAGTCTTCGGGTTGCGCCAGCTGCTGCACCACGTCATAGACTCGCGTGTGCCCGGCGGTGATGCCCAGATAGCGCTTCAGTCGATGGTAGGCAATAGCGGAGATGCCCGAGCTGGGAGTACTACCCAGATCCACTGGCACCCGATCGGGTTCGCGATGTGCAATACTCGCCAGCACACGCTCGCGTGGTGTCATCGAGTTGGCGCGCTCCATAGATTACAGCTCCAGTTTCAGTCCGTGTGAAACACTTCCTCCATATTGGCCCACCACTCGCCTTCAGCACGGGTGGGCAGTGGATCTTGCATCGGTTTCATAATGGCCCACCATTCCTGCGTCTTAGGATCGGCCGCCATCTTCGCCATATCAGCATCAAAGTCATCGCCAACATACTCAAAATAGGCGAAGAGGTAGCCGTCTTTGTGGAAGATCGAGTAATTGCGAATGTTACATTGCCGGATCATATCGAGGATTTCCGGCCAGGCATTGGCATGGTAGCGCTTATATTCCTCCAAAACGCCCGGCTTCAGACGAATGACTTGGCCATAACGTTTCATAGCAGATGCCTCCTAGACTTAATGCATATGGGCCACTTCGTTCAATAGAAGCTCACCGATATCGCCCAAACTCCTTCACTGTCTCGTACATGGCGATGACGTTCACCACTGGAGTCTCCGGCAGCAGGTAATCGTGGCTGGGCGACGCAACATAGCCACCACCCGGCTTCATAATCTCCAATATCTCGCGCGTCCTAGCCCGCACCATCTCCGGCGAGCCCTTGATGAGCACATGATGGGTATCGATGCAGCCATTCAACAGAATTTTGTCGCCGAACGCCTGCTTCAGACGCGCAGGCTCCATATCTCGGGCGCACGGTTGCAGCGATTGCAGGCCATCCAGGCCGACCTCGATCATAAGTGGGATCAAAGGGAAGAACCCCCCACAACAGTGCATCATAACTTTCAGACCGTAAGCATGCCCGAGGTCTACCAGCCGCTTGAGATGGGGCAAGATGAAACGTCGGAACAGAGCTGGGCTCATAACGGGTCCTGTCTGGGTACCGAAGTCGTTGCCAATGAAGAAAATGTCAATCACATCCGCGGCAGCGTCAAAGATGCGTTGGCTGACACCAAAATAATAGTCAACGACATGCGTTAGAACTGCATCCACCAGCTCAGGTTGCTCGTACATCTTAACCAGCATATTCTCCATACCAAGCAGGTCGATCGCGTCGTGGAAGAAGGGCGACCAGTCACCACCCAGGATGGCGTATTGTCCATCCCATTGTGCTACCTGCTCACGAATGTCAGAGGGATCCATCCACACCGGGTCTGGCCAAGGGTAATCCTCGACCTCGCGCAGCGTGGTAGCGTGCTCCAGCGGATGGTTAAAAGGCTGTCCATAGCCGTACCCGCGCCGTTCCACACCAAAGGGGGAGCGATATACTGCGCCTTCGCAAGTCAATCCCTGCGTGGGATGCGCCCAGGATGGACCGGCGAAGCGCGCGTACACGCGTCGGAAGTCGTCTCCGAGATAGCGACGCAGTGCCTCATCATCCGGCAGCCCTAAATGGTGGCATGCCAGCCCCACAAATTCAGGCGATGCACCCAACCACGTCGGCACGCGGTCCGGTTCTTCATGTGCAAAGGTGGCGAGCACACGCTCTCGCGACGTCATCTCCATCGAAATACCCGCTTAAGATCGGCACAACTGCGCGACAAGATCTGAGACCCTTCCAGCTCAGTAACGAAATTCCTTGGCGATCTCCACATAAGCACGAATGTTCTCTGGGTCGCCCTCGAAAAAGTGATCGGACGCAGCCATAATATACCCACCATCCTTAGCAGCTTCCTCCCAGATGGTTTCGATTTGCTTGCGAATAATCGTGGGGTTGCCACGCTCGAAACCGGTCTGCTGATTGAAGCCACCGATGAGCGCCATCTGGTCACCCAACGTCTGCTTGATTTTGCGCAGGTCGGCATCTCCCCCCATGCCCTGTGGGGTGAGCGTCTCGCTTGCATCGCAGCCAATTTGCTTGATGAGCTCCAGCTGGGCCATCATCTTGCCGCACGTGTGGTAGACCGTGCGAATGCCGATGTCGTGCAGTGCAGCTGATATCTGGCGATCGTAGGGCACACAGTATTCCTCGAAGATAGCCGGCGAGATCACCGACATGCTACCGTCACCACCGCCGTTCTCCAGCATATCGATGCGAGCACCACGCAAGCTCTCGATGAACTTGAGCTTGTAATCCAAAATGATACCCAGAAATTCGTGCACCCAGCTAGGATCATCGAAAGTGGCCAGGATCATCTGCTGACTGCCCACATAATTGCAAGCGTCTTGCCAGCATCCTCCTTGATGGTTAAAAATACCTGCACGCAGGATGCCCATATCCCCCATTCGCTCAAAGGCCTGGTTGATCCGCTTGATATCCGGTCGCGGCAGGGGCATATACTTGCGGATCCAGTGAATCTGTTCCTTCTGCTTGATCGGATACTCCGTCACCCAGGCCATCTTGTCGTTCTTTTCCATTGTTTTGGTCAGCAGACCCTCAGGTGTCTCGATGGTGAACTTGTAGATGGTGGATATAGCGTCCGATTTGACGATCTGGTAGCTCACCTTCCAATTCGGACCGGGTACCAGATCGCCAGTGAAGTACATAGCGGAAACAACTGGTTCGTCCAGCCAGGCAAAGTAGAATATCTGCGCATCCATGTCGAAATGGCGGTAGATTTCGAACTGGTCCGCGCCGTTCATATACTTGTTGGCCCAGTGGTCCATCCAGCCGTGGATGGTGGCGGGCAAGCGATCTGGTTTTCCACGGTCAAGTGCAGTTAGCATTCGTTCCCGATGGTTCACTCTCTTCCTCCCTATGCGCCTCCACACTATTCTGTCCGTGCGCCAAATTCTCCAACTGGCAAACATTCCCTGTCTGGAGCAAGGGTATCCTGCTGCCGTATTGAACCGGACGATTTTCGAATGACAATATCCACCGGAAGCACGATCTCGCGCGGATCCGTCGGGTTGTGGCTAGCCAGGCGTTCTAGGAGCAGCTCGGTGGCACGTTGACCCATGAGATAGGCACGTTGCGAAGCCATTGTGAGGAAGGGGTTAATCTGCAGCCACAGAGGCACATCATCGAAGCAGACCAACGCAATGTCCTCTGGGACACGCAGCCCGATTTCGTCGAGGGCACGCAGCGCACCGATGGCAATAAAGTTGTTGGCCGCGAAGAGCGCGGTGGGACGTGGTGTGCTGGCCAATGCACGCAGTGCATTTTGGTGTCCACTCTCGATATTGTAGGCACCGTAGAACACCAACTCTGCACTGGGTGGAAGGCCTGCATTGGCCAGTGCCCGCCGATACCCGGCTACGCGATCAACTGCTGTCGAAATCGTCTGAGGACCAGAGAGGACAGCGATGCGACGATGCCCAAGGGCCAAAAGGTATCTAATCAGGCGATAGGCACCACCCTCTGAGTCGCTGCGCACTATATCCACTGCTGCACCCGGAATCTGACGATCCAACACGACCACAGGCACGTTCTGTGCCTGGATAGTCAACACCGGTTCCGCAGCACTGCGCGCCGGGACGAGGAGGAAGCCGTCCACACGCTTCTGCAGCAATACTTGCAAGTAGGCGTTTTGTTTTGCCTCGTCTTCATCCGTATTACAGAGGATGACATTGAACCCGTGCTCATTGGCGAGGTCTTCAACCCCACGTGCCACTGTAGTCCAAAAGGGATTGGTGATGTCGGTCACGATGAGTGCTAGGACGCGCGTCTTCTTGAAGCGCAGGCTGCGTGCCAGTGTGTTAGGCACATAGCGTAGATCGGTGATGGCAGCTTCCACCCGCGCCCGGGTCCCCTGACTCACATAACCCGAGTTGTTGATCACCCGGGATACTGTAATAGGAGCAACACCTGCCTGGCGTGCTACGTCACGGATTGTTGGGCTCATCCAAGCTGTCCTGGCATCGGCTTGCAAGGAGGTCTCATATGATGTTTAGTGCGCTTATAACATGGAGATTGATATCGTCACGATGCGATAAATTCTTTGTGGTACCGATACCATATCCATTATACCAGCTTTTGACCCAATGTCAAGGGGTAGATGGGCTTCTTCTTCACCTTCTACAGAAGCTGAGACCTCCACTTTTTGTTTCGGGTTCTGTGCCATGATATAGCCTTTCGCCCGAACCTCACTTGTAGTATACTATTAGTGTCACCCGGGCGACGGAATGTGTTGCGCCGGCTGGGTTTCGGTTGCCATATTCAGGGGTGTATGCCCTTACAACGCAAAAAACTATCTCGGAGATCTATCATGAAACACCTCATCAGCATTGCCAACCTCTCAACGGAAGAACTATGGCACATCTTGAATCGGGCACGTCAGCTGAAGGATGAATGGCGCTCCGGCGGCAACAGACCGATCCTGAAAGGCAAGGTTATGGGAATGATCTTTCAGAAGCCCTCCTTGCGCACGCGCATCTCGTTTGACGTGGCAATGCTCCAACTTGGAGGGCAGGCTCTGTATATCTCGCCCGATGAGATTCGCTTGGGCGAACGGGAGAGTGTGCCCGATGTGGCACGGGTGCTTTCACGCTACGTGGACGTAATCATGGCGCGAGTCTTTGCCCATCGACACGTGGTGGAACTCGCCACATACTCTCGCGTGCCAGTGATCAATGGCCTCAGCGATTACAGCCACCCGTGCCAGGGGATCACCGATGTGTTTACCATCTGGGAGAAGTTGGGTCATCTCAAAGGTGTGAAGTTGACTTACATAGGGGATGCCAACAACGTGGCTGTGTCATTACTTTTCGCTGCCACAAAGTTGGGAATGGATTTCACCCTCGGCCATCCTCCAGGGTATGGGTTACCCTCCGAGGTGTTGTCACTCGCGGAGAGCTTCGCGCGCCAGTCGGGCAGCCGGGTTACCATCACTAACGACCCCGTGGCAGCGGTCAAGGGTGCTCAAGTGGTGTATACGGATGTGTGGACCAGTATGGGACAGGAAGCGGAAAAAGCACAGCGTGAGGCGGTCTTCCCGCCCTATCAGGTCAACGCTGCCTTGCTTTCTCATGCCCATCCTAATGCTATTGTGATGCATTGTCTCCCTGCGCATCGCGGTCAGGAGATCACAGACGACGTAGCGGATGGCCCACACTCCGTGTTGTTCGACCAGGCAGAGAATCGCCTACATGCTCAAAAAGGGATCCTGGCCTTCCTATTGGTAGATCAGGCCCCTTAGTTCTCGTTCTGCCTTACGAGGTATAAGGCTTGGTATGGCCGGCGATCACAAGGCATATGTGCAATGGATGCGCAAGGCGATCCAGCACAGCCAGCGAAGCGAATGGACAGCGGCTGCGGAGGCCTATCGGCGCGCGCTGAGCGAATTTCCAACTGATCTGGCTGCTACCATCGGAATAGGCAAATCTTGGGTTGGCATGGGGCAGCTCCAGCTGGCGCTCAAGGCATTTGAACGCGCCACCCAACTAGCACCCGGTGATCGGTTGGCCCTCGAAAGCTTGGCCGACGTGCAAGAAAGACTGGGTTCGTTGCAGGAGGCAGCTGCAACGTACTACAGACTGGCCGAGCTGGCTTCTCAAGGAGGCGATTCGGAAGCAGCTGCGAGTGCGTGGACACGTGTTGTCCGCCTGGCGCCGGAGCGGATCGAAGCACACCAGCGGTTGATTTCCACGTTGGAACGCCTTGGACGTCATCGCCAAGCCGCAATGGAATGCGTGTCGCTGGCCTCTATTTATGAACGCAGAAAGGAGCGAGAAAAGGCTCGCGCGTGTTATCAGGAGGCGCTTCGCCTCGATACAGATAACAGCCTGGCGCGAGCACGTCTCGAGGCGCTCAGCTCCTTTGAGATCCTTGCTACGGGTTCGCTGGTCGGGACGCCTCCGTCGCCCGATAGCGCGGATAAAACTACCGGAGATGCCGTGGAATTGCTCAACTTTGATGACATAGAAGACGAGGGCGCGATGGTCAAAGATGATCCGTTTGAGCGCGCTCGCCGGCGTGCGTTGCAGAAGCTGGCAGACACCCTGTTTGCAGCGGAGGATAAAGATTCTACGACCCTTACGCTGGTATCCCTTATCAGTCAGGCCATTGATCGGCAAACGCGTGGACAACTGGATGATGCGATTGAGTTCTTCCGCAGGGCTCTTGGTGCTGGATACAATGACACTGCCTTGTCCTTCAATTTAGGTTGCCTGTACTACGAGCGGCAGCGCTATGAAGATGCCATTGAAGCTTTTCGTCATTCCATGCGCAATAGCGAGTTTGCTTTGGGTTCTCATTACGCGCTTGGTCTCACCTGTTGGGCTGCTGGCATGGTGGACCGAGCGTTGGAGCATTTCCTCGAAGTGATACGAACGGTTGATCTGGCAGTCACTGACCCTGAGAAAATCCAGGAAATGAACCTGGCCTATCAGCGTCTGACCGACAGGTATCTGGCACGCAGAGATTCCCAAGAGGCTAAGACCTTCGTCAATACCCTGACCCGCTTCTTCTCGCACCCGCATTGGGAACTTCTGGCGCAACAGGCACGTCACAATATGGACAGGGTTGCAGCGAGGGAGGCTCCTCGAACGTTAGCTGAATACCTGCAGTCTCCTGAAACTGGGCTGATCGTGGATACAATGGCTCTGGTAGAGGACCTAGTAGAGCATAACATGCTGGCAACAGCAATGGAGCAGTGCATATATGCTATCAGTCGTGCACCAGATCACTTGCCGCTGTATGTGCGGTTAGCAGAGCTGCAAACTTTGCAGGGTTATCACGAGCAAGCTAGTGCACTGTACATGAGCATCATTGACAGCTACAGGGTGCGAGGCGATCTTCGGCAAGCATTTGAGCTCTGTCGCGCTGTATTAGAACAGTCGCCCATGGACGTCAACGCACGTTCCAAGCTCATCACGCTGTTGTCAGAGCATGGCGGCATAGATGTAGAGGAAATCCTGGGCCAATATCTTATCTTGGCCGATACCTACTATCAGTTGGCGGATTTGGATCGAGCTTTGGAGAAGTATGAAGAAGCATTGCGTCTGGTAGCTAGGTCGTCACAGCGCACCACGTGGGAGGTGCAAATTCTGCGACGCATGGGGGACATATTCATCCAGCGTGTAGATTGGATACGTGCCACTTGGGCTTATGAGTCTATTGTAGCTCTATTGCCGGATGACGAGCAAGCACGTCTTCGTCTGGTGGACCTGTACCTTAAGCAAAGACGCAGCGAAGCAGCCTTACAGTCATTGGATCGGCTATGTGAATCATATTACACACAGGGCAAATTCCATGCTATCCCTGATGTGTTGCGAGAATTGATACGTGTTCACCCCGATGAGATGGGATTGCGTGCCCGTGCGGCGGAGCTCTACGCTGCGCAAGGACTTACCAAGCAAGCAATCGCGGAGTATACAGCTTTGAGTCGCCTGCAGCTGGAGGCAGGCTTACGAGACAAAGCGCGTAAAACTCTGGAGACCATTCTGAAGCTGGGGCCGGAGCAGCCAGAGCTATATCAGCGTCTGCTCATCCGCTTGCAGGGTGGCAGTGTGCCGTCGGTGAGTTAAGGACAGTGTGACGCACTGTCGAGGTTGACCTAGTGCGCCACGTCAGCGGGTTATCCACGATGATGCTTTTGTCTCCTGCAAAGGCTGTCGCACAGGGATGTTCCAAGTTAGATGTTCCGCTCTTGTCGTCAAGACGGTGATCTGAGGAGGTAATTCGCTTGACGGATTTTCTGTTCATTCTTTCGCGGCTCGGCTGGTTGAGTGTGCTCGACATCTTGCTGGTGTCGCTGATCTTCTTCTGGCTATTCACTCTCATCCAGGGCACCAGAGCGATGCCATTGCTGCGCGGGATGGTGATCCTTGTGGTGTTTGCAGTAATGGTATCCAATGTGGTCCAGCTAACTGCTGTAAGCTGGTTGATTCGTAATTCCTTGCCGGCACTGCTTGTAGCGGTCCCTGTAGTCTTCCAGCCAGAACTCCGTCGCCTTTTGGAACGGCTGGGCAGCACGACCGGTGGATTTCTGAGCCTGCGCACAAGTGCGAGCAGATTGCGTGATACTATTGAGATCGTCACCCAGGCATGTATCCAACTGTCGCGTTCTCGCCATGGCGCCCTGATAGTCCTGGAACGCGAGGTGGGACTGCAGGATATTATAGAAACGGGAGTACCAATCAATGGTGAGATTTCCCGCGAGTTGCTGCTCACTCTCTTCTTTCCGCGCACCCCGTTGCACGATGGAGCAGTTGTAGTGCGCGGAGACCGTATTGTGGCAGCGAGTGCTGTGCTACCAATCAGCACCTCAGCAGTAGGTGATATTGACCTTGGCACCCGTCATCGTGCCGCATTGGGTATCTCCGAGATCAGCGACGCGGTCGCAGTGGTTGTTTCCGAGGAAACGGGTATCATCTCTATTGCCTATGGAGGCCGGCTGATTCGGCGCCTGGATGAGAGCCGTCTCGCTAAGGTGCTGACAGCAGTTTATCGCCCTCAAATTGAGCAAGCATGGCCACGCTGGCTGGCCTGGTTGCGAAGTCGCTTTGGTGCCAAAGGGAGTGAGTCATGATGAGGAAGCTCCCCCGGACAGTCAGCACTTTCATACTCTCAGTGATATTGGGGACGATGGTCTGGTTTGTGGCGGTGCGCGAGCAGAACCCCCCAGTGGAAGCTGACTATGCACCCGCTATCCCGATCGAAATCGAGAACCTTCCTCCCGGCACAGTGATATTCGGTGATGTGCCGGACCGCGTGCAGTTACGGTTGATGGCGCCCCAGACCAGCTGGGATGGTATTTCGCCTGCCAAGTTTCGTGCTTGGATCGATCTGGCTGGTCTGGAGCCCGGTTTGCACGAAGTGCCTGTCCGAGTGCAGGTGGCTGATGCCGCAATTTCCATATTGGAGAAGCGTCCCGCCACAGTCAATGTCCGGCTCGAGAAACTGCTAGTGGCTGGAGTGCCCGTTCGCATCGAGGTGATCGACAGCGCGCCAATAGGCTACATCGCGCGCGCCCCGGTCTTTGCTCCCATTACTACAACGGTCAGTGGTGCGGCTCCTCAAGTTAGTCAGGTTAGCTATGCGGCGGGGGAAGTCTACCTGCGTGGCGCCAAGGAGACTGTGCATCGCACTGTGGAGCTCTCGGCACGCAACGCCAACGGTGACCCGGTGACCCGTGTCGTGTTGGATCCAGCCCGTGTCACAGTGACAGTGCCCGTGGAACAGCGCTTTGGCTATCGTGATGTGTCTGTGCGTGTGCGTGTCAAGGGCGAAGTGGCTTCTGGCTACTGGATCAGCAACATCACGGTGTCTCCATCCACTGTGACTTTGGTGGGCAATCCCTCTGCCCTGAGGGAACTACCTGGATATATTGAGACAATGCCGGTGGATGTCACGAATGCCACAGCTAATGTCACCGAGCGTGTTGCGCTGGATCTACCTCAAGGTGTCTCGGTTGTGCAACCTGAATCGGGAGAGAGCCAGACCCTCGGAGGCGTGCAAGTGACGATTCAAGTAGCTGCCGTCGAAGGAGGTCAGACCGTTCAACGTAGAGTGCAGTTCCAGGGGTTGGCAGAAACTTTGTCGGCAGTGGCGCGTCCACCTCAAGTGGATGTTATTTTGTCTGGTCCCTTGCCGCGCCTGCAGTCGCTCACCATTCAAGATGTGCAAGTGATCGCCAATCTATTTGGCCTTGGAGTCGGAACACACCAGGTCAAGCCGACAATTGTAGTACCTGAGTCGTTGCACGTCGAAAGTGTCATGCCTGAGACCATCGAGGTGCAGATCAGCTTGGCACCAGCCACTCTCACCCCAACGCCTACCAGCATACCGACGGCAACAGCTTTGCCTGCACAGACTCCTGTTACACCGACTGTACAGCCGGTGCAATGAGGCATTTCTTCTATTCTTTCCTTCTAGCGACCTAAGCTCAGCCGATAGACAAGAGGCTTAGGGAAATCGAGGGCCAGCATAGCTTCCTGGGTACGTTCAATGGGGTAATCCACGCGAAAATGCTCGAGAATGCGTCTCTCACAGTCAAGAATTATGTAGCTCGCACGTGGATCACCATCGCGTGGCTGCCCCACACTGCCCGGGTTGATGATGAGAGACACACCAGGCAACGAACGGGCACTGGAGTCGGCGCACAAGGGTATCTCATAGCACAGAACATTGGCGGTGTCGGGTGCTTGGAATATTACCGGTTCATGCGTGTGTCCAAGCAAGCAGTAACGCGTGGAGAAGTGTTTCAGGGCAATGGTAGCATCTACGCTGTTTAGCACGTATTCCCAGATAGGATATCGTGGGCTGCCATGCACCAGAGTGAAATCTTCCTCTGCGACCATCCTCTCGCTGAGCGACTCCAGAAAGCGCATGTGGAGAGGATTTAGAACTGCCCGCGTCCATACCAGAACACGCGAGGCATGAACATTGAAGTAATCGAGCTCCAGTTTGCCCAGCACGGCCCAGTCATGATTACCTGCGACGCCCAGACAGTGCAGGCCTGCTAAGATCTCAATGCACTCATTAGGGTGAGGGCCATATCCCACGACGTCGCCCAGATACCACGTGTGATCATAGCGTCCTTGCGCATGCTCCAATACTGCCTGCAAAGCATACAGGTTGGCATGGATGTCAGAGAGTACCAGGTAACGCATAGTCCGTACCGTGCTATCTGGTGCAGCTACCTCACCAATGGGGAATTTGCCCGGTCTAACACTGGTGCTAAGGCAACGTGGTGATTGTCCGGGGCGACGGCTAAGAGCCTGTGCCTATACTGGCGAACAGCTCCTGGAGCTTCATCGCCTTGTTCATATCACCCTGGAGCTTGAGTTTGCCCTGCATAAATGCCACCACCGGTTGGAGCTCGCCTTTGACCATTTTGATAAAATCGGCAGCATCCATCGTGATGGTAACATCCGGTTTCTGGGAGAGTCCCTCCGTGACGGTACATTTCTGATCGGCGATAGTCAGTGTCCAGTCACCGCCATCCTCTCCGCTCAGGCGAAACTGGAATTGAGCGCGCAGATTGCCCGCCTTCTCTGAGGGAAACGCTGTCACCATTTCATTAAAGACATTGGCAACGTTCATAGGATAAGTATCTCCTGTCAACCTGTTTTGCCTTGCCAGAAGAAGGTAATACCTCTTACAACATGCGAGACGTGCTCAGACAGTGACCAATATAGTACATGTAGATGGGTGTGTCAATGCCAACAATGAGCTTTTAAGAGGGCTATCAACTGCACAGGTTTGCCTGAGAATGAGCCAAGGGCGGGGTCAGCTCAGGCATATGCATGTTTCTTTAACAAATGGAGATTGCGAGCGAATGCTATGCAATTGCCTCGATGCGTGGTAGAATTGCCCCCATTAGACTGACCTGCATTGTGTGGCATTCTGCTGTTTCGAGGTGAAGAGAGCATGCCAGTTGTAGCATTCCCGGGCACACATGGCGCCTATGCGGAGAGTGCCATCTTTCAGTACTTCGGCGACCAGACCCCTACCCTCCCATGCCACTCGCTCGAGAGCGTGTTCGACGCGGTAGAGACGGGCCAGGCAGAGCTGGGTATGTTGCCGGTTGAGAATGCATTAGTGGGCTCATGGCCGCACGTCTATGAGCTGCTATTGGAGCGTGACTTGCGCATCCGAGCCGAGGTCATTATGCGCATCCGCTACACACTGATGGCCACGCCGGGTGTTAAACTGAGTGATCTGAAACGCGTGCGCTCCACTCCTCAGGCACTTGCCCAGTGTGAGAAATTCCTCGGTCGTTATGGCCTGCAGCCCCTCCCTGCCTTTGACACGGCCAGCAGTGCACAGGAGCTGGCTCAAAATCCGCAACCCGATTTGGGGGTCATTGGCAATGAGCTGGCAGCGCGCGTCTATGGGTTGGACGTGTTGGAAGCTGAGATTGAAGGAGCACCTTTCAATTTCACGCGCTTCTTCGTGCTGGGCGACGAGGATCCACCCCGTGCTCAGCGCAGCAAAACCTCCCTAATCTTTGGTGTGCGCCACGCTCCTCACCAACCGGGTTCTTTATATCGCTGCTTGGGCGAGTTTGCTGAGCGCAACATTAACCTGACCAAGATCGAGTCGAGGCCGCGGCGCAACCGCCCATGGGACTATTTATTCTATTTGGACTTCGAGGGTCACTGGCAGGAACCAGCTGCCGAGGCAGCATTGCTTGGCCTGTTGCGGCGAGCGAGCTTTGTCAAGCTGCTCGGATGTTACCCGATGGCGACCACACCCCATCCCGAGCGAGAGGAGGAGACAACAGGCGAAGGAGACACGCACAATATGCTGGACCTATGATCATCTTGATGCAACCTGAAGCTACCCCTTTTCAAGTGGATAATGTTCTGGCATTTGTCCAGTCCAAAGGCTGGCAGACTTGTCTGACATGCAGCTCTGGTCAGATCATCATCGGCCTGCAAGGCAACGGACAGCCGATCGATCCGTTCTACATCGAGCAGATGCCAGGCGTTGCCGACACGATGGCAATTACTCAGCGTTACAAGCTCGCTAGCCGTGCTTTTCGTCCCACGTCCACCACTTTCCGCGTTGGTGGATTCACCGTTGGGGGCATGCACCTGACAATTGTCGCGGGGCCGTGCAGTGTTGAAAGTCGCACGCAGCTCTTGGAAGTCGCTCATGCGGTGAAAGAAGCAGGCGCGACAATGTTGCGTGGTGGTGCCTTCAAACCTCGAACATCTCCGTATAGCTTCCAAGGACTCGGGGAGAAAGGGCTGGAACTGCTGGCTGAAGCGCGCGAAGTGACAGGTTTGCCCGTCGTCACCGAGGTCATGTCGCCGCGTAAGGTTGCCCTGGTGGCCATCTATGCGGATGTGCTGCAGATCGGGGCGCGCAATATGCAGAATTTCGATCTGCTCAATGCAGTGGGTGAAGCGCACAAACCTGTGTTGCTCAAACGAGGGCCCTCCGCTACAGTGGAAGATCTGCTGATGGCAGCGGAGTATATCTTGGCACACGGTAATGACCGCATCATATTGTGCGAACGGGGTATTCGCACCTTCGACAACAAGTTCACACGCAACTCATTCGACGTTAATGCCATCCCTGTGCTCAAGCAGCTCAGCCATCTGCCTGTGATCGCTGACCCCAGCCACGCCACGGGTGTACAACGCTATGTCCAGCCTGTTGCGCTGGCCGCGATTGCAGCTGGGGCGGACGGTTTGATGGTAGAGGTACACCCCTATCCAGAGCAGGCTCTCTCTGACGGCGACCAATCGCTCACCCCAGAAGAGTTCGCACGTCTGATCGCTGCTGCCAGACGAATGGCAGAGGCAGTCGAACGGGGAATCGCGTAAGCACTACAGCCCGTGCTAGATGTGCTCCAGCACGTGTCTGTCCCATCTTGCAGGCAGCCGGCTTACCCGCTTAGGATTGACGATACAACTGATGCTCAGTGATATAGCGTACCACGGCTTCGGGTGTCTGGTAACGGATAGAGTGTCCTTCGCGCACGCGACGCTGTAGATCGCTCGACGAGATACCCAACGCTGGCATCTCAATCAACTCCAGCCGACCTGTCAAACCAGGCAAAGACTGTTCCAAACTGGCTAGATCAACCGGGTAGCATGGTCGAACCACAACCGCCAGACGACACATCTGGATGAGTTGGGCTGGTTCGTGCCATGTGGGAAGTTGAGTTAGCGAATCAGCCCCGATGATGAGGAACATTTCCTCGGCGCCAATGGCATACTGCTCGCGAATCAGCTGGACCATATCTACAGTGTAATGGGGACCTGGACGATCGAGGTCTACAGTGGAAAGGGCAAAGCTAGGATTATCAGCAATGGCCAGCCGCACCATTGCCACACGGTGGGCAACAGGGAGCACATGCATCTGTTGCTTGTGCGGTGGGAGCGCTGCAGGAGCAAAGAGAACCTGATCAAGGTGCAAGCTTTCGCACGTTGTCTCAGCTGCCAGCAAATGTCCAAAGTGGATGGGATCAAACGTGCCACCCAACACGCCTAGCCGCATGCTCACTCCATGAGTCCAGGTAGAAGCTCTACGATAACGCGCCCGGCGGTCAGGTCGATCTGTTTGATAACCTGACTGATGGCAGGCAGCAAAATTTCGCCACGTGTACTTTGGACGACATATACATCATTGGCAGCGGTGAAGAGGACATCGCTGATGCGGCCGATCTCTTCACCTTCGGTCGTAATCACATCCAGTCCTATCAGCTCATGGGAGTAGTAGGTACCTTCGGGCAAGGGTCTGGCCTCCTCGATGGGAATTTGGACAAACATCTCACGCAATGCCTCGGCAGCGGTGCGGTCGGGACAACCTTCAAAGGACAACAACACCCATTCGCGATGCCAGCGTCTGGTGCGCACGCGATATGGTGTAGCGCGCCAGTTGTCGTACCCCAAGTACACAACTTCCAACACGTCGAAGCGCTCTGGGAAGTCTGTGATTACCTCGATGAGCACTTCTCCGCGCACGCCGTGGGGGCGCAGGATACGCCCGATCGCGATAAAACGGGGCTCAGCCGTCCCTCGCGTCTCGACCGAGCCCCTGCTCTCCTCTGCGCCACTGTCAGGGGGGAACTCTTCGTACCGGGTTCCCACTAGACGATCTCCAACGTAGCACGTCGTCCGTCTTTTGTGGCAGCGACACGCAGAAGAATGCGCATGGCATTGACCACCCGACCTTGCTTGCCAATAATGCGCCCCATGTCATCAGGAGCTACACTCAATCTGTAGGTGACCGTGCCTGCCTTCTCGACCTCGTGTACCACCACCGCATCTGGATTGTTGACCAACGACTTGGCCATGTACTCGATGAGTTCCTTCATTGTGGACATAGAGGTAACCTCCTTCGACGTCGAGAGCAAAACGGGTGTAGGGTCGAGTGCTCGCGCAATGTGAACAGGCACACACCTTGTTCAATAACTGTCCACGATACAGAAAGCTACCGAATATATTCCGTCTGCCTGGTGGACAGCCCGAGGTATCTATGCGGATGTCTCGGCTGTCTCTCTGCCTGCTGCAACGCCAGCTTCTTGTGACCCTGTCTGTAACGCTTCGCCCTGTTTGAGACGGGCCAGACGATCCAGTGTCCCCTGCCTTTTCAGCATTGCCGCCACCACCTCGGTGGGCTGAGCCCCCTTGGACAGCCAATAAAGGGCACGTTCTTCATCAATCTGCACCGTGGGAGGATCCGTGCGTGGGTTATAGAATCCAATCCTTTCCACAAAGCGACCATCACGCGGTGCGCGCGAATCTGCTACCACTACCCGGTAGCTCGGCTGTTTCTTAGCCCCAACACGTGCTAATCGGATTCTGAGCATATCGTCCTGTGTTAGCCTCCATAATGAAAGTGAACAGTGTGCTAGATAAATAGTGACTTGTTTGGGACACGCAATTCTCGGCTTTATCGTAACCCTAGCCCGCTGAGAAAGCTGCCCAATCCACGTTGCTTGCGGATGTCCCCGAGTTGCTTCATCATACGCTGCATTTGGCGAAATTGCACAAGCAATTCATTGACCTCTTGCACGGAGGTGCCGCTTCCCTGCGCCACGCGACGCTTGCGGCTGGCATTCAGCAACCTGGGATTACGCCGCTCTTCCCTGGTCATTGAGCTGATGATTGCCTCGGTGCGTTTAAGCTGAGTGTCAGTTACCTCCGGCGTTATATCGCGTGCCAGCCGTGACATCCCCGGTAACAACTCAAGCAGCTGATGCAACGGCCCCATCTTCTTGATCTCGCGCAGCTGCCCCAGGAAATCCTCCAGATCAAATTCTCCTGCAAGAAGACGTTCGCCAGCCTTTATAGCCCTTTCCTGATCCAGCGACGACTGAGCTCGTTCGATCAGGGTGAGCACATCGCCCATGCCCAGAATACGTGATGCCAGGCGATCGGGGTGGAAAGGCTCCAGATCCGAAGGCTTTTCCCCCACACCTAGAAACTTGATCGGCACTCCCGTCACGGAACGGATTGATATTGCTGCTCCGCCTCGTGCATCCCCATCCACTTTGGTCAAGATAAGGCCGGTCAGACCGACATGTTGGTGAAAGCTCTCAGCGACACGCACAGCATCCTGGCCGGTCATGGCGTCGGCTACCAACAACACCTCGCGCGGATTGGTTTTGGACTTAACTTGAACCAGCTCGCGCATCAGCTCCTCATCGATGTGCAGACGGCCAGCCGTGTCCAGGATGACCACATCATGCGCCTGTTGCCGCGCGACTTTTAGCGCATTGGCGCAAATGTCCGGTGGTGGTACACGCCCATCTTCGGCGTGCACTGGAATGTCCAGCTGACGCCCCAACACCTGTAACTGCTCGATGGCTGCCGGACGCCGTGTGTCTGCGGCCACCAACAGAGGGCGATGGTTCGACTTTTTCAACAGCAGCGCCAGCTTAGCTGCCGTGGTTGTCTTGCCAGAACCCTGCAACCCGATCAGCATCACCACATGTGGCGTCGGGCCATCCAGGTTCAGACGAGCAGGCGCACCCAGCGTGGCGATCAGCTCTTCATGCACAATCTTGATCACCTGTTGTGCTGGCGTGAGGCTGCGCATAACCTCGGCGCCCACGGCCCGCTCGCGCACGCGCCCAATGAAGTCCTTGACTACCTTGAAGTTGACGTCGGACTCCAGGAGCGCGAGACGCACCTCACGCAGGGCAGCATCTACGTCTGCCTCGCTGAGCTTGCCCCGGTTGGAGATCTGCTTGAAAACCTTTTGGAGTTTATCTTGCAGACTTTCAAACATAACGCGATTATCCTAAGCTACTAATCTTAGACTCCATTCACATTTTAGTCAAATACATCCGTTGAGCACTGAAGCGGGCCCGGATTGTCCCCTTTATCGATGTACTTTATCCGGTGAGGATGTGGGCAATTGTCAATCTTGTGACCTTGAAAAATGCTTTCCTACTTTCCGAACCGGGGCAACAGACGTCGCATCACCCGCCGTATGGTTGGCAAGTGCAAGAGCATATTCGCATAGCTGGCATTGGCCATTGGGCATGCACACTCACGCTGATAAATGCTGCGGCGGAGTTTTCGCATAGGCTCGCTTTGCCAGACAGCGTACAGGCTGTAGCCGTGCTCTCGCAAATTGCCCGCCGGTTCGGCACGGACGCAGCAGCTCCAGACATCTCCATTTGGAGCAATATGACCGCTGGCCCAGCCAGCATAGCAGGGTATGACTTGCCGCTTTTCAAACAGGATACGCTTGGCCAGTTGATAATACTCTGCCCGGAAGGCCTGGGTAACGCGTGCCCTGCCATATCGAGCAGCTTGACTCGCCTGTCGAGTGAGAAAATCTGCCAAGGGGGCATACTCCGTCGCTGCAGGAGTAATTTGCCAGCCGACGGTGTCCAGTTCCACACGTTCCTCCGCGATCTCGGTGATGTAGCTGTCCGGATGCAAGGGCTCCAGCGCAGCATACAGCTCGGGGAAACGCTGTACGTTGAACTTGCTGATGACCGTGTGTATTGTCAAGAGGAGGTTGGGATGGTGAGGTTGTAATTCCTTCAGTGCATACCACGTTTTCAGCGCGCGTTGCCAGTTGCCTGGCACTCCTCGCAGTATATCATGCCGTTCTCCAATTTCATCCAGTGACAGGTTGATCCCGATCTGGGTCCGAGGAGCTTCGGTGCACATGCGTCTCACATTTTCGACAATGCGGTCGGTGAGCAATCCGTTGGTGGGAATGGTAATTACAGACGGCCGGCAATGCCGATATGCGCTCAGCACAATCTCACTGAGATCGTGGCGCAGGAATGGTTCGCCGCCAGTAAAGGTGACATACACTGGTGCGTGACCAAGTTGCGCAAAGACATGCTCCCATTCCGCCGCTGTCATCTCCTCGGATGGTTTGCGCCACACCCCGCAGGTCTGACAGCGTGAATTGCAACGGAAGCTAACGCTCACCACCAGGCTGAACGGCAGCAGGACAGGCCAACCAAAGCGGTGGAAAGACCAGAAGAGGGGCACCTTAGACAGAAGAGATAACATTAATGCCCACTTTCTGTGTTTGCCAGCACGTCTGTGCGCTCAACCTCTCCATCTCCCACAGCAGCATCAGCAACAGGTACTTCCTTTGCTATTGGGGGTGGATACTCTTCCTCGAAACCCGCCGGTGGAGGAGGTGTGCCAAATTCAATACCACTGCGGCGCCAGGCATATGCGATTTCGCGCAGAATGCGCAAAGGCACCCAAAAGGCGCCGAAGCTCCAGATGAAGATAGCAGCTATTCCGATGACTTGAGCCAGCAACTGACCGGGCCAATCCGGCACAAAGCCAGCTGCCACCCAGACACCCGATACGCCCTGACCTGATATCCCCATGTAAGTGTCCGGCGCCACACGGTTCCAACCGATCCCGTAGCGTCCATCTGCCAGCAAACCAGGCCACAGCAAGCCCAATATGGCAGGCAGGCCGAAGACGGCAAGTGCTGGCGCTGCATGCCCCATCTGCCAACGATGCTCAAACAGAAACATCAGCCACGGGAGCAACAGTCCGCTCACCAGACCGACAACGAGGGCACACCACGCCGGCAGAAATGGCGCTCCTGCCGCTGCTGTGACCAGGCCAGCAACCAGAGCGCGGCTCACCATCAGCGCATTCAGCTGGCCAGAGACGAACCAAGTGTACAAGCCAGCTGTGAACACAGCGCCAAAGGCGGCCAACACCAAGTTTGCTGCAATTACAGATGGAACAGTATTCACAGCAGGGGGAAAATGAGCCAGCGCCGCAGTAGCCATCCAGCCTATGGCCATGAGCAAAGCGCCACTCCAGCCAAGCAGAGGCAGGTGCGCGTGCGGCATCGGCACATCAAGTCTGTGCTCAGATGTGACATTGCCGTGTCGCCTGCGGAAAGCCAAAGTCACCGCCAATGCTGCAGCTGCTCCGTTTAGCGCCACCTGCCCGCTTCCGTTGGCATCCACCAAGCCGTGCCCGTATGCCATGGTCAGGCCGAGATTTGCCAGCCAGCCGCCACCCCAAATCCAATTGCCCAACAGTGGATACACAACGCTACCCATCAGCAACCCGATTGGCAATGCCAACCAGCGGCGCGAGGGCTCCCAGGTCGCAAAATAGGCGATCAATGTTGCCACACCAAGCAAAGGGAGTTGCGTCAGCAGAAGCGTCAGCGCACCCGGTGTCGCAGCAGAGCCTGTCATCAGAAAGCCTCGCAGGCCTATCACCCCCCAGCCACTGCCCCATGTGACGTCTAACGGCGAGTATTCCCAATAGAGATCAGCCAATTCAGGCACATTGTGCACTATGGCAATACCACCGAATTGAAAAGCAAAACCGACTGCGAAGTAGGCCAAGCTGGCTATTCCCCAGCTAATCACTCCGCCGGCGACAGCTTCTACCGCATGAGCTTCGGTGAGAGCCGCGGCACTGAGCAAAATGAGCCCAGCTGGCAGCAAGAAGCTGATAAGTAACAGTGGCGATAGGTTGTCAGGCGAAAGTGCTTCGGGTGTCGAGGCCGTCGCAACACTATGGGAAAGCAGCAGAAGCACACCGCTTCCTATTGTCCAAAGCAAGGGACGACGCATTGATGCCATTTCCATAATGAACTCAGCTCCTACCAAGCGTGCGCATTCTAGTCCGCGCAAGAGACCTGCGCAAGTGTTCTGTGAATGCTTTTGACAAACTTGAGTGCTGATATTAAAATGTTTTCGTTGATTCATCACACGCACCGCACCGACGCGTTGCCCCGCGCGACGTCCCTGCGCTCGAGATCTCGTAGCCGCAAAGATTCTCAGCTCAGAAATTATTGATAATCCTTGATATGATCAGGAGTCAGAAAAATGAGAATAGGAGTACTGACCGGCGGTGGTGATGTCCCCGGACTCAACCCAACTATCAAAGCACTTGTATACCGCGCCCAGGAGGAAGGATATGAAGTCATCGGCTTTCGGCGCGGATGGTGGGGACCGCTACACTATAACCTCGAAGACAACACCTATAACTGGAAGTGCGCTGTCCGTCTCGACAGGAACGCTGTGCGTACGGTAGACCGGACGGGTGGTACCTTCTTGCACACGTCGCGCACTCGCCCTTCACATGTGGCCAGCAAGGACTTGCCCGAGTTCCTGCGTCAGGCAGACTGGAACCCCAACGATGGGAAGATTCACGATTGCACCGCTCACGTACTCAAAGTGTTGGAGCATCTAGGTATTGATGTGCTGGTGCCCATTGGCGGAGATGACACGCTGAGCTATGGATTGCGCCTGCACGAGGAGGGAGTGCCCATTGTTGCCATCCCCAAGACAATGGACAATGATGTTTTCGGCACCGACTATTGCATCGGGTTCTCCACCGCCGTGACGCGCAGTGTCAATTTCATCCACAACCTTCGCACGTCAGCGGGTTCGCACGAACGCATTGGAGTCATCGAGCTCTTCGGGCGCAACTCAGGCGAGACCTCACTGATTGCCGCCTATCTAAGCGGTGTAGACCGTGCCATCATATCCGAGGTGCCGTTTGACCCTGAGAAGCTAGCCAGACTGGTTATGGAGGATAAGCGCAATAATCCGAGCAATTACGCCATGATCACGATCTCCGAAGGCGCGCAGATGATTGGCGATAAGGTGATCGAGTACGGTGAGCCAGACGCCTACGGGCATCGTAAGCTGGGAGGCATCGGCATTGTCACTGGTGATGTGCTCAAGAAGCTGACAGGTGAACACATCCTTTACCAGCAGGTCGCTTATTTGATGCGCTCCGGAGCGCCCGACTCGGTTGACCTGATGGTAGGATTCAACTACGCCAATATGGCAATGGACCTGATCGTCGAGCGCCAGTTCGGCCGCATGGTGGCCATCCAAAAGGGAGTTTACACCAACGTGCCAATTGAGACGATCGCACAGGGAGTCAAGCGCGTTGACGTAGACGAATTGTACGATGTGGATCAGTACCGTCCCAAGGTGCGTCACGTAAACGGCAAGCCGATGTTCCTGTACTAGTACACCATCAGTCTTTGCGCGTTGGCATTGTTCATTCAGTGCCTTGCACTACACTTCAGGGGAGGTGCAAGGCACTTTTTTATCCTATGCTCTTGCGCTCGATTATCATTTACCGAGACAGGTCACCAGCGGAGTAGCACACAACACGGCGCACTGGATGGAGGATTTGCTCAAGGTACTCCGAGAGCAAGTCAAACTCTGTAATAAGTAGATGCCGAGATCGAAATGCAGTAGCGCAGCCGGGAGCACCTGCTAAGTTCTACGCAATAGCTACACGGATGCCGCCTTGGGCTTTAGGCGAGGCGGCATCCGTATGTTCCCAGATGTGGGTAAGGGAGCTTGTGTGCACTGCGTTGTAGCAATGCAACAGATGCTCAGCAGGTTATTTGGGTATGCTGAGCAAGGCCTGGTAGGCAGGGGTCGGCCCCTGCTGGGTCAGGATGCTGAAGGCAGCTTGCTCAGAGCCGGGCTTGGTGACCCCATAGTTCAGATTCCAGAGGAACATCGGACCGACCCAGCCCCAAGCTTGGGCTTGCTGAAATGCGCTGATGATCCACTGAGCTTGCTCTTCATAGGTGTTGTCGGCAGCATATTCGTAATTGGGGGGCGGCGGATTAGCCACTGCCCAGCCAAACTCAGTCGGCCATAGCAGCTTGTTGGCATCCCCGTTAGCTACCATCACGTTACGGTACCCCTCCATAGTGCCACGAAAGCACCAGCTGTGGTGGCGATTTTCGAAGGGGCCGCGGAAGCGAGCTGTCGGGTCGCTCACTGTCTGCCAGTCACCATCCGCAGGGCAGTTGTAACCACTGGGGTGGACACCGATGGCATCCGAGACGTCCTTGAGACCAGCAGCATACATCTGTTCCAAGTAGCGGATGTCGTCGATCGCAGCGCCCGGTACATCTCCTGCCGGTGTGGGCGCGCCGCTGACCACAATAACAGAAGGGTCAACGTGCTTGATGGTGCGATAGGCAGCGGAGAGCAGGGCTACGTAATCCGCCGCGGGCATGGGGGCACCGCCCCCCTCACGTGCCAGGTTCTGTTCGTTCCACACCTCGATTGCCTGGACGCCAGTGCGATAACGTTGTGTCATCTCACCGATGAAGCGTGCAAAGGTGGTGGGATCTGCCGGTGGGCCCTCTTGGCTGAAGTCCGTGTTCGCCGGCCGTGCCCAATCAGGTGCCTTCACCACGCTGAGCAAGATGTAAAAACCGGCCTGATGATATGTGAGCATAATCTGGTCCCACGCACCCCAGTTGTATTGTCCTTGGCTGGGTTCGATATCCTCCCAAGAAAGTTGGAATTTCACCCACTTAATACCCAACCGTTTGACATGTTTCACAACCTCTTGGGACGCGCCATCAGGATCTACCTGGATACCATATGCAAAACGGTTAGGCGCCCCCGCAGAAGGTGCCTGCGGCTGCTTGGATTTGGGTTTCGTGGGTTTCGGGGTAGCTGTCGGTTCCTCGGCAGGTTCTGCCTCGGCCGGTTGAATAAACGATTGCGTTGGAGTAGGTTGGACTGGTGTGACTGTTGGCGCCACTGCTTGCACGGGTGCTGTGGGAGATGGCGGCAGCGGCGTAGGGGTCGGAGCGACAACCGCTGCTACGGCGGGTTGCTCTTTCACGAAACGCACCACCTGTCCTCCTGGCGTAGGCGGGTCTACATGCGATGTAGGGATCGGGGGCTCCCATAGAAAAGCAAACACCACAAACGCGGCAGCACATACGACAGACACCACTGCCCCGCCCACCAGGATCACAGGCAACAACCAGCGTGTGCTGCTAGAACTGACTGGCTGGGGTGTTACCGGTCGGAAGCTTGAGTCACGTTGCATACAATTGTGTCCTCTTACTTTGGCATGTTGGCGAGTGCTGCGTAGGCTGGTACCGGCCCGGCCGGCGTCAGCAAACTGAAAGCAGCGAGCTCAGTGCCCGCAGCGGTTACTCCGTAGTCCAGGTTCCAGAGGAACATTGTGCCAACCCATCCCCACGATTTGGCCATCTGATAAGCTTGCACGATCCACTGCGCCTGTTCCTCCAGAGTATTGTCGCGTGCGTACTCGTAGCCCGGATGCGGATTGCCCGAAACTGCCCAGCCGAACTCAGTCGGCCAGATTGTCTTGGCACCGTCTCCATTTGCTAACATGACGTTGCGATAGCCCTCCATAGTTCCCCGGAAACACCAGCTGTGGTGGCGATTGTCAAAAGGCCCTCGGAAGCTGGTCGCGGAGGGATCCTGAACCGTCTGCCAGTCGGCGTCGGCAGGACAGTTATAACCACTGGGATGGGCTCCAATGGCGTCGGATACCTCCTTCAATCCGGCTGCATACATAGCGCTCAGATAGTTGATGTCGTCGATTGCCTTGCCGGCAACGTCACCTGCCGGCGTGGGGGCACCGCTAACGACAATCATGCCAGGATTGACTGCCTTGATTGCTTGGTAGGCGGCACGCAGCATCGCCACATACTGATCAGGGGGCATAGGGGCTCCACCACCTTCATACCACAAGTTCTGCTCATTCCACACCTCGATGGCCTGTACTTTGCCATTGTAGCGACTGGCCACCTGGGAGAGGAAGTTGGCAAAGGTGTTCGGGTCAGCAGGCGGGCCCTCAACACTCATATCCGAGTTGGGCGGGCGAGCCCAGCGGGGTGCCTTGGGGATGCTCAGCAGCACTTTGATCCCGGCCCCGGCATATGCCCCGATGACATCATCCCACATACCCCATTGATAATTGCCCGGCTCAGGTTCTACCTCTTTCCACGGCATCTGCAGCTTCACCCAGCGGAATCCCAGCGCCTGGATATGGGCAATGTTCGCCGCCTTGTTGCCACGCGGGTCAGCCTGGATGCCATAGTCAAACGGCAGATTGCCTTGCGCAGGGGGTGGCGCACCCTGAGGAGCCGGCGCAGGTTGCTCTGAAGTCTGCGCCTGGGGCTTAGGCCTGGGCCTTGGGGTCGGGGTCGGCGTGGGGACCGGCGTCGGGGTAGGCACCGGCGTCGGGGTAGCTACCAGCACTTGAACGCTGCCACCAGCTGCAGTGCTGCTGCCGCCGTCCGTCGAGATAGCCGCCGCAATCGAGTATTCCCCTCCCTGTTGCGGCGCTGTCCAGGCATAACGCGGTGCAGTGATCTCCGATTTCTCCTGTGCAATTACACCGCCAGCGTCATCACGCACCGTCCACACCACAGCAAACTGATTTTCAACCGGTGGGATTACTAGGTTGATAAACTTGCGCATCACTTCCCAGATTTGAGCGTCGTTATCCTCACCCAACAGGTTTTGCACCGCCACGCCACGCAAGTTGTAGTCAGCAACGTACTGTAGCTTACGCGCGATGCTGGCCGCATTCTCGATCCATACGGTGCGCTGCTCTCCATTGGCGTCCACATAGGCAAACCAGTAGATGCCGCTAACCGGATCGAACTGGATACCGGTAGACTGTTGCAACGTCGTCAAACTAAAGGTCACCTGTTGACCAGGATTGACCACTGTGCTGCCGCCTTCGATATCCACCCGGCTGAATGGCGCCATTGCTTCAATATAGGGGAGCTGACGCCGAGCACCATCCGGTGCCTGTTCAATGCTACGCGTGGAAACCAGCAGCTGAATCTTGTAGCGGTTCACCTGTCCGACAGCCCACGAGAGCAGTGCGTCCATTTGGCCGCCTGGCTCGTAAGCGCGCATGTCCGTGGGCACGGGAATCTTCACAATGTCGGCAGCCATCCCGATGGCAACCCAGTCATAGATTCCGGTGTCCCACGTGTCCGCCGATATCTGCACGGGCATTTCTAGACGCACCGACAGCTGCTTCTGATTTTGGTGCAATGCGTCAGCCAGCTCTCTGATGAAGAGAGAGAAGTCCTCCCTCAGCTCAGGGCTAAAGCCGCGATAATCAATGTCCACACCCGGGTAAGCATTGCGCATAACCAGCTCGACAATGCGCTGAATATGTTGCTCACGCGCGATGGGATCGATCAACAAGTTGTCGATCAAATCGCTGCGCACCACTCCGCCTTCTTCCCAATTGCGCAGGGTGGGCATGACGATGTATGTGGCACTCTGATCCGGACGTAGCAATGCCCCAAGGTCGCCACGAATCTCGCCATTAGCATCCAGATAAAGGCCTTGAGAGTTGATCTCAACAATGGTATCACGTGCCTGCTCCGGGACAGCAGAGGCGGGGGCCAGATCCGCAGAAACAGATGGCTGCAAGGGCTTGGTCTGCATGACCACCGCCGAGTCGGGCAAAAAGGTGAGATTCGACTCAATTACAGCATCCCCAGGCAAGATGAGGTGCGGGAGCCAGACCCATGTATCCCCGTTCCACGAGTACAGATCGATAGTGCGCAGAGGATTGACATCGCCCGGTAAAGGCAGCGATAACACCACGCGATTAGGGGGTGTGTCACCCTTGAACTGGATGCGGTAGAAGGGGCTTTTCATCACCAGCCATGGAGGGATGTTCTCCGCACCAGCCAGCAGCTCACTCCCAGCCGATCCTTCCAGGAAATCACTGCGTGGCACAATGGAGAACTTGACCCTGGTTCTGCCTTGTACCCCTTCCGGAGGGATGGTGAGTTGAGCGCCATCCTCCAGAGTGATAACTTTGCCCTCTTGGGCAGATACCCGTTCGTAATCCCATGCCAGGAGGCGTTCGCCCAGTGAGACTGGGGGGAGCAACAAACCTGCTATCAGTAGCACCACGATCAGCCCATAAATAATCAGGCCTGCCAAAGTGGTCTCAATTGCTCTCTCCAATGGACGCAGCCGACTTCTGCTCACGTGATTTGCCATCGCTATGAGCTATCTCCTTCCACCAAATATCACTGATACCCGAAAAAGGAAAGGCGGTAGACCCCTGCTGGGCAATTACACCTTGTCGGATAGCCAAGCACACGCAGACATCGCGCGTTATGCTTTGTATTGGATGAGCCAGGACTTATTTCCTGTTCATTGCTGCTATCCGACCTTCCCCGTCTACCGCTTAACTCGCACGCAGAATATGATTTCACTCAATTCATTGTAGCATGGGCAAATTCCATCCGCAAACACAGCGCTTCCGTTCGTTTCATTTGCCATTTTTCACGTTCTGTGCTAAACGTTATATGAACTGTCGGAAAGCGGATGCAGGACGGTGAGACGAAGTGGACGACGAGAGTGCGTCGCGTAGTAGTAATACTCGACGCGTTGTGTGTTGTCAGTCAGGCAGAAGAATAGCATAACTCCCCGGTAGGCAGTCACCGGCCTTGCGTCGAGCGCCTCCGGGGAAAGCGACGTCCGGAGGCGCATCGCTGTTGCGTTTTCTTACACCGATCCACTAGCTGTGTCGGTGTACCCCTTCGCTGCCCCAGTCGTTTATCCGGCGCCTCCTAACTGTCTGACAAGGCAAGCGATTGCCTGTAGAGCATCGTCAGTTCCGTGCGTCTGCGTGCACCTGCCTGAACCAGGCAGGCGATTATGCCAGTGCGAACACACTTCGCTCCTATGTGCTGGGAGGTGCACCATGAAAATGATCTACAAAAGCACAGAAGGTGGCCTGGTCACCGTAGACGAAATTGTGGAGGGCTGCTGGATCAACTTGGTAAACCCTGCTCCAGAGGAGATCACGGAATTGCAGAGTCGGTTGAACATTCCTGCCGACTTTCTCACCTATCCTCTGGATGCGGACGAAAGGCCACGCACGGAGAAAGAAGATAACGCCATCCTGATCATTCTGCGAGTGCCTTATTACCAGGGTGAATCGGCTGACATCCCTTATACAACTGTGCCGTTGGGCATTATCCTGACGGAACAACATATCATTACCATTTGCCGTGCCCAGAATGGGGTCATCAGCGACTTGCTGAGCCGTCGGATTAAGGGACTCTCGACGGGCAAGCGTTATCGATTGGTACTGCAGATATTTTTGGGCGTTGCGATGCGCTATCTCAGCTATCTGCGCGAGATCAACCGTACGGTCGAAGCCCTGGAGGACAGGTTACAGCTGTCAATGCGCAACCGGGAGCTGCAGGAGCTACTGAAGTACCAGAAGAGCTTGACCTATTTTACCACAGCGCTCAAGTCCAATGAGCTTATGATGGAACGCCTGCACCGCAGCCAGCTGTTCAGGATCTACCCGGATGACGAAGACCTGTTGGAAGATGTATTGACTGAGAACCAACAAGCTATCGAAATGACCAATATCGCTGCCAGCATTCTCAGCCAGATGATGGACGCTTTTGCTTCTATCATCTCGAACAACCTGAACGTAGTGATGAAATTCCTCACCTCGTTCACCATTATTCTTACTTTCCCGATTATGATGGCAAGCTTTTATGGTATGAACGTGGCACTCCCACTTCAAGAGATGTCCTCTGCATTTTGGATCATTATGGCAATATCCTTAGGTCTTTCTCTGTCAGTGGCTGTGGTCTTCTGGCGGCGCGACTGGTTCTAGCCCCTGGATTTCGTCGGAGTCCGAAATTCGGTCGGTCGTGATTGTTAATTATTCGGTGAGACCGAATGAAGCCTATGCATCGAGCAAGCACCAAGCACAGTTCAGACAACCAGCGGCGCCATGTCAGTTTCGCCGCGCCTCAGGCGGCTGCCAACCCACGCACGTAGAGACGAGACATTGATGGCGGAACAAGCGCGTTGGTAGCCGCGCATCGCACGACGCCACCCTTTGATGCACCAGCCGATGGCGCGTTCGGCAGCATCATTGGCACCGTCCAGGGTCCCACCGTGCCCACCCCGCCATGTGCGGTGACGGATGAGGCATGGCCACAGATTCCCACGACCCCGGAACAATAGGTGCAAGCGCTACGCCAGGCTGACCTTCGCACCAGCACGCAGTGATGCGGCAGCAAGGTCGCGTTGGTGCAAGCATGCCAAGGCGACGCTTTGCTCAGGTTGACGAGTGCGGATTATCTCAGCACTGCCAATCCCTGCACTCGCTTGGACATCTGCGCGCCCCACACCTGGCGGATAGGTGCAAAAGGCGGCCGACGGCGCAGACAACGCTACCGGTGCGCCAGTACCAGTTCGTCTGGGTGTACAGCCAGTATCTTCATCTCCAGGCGCACAATTCACCTCCCATCCCCTTTTCTCTTATGTACACCTCCTCTCACCAGCAGATGAATAAATCAAAAAAGACCTATGACTTGCTAGACCAACCATCCGCGTTGCCTGATGCCACCCCTGGTGCCACCAAGGATGTGCACCAGACTCCGAGCACCCCATGCAACCTGCCGAAAGGAGAGGACACCCCGGTAATATTATCATTTGACTTGACGCGTCAGCGGATAGAGCCAAAAGCGCTAGTGCGCCATATCAACCAGTTCTCTGTAAGGGCTGGGACTATGATTGGGTCGCACACAAGCCCCCTCTAGCACCTCTATTTTTTTTACCAATGTTGGATGTGCGAGTATAATCACGGTTTTGTGACGATTGACACCATCCCAGGAGGAAACCAATGATCGAGGTGGTTGATGTCACCAAATCGTTCGGGCCTATCGAAGCTTTGCGTGGAGTGAGCTTTCGGGTTGCTCCTCATGAGGTAGTCGGGCTGCTGGGGCCGAACGGTGCCGGTAAGTCTACCACGATTCGTATCCTAACTGGGTACCTGCAGCCGGACAGCGGCACAGTCACTGTGGATGGTCTGGATGTGCTGCGACACACGCGTGAGGTGCAAGCTCGCATTGGTTATCTGCCCGAGAATGCTCCACTCTATCACGATCTCTCAGTGCAAGCTTACCTCAAAATGATGGCAGAGTTGCGCCTGATTCCGGAGGAGAAGCAACCCGCTTACCTTTCGGAGGCGATCTACGCGACAGGTTTGGCTGATCACCTCACGCGTCCCATCGGGGAGCTAAGCAAGGGCTACAGACAGCGTGTGGGATTAGCTCAGGCAATTCTACACCGCCCCAAGCTACTTATTCTGGATGAGCCCACTATTGGGCTGGATCCCACCCAGATTGTGGAAATACGCCGCCTGATCCGGCGACTGGCAGCAGAAAGCACAATCCTTTTCTCTTCGCACATCTTGTCCGAAGTAGAAGCAGTGTGTGACCGTGTAATCATTATTATGAACGGCCAGGTGAAAGCGGATGCTCGTCTGGCAGACCTGGCTACCACTGGCAGCGCCATACTGGTGTTGCGTCGGACAACCGACGGTGTGCAACAGGCGTTGGCAAATCTAGATGGTGTGTGTGCAGCTGAGATCGTGTCCACCACTGATGGATATCCTACATACCGGGTGCGAGGACAGCCAGGTGTGGATCTATGTGCAGCCATCTACGATCTTGCTCACGAACATAGCTGGCCAGTGCGCGAAATACGACCCGATGTGCGTACGCTGGAGACAGTTTTCAACCAGCTGGCTATGGGAGCGGAGGCGCTATGAGACAGATCCTTTCCATCACCCGCAAAGAGCTAAACAGCTACTTTGGCTCCCCAATGGCGCTGATCTTTGTAGGCGCTTTTCTGGCGGCGACGCTTTTCACCTTCTTCTGGGCGGATGCTTTCTTCTCGCGCGGCGTGGCCGACGTGCGACCACTCTTTCGCTGGATGCCTATCCTAACCATTTTCTTGGTGGCCGCGCTCACAATGCGGCAATGGAGCGAGGAGCAACAAACTGGCACGTTGGAGATTCTGCTGACTCTGCCGGCACGCCAAGTACAGCTGGTGCTGGGCAAGTTCTTGGCTGCTATGACCCTCGTAGTCGTGGCATTGGCACTGACTCTCTTCGTGCCTATCACGGTGGCTCTCCTTGGTGATCTCGATTGGGGGCCAGTCTTTGGTGGCTACTTGGCTGCGATCCTTATGGCTAGTGCATATGTAGCGATCGGCCTCTTTGTCTCGTCGCGTACCAACAACCAGATCGTGGCACTGTTGATGACAGTAGTAGTGGGTGGATCGTTTTACCTAGCTGGTTCACCGGGAGTGACCGCCTTCGTCGGCGATCGCCTAGCGGAGATTCTGCGTGCGATCGGTTCAGGCAGCCGTTTTGAAAGTATCCAGCGTGGTGTGATTGACCTGCGTGACTTAATGTACTACCTGTCGCTTACAGCTCTTTTCCTGACGCTCAATGTCATATCGTTAGACAGTCTGCGCTGGAGCCGGGGCGAGCAGACGCGCACATATCGCCAGGCGATGGTGCTCACCGCTGTGCTAATTGCGCTTAATTTGGCAGTGCTCAACATATGGCTCTATCCGCTTAAGACGGCGCGCCTCGACCTAACAGCGCAACGCGAGTATAGCCTGTCGCCAACGACCCTAGCGCTCCTAAACACGTTGGAGGAACCACTCCTAATGCGCGGCTATTTCAGTGAGCGCACCCATCCATTGCTGGCGCCACTTGTGCCTGTCATCCGAGATATGCTCGAGGAGTATCGCATTGCCTCTAACGGCAAAGTGACAGTGGAGATCGTGGATCCACTCAAGGATCCCGAGAAGGGCAACGAGGCGGTGCGAACATATGGTATTCAGCCAACCCCATTGCAGATTGCCGATCGCTATGGCACCTCTGTAGTGAACGCCTACTTCGACATTCTAGTACGCTACGGCGACAAATACGAGACGCTCAACTTCCGTGATCTGATTGAAATCCAGCCCTCACGTAGCGGCTTGCCGGAAGTACGCCTGCGCAACCTGGAATACGACCTAACACGTGCTGTTAAGCGCGTTGTTTCCGGCTTCCAAAGCATCGACGCAGTACTGGCTTCACTGGAGCAACCTGCCAAGCTCACCCTGTATGTCACGTCCAATACGCTGCCAGGTGGGCTGAGGGAGGCACCCCAGACCATTCAGAAAGTGGCCCAGCAGATCCAGGAGCGCTCCAACGGTAAGTTCGTCTTCGAGACCGTAGACGTGGACGCACCAGGAAGCAAGGTTACGCGTCAGACCATAATGGAACAATTTGGTCTGCAACCTATCGCGGTGTCTCTCTTCTCTGATCAAACTTATTATCTACACATGGTATTGCAAGTGGGAGACAACAAGCAGGTACTGTATCCCAGCGGTGACTTGGGTGAAGCGTCCACCCGCAGTGCCATCGAGTCAGCGTTAAAGCGCAGTGCCCGCGGTTTTCTAAAGGTGGTGGGCATATGGACACCCCCTGACATACCTCAGCAGAATATGTTCGGACAACAAATGCCCTCCTTTAAGCAGTACAACTCCATTGTGGAGCAACTACAACAGGAGTACCAGGTGCGGCGTGTGGATTTGGGTGCAGGACAGGTGCCAGCGGATGTCGACGTACTGTTCGTGATCGCTCCACAGAATATGACCGACAAGGAACGTTATGCTATCGACCAGTACTTAATGCGTGGTGGCTCAATTGTTGTCGCTGCGGGTAACTATATCCTCAACCCTGATCCGTTCTCCGGCAGCTTAGGGTTGCAAGAGGTAAAGGACGGCCTGGCGGATATGCTGACCTCCTACGGTATCACGGTGGAAAAATCGCTGGTCCTGGATATGCAAAACGAACCTTTCCCAGTCCAGGTCGACCGCAACCTAGGCGGATTACAGGTGCGCGAGATCCAGGCGATTAACTATCCTTTCTTTGTGGACATTCGACCGAGCGGAATGGATCGCCAAAGCCCCATCGTCTCCAATCTGCCAGCTGTGACTCTTAACTGGGCATCACCGATCACGTTGGACGAGTCTAAAAACGCAGGACGCCAGGTGACCGCCTTGCTGCGTTCTAGCCCGGCATCTTGGCTGCGCACGAACATCGACATCCAACCGGACCTGCAAACCTACCCAGAACTGGGTTTCCCTGTGGAAGGCGAGCAAAGTTCACGCGTTCTGGCTGTCGCCGTCCAAGGCACCTTTGAAAGCCACTTCAAGGGGAAACCCTCGCCACTGGAAGCCACTAGTGCTCAAACGGACACCACCCAGATCCAAATGCAACCTCAGCAGCCTGAGCAGCCTACTGTTGGCACTATTGAAAAGTCACCTGAAACAGCACGCCTGATTGTGATCGGCAGCGCTGAATTCCTCAATGACATCGTTTTCCAGATTTCTGCCACCCTTTCAGGTGATCGTTATCTGAACAGCTTGCAGTTCGCGCAAAACTGTGTGGACTGGTCAGTGGAAGATCTGGAGTTGCTCAATATTCGGTCGCGCGGCACTGTGTCTCGGCTGCTAATGCCATTGACAGAAAGCCAGCAGTCGTTCTGGGAAGTGCTCAATTACCTCGTGGCACTGGTAGCATTGGTGGGTATTGGGATCTTTTGGCGTATTCGCCGGCGGAGCGAGCAACCGATGGAGCTATTACCACGCGAGTCGATATCATCATAACCGCAGAGCACAGGGAAAGATGTCTATTATGCATCAGTAATAACTCGCTTCGTCTCATACCTGATGTGCGGGCGCAGTGATGGAGGGATTCTATGTGGAACAGACGCAATCAGATCTTGGCTGGCATCCTGGCGCTACAAATCGTGGTCGCTGTGGTGATCTTCTGGCCGCGTGGTGCAGCCTCAGAAGCTCAGGCTGAGCCATTGCTGGCCAATCTCAAGACAGATGAGGTGGTCAGTCTCACCATCACCGATCGCGACGGCAATGTGGTCGAGCTGGCAAGAAACGGGCAGGATTGGGTATTGTCTCAAAGAGACAACTATCCAGCGGTGGGGTCGCGTGTGACAGATTTGCTCACCCGACTCCAGAAAATCCGCACTAACCGACTTATTGCCCGGACGGCGGGAAGCCACCGTCAGCTGCAGGTTGCTGCAGATGACTTCAATCGCAGGATTGAGATCAGGTCAACCGATGCGACTACATACACTGTGTATATTGGCACCTCAGGTGGAGGCAGCGCAGCGCACGTACGGGTGGCGGACCAAAATGAGGTTTATCTGACCAGCGAAGTGCTCAGCTGGGATGTCAATGCGACTGAATCGAGCTGGGTGGAGACGCTCTTCTTTACTGTGCCCCAGACTGCCACAGTGGGTATCACACTGGAAAACGCGCACGGGAAGCTGGAATTTGAGCGTCCCAACGGCGAGAGCGAATGGACAATGAAAGGATTGACACCCGAAGAGAAACTGGTGCAAAACAATGTCCAAGACCTGCTCTCCCAGATCACCTCGATGCATATGCAAGGGCCATTGGGGAAAACAGCGCAGAAAAACTATGGAATGGAACAGCCACAAGCAGTGATCATTCTCAAAACCAAGGAGGGCGATCAGGAGAAGCGTTACACACTGACTATTGGGGCAAAGTTAGAGGAAGATGTCCCATCAGACAGCAGCGTGAGGCGCCATTACTATGTGCTTAGCTCCTCGGAGTCGCCCTATTTTGTGCGGATCAGCGAGTTCTTCGGCAACAACTTGGTCAACAAGAAACGTGCTGATTTTCTGCCGGAAACGGCCACACCCACGCCGACGTTCCAGACAGACGAATCATCCAGCGGTGAGAAATGACGTCTTCCCCCGTCTGGGGCGTATGGCGTATGCAAAGAATCTAAAAAAACGAGTAAACGATGAGCTTGTTAGCCCAATGTGGTGTTATAATTCTTACGAGGAGCTATAGGTCGCACCGCGGGGCTAACAACGCGGCAACTAAGCTAAGGATGTACAAACGCTAACACGCACGAGGGTGTCGAGCATCTCATAAGCAGCTGTTGACAGGGTAAGGGTTATTTCGACTGGATTACTTGTGTAGACTAGCAGAGCAGCTCCATTATTCCGAGGAGGTGATTAGATGTTCTCTCAGAAATCCTTAGTCCAACGTCTGGCACAAACAGGTTTTGATTTTACGTCATCCATTGCAGAACAAGCTTTGCTTAGCGACACGTTGCGACCCATCATCATGCGAGAGCTCGAGAGACGTCTGCTGTCCCAAATTGAGGCGTTGGCGGATCCGGCACGGCCTCGTCAGGTGACGCAAGACAAGATTGATCTGGCACGCGCGCTCATCCGATCGGCGGAGCGTGCTCTCGCCAGAAAACAAATTTCGCGGCAGGTTTTGCATCGGCTGCTCCAAGTGTTTCTGAAAAACACTGTGCTCGACGCAGACGATTCGGCCAGGGTGGCCACTGAAACCTTCATCAAGAAACACGGCACGAATCCACCTGTGACGATGGTAATCAGCCCCACAAAAGTGTGCAATCTGAAGTGCATCGGGTGTTATGCTGCTTGTTCTCCTGGCAACGCCGAAACGCTTGATTGGGAGACTTTCAATCGCGTGGTCGACGATGCCAAGCGACAGTGGGGGTTGCGGTTCATCACAATCTCCGGAGGTGAGCCACTAGCCTATCGTTCCAACGGCTATGACTTGATCGACTTTGTCAAACGGCACGACAACTGCTTCTTCCAGATGTACACCAACGGCACGTTGATTGACGAGCGTATGGCCGAACGTATGGCCGACGCGGGAAATCTCATCCCGAACATATCGGTGGAAGGATTCGAAGAACGCACGGATGAGCGCCGCGGCAAGGGCACCTTTAAGCGCATTCTGAAAGCTATGGAGAACTTGCGCAAGGTGGGCGTGCCGTATGGCATCTCGCTTACTGCCACCTGTCACAATGCCGAAGAAATCCTCTCCGATGAGTTCATCGATTTCTTCTTCAACGAGCAGCAGGTGGTCTATGCCTGGCTCTTCCAGTATATGCCTATTGGTCGCAGCTATACCCTTGATCTGCTGCCCCGACCAGAACAACGCGTCTGGATGTGGAAGCGTACATGGGAGATCGTGCGCGAGAAACAGATTATGATCGCGGACTTTTGGAACTGCGGCACTGCCTCGGACGGGTGTATCGCTGGCGCGCGCTCGAGCGGCTATATGTACGTTGACTGGAACGGCAAGTTGATGCCATGCGTCTTCGTGCCGTACTCGGCGGGCAATATCAAGGAGATATATCAAAACGGCGGCACGCTGGATGACATTTACGATGTCCCCTACTTCCGGGCGATCCGTGAGTGGCAGTCCGAGTATGGCCTGGCGAAACGCAAGCCAGAGGAACACGGCAACTGGCTCGTACCGTGCTCGATTCGTGACCATTACGATGTGGGACGCCGACTGATCGACACATACAAGCCAGAGCCTGAGGACGAGAATGCTGCGGAAGCGTTGCTGGATGGCCAGTACTACGAGGGTATGCTGGCCTACGACGAGGAGCTTTATAAGCTGTTCGACCCCATCTGGCAGGAACTCTATCTTAAGAGTGGCCCGACGGGGCCTTGCGAAGAGACAAAGTGAGCTCCTGAGCAAAGCTCTCGTCCCAAGGGGCAGCGATGATACCGCTGCCCCTTTGTTGTGCGTCTCGATCACCGCACGCCAGAATTTTTGCGCGTTCCAAAGGGTGAAGGTATAATTTCTAAAGCTGACTTTCCGACACCCCCTACGCCGCCGTGGGCCGTCCAGGGGGTGTGTTATGTATTAAGGATGTGAACTCGAACTCTTCTTATGAAGGAGGCAGTCATAAATGTCCAAAAAGTGGGTCTATCTGTATGAAGACGTCGACGAAGCGGAAAAGCTCGTCGGCGGTAATTGGGATAATGTGAAAGCTTTGCTGGGCGGCAAGGGCGCTAACCTGGCCGAAATGTGGCGCATCGGCGTGCCGGTACCTCCCGGCTTCACCGTCACCACGGAGGCATGTAATGCCTACTTGGCTGCCGGAGAGAAGTTCCCTGAGGGAATGTGGGAACAGGAGCTGGCCGCAATGAAGGCCTTGGAGGAGAAGACTGGCAAGAAATTCGGTGATCCTAAGAATCCGTTGCTGGTCTCCTGTCGCTCGGGCGCTAAGTTTTCTATGCCTGGTATGATGGACACAGTGCTCAACATCGGGATGAACGATGAGACCGCTGCCGGCATGGTGGAGCTGACTGGGGATGAACGCTTCGTCTACGATGCTTATCGCCGCCTGATCCAGATGTTCGGTAGTGTGGTGCTTGGTATCCCCGACGAACCGTTTGAAGAAGCACTGGATGAACTCAAGCGCAAGCGTGGGGTGAAGTCAGACACTGAGCTGACAGCGGCAGACTGGAAAGAGCTCACTGAGACGTTCAAGCAAATTGTCAAGCGAGAGATCAGGCGCGACTTTCCACAAGACCCCTATGAGCAGCTGCGCCTAGCAACCGAGGCTGTTTTCAAAAGCTGGAATGGCAAGCGCGCTGTCGACTATCGCAATGCCACTGGCATTCCACACAATCTAGGCACCGCAGTGAATATCGTAACAATGGTTTTTGGCAACATGGGGTGGGACTCGGGCACAGGCGTGGCATTCACCCGCAACCCCGCCACGGGTGAGAAGAAGCTCTACGGTGACTATCTGCTGAATGCTCAGGGTGAGGACGTAGTGGCAGGTATTCGCAATACTAAGCCCATCGCTGAGCTGGAGAAGGAAATGCCTGAGACCTATCGGCAGTTTCTCGACATCTGCACCAAGCTGGAGAGGCACTATAAGGATATGCAGGATGTCGAGTTCACCATCGAACGAGGTAAGCTGTGGATGTTGCAGACGCGCGACGGCAAGCGCACTGCAAAAGCTGCGGTCAAAATTGCCGTGGATATGGCCAATGAAGGGCTTATTACCAAGGAACAAGCAGTGATGCGTGTCAAGCCGTCGGATGTGGATACCCTGATGCATCCGCAGTTCGACCCAGAGGTCAAGAAACAGGCAGTGCTTGAAGGCAGGTTGCTTGCCAAGGGGGTGAATGCCTCGCCCGGCGCGGCAGTGGGGATGGTAGCGTTTGATGCCGACTTGGCTGAGCAGTGGGGCAAGGCAGGCAAGCCAGTGATTATGGTGCGCCCGTTCACCAAACCAGATGACGTCCACGGCATGATCGCAGCCCGGGGCATCCTCACAAGTGAAGGTGGTGCCACAAGTCACGCTGCTGTAGTTGCTCGCCAATTTGGCAAGCCCTGCGTGGTAGGCGCCAGTGATCTGACAATCGACCTGGAACGACGTCAAATGAGTGTCAATGGTCTCATAGTCAAAGAGGGCGAGTATATCTCTATTGACGGTGCCACTGGCGAAGCCTTCCTGGGTGAGATCCCCACGATAACACCACGCTTTGAAGAGCAAACTGAGTTGCTAACCCTGTTGTCCTGGGCTGACGAGTTCCGTAAACTGCAGGTGTGGGCCAATGCCGACTATCCTAAGGATGCATTGCGCGCACGTGCCTACGGTGCCCAGGGCATCGGATTGTGCCGTACTGAGCATATGTTCTTCGAACCTGAACGTTTGCCCATCGTGCAGCGCATGATCTTGGCAAAGACTGAGGAAGAACGTCAGAAGGCATTGGATGAGTTGTTGCCCTTCCAGCGCAGCGACTTCGAGGGCATTTTCAAAGCAATGGATGGGTTGCCCGTGATTATTCGCTTGATAGACCCACCATTGCACGAGTTTATGCCCAGCGAGCGGCAATTGCTGGAAGAGATCATCGAAATGCGGGTCAAGGGCATCACTGAGGGCCTAGCGGAAAAGGAAGCGCTGTTGGCAGCTATCGAAAGCATGCACGAGAGCAACCCCATGATGGGGCTACGCGGCATCCGTCTGAGCATCGTAATGCCCGGCATTGTGAAGATGCAAGTGCGCGCCATTTTCGAAGCAGCTTGCAATATGGCGAAGCAGGGCGTAGTGGTCAAGCCAGAGGTGATGATCCCGCTGGCCGGCCATGTGAACGAACTAAAAGTCATCCAGCCTCAGCTGGAGGCAGTCGCGCAGGAGGTGATGAGGGAGAAAGGCATCACCGTCGAGTACAAGTTCGGCACAATGATCGAGGTTCCGCGCGCGGCGGTCACGGCAGATGAGATTGCCAGTGTGGCACAGTTCTTCTCATTTGGCACCAACGATCTGACCCAGATGACCTTCGGCTACTCGCGCGATGACGCTGAAGCACGTTTCCTGCTCCAGTACGTCGAGATGGGTATCCTACCCAAAAATCCTTTCCAGACGATTGATCGCGCGGGCGTGGGCGAATTGATGAAAATGGCTGTGCAAAAGGGTCGTGCCACACGTCCCGATCTGGAGGTGGGTATCTGCGGAGAACACGGTGGCGACCCCGAGTCGATCGAGTTTTGCCACCTGATCAACCAGAACTATGTGAGCTGCTCACCCTTCCGTGTACCTGTGGCACGCCTCGCGGCGGCGCACGCGGCAATTAAGCACAAGCAGTAACTGCTCGCTCCACCTCCTCTCTCAAGGCAACAGGGCAGGTTCTCCTCAGGAGACCTGCCCTGCGTTTTTGAGAGAGGTTGCCCCCGTTCTGCTCCCCTTCTGTAGACCAATATTGTAAAGTGAAACACCACGCGGTATGGCTTAGGAAGAGCAGAAACCTTTGGAGTGCTCAGCGTTGGCACGCCTTCAGTGCACTCGGCACGTCTTGGTGCACACTAAAAACCTTATCGAACATGGTGAGCCTGAACAGCATTTGGGCCTGAGGCTGTAGGGCAGCTAGCTGCAGACAATGACTCCCCCCGCCCAACATTTTGCTGCCGGCAATCAACGCTGCCAGGCCTGCACTGTCGACGAAACGCACTTTGCTCATGTCTAGCACCACTGTACGTACACCTGCTTCGGCAACCTGACGGAATGCTTGTTTAAGCTGATCTGCCGTTGCGGCATTGAGCACACCATCTAAGGCAATAATTATGGTCTGTTCATCCACGGCGCGTTGTATGATCTCCACCGATTCTATCTCTTCCTAACAAACAACGTTAAGGCTTCATTGGTCCATTAAAGGATCAAAAAGTATCCCAAACTGCCCGACTCACACATCATCGCTTATTTACCGCCCAGCAGCCAACGACCGGGAAGTTGCATAAGACGCTGCAATAATCTCTTTTTGAGAGAGCTGTTTGGCAAGGCCTCGATGCCTTCCTCATAGGTAGCAATAGCTGACAACCATTGCTTCTGGCTCAGGTGCAGGCGGCTCAGTGCCTGCCACGTGTACGTGGCCAGATCACTCTCGCCGAGTGCTTCCAACATACGCGCCGCGGTGCGATATGTCTCTGCTGCAATCGCATAGTCGCCACGTCCCTCATACACGCTGGCTAAGTTGCCCTTTGCTTGCGCATGGCCACGTGCATCCCCCATCTCGCTAAACAGTGTACAGGCCTCCTCCAGTGCTTGCAGAGCTGCATCCCACTCGCCCAGCTCGCGCCGCACCACTCCCAGATCGTTGAGCACCTCGGCTACGTGACGCCTCTCGCCAGCCCGCTCTGCTGCTGCCTTTGCCTCCTCAAGGCTCTGAGCAGCCTCAGCATAACGCCCCGCTCGATAGTGATCAATACCAGCTTTATAGAGCTTTCGCCAGTTACTCATAAGAACGTTGCTCAGTAGGTAATGTCCAACAAACCCTCGCCCAGCCGACGCAAAGTGCTGGCGGGTAGTGCACTAAGTTGCATCGCCGCGCGCAAGTAAAGGAGATTGCCTGGCATTGTGACAAACCGGCGTACGTCAGCAGGTAGCTCGGCCAGTCGTTTCAACTCATCCATGTCCGGCAATACCTCACCAGCAGGGCGGATGCCCTCATCGAAGAAATAAGACATCGGCACACCCAGAAATTGGGCCATAGCTTCCAATTCTACAAGTGGGATGTCGCGATCAGCCAACTCGTATGCAATGATGCGCGTAGGGGGACAATTTAGCAAGCGAGCAAGGTCCTCACGTGAACGACCTGCTTCAATGCGTGCTTGTTGCAACAGTGCAGCAATGATCCGACGGCGCAACCCCATAATTGCTGCGACAGGCAGCCGCGCATTTATGCGCTCGTCGGGTATTTCCTCGCTCCAGAAGTATGCCAACGGGACATGGTAAAGATGGGCCAGTATTTCCAATTCAACGAGCGATACATCACAGTGTCCTTCCTCAATCTTAGTGATTGATTCGAGAGTCTCCCCCAGCGCATTTGCCACTTCTTCGATAGCCCAGTTGGCGCGCTGGCGAGCGTGGCGCAGCAGCACACCCACAATCTTTCTCCGAATTATCGCTTCTTCCTGGCTCAGGACTTGCATAGAAGCCTCCTCACTTCGTTAGTGGCAGGGACCACAATCTCAGGTAGGACACCGTTGCGCCGCAACATAGTTTTCATTATAGCACAGCTGATCAAATATCCCAACCTATTTTCAGAGACGAAATGTCCACTGGCCCTTCTGCAGTTTGCGATGACCTCAAAAGATGGTAGACTTTTGTGAAGGAAAGTTATATGGGCTCCTTGGAATCCGGAGAACGTTTGGGTTTATGTGGAGTGTATACTTCCTGATCTCTTGCTCGGCCTGGGCTTGAGCAGGCTACCCCGGCTATGTTTGAGTTAGAATGGAGCATAAGAAAGGGGTGTGGCAATGCAATCCAGTAACAGAACCTTTGGCATTGTGCAGGCTTTGATCGTATTGTTCGCGTTGTTCACCGCGGCAGTACATTTGTACCTTGGTGTGATATACTACGACAATTTGTTCGTCCTGAACGGCCTGGGATACTTGGGACTGCTCGGCGCCTTGTTCCTGCCTATCCCGATCATCCGCGACTTGCGCATAGTGTGGCGCTGGTTGCTAGTAGGTTACACTGCTCTGACCATTGCACTGTATTTCGTCATCAACCAGCTGAGCGTTGACGAGCTGGGGTTGGTGACCAAGGCGGCAGAGTTTCTGCTAATCGTACTTCTGATCCTGGACAGCCGTAGGGGACGTGCCTAGCCATCATCGTTGCACGGCCAAATCATTGCGTGATAGGCTTTTTGTGTCCCTATTGGGGAGCTTTCCCCAGCACCTGACCACAGTGGAAAGTGACGACAGCTAGGACAATCTGAGTTTGTGGCCGGCGTGGATCACACTGCCACGCCGGCACCGGCCTTCTCACCCTGGGCGACAGAGGTGGCCAGAAATCCCTGCTGCTGATAACGCTGGAAGAGATGACCCCACGGGGTAGTGGCTTTCCAGTGTTCAAAGACCTTGCGGTCACGTACTGGCCAGCGGAAATAGTCGTGGTAGACCTCGGAGCCCAGGATAAAGATATTAACCAGCGGGGTACGGAAAAAGAAATTCTGTATAGACTTTAGAGGTCCAAACCACAGCAAGTCACCAGCACGGCTCGCCAAGTTATCACCTACGTGAAAGCCCCAGTTCTCTTGGGCTGCATCAACATCTCCTACTACCTCAATTTCACGCACGTCTCCGACCCCCAGGCCCTGCTCGTGTGCCAGGCGTATGTAACCGATATCACGCAGCGGGTCAAAACCCATCATGCGAGCCGCCACGGTATCAATTGCTACTTGATCCGCGCTCGCTAGGATAACGTTCTTGATCTCGGGGTACATTGTGCGTGGTCCCGGTCCATTGCCAGCCGTCGTGCCGTCCATGATGGCAAAGAGCCCTGTGTGGATCTCCTTCTGGATTGCTAACAGATCCACCAGCGTTTCGTGAATCCATGTGTGTGTATAATGGCGCCGTGTACTGAGCAAGCCCCCGAAGGCGTTTTTCATCGCCCCGGTGGTGGTCGTGTAAATGTGACATTTCACTGTGGGCAAGTGCACAATGTTCTTACCGATGAAGTAGTCTGGAATGCGGATGCCCTCCGGAAAAATGCGATCTAATACCAACATCCTGGCTTTGGGGCGATACTCAACCCATTTCATATCTGTGTCCCTAAAATTGAACAACACCGGGATGTTGTAGGCGCGAAAGATGGGCACATAGCCATTCAGGTCCTCGCCCTTAAAGGCGTCAGTGACCACGGTCTTGTTCTGCACGCATACCAGGTCTTGGTACCCATGGGCGCGCAAGCCCAAAATGCTTCCCTCCAGCTGCCACGGTGTGGTATTGGCACCTGGAAAGGGGAAGTGCCATGAAATGTTGTCCTTCAATATGGTGGTGGCAGCGCGATCGAGCGCTTGCTCCACTCCGGCCAATTCGATGAGGCGTTGATAGTCATCCAACACTGTTTCAGGCTTAGTGCGCAAAACAACTACTTTGGCACGCATGCTCATGTACTGTCTGCCTCCGTGAATAGCAATTGCGTTGTAGCGGATCGTTTGCTACAGTGGCAAAGTGCGAGAACTTACTCCGGATCGCCAACCCACTAAATATAGCGGAATGCACTGATGGAACCAGTATAATCTCGTCCACTCCCGGTTTCAAATACCATAAGTAGAGGTTGGCCCTATGGTGCTCTCTCATTCGCTATATACCTTCGGAATGCGGTTGTCTAAGCCGTTTCATTCTTGGATAAGCGGGCAAGCCAAGAGTCTACCTTGCTGCCAGCGGGATAGGATTTTCCTGTTTGAAGGAAAAGCGATGTCTCTCGGTATCTCTTGCGGGGCGAAGAAACACGCCTCATCTGCATCGTCTCCAGGAGATAGCTGACCGCCCACTACATACGCCTGGTAGAAGATAATCACGCCTGCTCCACGAGGGTCGTTCCGATATCGGCCCACATGGAGCAGACTGGTAATCTGCACCTGCAACCCTGTTTCCTCCAAACATTCTCGTGTTGCTGCCTCTACAGGGTCCTCGTCGTATTCAACAAATCCGGAGGGAAGGCACCATGTGCCAACGGCAGGTGCCACTGCCCGTCGCACTAAGAGCACCTTTCCGTCGCGTTCAACCAGCGTTGCAACACCTACTTTGGGATCTACGAAATGGACAAAGCCACACGCGAGACAGATGCGCCTGGTACGGCCAAACACGAAGCGATCACTTAGCTCTGTGCGGCAGTAAGGGCAATACACATAAGGTGAGCGCTCATCCGGCATGCTAAAACAAGTCACACATGTTCTACAGCTTCACGTGCTGCCCACAAGTTGCCCCATGGTGCTGTGATAGGGGTCACACACCCCGTACCGAGCACTAGGCGATGGCCTCCGTTGGTCTGTTCCAACGCAGCGCGTGCTTCGGCGCGCACCTGCTCAGGTGTGCCGCGCACCATAGTTTCCCACTGGCGCAAACCACCTATCAGCGCGCGCGGGAAACGATGCAACGCTTGGCGCAGGCTAGGTGGCGTCTCCTGGTCATGCCAGTTAATCGCCTGCACCGGGTAGTCTGACACCACATCGAACATCACATTGCGACCGTGGATGTGCAGGACATTGAACCAGAGATCCTGAGCGGCTTCCAGAATGCGCAGATCATAAGGACGTCCGAACTCACGATATTCTGCTTCGCTCAGGATGTCAAAGGAAGCGTGTTGGAGCGCCAGAAAGATGCCAGCGATACCAGCAGGGCGTGCCGCCTCGATGAACCCAATGATGGACTGGGTAATCGTCTCAAGGGCAGACTTGACTAGCTCGGGATGCTGGCGCAGATCGGAAATGAGGCGTTCACCTGCCAGGTTGCGTGCCTGCGCCAGCGGATTGAAGATAGTGGGGATAAAAGGTACCTCGTCCTTGACCTCACTGCCGATGATGAAAAGAGCACGGGTGATTTCTCCTAGCAGTCCAGCGTGGGGATCGAGTACGTTCAGACGCGTCCAATCCTCAGGCCTTTGGATGACGCGCCCCACCCACTCACGTGTGCCCTCTTCATTGCCTACCCAGCGGGACTGGGCACCCCAGTCCGCCAGGCAGTAGTTGCTTGAAGGGGTTACCTTGATAAAGTCGAAGTCAAACAAACGTTGAAAAGTGAGCGTGGAACGAGCTAAAAGGTCGCCACGCTGATCATCCACTGGCCAGTGGCGCCAAAGTGCCACAGCAGGGCGGTCAACCGGCTGTCCCTCTATGGTGGCTTCCAGGCGCTCGCGCTTACGCATAGCATTCATGAGACCTCCTTACACCCTAAACAACCAACGGCCACCCTCAGCCACAGCAGCGGCTGCGGTCGCTTTTAGCAAATCAACCCCGATGAAAGGCACCAGACCCCACATCACAGCTGTTTCCAGGCCGCCTGTTACAACAGCCAGCCATAACACACCGCAACCATAGATGGTCCAGAGGCCGGCGAACGCTGCTAGGAAGCGACCTATCCACAAAGAAGGCATCCGGGTAGCGACCCAGCCCGTAACAAAGGCTCCTAAGACAAAACCAACCAAGTAGCCTGCCGTTGGGCCGCTCAGTGCGGCGGCTCCCCGCGCATAAGCGTCCACAGGCAACCCAGTGGCAATGGCGGCCAGATAGAGTAGCTGGCTGAGAGCACCCCCTCGGGCACCTAGCACCAAGGCAGCCAGGAGCACGGCGAAAACCTGCAGCGTGATCGGTACCGGTGTGAACGGCAGTGGAATGGTAATGCGCGCGCTTAACGCGGTGAAAAGGGCGAACAGGATAATCGCACCAGAGTAAGTAATATATCCAACCCGTGCACGTCCTACAGTGATCTTCGATAACATTCTCCTTACCTCATCAATCACTATAACTCGGCTGATGCTCGCTCAAGTATGTTCGAACGGCGCTCATCCGTCAAGTCAGAGCCTTTGTTTACAAGGATAGGGCACCGGCACGTTCTCTAAATGTTCTGGGTTCTTGCTCTCCAACTAGTTGCTCTAGGCGTGTTAGACAACATATAATTTTTGTGGTGCGATTTATTAGGGGTGTTGAACCTTGGAGGCCGAGCAATTCGCCCAATGGGTGTGGCCGCTGATACAACCCGGAGGTAACCAGTAAAGGAGGTAACGCTGTGTGTGGCATTGTTGGCTATGTAGGCCCACGAGACGCCGTGCGGCTTGTATTTGAAGGTCTGAGACGCTTGGAATATCGCGGCTATGATTCGGCTGGGTTGGCCACAACTCAGGACGGGAAGCTGTGTATTCGTCGCGCAGAAGGTAAGCTGAGCAACTTGGAATGCCTGCTTCGGGAACAACCTATCAATGGGCACATTGCCATTGGCCACACGCGTTGGGCGACGCACGGGGCACCTTGCCAACGCAATGCCCATCCCCATGTGGACTGCCGCGGTGATCTCGCCGTGATCCAAAATGGGATTGTGGAGAACTTCCTATCTCTACGCCAGGAGTTGTTGGCACAGGACCATCGTTTCCTGTCGGATACCGATACCGAAGTCATTGTGCACTTAGTTGAGGCGCAGATCGCCCAGGGGTATGACATGGTCGAGGCAGCTCGCCGCGCTTTTTCCCGTATCAAGGGGGCACACGCGATCGTCCTACTGAGCCGCCAGTGTCCAGATACTCTGATCGCAACCCGTATCGGCAATGCCGGTGGAGTGATACTGGGAGTTGGTGACGGCGAGATGTTCCTGGCGAGCGATATCCCTGCCATTCTCGAGCATACGCGCCGCATGATCTTTCTGGAGGACGGCGAGATGGCAGTGGTGCAGGCTCAAGGCACAAAGTTTCTGAGGCTCGATGGCGCCCCACTGACCAAATCAGCGGTTGAAATCCCATGGGATCCTGTTTCCGCTGCGAAGGGCCCCTACCGTCACTTTATGCAGAAGGAGATCCTCGAGCAGGCTCGTTCGATTACGGACACCTTGCGTGGGCGCATCGACTTCGCAAGTGGCCAGATCATTCTGCCCGAGCTGAACCTGACACCGCAAGACATTCAAATGATCAACAAGATTGTGATTGTGGCATGCGGCACATCGGCTTATGCTGGCCTGGTCGGCAAGTTTATGCTCGAGAAGATTGCGCGTATACCAGTGGAAGTGGACTATGCTAGCGAGTTTCGCTACCGCGATCCTCTGATTGCTCCTGACACGCTTGTCTTGGCAATCACCCAGTCCGGCGAGACAGCGGACACACTGGCAGCTTTGGAAGAGGCGCGCGCCCAAGGTGCCCGCACAGTCAGCATTGTCAATGTGATTGGAAGTATGGCACAACGCATTAGCGATGGTTTCATCCTGATGCAAGCCGGGCCGGAGATAGGGGTAGCCTCGACCAAAGCCTTTACCGCTTCATTGGTGGATCAGTTGCTATTGGCGGCTTATATAGGACAAGCACGGAGGACGCTTTCGCCAAGCGAGAGCCAGCATCTAGCCCAGAATTTGGCAGAACTGCCCCAGCTGGTGGGTACTGTCCTCAGTGAGGGATACAATGACTACAGGGTATTAGCCGAGGAGTTCCACGATCGTGAGCATTTCCTTTTCCTGGGGCGAGGTATCAACTACCCGATTGCCCTGGAAGGGGCGCTCAAATTGAAGGAGATCAGCTATATCCACGCGGAAGGGTATCCGGCAGGCGAGATGAAACATGGCCCCATCGCTCTGATTGACCGTCATATGCCAGTAGTGACGATCGCAGTGCGTGATAATGTCTACGACAAGATGATCAGCCAGATAGAACAGGTAAAGGCACGAGGCGGTATTGTGATTGCAGTGTGCCATCCAGACGATGAAGCAGTTCGCGCCAAGGCGGACTACGTGCTCCACATCCCGTATACGGATCCTTTGCTTATTCCTGTCCTGGCTGTGTTGCCTCTTCAATTGCTGGCCTATCACTTGGCAGTGCGACGCGGTTGCGACGTGGATCAACCGCGCAATCTGGCCAAGAGCGTCACAGTGGAGTAGCAGATTGCGTTTCCTCTCTATACCTGTTATATAATACCACAGCTCTGGAGCAATCTTTTTGTGTACAATGGAGGCGCTCTGGTAATGGGAGAACCAAGAAAGAGCAGTGTGATCACCCGCGCCAGCATCATTGGTGAGCTGTTCCAGTTTCTATGGCAACGTAAGCTGTGGTGGCTCATCCCGATGGTGGTGGTAATCGTTTTGTTTGGCGCATTGTTAATATTCGCGCAAGGCTCCGCGGTCGCCCCGTTCATCTATACCTTGTTCTGAGGCGTAGAGTGACCGCGTTTCTCCTTTCTCTCTGTATCTGACTAACTGCATTAAGAGGTTTTATGGAGCTCATCTCTGGTATAGCTTTGGTTTTGTTGACCCTGACGGGGTATTCAGCTGGCGCAGCGCTGGGAGCACGTGGCAGAACCCCTATGCCAGGGCTGCTCGATCTTCTAATTATGTTTCTGCTATGGGCAGGAGCTGTGTCAACGCGCGTCGCGCTGGGTAAATGGCTGGCAGTCGCCGTGTGGGTAATTATCGGTATAGTGGTTGGGCTTGTGCTGACGCGTACACGCTTAACCCAATATCCTAAAGAGGCCACTAGCACGCCCACTACCAATTTGTGGCAGGCATGGAAATCTTTTGCACGTCGCATGGGCAACTATCAGGGCCGTATCCTGATGGCTTTTCTTTACTTCACTGTTGTGTTGCCTTTTGCTGCCGTCACCACTATTGTGGGTGACCCGTTGGGCATCAAGCAGAAAAAACGTCCATCGAACTGGCAGCCAAAGCATATGTCGATCAAACCTTCGATTGAAGAAGCTGGGAGACAGTACTGATGCATATTCTAGGGGTGTCCTGTTTCTATCACGACTCGGCCGCCGCCTTGTTGCGGGATGGAATGCTGGTAGCAGCAGCAGAGGAAGAACGGTTCACACGTCGCAAACACGATAATGGTTTTCCGCGTCATGCCATTCAGTTCTGCTTGCAGATGGCCAATATCGACGGCCGTGATCTGGACTACGTTGTCTTCTACGAGAAACCCTTTGTCAAGTTTGAGCGCATCTTGCTGAACATCCTGAGCACTTTTCCCCGCTCATGGCGTGTCTTTGGCGAAGCGATGATCAACTACTTTGACGAGAAGTTGTGGATTAAGAACATCCTGATGCACGAGCTGAATGTACCGGCTGAAAAAGTGCTGTTTGTGGATCATCATGTCTCCCATGCCGCGAGCGCAATGTTCGCCTCCCCTTTTGAGGAAGCAGCTATCGTTACGCTGGACGGTGTGGGCGAGTGGACAACAGCCACGATTGGTCGCGGCATCGCCAGCTGGAGCGATGGTGGCCGCAACTGTATTGAACTGAGCGAGGAACTACGCTTCCCCCACTCGGTTGGGTTGCTCTATTCTGCCTTTACCGCTTATCTGGGGTTTCGTGTCAACAATGGAGAATACAAAGTAATGGGCATGGCACCCTATGGCGAGCCGCGCTATGTGGACAAGGTATACAAGGTGGTGCACGTTGCAGACGACGGTTCAATCGAGATTAACTTGGACTACTTTTCCTATCACTATTCGACAAGTGACACATACAACCGACGCTTTGTGGAGCTCTTCGGGCCACCGCGTCAGCCAGAATCGGAGTTTTTCACACTGGTAACACATCCTCGGCGTAATCATCCGCAATGGGATGAGCGGGTAGCCGCGGAAAACCAGCGTTTTGCGGACATTGCGGCGAGCATCCAGCTGGTCACCGAGGAGATCATGTTAAAAATGGCGCACACAGCCTACCGGAAGACCGGATCGGATCGGCTGGTCATGGCAGGTGGCGTGGCGCTTAATTCGGTCGGCAATGGGCGCATTATGCGGGAGACTCCCTTTAAGGAAGTGTGGATTCAGCCAGCAGCTGGCGATTCAGGCGGTGCACTTGGCGCTGCCTTGTATGCATATCATGTTATTTTGGGACAACCTCGCCGCTTCGTACAGGAACACAATTATTGGGGAGCAGAATACACCGAAGCGCAAATGCGTCAGGCGATCGAAGCGCGCGGTTTTCCCTATAAGCGTTTCGATGACATGGAGCAATTGCTTGACCGCGCTGTTGATGCCATCCTGCAAGGTAAAGTGATCGGTTGGTTCCAAGGTCGTTTTGAATGGGGACCACGTGCGCTAGGCAGCCGCTCGATCCTGGCAGATCCACGCCGTGAGGAAATGAAGGAGATTGTCAACACTAAGATCAAGTTTCGCGAACCATTCCGACCGTTTGCGCCTGTCATTCTAGAGGAACGCGCCGCTGAATACTTCACGACACCAAGTCTCGATCGGCAGTATCCACCGCGATTTATGTTGATGGTATCCCCGTTTAGAGAGGATAAACGTGACAAGGTACAAGCTGTGTGTCACGTGGGCGGCACTGGCCGCATGCAGACGGTGCGTCGCGAGTGGAACCCTGCATACTACCGCATTGTGGAAAAATTCGGCGAGGCGACCGGCATCCCAGTATTGCTCAACACCAGCTATAATCTACGTGGAGAGCCGATTGTCAACACGCCTCAGGAAGCCCTAAACACCTTCGCCAATAGCGATCTAGATCATCTGGTGATGGGACCGTTCCTGGTGAGCAAGCCAGATCACATGACGGGCCCTGTGCAACGCGGCCCAGTCGCACTTGATTGAAAGACCAGATAGCCATCTTCCCTGTTCTCAAGATCATGAGAGTTTCAGCTATGCTTTCAGGCTCTCATGTTAGGACTTTTAGCCTATTGCCCCAGATATTCGTTTCATAATAAAATGTAGATGTAGCATATCAATGAGGACGTTGATTCCAATAACGAGGGTGTTTACAAGGGCTCAGCCATAAAGTCGTAGAGTGGGTGTGTCACTATGGCGAACGGACGCGTGTGGGAGCATTCGGAAGAGATAAGGTTGGTGCAGGGGTCACAGGATCTCGTCGTCCCTCATCCATACCGCCTGCTGGTCATCGAGGATGAGCGTGATATGGTGCATCTGATTGGGTATACACTGCGACGAGCTGGGTACGAGGTATTCTGTGCCGCCACAGTTGAGGAAGCGCTTGATCTGATCGAGCGCATCGGGCTGCCGCACATGGCTATCGTGGACCTGATGTTACCGGGTGCTGGAGGATTCGAGTTCTGTAGACGGGTGCAGGAATTCAGCGATCTACCCATCCTGATCATCAGTGCTATCCACGACAAGGATACTATCATCCGGGGAATCCGACTTTACGCAGAGGATTACATAACGAAACCGTTTGATCCCCAGGAACTGGTGGCGCGAGTGGAAAGGGTGCTCAGGCGCATCGGAAGTTTCGCCTATGCTTTACAGCCAGTCATCCGGGTGGATAACAATCTAGCAATTGACTTTGCACGTCAGCAAGCTTACGTGCGCGGCGCGCCAGTCACAATGACGCCGCTGGAGACCAAGATCCTCTATATCCTAATGCGCAATGCCGGTCGTCCGGTCAGCACCGATTTTCTCCTGCGTCGATTGTGGCCCTGCGAAGAAGTATACGAGGATGCGCTGCGCGTCCATATCCATCGGCTACGACAAAAGATCGAACCGGACCCTTCACGCGCCAGCTACATTATTACGCAGCGTGGGGTCGGCTACCTTTTCCCGCCTGCCAGCAATTAGTGTCTATCATTAGGTACCGGTTTAGAGCGCATCAGCTCCGCGGAGCAAGCATACGCCTGTCTGGAAGCCCAGCGACCAGTACCCTACGATTCCACGTGAGCGACACCGGCGAGAAGGGACTGGTATTCCTCTGCACTAAGACCACAGGCAGAGCACTGATCGCATAGGCTCAACGATCCTTTTTTTACCCAAGTGAAATCCTAATAATTCTGCCCGACTACTATCGCCCACTATCTGGAATGGAATGAACAAAGGTGGCAGAGATTGTCCATGGTCCTAGCCATGGCTTATTGGTGTTCTGCCAGGAGTGCAGGAAGGGGACGACAGCTGTGCTACAGAAAACGGGGAACACATGTGTCACGCAGGTATGTATGAGGAGGTCACATAGGTGCAGTCCTTTGATGCTCCCCAATACCCACCTTGCACCAGATCAACTCTGTTGGTAATATCGAATTTGGAATACTAGAGTGCACGCTCCGTCACCACTATGGAGGAGTTACCGCGGTGGAAGAAGGTGTGTACCTCTGGGCAGATGAAAAAGTCATCCCCAAGCGAGGCGTATGATGCAGTACAATATCCTTGTGGCAGACAGTGATGAGGCATTCGCCTCTATCCTCAAGGAGAGGTTAGAAGCCTTGGGGAAATACCGGGTAGCCCTCGCTAATGATGGCAATGCTGCTCTGGAATCAGTTGTCACTCAGCCCTTCGACCTGCTTATTCTAGACGTGGGGTTGAAAGACTCCTCATTGCCAGATCTCCTCAACCGAGTCCACGCCATCCGACCATCGCTTCGTATCGCGATGGTTCCCTATCCGGAGAACCAAGTGCCATCCGTTCTCAGAGACATACCAGTGCATGGGCTGCTTCCGAAGCCCTTTACAGCAGATGAGTTACCGCTCCTGATACAGCGCATTCTCCACGCAGAGGCCCCCGTTCCGTTGAGCCAGATAGCTCGTGTGTCTGACGCTCAGAGCGGTGCCGCCGAAGAGGACGAAATATTCGCACTGTTCTCGGATGAGGGAAGTGTGCTTACCAAGCTGACCGGAGATGTAACAGATACAGCGACTACTCATGGCTCTCCAACAGGCGTGCTATCGCGCGGTACACGGCTGGCCACCACTATGGAAGCCCCCATGTTAGACCCCGAGTTGGTCACAATTCTATCCCAAGAAGGAGTATCAATACTCAAGGGCCTTGAGCACGAGCTGCAGGCGACATTGATCATGCTCAGTGCGGACGCGCGTCCGATCGCTTCTTCCGGCTCCCTGCCACAGGAACACTTGTGGGAGCTTTCTCGCCTGATAGCCCAGCAAATCGAAGCAAGCGCTCAAGTGATGCATTTCCTGAGCACAGGTAGCGAAGGGATCGCTCTGATCCTCGCAGAAGGAGAGGAACATCGCGTGTACTCTACGCAAGTGGCTCAGACAGTGTGGCTAACAGTAGTAGCCGATTTGCGTATCCCTCTGGGCTCGCTGCGTTATCACACTCGTAAAGCTGCCGATCGGCTCGTCAGCCTCATACGCTAGGGGAGCGCGTTTTTGTGCAACGGTGCCCAAGGCAGCGGAAGATCCTGCCGTAATACTTCTGTCTTCGCCAGCATCCCTGACAGAGAACCAGCCTGGCCAAGATCTGGTGAAAGGAGAGGAAGACTTGTCAGACCTGTGAGAGCCCGTAAATTAGCCATCTCTGGTGTTGCCATCGCCCTGATGGTGGTCGGATTCACCTCGACTGTCAGCCAGGTGATGTTGATGCGTGAGCTGGTGGCCACCTTCTACGGCAACGAACTCTTATACGGGCTAACCCTGATGGCTTGGTTGGTCTGGGGAGCTGTTGGTGCATGGGGCATTGGCGCTCGTACCAGTGGCCGAGTACACATTTCACTCGCTGCCTTTGGTGCAGGTGTAGGAGCTATGTTGCCTCTTCTTGTGCTACAGATGCTCCTGTTGCGTGGCATCCGGGTTATTTTGGGTGTCACACCTGGGGCTTACATTGACTTTGGCAGCACAATACTGATCGTCCTCCTTATTCCAGCTCTCTTCTGTCCACTTGCTGGGCTTCTATTCACCCTAGGAACGCGTCTAATCATTGAGCGCAACGGAACAGCTGGCTACGCCTACTTTCTCGAGAGCTGCGGCGCTGTCATTGGAGGTTCATTAGTTAGCTTTCTTTTCATTCACTGGCTGGGAACCTTTCAGACCATCCTGTTTGTCGGGGTGCTTAACCTGATCTTGGCAGCATATCTCATAGGAGGTGCACCCAGGCACAGTAGATTAGCCCTTCCTGTTTTGCTCCTGGCTGGGATTGTAGTGGCTCTGGCAGGCGGAATGGCGCTGGACAAATGGACGCTAAGCTGGCAGTGGAGTGATGTGGTTTCCTTCGTTGAGTCGCCCTACGGTCGTCTGATAGTGCAAGCGCGTAACGGGCAACGCATCTTCTATACCAATGGTCTCCTATCATTCGAAACGCAGAGCACTTTCCCTGAAGAGATAGTGCATTTTCCTATGCTGGCGCATCCCCACCCACGCAATGTGCTTCTGATTGGGGGCGGTGCGGCGGGTAATTTGCGTGAGATCTTAAAACACCCGATACAACGAGTGACCTATGTCGAACTTGATCCACAGGTAATTGCAATGGCCCGGGCGCACTTGCCCACCTCTGAGGCAGTGGTGCTCGACGATCCGCGAGTCCGCGTGATCCTGACAGATGGACGCCATTACGTGGCTAGTACGCCTAAGCATTCTTTTGATGTAGTCATTCTCGATCTACCTCCTCCTACCACGGGCTCTCTGAACCGCTTCTATACCCGCGAGTTCTTCGCTCAAGTTCGCAATGTGCTCAGTGCAGATGGCTTGTTTGCGCTTGGTCTTCCCTCGGCTGAGAACTATTGGAACCCTGAGCTGACGCGGCGCAATGTGAGCATCTACGAGACGCTCAAGACCTCTTTTACCTCATTGTTAGCCATAACCAGCGGTGACCACCTGTTTTTTCTGGCCACGTCCGGTTCGTTTCCTGTGGATGCTGGGACAATGTCTGAAAGGTTGATCACACGAGCGATTCAAAGCCGCCAAGTGACCCCAGAATACATCGAGTATGTCTTTTCGAATGATCGTTTCAAGATGGACCGGCAACGACTGATGACGGGTCGAGGGGTACGTCTGAACGAAGATCTGGTGCCCATCTGCTATTATTATGACATGGCGTTATGGTTGTCGCGTTTCTACCCTGCGGTGGGAGAGTTCTTCGAGCGTGCCGGGTTGATCAACCTTGCATGGTTATCGTTGCCATTGGCTTTCGTTGTGTTAGTAACCCGCTATCGGCGACGTTGGGCCGTACCCGTGGCCATCGCTGGTGTCGGTCTGGCGCACATGATGCTGCAAGTGGTGATCTTGATCGCATTCCAGACCGTCCACGGAACTGTGTATTCCGGCGTGGGCATGATGGTGACTGCGTTCATGCTTGGCTTAGCATTGGGTGGTGCGTTGGGTAATCGGATGTCGAGGCGTTGGACAAATCGCGACCCGGCCCATATGGGCGAAACATCCACCCTAACAGGTGCAACGCACCGAGGTCTCCGAGTGGGGCTGATTCTGGTACAAATAGGTGTGATAGTGCTCAGCAGCTTACTACTCGGACTGTTTCATGTGTATTTTGAGATGCCTCCACCATCTTTTGGTATATTGGCTGCTGCTGCAGGCTGCATCACGGGGGCTGCCTTTCCTCTGGCTGTGCTTGCTCTGGGCGAGCATACTGCGAGTATGGCAGGCTGGCTGTACGGTGCCGATTTGCTGGGTGGGGCAATTGGGGCTGGCTTGGGTGCTACCCTGCTGCTGCCTCTATTGGGAATTCCTCAAGTGTGTGTTCTGACAGCTCTGATCGGCGTCGCTGGTCTCCTGTGTCTACTATGAATCAACTCCTGAGCAATCACTCTGTTTCACCGCGCTGCTGGTGCCCGGGCTCAGAGTCCTTGTGAGATGCCAGCTGCTCGTAGAAGGTTCGGGGGCTGAGCTCTGGGAAGTTACTCTTCTCTACCAGGTGACACCGAATGTCGAGACATAGATCGCACTTGGAAATATAGCCCTCGGAGGATTCCCTGTACCCATAGTCGCTGGCGAACTCAAGGAAGGTGCGAATGTCCTCCCCGATCAGGTTGCGGAGCACTGGACGCTCGCTCAGGTCAATCCCCTCCTTTGTGAGGCAATCGAGCTCACGCCAGCTCCCAAGTGAGATACCCCCACAGAATCCCGGCATAAAATTGCCATAGTTGTCAAAATGGTTGTGCCAGTCACGCAGAAATGGAGGTTGACACGGCTCGCCGAAGAACGCCGATGCCGGGTAACTGCGATAGTAGGGCTTGAGCGCCCGAGCGGCACGTCCCATCAGAAACATCTCCACGGCCACGTGTCCTCCAGCTGTAGCTGCCAAGGCCAGATAGTGCTCGAACGGCACCCTCCCTTGTAGCCCTAGCTGCTTGAACTGTCGGTAGAACTCCATCTGATAAATCATCACGTTGGGGCCAAACACCTCTTGACTAACGCGAATGCAACGCTCTGTGCGCTGAAAGGGGATATATTCCACGTAAAAGGGATTGACCGATATCATAATACCCTTGAGACCAGCTCGTCGCAGTTGTTCCAGTCGCTCACGGGTAGTTTCATCGTTAACGCACCAGGAACAATTGGTCTCGACAAAGGTGGATGGAATGCCCAGCTCCTCGGCCATTTGTGTGGCCGACAGGAGTAGCGGAAAGTTTAGAAAGGGTTCCCCACCTGTGAAGTGGAGACCATGGCTCAAGCTAACTCGGTCTCTGCCCCACGGGCTGGGCACGATCCGACCTGCAAGGGCGAAGAGAAGCTGATACAGATCGGTCTCCGAGATCCAATTCGCTTCCCATGTAGGCGAACAGGCATACATACAGTGACGACAAGCAGCCGAACACTTGTACGAGAGGACTATGCCGGCCGATATCGGTGAAGGCACTCTGACCCGCACGTGGCAACCCCCTCAGGCTGTACCATCACTCTTTAGTGAGTTCCCAGAAGGTTCTCTGGCCAGCTGAGCGCTCTACAAGAAAGCCCTCCGCCCTTCTCGAGACAAGTTGGTGAGCACGACGCATTGGTTCGGGCAAGCGATAGGTCGTGATACAACGCAGCACCAGCTGAATGGCGCTCATCAGGCTCACACGGTGACCGGGTGACACATAGAGCAGTTTGGTGCCCGGACGCGAACGGAGCGCAGCACCGATCACCTCATCGCCATCGTACAGAGGTTCCCAGACACCCCGTTTGTCTGCCACGGGGGCATGATGACCCATAAGGCGAGATTTCGCCACTCCTATTGCAGGAATATTAGTCAATAAGCCTAGATGACAGGCCAGTCCGAAACGACGCGGATGCGCGATACCTTGCCCGTCACATAGCAGCACGTCGGGCAAGCGTTCGAGGCGATTCAGAGCTTCCACAGCAATGGGCACTTCGCGAAAGCCGAGCAACCCTGGCACGTAGGGAAATCGCACTGGAGCGCTTGCTAATGCCTGCTCCTCAACCCTCATATCCGGCAGGCGCAGAACGACCACCGCAGCATACCCCAGTTCGCCCTGACGTCCCACGCTGACATCGATTCCGCCCACAGTGCGCACAGTGTCAAACAGATCGTCGCACACGATGTGCTTACGCAGTTCCTTCTGTCGGGCCACAGCTTCTGCGACTGAAAGATAGTCATAATCTGGCACGGAGAAGTGCGACACAGACTCCTCCCTGTCCTAGGTGCTAACGCGGGTACATGCGTCGCAAACCCCAGGTCTTGGATACAGGTATAGTAAACATAATGCCCGTATGTGGTTTATCAAGTGGGCCGGTGATCTTTTCAGCGGCAGCCACCAGTTTTTCGATGTCAAATCCGTCCGGCACCACAACAAACACGGTGCGTTGTTCTTCTTCCTCTCGATGCATCAGACTGGCCAACGATGGCATTAATGGCAAATCGTCAGAAGCGCCACCTTTGGCAATATGACGTGCCAGCCCATGGCTCTCAAATATGGTGGCTCCTGAGATACCGCACTCCACCCATGCTCTAAGAATTTCCTCAATATCTGCACATTTAGTCGTGACCAAGATTACTAGCTCGGGCATTTGTATGGTCCTCTCCCATAAAGACTAGGCGCAACAAGGGAGGTGTCACCAGCGTGGTCGCCACTACTACCACTACTATGTCTGTAAACAGGTTAGATTGGATCAGCTGTGCGTCCAGGCCGACACCAGCAATGATCAATCCGACTTCTCCACGAGAGATCATGCCGGTACCGACGCGCAGCGCTTCGCGCCAAGACATACCACCCAGTCGTGCGCCAATCCCACACCCTAGAATTTTAGAAACAATTGCAACGACACACAACAGGATCGTCAATCCAATGTCGCTTTCGGAGAGCTGACGCACATCCGCACGCAGTCCAATCATCACCAGGAAGACCGGCACGAATAGCGCATAGTTCAGTGTGTGGATGCCGCGCTCAATCTCGGCTCGCTGAGTGCTACGCGCCAGACCGACTCCCGCCACAAATGATCCCGTAATCGCTGCAATACCTCCCAGAAACTCGGCTGCCCAGGCGAACAGTAGGACGTTGACCAACACTATGGAGAGCACAGGTTCGCTGATGGGCAGTCGTCGGGCCCAATCAACCATACGTGGCAAGAGCCACAACCCTACCAGGAAGGCGCCAGCCAGGAACAGGCACATACGTAGTGCGATCCAAAGTAATTCCAAAGGTTGTGTGCTGCCGCCCAAGAAGACTCCAACGAAGACAGAAAGCACCAAGATGGCTAGAACATCATCTACTACGGCGGCACTCAGCAGGGTCAGTCCCTCACGACTGCGCAACCGTCCCAGTTCGATCAATGTCTGTGCTGAAATGCTCACCGAAGTAGCAGCTAGCACAATCCCCAGGAACTCGGAAGAGCTCAGCGAGTAGTGGAACTGCAATCCTACCAACGTAGTTAATCCAATGGGAAAGACTACACCCAAAAATCCAACCAACACCGCTGCACGGCCGGTCTTTAGAAGGTCACCCACTTGGATTTCCAGACCAGCAGAGAACATCAAGAAAATCACACCGAGTTCTGCAAATTCACGCAGAACGTCCACCGTATGAGCGTTTGCGAAATAATCCATCCCAAATACATTGAGGAAGGACGGTCCCAGCAACAGTCCGATCGCCAGCTCACCCAGCACAGCAGGCTGGCCCAGACGACGCAGCAGCCAACCACCCATCTTGGCTGCCACGAGTACGATTGCAAGCCCAAGTAACAGCGGTACCACCATTATTGAGCCACAGCGTCCATTATGATGTAGAGTATCTCGAACAGATCTGGTGACAGACCACCGAGCAGAGGAGCACTCCAAAGATTGTATCCAAGCTCTAGTGCTCGGTCAATAACTAATCTATGCCTGTGCTCGCCCTGCCAAGTAGCCTTGGCCTGGCTCGATTGAGGGCCAGGCCCGGTCTAAAGCACGTCTGAGAAGTGAAACAGCAGGATGATTTAACGACGCCCACTAAAGATAAATATGTCCTGTTCTGCATGGGTGTCACGTCGCAACGTACGCGCCAGGACCCCAACCAAAGACCACGACACGGAGCTGTTGCGGGTACGCACGGTAATCGGAGCCGTCGTTGGAACAACAATGCTAAAGGGGAAAACCATTTCCTGGCCGGGCTGCAAACGAGTCCGGCCTGCCAACTTGACTGCCTTGGTCTCGCGGAACAAGTTACCTTCATCCCGAGGGACGAACTCCTTCCGTGTCAACTCAACGCGCACCTCCGAGACGTCGAAAACTTTTTGGGGCCGCACAAGCAACCGACCTTGAACCGTGTCACCCAGACACCATTCCAAAGAGGGCAATTCGAGACTCAGGGCGGCTTCGTCCGGCTCGTCGGAAAATCCATACTCTCCTGTGCCGTCTGTACTGCCAACAGGAGCCGACAGCACCTGAATAGGGATGGTTGCCTCGATATCGCTGGCCAGCCTCCGTACGAGAGCAGCCTTGAGCAGCCACTTAACCCGCACAATTTTGGCACTCTCACAAGTCGCCGGCGCATCAACAGGAATAGAGGCTATAAAGTCAAAAGTCTGATTGAAACCAGATGGAATCGTGCCCTCTGGTAGGAGCTGCTGTTGCTGTATCACCTGTTCATCTGTTGCCCATCTTTTCTCAGTACTGGTTTCTGCATCCCCGTCAGAGCCTATGGAGGAGCCTTCATAACGGTACTGATATTCTTCTCTGCAAACTAGCTGGGTCCGCGCTTCCATTACCTTAAGATCCTTCTGACCCTGGATCTCAATTGTTGCCTGCATTGTCTCGCCCAAATAGTAAGTGTGTGTGGGACGATCGAGTGTCACTGTCACAGTGGCTTTGCCACCTTTGAGGAAGTCAAACATGAATATTTCCTTTCTTATGCACCACTACAAGTGCTAGAGAATGCAACGACAGAGGTCACTACATTAGCACATTGCGAAGGGGTGTGCAAGATAAGCTTGCCGAGCTTCTTGAAGATAGTAGGGCTTGCTCTTATAATGCGCTTTTGTGCGAATCGGACGTAATATTGTCAGTTTGGTTGTCCCTATCTTTGGGCTGCTGGCAGCCGCCTGCACCGGCACAAGGCCAGGGGATGCGCAGATTGAACTTGAGCGCGCTCGTCGCGCGTGGGCTGGCAACTGGCACGCTGTGTGGCAAATTGAGTGGGAGAATGCACCGTTGCGCGGTCCACTAGTGGCAGAGATATGGCACGCTGTCGATGGAAGGCTGCGCGTGGAAACATTAGAGGCACCCATTGCAGCATTGAACGGGTTGATACGTGCAAATGACGGCTTGCACACCTGGTTATATGACGTACGGCAGGAGTGTCTCTCTCAGGGAACACGCGAACAGCTGCGTATGCCTTTGGTGGATGATATGCTAGAAGCGATGAATTGGGTGTTACAGGAGCCTGTCTGGATAACGGACGCATCAGTGGATAGATGGGGAGTTGAGAGCGGTGAGGCAATTGCCTTGGAGATCACCATGCAGACGGGTAACCGAGTGACCCTTTGGGTGAACCGCGAGACCGGGCTGCCGGCCGGATTAGCCCTGCATACCAGTCCTTGGGGCCGCGCCCGCTGTGTCACTCGCAGCCTCGAACAGCGTCCCCAAATGGATATAGAATTGTTCACCCAAGATTTGATCCCCGGTTCACTCGTTAACTGCAGTCTCTCTGTCAATATGACGCGATAAGATCAGCTTACGTAAGGAGTCCCTATGAGAATCTTGGTCACAGGCGGTGCTGGTTACATCGGCAGTATTGTCGTCGAGCAATTGGTGGAAGCTGGTGAGAAAGTGGTGGTCTTTGACAATCTCTCTCAGGGCCATGCAGCTGCAGTGCATCCAGAAGCTCAGCTGGTGATAGGTGATCTGGCTGACCGCACCGTTTTGGACTCAGTGTTCGCCGACTTCAAGCCTGAGGCAGTGATGCACTTTGCTTCTCGTACTTTGGTGGGTGAGTCGATGGAGAAGCCGTTCCATTACTTGGGCGACAACGTCATCAGCGGGCTCAGCCTGCTCGAAGTTGCTGTCCAATATGGAGTACGCCGTTTTATCCTTTCCTCGACTGCTAATCTGTTTGACCGGCCACAGCGTATCCCCATCGACGAAAACGAACAGGTCGTGCCGGGCAGTCCTTATGGCGAGTCGAAGTATATCCTGGAGCGTATACTGACCTGGCTAGATCGTTTGGTCGGCCTGCGTTTTGCCGCGCTCCGCTATTTTAACGCTGCTGGCGCGTCGGCGGAACGCGGCGAAGATCACCACCCCGAACTGCATCTTATCCCGCTGGTGCTTGGTGTCGCCCTGGGAAAACGCGAAAAGGTCACAATATTCGGCGACGATTACCCGACCCCTGATGGCACGTGCGTCCGAGACTACATCCATGTTGTAGATCTGGCACAGGCGCATATCCTGGCGTTGTACGCGCTGGATCGTGGCAGTCGCGTCTACAACTTAGGAAATGGACAGGGCTTCAGCGTCAAAGAAGTGATTGAGGTGGCGCGTCAGATCACGGGTCAACCTATCCCAGCTGTAATAGGGCCACGACGGCTGGGCGACCCAGCCATTTTGGTCGCCAGCAGTGAGAAAATCCGTCGCGAGCTGGGCTGGCAGCCGCGCTACCCTCACCTACACGAAATCATTGAGAGCGCTTGGCGCTGGCACAAGACCCATCCAAATGGTTACGGCGACCGACCATGAGCTTCGCACAGCGCTTTTGGCCGGGTGTGCTCCGAACAGCGCAGCATCTCGTTGCTCATCTCCCGCTGCCGCGTACACTCGTGCTCTTGCTTATGCTAAGCTACACGTTCTTCTTCTCCGCCTATAGCTTGCAACGGCACGCCGCTCTCAGCAGCTATGCCGCCGACCTCTCATTCATTGACCAGCCAATGTGGAACACTTTACACGGGCGTTTCTTAGAGCGCACGATGGATGCCCGTCAGGTCTCACGCGTCGCGGAGCACCTAGAACCCATTATTCTGCTGATTGCTCCAATTTACTACCTGTGGGATGACGTGCGCACCATCCTTGTTATCCAGTCCATTGCCCTGGCGCTAGGAGCACTGCCAGTCTACTGGATCGCACGTCGAGCTCTTGGTAGCGAGCAATTGACCAAGATCACAACGCGGCCTGAGACGCTCGAGAATCAGCTGCGCCACATTTGGCTGCCATTGATCTTCGTAATCGTCTATTTGATGTTTCCAGCACTTCAGGCGGCCAATGTGGCAGACTTCCATGCAGACCCGTTCATTGTTGCGCCGCTGCTCTTCGCTTTCTGGTATGCTACTGAACGTCGCTATGGCTGGATGTGGTGTTGGGCAGTGGTCGCGCTGCTCGTCAAGGAGAACCTGCCTACGCTGACCTTTGCGTTGGGCCTGTTTCTCTGGCTTTTCGGGAACCGTGCCGAAGCGCCTGCAGAGACACCTGATGCTGCGCATCGAAGACGCCTGCATGCTGCTGCCCTGATGGTAATTAGCTTGGCATGGTTCAGCATTGCAACCTGGCTGATCGTCGCTCCCCTGGCACGGCAGGTGTATGGCACGCCTGGGCCAGTCTATATGGCCCATCGCTACACGTGGCTCGATGGGGGTTTTGAGGGATTGTGGGCAACATTGCTCCAGCCAGCACGGCTGCGCTATCTGCTTGATCTGTTTGCACCAGTGGGTTGGCTCGCTCTGTTCGCGCCAGAATACCTGTTGTTAGGAGTGCCAGTAGGTGTGGCGAACTATTTAAGCGATTTTCCTGCTCAATATTCTGGTCAGCAGCATTACACGGCACCTCTGGTGCCTGCGTTGGTGATCGCTGCCATATATGGTACGCGCCGCATTTTGGACTGGGTAGCACCCTGTCCCGAAAGCGAGCTAAGAGACCACACCGAACGGCCTACGTCCAATACCCTCGAGGTCTTTGCTAAATCTGACAAAGCGGGCAGGCGATGTGATGTGTGGCTCATCGTGTGTAGCGTGTGGCTGGCAGGATGGAGTCTCGCCTATCATGTGGAACGCGGATGGACACCACTGGCACGCGATTTTCAGTGGCCCCACGTCACGGATCATCACCGTCTTCTGACACGCTTTACCGCACAAATCCCTCCTACGGCTGCTGTCTCGACAACCCCACCCTTGCATCCCCATTTGGCGCACCGTGTGAAAATTTACCTGTATCCGACGGTAGCAGATGCAGAGTACGTCTTGTTGGACATCGCTGGCCGCACGGATGCACATCCCAATGATGTTTACAGCGTCTTCAGACAGTTGATCGAGTCAAACCGTTTTGTCATTGTGGACGCGGCGGATGGCTACATTTTGTTGGCGCGCGCAGATGCTGGTGTGAAGGGTTCCGAAATGTTGCCCAACGCTTTCTACGACTTTCTGCGTGCGGACGACAAGCCGCCTCAATTCCCATCGCGTGTAGAGTTTGCTCTTCCTGGGCAAAATGAACCTGTCCTGTACCTGACAGGTTATGCAATCGCGGATGATCCGATCTGGCAACAGACAAGCCTGCGCCTCTATTGGCGAGTACTGAAGTCCCTGCCGGCGCGGACTCGACTGTGGCCTTTTTTCTTCGACGACAGCGGTGTGACGATTGAAGACACCACGCAACGCCCTATGGTCGCAACAATCTGGTATCCACCTGCGCGCTGGCAGCCGGGAGAGACTATCGTCACTGAGACGTTGCCATGGTCACTGGGTGACCGGTTTCACATTGGGCTTGCTGTGCTGGATGGAGGAGATTTTCAGAATCCGATGTACCGCTTCCCAGTGGTTGGTGCTGATCAGTCGGTCACACTGCATCACCATCGTACGTGGGTGCATCTTGGCTCGTTCCACCGAGAGGGACGGTACCTGGCGCAAATCACGGGGCCACCTTCGTTGAACAGCCTGAACGCGCTCTTTGCCGAGGGCATTCGATTAACAGGCTATCGGTATCAGGTGCTGTCCAATCGGTTGACAGCTGTGTTAGGATGGCACGCAGACACAAAGATCAAGGATAACTACACTGTGTTCGTGCATCTAGTAACCTCTGACGGGCGGTTGATTGCCCAGTCGGATGCCTGGCCACATTGGGGCGCTGAGTGGCCTACCAGCTGGTGGTCACCCGGCGAGCTTGTACTGGATGGACACACATTGGAGTTGCCGACCGAGGTTCCACGTGATGGTCTACACCTTGAGGTAGGCCTCTACCTTTGGCCCACGTTACAGCGTCTCCCCGTGCGTCAAGCTGATGACCAGCAGCTTACCGATCACGTGAAGATCCCGGTATCTTTGCCCCCTTCCTAGAGGCGTCGTATGATACATTGGCTTGGGCTTGCCATTCTTGCCCTCGAGAAGAGTCATATCCACCACATGGAACAGCATAGAGCATAAATGGAAAGGAGCAATCCAATGAAATCGCACAACTACGAGCTCGCTTTTATGACCACCCTGCAAGTCGAGGACTACCTGAAGAAGGGCAACATGGTCCTGGTGCCGGTGGGCTCCACCGAGCAGCATGGCCCGTACGGTCCCCTGGGTACCGACCATCTGATCGCTCAGGAAGTGTGCCGCCGCGTGGCACCTGAGCTGAATGCGCTGGTGGCTCCGGCCATCCCCTATGCGCTTTCTATCCTGCACAAAGGGCGCCCCGGGGTGGTCTATGTCAAGATGGAGTCTTTTATGAAGTATGTTCAGGACGTTGCGCTCGCTCTGAATGAGAGTGGTTTCCGCCGTATGGTTTTCGTGAATGGACACTATGATAATGGCCCTGGTGTGACGTTCGCTCTGCGCAGTGTCTATGAGCGTTTTGCACCGGGAACCTTTGCTTTCTGTTTCAACTATTGGGATGCCCTGAAGTGGGAGGAGGCAGGCACATACTTAGGTCCAGAAGCTGGCCTGCATGCCAACATCGGCGAGACAGCAATTATGATGCGCATCAATCCAGACAGTGTGGATATGACAGAGGCAGTTGCTGGATGGCCTGCGCCTCCTGAGGATATCGAGACGGACAAGATGGTGGCGATCATCACTACTGTGATGCCGTTACCTGGCTCGATGGCACACATCTCGCCGACAGGTGGTTGGGGCGACCCGCGTGAAGCCACCCCTGAAAAAGGTGAAGAATATCTGCAGATGATCTCCAAAGCAGTGGTGCGCTTCATCCGCGATGTGGAGAAGACGTACGCAAAGATGTACGCCGATAAGCTCGGCGCTTGATTGCAAAGCGAAAAGATGAGAGCGCTTGCTAGCGCTGCATGTATGACAAAGTAGTGGGGATCACACTGAACAGGAGGAGGTGAAATGGCACGTTTTGACAGATTGAGGGTCCTGAACACCATCGTGGACACCGGGTTAGTGCCCGTTTTCTATCATGGAGATGTTGAGGTTGCCCGACACATCGTGCAAGCGTGCATCGCGGGTGGTTCACCCGTAATCGAGTTCACCAACCGAGGCGATTTTGCCCCTGAGGTTTTCAAGGAATTGTCGCGTTTTCTGACAAAGGAGTCACCCGATGTCATTCTAGGTGTTGGCTCCGTCATCGATGAACCGACCGCAGCAATGTACATCGCCTACGGCGCCAACTTTGTCGTGGGGCCAATTCTCAACGAGGCAGTGGCCAGATTGTGTAATCGGCGCAAGATCGCCTACATGCCCGGATGTGGCAGCGCTTCGGAAATCTCATATGCCGAGGAACTGGGGGTTGAGATTGTGAAGATCTTCCCAGGTAATTCGGTGGGAGGGCCCGACTTTGTAAAGGCCATCCTTGGACCTATGCCATGGACACGCATTATGCCAACTGGAGGGGTGGACGCCACCTACGAGAGCATCCAGGCATGGTTCAAAGCGGGTGTCTGCGCAGTGGGCATGGGGTCCAACTTGATCACCAAAGAAACAGTGTCTGCTGGCGACTGGGACGGCATCGCTCAGAAGGTGCGCCAAGTCCTGGCATGGATCAGAGAAGTCCGTGGCAGTAAATCACGCGCTTGACGCGCGTGGCACTGGAAACTGACAAGTGTGTTGGGCGCATGTACAGGCTGCACCCAAATGTGCAGCCTGCGCTTTTTCTTGACATCCCAGCAAGTGCTTGGCGCCTGTGTTTGCTTCTCTAGCAACCCCTTTCTTTGTTTTAGATGCCAATCCATGCTACACTAATTTGATTTACAGTGACCTTTCACCAGGGTGAAACAACAGGGATAACTAAGAGGTGCAGCTCGCCATGACAAGGAACCGAGCTCTCGCTCTAATGATAGCTGTGCTTGTGATAGCCAGTCTGGGCCTGCAGGGATGGTCATCTGCCCTTGCCGCGCCACTAGTGCAAGAGGCGCTGGCGGTGATCACTTCACCAACTAACGCAGCGATCGTGCGTGGCCAGGTGCCTATCATGGGCAGCGCCACCCATCCAGCATTCCAGTTCTATAAGGTGGAGTTTGCGCGCGAACCGGTTACCGGTGGCGACGAGGTGTGGAGCATCATTGGCGCCATCGTCGAACAACCTGTGATTAACGGTCAGCTGACGGTATGGGACACCCGGCAGGTGCCTGACGGTAGTTACTCGTTGCGCTTGCGGGTAGTCCGCATCGATGGGAATTATGATGAAGCTTTCGTGCGCCAGGTCGTCGTGGCGAATGCACAGCCGGAGCGGCCAACCGAGACACCTACTCCTGAGGTGTCACCTACGCCAACCATTACTCCTACACCCTTGCCACCCACACCGACCATTGTTATCGAGCAGCCGCCGCGGCCCACAGAGAGGGTCATTCCAGGGGTGACGCGCACACCTCTACCTACCCCCATCCCAGAGCAGATCAGCTTCAGCGTCGACCCGGCGCCTTTCCAGAACGCTTGTCTTTACGGTATGGGAGCTATATTGGGCCTTTTTCTAGTGTTTGGCTTGCTGGCTGCATTCCGTAACCTGATTTATGTGCTGTTGGGTCGGCGTCACTGATGCGGCTGTCTTTTCCTCTGTTTGGCCGGCCCAGGCCTGGCGGTACAGTGGAGTGGATGATCGTGGGACTGGGCAATCCGGGCACACGCTATACACACAATCGTCACAACGCAGGTTTCCATATAGTCGATCGCCTGGCAAAAGAGGCTTCCCTGCACTTTGACGAACGACAGAGCCATGCCCTTCTGGCGCGTGGAACGATCGAAGGGGTACGCGTAGCGCTGGTGAAACCACAAACCTATATGAATCTGAGTGGTAAAGCCGTCGGTGCGCTGGTGAGATTCTATAATGTGCCGATTGACCATCTGTTAGTTGTCTGCGATGACTTGGATCTACCGCTAGGACGGTTGCGCCTGCGTCTCAAGGGAGGGTCAGGCGGTCACCGCGGCCTATCCAGTGTGATCGAATATGTGGGCAGTCAGGAGTTTCCTCGGCTGCGCATCGGAATTGGACGCCCTAATGGCACCATGTCACCTGAAGCGTATGTGTTGCAGGACTTCGATACCGTTCAACAACCAATTATGGAACAGGCGTACGCCCGCGCAGTAGAAGCAATTCGCACTACGCTGCGTGAGGGTTTCCAGGTGGCGATGAATCGTTTCAACTGATTGGCTCACACGGGGCATCCAAGTGTGTGCGATATGGCGCCCTTGCAGTCTGATTGTCCTGCGGTGAGTGTAATCAGTTATGGTATTAGCAAGTATTCTGGCTGTGCTGAATGATAACCCGTTATATCGAGAGCTAGTGAGAGGGCTGTCTGTGCGGCCGCCCCAGCTGCCTGCTGCTCCACTGGGTGTGCTGTCTGCTGCGCGTCCTGCTTTCTTGGCTGCTCTGCACGCTCGCCTGGACCGCCCCATGCTGGTGGTGGTTGCACGTGCGGATGCCGCACGCACCCTAACACAGCAGCTCCAGTTGTGGTCCCCTTATCCTGCCGCAGTTATGCGCCTGCCAGACCCAGACGCTCTGTTCTATGAGCGCATTGCTTGGGGGCGCGACACAGTGTATGAACGCATCCGTGTGCTGTCTATGGTAGCCACATGGCCTTTCGAGGGGGATGACCGTCCGCCACCGTTGATGGTGACCTCGGCGCGCGCGCTGATGCTCAAAACCATCTCACCCACCACATTGCGCGAGGAGATTCGCAGCCTGCGCGTGGGACAGCGGATCAACCTGAACGAGCTGGTGACACATTGGATGCAGATCGGCTACCAACCCGTTGGTGTGGTTGAGGAACCGGGCACCTTCAGCCGACGGGGTGGCATCCTTGACATTTTCTCACCACATCAACCCCATCCGGTGCGCATCGAGCTCTTCGGAGATGAAATCGAGTCATTGCGCACATTTGATCCGCTCACCCAACGCTCTGAGCAGCAGATTGAGCGCTTCAGAATCGTGCCAGCACACGAAGCGTTGACCTGGCGCAGCCCAGAGGTTTTGATAGCTGCTCAGCAGCTCGATTTCTCCAGCTGTCACGCTGCCACATGTGCAAGCTTCGAAGAAGACTACGAACATCTGAGACGAGCAGAGCGCTTTCGCGGTGTCGAGTTCTACCTGCCATTCTTCTATGACCCACCTGCTGGGCCGCTTGACTATCTGCCACCAGGTGGGTTGTTGATCGTCGAGGATCCACTCGAATTGGACACCGTGATGAATGAGCTGGATATTCAGGCGCAGGAGCTGCTGCAAGAGCTAACGCGTCAAGGTGAGCTGCCTTCTGGCCTGCCATGCCCCTACTTTACCCCTTCGGAAATAAAGGGGTTCTTACAGGCACGTCCTCACCTCATTCTCGGTCGTGAAGGATGGGAGACGACCGTGGCTGCGTCGGGAGAGGGCATCACGCCTGCTCCATTGCTGGAAGAGCTTTTCCTGCCCGCACCTGCCTACGGCGGGCAGGTCAAGCGTTTGGCTGACGATTTGCGTCAGCGATCTCGTTCTGGTGAGTGTATTGTGCTGGTGAGTCGTCAGGCAGCGCGTCTGGGTGAGATTCTCACGGACTACCACGTGGTCTTCCAGTCTGGCGTGCCACTACCCAGCCCTGAAGAGCTAAACGAGGCAGCTGCGCTGGCGGCTGAAGGTGTCGAAACAATTATTCCGAAACGACTTGGGGCGCTCCAGCCAGGTATCACGTTGATTCAAGGATCCCTGGCCGAAGGCTGGACACTTGAGCTGACTCCCTCATCCTATGTTGCCTCGATCGATGAAGCGACCCACGATGCCCGAGCTACACGTTTGTTGCTGCTCACCGATGCCGAGGCTTTTGGCTATTACAAGCCGGAGCCGCGCCGACGCACCCCCTTCGTCCGTCACGCAACAGCGCCAGAGTCTCTCTTCTCCGACCTTCGGCCGGGTGACTATGTCGTACACATAGAACACGGAATAGGTATCTTCCGCGGATTGGTGAAGATGAATCTGGACGGCGTAGAGAACGAATATCTCCAGGTGGACTACGCCGCCAACGATCGTCTGTACGTGCCAGTTCATCAGGCAGATCGCTTGTCACGCTACGTAAGCGTCGACGACAAACCACCTGTGGTCTATCGGCTGGGGACTGCGGAATGGAGCATGGTCAAGCGGCGCACCAAACACGCCGTGGAAGAAATTGCCCAAGAGCTGTTGGAGATTTATGCCGCGCGCGAAATTACCCCCGGGTTCGCATTCGCGCCTGACACACCATGGCAACAAGAGCTGGAAGCGGCCTTCCCCTATGTCGAGACGGAAGATCAGCTGCGTGCCGTCGCACAGGTGAAGCGGGATATGGAGAAGCCTAAGCCAATGGATCGCCTAATCTGTGGCGATGTTGGCTATGGCAAGACCGAAGTGGCCCTGCGCGCCGCGTTCAAGGCAGTAATGGCCGGCAAACAGGTCGGGCTCCTGGTGCCTACCACTGTGTTGGCGCAACAGCACTATCAGACCTTTAGTGAGCGCCTGGCACCTTATCCAGTGGTGGTGGAGATGCTCTCGCGCTTCCGCTCACCTAAGGAGCAGGAGGACATTCTGCGCCGCCTGCGCGAGGGCAAGGTGGACATTGTCATTGGCACGCACCGCTTGCTCCAGAAAGATGTGCAGTTCAAGTCGCTTGGGCTGCTCATCATCGATGAGGAACAGCGTTTTGGTGTCAGCCATAAGGAACGCCTGAAGAAGATGCGCACTGAGGTGGATGTCCTGACGCTGACTGCCACCCCTATCCCACGCACTCTGTACATGTCACTCAGCGGCGTGCGGGACATGAGCACGATCAATACGCCGCCCGCCGAGCGGCTGCCCATTAAGACCACCATCTGCCCGTATGATGAGACACTGATCCGTACCGCTATCCTGCGTGAGCTCAACCGGGGGGGACAGGTCTATTTTGTGCACAACCGGGTGATGGGCATTGAACAGCTGGCACAGCGACTGCACAAGCTGGTGCCCGAAGCGCGCATCGCCGTAGCGCACGGGCAGATGCCGGAGAGCCAGCTGGAGCGGGTGATGGTAGATTTTGTGGCGCGCAAATACGACGTGTTGGTATGCACCTCGATCATTGAGAGCGGGCTGGACATTCCCAACGTCAACACCATCATCATCAACCAGGCACATCAATTCGGGTTGGCACAGCTGTACCAGTTGCGCGGACGGGTAGGGCGTGGCGCCGTGCGCGCCTATGCCTATCTGTTCACGCCGCGCAATATGGAGATCGGCGAGGCCGCGCGCCGGCGTCTGGAAGCCATCGCTGAGGCGAGCGACTTGGGTGCTGGACTGCGTATTGCGATGCGTGATCTGGAGATGCGTGGCGCGGGTGACATTTTGGGCGCCCGGCAGCACGGACATATCGCCGCGGTAGGTTTCGATCTCTACACGCGCCTGCTGGCCCAGGCAGTGCGCGAACTGCGCAACGGTCGTCAGCTTTCCCAACCAGAGGGGCAGGATGCGCTGGCTTACCTGGAGCCGCTGCAGGAAGGTGTCCAAATCAGCTTGCCTTTGCAAGCTCACCTGCCTGAGGAGTACGTGCCAGATGCCACGCTGCGCCTGCGCCTCTACCGTCGTATGGCAGGTCTGCTAAGATTGGCAGACGTCGAGGCGATGGCACAAGAGCTACACGATCGCTTCGGCGAGCCGCCAGCGCAGGTGCGCAACTTGCTCTACCAGCTGCGCCTCAAAGTGCTGGCACTCGAGTCAGATGTGCAGTCCATCAGCGTCGAGGCAGGCCAGATCGTTGTCAAAGCGGAGGGACTAGAGCACCTCAATCGCGAGGCATTGCAGCGCTATGTGGGTTCTGCGGTGCGCGTCTCACGCCGCCAGATCTGGCTGCCGCTTCATCCCGACACGGCCACATGGCAGGCCGAGCTGGAGCGCGTCCTGCGCCTGATGCACCGCATGCTGTATGACCCGGGGAGATAATGCGGGTGGTGCAGCTCCTGATGTTCACACCAGTGTGGCTGAGACGTCGCACGCACCAGTCTCCTGAGACACATTCAAAGGCGAGCATCTATTGCTTGAGTATCGCTGGCAGATAGACCTCCTTCGTTGGCAGACGGTAGGCGACGCGGAGGCCGCACAGCCACATCGTGGTGCCCGCCACATTCGGCCGCCAGTTCAGCACGTAGGAATAGCTCGCGTAGTCGAACACCTCGCCTAAGTAGCCACTCAGTTGTGTCCCATAACCGCCGGTACCAGACGAGGCAACCGCAATCCGGTCGTTAAAACCCCCTATGTCATTATAACAGGTGATCCAGGCCTCGCTGTCGGCGCTATTCGTGTCGTAGTAGTAGATGCGCAGATAATCCGCCCGGCTGCCGTGAGGCAAGTCCAAGTGGATATTGAAGACCTCACCAGCGCCGCTGGTCGCGTAAATGCAACCCCCAT